>Ga0316198_10001490_pt1 | contig 13780 bp, 15 predicted proteins | sample OudBieAanoxic_MG_FD_204935 | JGI IMG/M metagenome (GOLD analysis project Ga0316198, IMG submission 204935) | Coastal sediment microbial communities from Oude Bieten Haven, Netherlands - site A anoxic | ecosystem: Environmental > Aquatic > Marine > Coastal > Sediment | place: Netherlands...
ATCGGCCTGCTTTAGCGGCACCGTCCACACAAGCGAACAACGATTATGCGTCATCGGCAGAAACGCTATCGGCCCCTGGTCGGTGAAGCGCTCATAAGCAACATTGTTATGCCTGAAAGCGGGTGTTACATTGGCGATGACCGCAGTCTGGCCATAATCCTGTATGCTAATGCCGATATGCAGCAGATCGCGCACCTGCGAGACCACACCATCAGCCGCCACCAGCAGGCGCGCACTGACGACTGATTGCTTGCCGTTATCCTCGATGGCAGCGATGACGCGATCATGTTTCTGCTCAAGACTGATCAGCCCGGCAGGACAATGAAGCTTGATATTGGCGTTTTGCAGCAAGCGTTGATGCAACACATCACCAAGTACACGGTTCTCGGCAACGTAGCCCAATGCCTCGACATGTTCTTCTTCATGGCGAAGACGTGTCGCACCGAAATGTCCTTTATCCGAAATATGTATCGTCTTGATAGCCTCTACCCTGTCCGCCATTGCATCCCAGAGACCCATTCCCTCAAAGATGCACCGACTTCCCCAGGACAGCGCAACGGTGCGGTCATCATAGCTGGGCTGCGAATCCGATTGATACGGGTAGGCTTCAACGATATGAACAGAAAGGCCGCTGTTTTGCAGCGCACAGGCAAGACTGGCGCCGACAAGACCACCGCCAATGATCAATATGTCACAGTCTGTTGCTGTTTTGCCTATGGTTTGATTGTCCACTGTTCTTTAGTTTTCTCAACCCGGATTTCGCTACGCTACATCCAGGCTACACGCGAATCAACTGTTCACTGTTAACTATTCACTGTTAACTGCTTTAGACTGTCATTACAGCTTCGATTTCCTCACAGCTTCGGGGCAGTCCCGCCGAAAGTATTTCATGCCCGTCTTTGGTCACTGCCACATCATCTTCTATACGCACGCCGATGTTCCACCAGCGTTTAACGCCACGCGTTCCCGCTGGAATATATAAACCCGGCTCCACTGTGAGTACCATGCCCTTTTCCAGCAATCGCCATTCATCATCGACTTTATAATCACCCACATCGTGAACATCCATGCCCAGCCAGTGACCGGTGCGGTGCATGTAAAACCTGTTGTAGCCGCCGTCCTTGATCAGGCTCTTGACATCACCTTTCAACAGGCCGAGCTCAACCATCCCCTTGGTAAGCACTCTCACCGCGGCTGCATGAGGATCATTCCAGTGATTGCCCGGTTTGACCTTTTTTATTGCAGCATCCTGCGCTTCCAGCACCAGTTCATAGATTTCTCTTTGTGCAACATTGAACCTGCCATTGACAGGAAATGTGCGAGTGATGTCTGCCGCATAGCCCTGGAATTCAGCACCGGCATCGATTAACACCATCTCGCCGTCATTCAGCACCTGGTTGTTTTCGGTATAGTGAAGAATACAACTGTTGGCGCCGCCGCCGACAATCGAATGGTATGCCCAGCCCGCCCCTTCACGATTGAACTGGTACATCAATTCGGCTTCAAGCTGATATTCATACATGCCGGGCTCACAAGCCTGCATTGCATTGATGTGCGCCTGCACCGATATTTTTGCCGCCTTGCGCATCAGGCGCAGTTCATCACGGTGCTTGAACAGGCGCATGTCGTGCAGCAAATAATCCAGCGAGACAAATTCATAGGGTGCATGCGTACCACCGCGCGACTTGCTGCGCAGGTTGTTGACACAGCTCATCACATGCTTGTCGAACTCGGGATTGAGCCCGATGGTGTAATACACGCTCTCGCAATTTTCCATCAGGCCGGGCAGGATATCATCCAGGTCTGAAATCGGAAAAGCATCATCCGCGCCGAAGTGCTCGACAGCGCCTTCAGGCCCATAGCGTCTTCCGTCCCATGTCTCCTTTGTCTTGTCGCGGTCGCGGCAGAACAGAACATATTGTCCCTGCTTTCGACCAGGCACCAGCACAATCACGGACTCGGGTTCCGTAAAGCCACTTAAATAATAAAAGTCGCTGTCCTGGCGAAAGCCATGCTCTACATCGCGGTTACGCAACAACACCGGCGCCGATGGCAGTATCGCGATGGTGCTTTCACCCATCATGCGCATCAGTTGCTTACGGTGCTGAGCGTGGATCCTGGCGTTCATCAAACGTGCTCACTGTTCACTATTCACTATTCACTATTCACTATTCACTATTCACTATTCACTATTCACTATTCACTATTCACTATTCACTGTTCACTGTTCACTGTTCACTGTTCACTGTTCACTGTTCAGTGAATTGTCTGTGTTGACTGTAAAGGCTGCAACTCTTCATAGACCAGCAGTACGCCCATGCGCACATATTCTTCAATTTCCATGTAAGCCTCTTCATCGTCGTTGTCGTCCGATTCTTCCACGCCCGTATCATCAACATCGTGGCCGGCGCGAGAAATTTCAATCATATCTTTCAATAATTCTGCGGTGTCTTCGGGTAATTCACTGCCTTCCTTGATGCCCCCCGCGGCTAGACCGTAAATAAAGCCCTGGCACCAGGCGGCGAGTGTCTCGACACGCTCAGACAGGGGATCGTCATCATCCATCAGCAGCAATTTGAAATCGCCCGTGGCATCGTTCATCATTTCCAGCGTCGACTGATGTAATTCAGACAACTTGTGTACGACATCGTGCAACATTTCGTTGCCCTGCTCCTGTTGGCCGATGACGTGATCAACCCATTCTGACAGTTCGATAGTACCCCTTGCACAGAGCATGCCGCATAATGCACCATGCGCATCTGCCGCGCCCATGGCTGCGTCAATTCTGTATAAAAGCTCTTCGAGCTCGACGATTTCCGGAAACTGGCTCATGCAACGATTCTATCACGAGGATTAATCACGCTTCTCCAGATCACTGACTTTTCTTCTCTCGCCAAGGCGCCAAGCACGCAAAGTAATACGTATTTTCTGTAGTGAAATAACACCATTAGCTTCATATTTCTCTGCGGCGTCAACGCCTCATCGAAAGCACCTGTTGTTATCATAACCCAATCATCCTGATATACCGTTCGCGGTTAAGCCGCCCTGCGCACGATCTGTAAATTGATCTTTCTTTGCGGGCTTGGCGCCTTGGCGAGAGAACAAAACATTAGACCTCTCATATACTATATCGGCTTCTGTCATACATTTATCCGTTCATCCCGAATCAGGAAGGGTCTTTAGAGTACATATAACACTGATTATCTGTATTGAACTTCGACTATTACATGCAATAATCCTTGTCATTTTCATTTGACCGAAAAGCTTTGACGTCCTACTATTAGTACTAACCTCATACAGCACAGGGATTTTTGACACGACTGGATTCAACATCCTTATGCTGTTAAACCGTACAATAACCAGAACAAACAGCCATGAACGATACCACATCAAAAATTAACCGCCTGGAACAGCAAGTCAGCGAGCTGCTTGATTTGTGTAAACGCCTCAGCAAAGACAACAACGACCTGCGCGCGCAGCTGCAGCATCTGTCCGGGGAGCGTGCTACACTGCTCGAGCAAAAGGAACAGGCAAGATCACAGGTTGAAGCCATGATCACACGCCTGCGCTCGATGGAATCCGCATAACAAAAGAATCCGTATAACAAAAACTGAATAAAATAAGGGTTAATAAATGAATAATCAGGACTCTCTCAGCATTATTATTCTTGATAAGGAATACAGGGTTGCATGTCCGCCGGGTGAACAGGACAGCCTGCGCGCCTCTGCTAACGAGCTCAATCAAAAGCTCATGGAAATCAAAAGAAAAGGCGCTGTTATCGGCACCGAGCGTATCGCCATCATGGCAGCGCTCAACCTGTGCCATGAAATGCTTACAGGGAGAACCCTGCAAGCCGAGCATGCTGAACTCAATACACGCATTGATTCACTGTCAGAAAAAATTGACAGCAGTATCGGTGAAATTCAGCTATCATAAACACAGGAAACAGAGTGCCGATGACCCGTCAGCACTCAGATAGAAAACAGGGTTTGGGTGTCTCTGGGGTGTGCGTAAGCAGTCTGAAATATCCCTTGAGCCTTAACTACTAGCCAGGGGAGTCATGCTGGTTACACTGTGTGCAATACCGCCTCGAGCGGGAAGCCTGAAGTGTAATCGCTATCCCCACCTGAACCTCTGGTTCAAGGTTAGCAGTATCTGCTACGGCATTTTCGGAGGCACCTTCTATCCTTGTTACGACATGCCCTCAGTCATGCCCATAGACAGCAGCACTATCCGCACCAGCAAACGCCGGCTACGCAAGCAACTCACGCGTCTTGAACAGTCCAGGCATGCCATTGGACTGGCCAACCAGGTCTGCCGTCAGCAGGCTTTTCTGAACAGCGGCAAAATCGCCTGTTATCTCGCCAATGACGGCGAAATCGACCCCGAATACATTATTCGGACCGCCTGGCAATTGCGCAAACACGTATATTTGCCCGTGCTTTCGCCGTTTCAGAGCAAACTCTACTTCGCGCCCTACCGGGACGGTATGGAAATGCGGCTTAACCGCTTCGACATCCCTGAGCCGGTATGCAGACCGGCAAGCTGGGTCACTGCCTGGCAACTCGACCTGATGCTGCTGCCGCTGGTCGCATTCGACCAGGACGGCAACCGCCTGGGTATGGGCGGAGGTTTCTACGACCGCTCGCTGGCATACAGGCGCTCCCGCACACATTCGTTGCGACCGAAGCTCATCGGCCTGGCCCACGAGCTGCAGCGCGAGCAGAAACTCGCCGCCAACAGCTGGGACATCCCGCTGGACATGATTGCCACCGAAGAGCGGGTTATCAGGATTTAGGGATTATTTTTTTGCCGCAAAGGACGCAAATAGCGCAAATTTTTTATGCAGGGGCGGCTTTAGCCACGGATTGCCAGCATGGCCGTCCTGCAAAGACAAAATACCTTCGCGCTATTTGCGTTTTTTGCGGCCATAAACCACCCGCATTCTCTGCAATCCAGATTTGCCATTGAGCTAAAGAAACAGCCTGTAGGCCGGATTCTCGGTCTCTTCCCAGTAGCGATAACCCAGCTTGTCCATATAGCTCACCAGTTCCTTGCGTTCTTCCGCGGGTGTTTGCAGACCCACCAGTACGCGGCCGTAGGCTGCGCCATGATTGCGGTAATGGAACAGGCTGATGTTCCAGCGCTTGCCAATGCGGGTCAGAAAATCCAGCAGCGCACCCGGCCGCTCGGGAAACTGGAAACGATACAGCACTTCATTGCTGACATTGGGGAAACGGCCGCCAACCATGTAGCGAACATGGTTCTTTGCCATCTCATTGTCGGTCATGTCCACCACCGGGTAGTCATTGGCCTTGAGCTTCTGCAGCAGTTCTTCTTTTTCCTTGAGGCCATTGACCAGCTTCACACCGGCAAATACCTGTGCATCATTGTCGTCTGAATATCGGTAGTTAAACTCGGTAATACCGCGCTTACCGATGGTTTTGCAGAAGGTCCTGAAGCTGCCCGGCCTTTCCGGAATAGTGACAGCGAACAGCGCTTCACGCTTTTCACCCAGCTCGGCGCGCTCGGAGACGTGCCTGAGCCGGTCGAAATTCATGTTGGCGCCGCTGTTGATCACAACAAGCGTCTCGTCCTCGATCTGTTCCCTGGCAACGTATTTCTTCATGCCGGCAACGGCAAGTGCGCCGGCCGGTTCCATGATCGAACGGGTATCGTCAAATATATCCTTGATGGCGGCACAGATCTCGTCGGTCGAAACACAGATCACATCATCCACACACAGCTTTGCGATACGGAAGGTCTCGCGGCCCACCTGCTTCACAGCCACGCCATCGGCAAAGATGCCTACATTTTCCAGCACCACTCGCCGGTTCTTGCGCAATGCTTCGGCCATGCCGGCAGCATCTTCCGGTTCGACACCGATAATTTTTGTCTCGGGCCGCAGGTACTTGATATAGGCGCCCACACCCGCAATCAGGCCACCGCCGCCAACAGGCACAAACACCGCGTGTATGCCATCGTTGTGCTGACGAAGAATTTCCATGCCTATGGTGCCCTGGCCGGCAATGGTATCGGGATGATCGTAGGGATGAATGAACTCGAGCTTCTTTTCCTTAGCCAGCTTGATCGCATGCTGGTACGCATCATCATAGGCATCACCGACCAGCACCGTCTTGCCGCCCCTGGCCTGAACCGCCTTCACCTTGATATCCGGTGTGGTCTTGGGCATCACGATGGTAGCATCGATGCCCTGACGGGTCGCAGCCAGCGCCACGCCCTGGGCATGATTACCGGCGGAAGCCGCGATCACGCCGCTGATCTTTTTCTGCTTCATCAACTGGTAGATGCGGTTATAGGCGCCGCGGCATTTGAACGAGAACACGCTTTGCAGGTCTTCGCGCTTCATCAACACGCGGTTGTTCAGACGCTTGCTCAGGTTGAGCGCAGGATCCAGTGGCGTCTCTACCGCAACATCGTAAACGTGCGCCTCGAGAATTTTTTTGATGTATTTGGTCGTCATCTATAGCTATAGAAAGAGTGCTTCTAGTTTGTGTTATAGCCCGACTATAACAGATATGAAAGTGGCGAGGGACGAGGTACAAGTGGCAAGGGGTGAGGAAAAGCATGTAGCCGCGAATAACGCGAAACGCGCAAAAATATTTTAATTATTGAAACATTTCGCGCCATTGGCGTTATTTGCGGCAAAAAACAACCTGCCGGTTGAAAATAGTTCGCGGCTAAAGCCTGCCCTGAGTTTTACCGAAGGGTCGCTCCTACAACAACAATAAATATCTTTGCGCCCTTTGCGTCTTAGCGCCTTTGCGTTGAAATCGCAGTCATCTATTTAGAGTAAACAGTCCTGGCGCCTTCCGGTGTACCCAGGATCAACACATCCGCCGGGCGGTTGGCGAAGATGCCGACGGTCACCACGCCGGCCAGTTTGTTGATTTCGTTTTCCATCTTCATCGGCTCCATGATTTCAAAGTCATGCACATCGAGAATGATGTTGCCGTTGTCGGTAATGAACTTGTCGCGCCACACCGGACGACCGCCCAGTTTGACCAGTTCGCGCGCGATGTAGCTGCGCGCCATCGGGATGACTTCGACCGGCAGCGGGAATGCGCCCAGCACATCGACCAGCTTGGTTTCGTCGGCGATGCAGACGAACTTGGCAGCAGCACCGGCAATGATTTTTTCGCGCGTCAGCGCACCGCCGCCGCCCTTGATCAGGTTGAGGTAATGGTCGGACTCGTCGGCACCATCGATGTAGACCGGCAGCTCGTTGACCTCGTTTAAATCATACACACGGATGCCGTGCTTTTTCATGCGCTCGGTCGAGGCTTCCGAACTGGACACGGCACCTTCAATCTTGCCCTTGATATCTGCGAGCAGGTCGATAAAGTGGTTGACCGTGGAGCCGGTGCCGACACCGACAATTGAATCCGTAACCACGTATTCCATAGCAGCCTCGGCTGCCTTTCGCTTCATTTCATCCTGGTTCATTGCTGTTACCCCTCGCTTGCATATGTCTCTCTTGAAATCAGGGCAGGGATTGTACCTGTCTGCGCCACGGAAGTCATTGCAGAGCGTAATCAAGATTAATTTTGAACCACAGAGGTCACGGAGGCACACAGAGCTTTTTAACGCAAAGACGCAGAGACGCAAAGGACGCAAAGCTAAAAATTATGATTTGCAGGAGCGGCTTTAGCCGCGAACACCCAACCATGTCATTTCGACCGAAGGGAGAAATCTCCTGCAGGTCGGGAGATCTCTCCCTTCGGTCGAGACGACAAAGTCGATTCGCGGTTAAAGCCGCTCCGAACACCTGAAAACAACTCTGCGTCTCCGCGCCTCTGCGGTGAAAATCTTTTTTAGGTCAAAAAAAAACGGGATCCGAAGATCCCGTTTTTTCAAGCTTTTTTATTAACGTGTGTTAACAAATTAGAAGCTCTTGACAAAGCCCAGTGCGATAACGCTGTCATCTAACTTTTGAGCACCTGCACCAAAGATAGTATCACGAGTTGTTGTACTCAACTCATCAGTGATTGCACTGTAGTCAACATAGACCTTGGTCTGCTTGCTCATCTTGTGGGTGTAGCCGATGGCATAACCCATTGAGAAGTCAGTATGCTGGCCTATAGTAGCCATAAGAGCATTGTTCTTGTTGATGTCCCAGTTGCCACCGAGGAACATGTAGTCACCACCGGTCTGGTCTTCAGCCGCTTCGTACTGGGCTGAAATCCAGACGTGCTTGCCTGTCCACTTGCCACCGATCTTCATGATGTTTTCATCAGCTGAAGCAGTAGTACCTGTACCAAGAACAGCAGAATTGTCTACTGGACCGAGACTGTACTCATCCGGATCAAGGTAGTCGAAGAAAACCAGGAAGCTCTTGTTCGACCAGCGGATACCGGCACCCAGAACTTCGTCGCCACCGCACTGACCGACACCTACTCGCGCACCAACACTAGCGTCACAAGGCGTAGGCGCGGTTAGACCAGTTGGTGTGGTAGCACCGTTCAGGGTGTAGTTGATGACAAGTTCGACACCAGCCATCTTCGGCGTGGTGTACTGCAGCATATTGGTCATACGACCGGCGTCTGTACCCTTGCCGCCATGGTAGCCGGACATGGTATTGATGTAGTTACGGCCTTCAGCAGCGTGGTGCCAGAACGGGTCCATCTTGCTGCCCATCTGCTTGTAGTTGGAGCTGGCCGTACCGAACAGCACTTTACCCCAGCCGCCTTTCAGGCCGGCAAACTGGTCACGACCAGTGAGGTTGCCACCGTCAGCAACGTCAGTGTCCCATTCCATCTTGTAGAAAGCCTTCAGGCCACCGCCGAGGTCTTCAGTGCCCTTGACACCGATCACAGACTTGCGGCTTTCCATATCGGTGTCTTCTGCTACACCAGATACACCAGTTGTATCACCATCACTTGAAGTTTCCAGAGCAAGGTGAACACGACCGTATAAAGTCGGGTCAGCTGATGCTACGCCTGCAGACGCGATCAGACCCGCAGCAACGGCGAGAGTTAATATATTTCTTTTCATTATGCAAGACTCCTGCATTAGTTGTTTTATTATCATAGCTATGATTACAAAATAAGCATTCGAGCGCCTATCACTTCCCCAAAATGTTGTCCGTTTACCGGATCTTGTATGAACAAGCAAAAACATTCGAATACAGCCCCACACAAGCGATTACGTCTCGCTAATACAGAGTTACGAGGCAGTATATGCACAATTAACCAAATTGCAAGTTCAATAGTGTTTTTTTTCAAAGATTTGCCCGTATATCAGCAACAAATACCTTAAATTCTGCAGCGATAATTGATCAAATTGCACGCAACGTGCAAAACTTGAAACCATTTGATGAGTGAATGGAGTTTCGGGCGATTTAGCGACTTTTACCTTCACGTTTCATGCATTAACATGCACGATGACTAATTTTCAGATATTTATCGACCCTCGATGGCCGCTGCTGCCCATCTCACCCGTGAACCGCCCGCGTGCAAACGACCAGGCCTTCACTACCAGATTTAAAGACCCGCTTATTTTTAGCGGGAAGGAACAAAACACACAAGCTGCACATCATGAACGCCATACATAAATTACAAAGCCCCCTAAACAAGGGGCCTTTTAGTTTATATGGCTGGGGAACTAGGATTATTCCGCCCATCCATGGGCTCCACCCCTTCGGGGCCGCACTTCGTGCGTTCAAAATCGCTCCAGGCGATTTTGTCGAACAAGCTCCGAATACAGAACCCTCATCAATATAAACTAAAAGACCCCTAAACAAGGGGCCTTTTAGTTTATATGGCTGGGGAACTAGGATTCGAACCTAGATTGACGGAGTCAGAGTCCGTAGTCCTGCCGTTAGACGATTCCCCAGGAAAACAGGTACTAGGTGCTAGTTACTAGGGACTAGGCTTGAGTTTGTTCTTTTTCAAAATGCTGAATCAATTTATACAACATTTGATACAACTTTTACTTCATCTTCCATGTGACGACATAACGTGTCATCGATATATTGTATTTCCCTGGCTATCAGCAATTGTGTCCATAATTTGCCACAAGATCCTTTTGCAATTTTAAGAAACTGGACACAGCTTCTTACTGAATGTCGTTCATAACCTTCAGCAATATTTGATGGAATTGATAATGCAGACCGTGTGATTTGATCCTTGAAGCCGTAATCCTTACAACCGGCTAAAGATTTATATAAGTTAACCGACAACCGACATGATCGTTTCCAGACTTCCAGATTTTCGAGTACCTGCATCTAACCTCCCTGTAGATGTCATTTCTCGGTTCCCAGTACCTAGTATCCAGTACCCAGAACCTGCGTTAAAAACGCAACAGCGTTTTAACGCTTGGAGAACTGCGTAGCTCTGCGTGCCTTGCGCAGGCCGACTTTCTTGCGCTCTACTTCGCGTGCATCGCGTGTTACGAAACCGGCTCTGCGCAGGTCCTTGCGAAGTTCGCCATCATATTCCATCAATGCACGGGTAATGCCATGACGAATAGCACCTGCCTGACCCGAGATACCACCGCCGCTGACCTTGATGTTGATATCGAACTTGTCATTCATTTCAACGACGTCGAGCGGCTGGCGCACGACCATGCGTGCTGTCTGGCGACCAAAGAAGCGATCCAGCGGTTTACCGTTAACTGTGATTTCACCGCTACCGTTACTCAGGTATACGCGTGCGCTTGATGATTTGCGACGACCGGTTGCGTAGTAACTTTCTGCCATTGTAGTACCCTTAAATTTCCAACACTTGTGGCTGTTGTGCGGTGTGTTTGTGTTCTTTACCTGCGTAGACCTTCAGCTTGCGATACATTGCACGGCCCAGCGGGTTCTTCGGCAGCATGCCTTTTACTGCAGTTTCAATCACGCGCTCCGGGGCTTTCTGAATCAGGTCTTCGAAATTGATCTGTTTCAATCCACCCATGTAACCCGAGTGGTTGTAATACATTTTATCTTTCGCCTTGTTGCCGGTCACTTTTACTTTTTCGGCATTGATTACAACGATGTAATCACCGGTATCGACGTGCGGGGTGTAAACCGCTTTATGCTTGCCACGTAAACGGCGGGCAACTTCTGTGGCCAGGCGACCCAGTGTTTTGCCATCGGCATCGATCAGGAACCAGTCCCGTTCTACAGTTTCAGCTTTGGCGCTGTAAGTTTTCATCGAATAATCCAGTCAAATCAAGGTTATGGTCAGGCGCCAGGCGCGAGACAAAGACGCGCAATGATACAGAAAACAGCCAATAGCGACAAGCACTTTTACTTTATTCCAGGCAAAAAAAGGCGCGGACCAAAGGATCCGCGCAAAAACCACCAAAGGGAGGATGGAGGAGTTAAATTCTGTCTCATCAAATGAGCGTATTAGAATTATCTAATATAATAATAACCCTGTCAAGTACTTTTTAAGGTTAATTTAAGGTTTTGCTTTCACCTACCTATCTCGAGGCAATCTGCAAAGCCCTTATATTTTTCAATACCTTATATTTTAAGTCTCTCTACAACACGCCCGTTAACCAGGTGTTCATCGATGATTTCATCGACATCTTCCCGATCGAGGTAGGTGTACCAGACTTCATCAGGGTAGACCACGATAACAGGGCCGAGTTCGCACCGGTCGAGACATCCAGCGCTATTGATCCTGATTTTTCCCCGGCCTGACAGGCCCAGTTGCTTGATCCGGTCCTTGGCGTAGTTGCGTATCTGCATAGCATTGCACTGCTCACAGCATTGCTCGCCCTGCTCGCGCTTGTTGATGCAGAAAAAGACATGGTACTGGTAATAAGACATTGGTCACTCCTGTAAGTAGAATAATGGGTATTGTATGTGTAATCACGGCAAGGCAGAATGATTTCAAATACAGCGAGTTCCTTATGCGACACTACAGCCCAATCGACCATTTCCTGATTCACGCCGATAACGCACTGCGTACCGTTATAGGCAAACCGCTGGCGACACATCGCCCTTACCCGGCCGATGATATCGAAGAGTGCCCGATGGACGCGGATGAAAACAGGCACGTTGCCGGCCTGATGAGAGTCAATCACTCGGGCGAAGTTTCCGCCCAGGCGCTTTACCAGGGACAGTCAATTACCGCACGAAATCACGAGGTGCGTGAGAAGCTCGAACAGGCCGCCCTGGAAGAAAACGACCACCTGGTGTGGACCGAGAACCGCCTGAAGGAACTGGGGGAACGCACCAGCCTGTTGAATCCTCTCTGGTATGCCGGCTCATTCGCTATTGGTGCTTTTGCCGGTGCTCTTGGAGATAAATGGAACCTCGGCTTCCTGGCTGAAACAGAACACCAGGTCGTTGAACACCTCGAAGAACATCTCGATGAAATCCCCGAAGCCGACAAACGCAGCCGTGCGATTCTCGAGCAAATGAAAATCGATGAAGCCGCGCATGCAACCACAGCGCAGGACCATGGCGGTGAAGCATTGCCGGTCCCGGTGAAAAAGCTGATGCAGGCAATGTCAAAAGTGATGACACGCAGCGCTTACCGGATTTAGCTTTAATGGATTTGCTTTGATGCAGATAGACCCTGTCACCCATTTACTCGACGAGGCTGATTACATACCTTCTCCGAATATGGATGACAGGCCCGAAGATGCTGATATCAACCTGCTGGTTATCCATTCAATCAGCCTGCCCCCCGGTGAATATGGCGGCGATTGCATAGCGCAGCTGTTCACCAACTCACTGCAGGCGAATGCGCATCCCTATTTTCAACAAATACATCAGCTGGAAGTTTCTGCCCATGTACTGATCAAACGTGATGGCAGCCTGATCCAGTTTGTGCCATTCAATAAACGCGCATGGCACGCCGGCAAGTCCTGTTACCAGGGCAATGAGTGCTGTAATGATTTTTCAATCGGCATTGAACTGGAAGGCACGGATACAGATCCGTTTGAAAGCAAACAGTACGAATCGCTGGTCGAACTGGTGAAATGTTTATGCAGGCACTATCCCTCGATTTCAACACAACGAATAGCAGGGCATTCGGACATTGCTCCGGGGCGGAAAACTGACCCCGGAAGCGGATTTGACTGGGATAAACTTTCTACCTTGCTTGCCTGAAAAAAGCTGGTGGCAAGCTATTATTAGTGCAATACGGTTAAGTTATGGCACTCATATCCATCATCATCGGTTTATTATTCGATCGTGCATTCAGACATTTGCACGACCTTCGCGACTTATCGTGGTTTGAATATTACACAAACGCTGTAACACGGTACATTCGCGCAAATGGCGTGATCCAAATCATTGCGGTGCTTTCTATTCCGATTTTGATCATATCCGTAATCCAGTACCTGTTATCCGGTTTCATGCTGGAATTTCCTTACCTGCTGTTTGGTATCCTGGTATTTGCCTACAGCCTTGGTCCCGCCTGTCTTGGTAGTGATATCGAATACTACCTCGATGCACGCCGCCTCGGCGACGAAGATGAAGCACTGCATTATGCCGGCGCGTTAACCGAACGGGCGGCGTCTATAGCACCCGATCAGCAAACCAGCGATGTAACCCGCGCGATATTGCATGTCGCCAACGAACGCATTTTCGCCGTCATCTTCTGGTTTGTCATTTTCGGACCCGCAGGCGCATTGCTGTACCGACTGACAACCCAGCTCAGCAAACAGGAAGGCCTGAACGACAGCCTTGCTGCAGTCGCCATACTGTTCCAGGCCGTGCTGACATGGGTGCCTGCAAGAATGCTGGCTATGGGCTATGCATTGACCGGGCATTTCGATGGCGCACTGGAAGCCTACCGCAACAGGCCTTACGAAT
>Ga0316198_10001492_pt1 | contig 13780 bp, 11 predicted proteins | sample OudBieAanoxic_MG_FD_204935 | JGI IMG/M metagenome (GOLD analysis project Ga0316198, IMG submission 204935) | Coastal sediment microbial communities from Oude Bieten Haven, Netherlands - site A anoxic | ecosystem: Environmental > Aquatic > Marine > Coastal > Sediment | place: Netherlands...
GCCGGCCTGTTCGCCCGCAAGCTGGACTTCCTGTCGATTGGCACCAACGATCTAATTCAGTACACACTGGCCATCGACAGAATCGACGATGAAGTCACTTACCTCTACGACCCCCTGCATCCGGCTGTACTGCGACTGATCAAGATGGTCATCGACGCCGGCCGGCAGCATGATGTCCCGGTATCCATGTGCGGTGAAATGGCGGGTGATCCACGCTATACCCGCCTGTTGCTGGGCATCGGCCTGCGCGACTTTTCCGCACCTCCCACGTCTTTGCTGGAAGTCAAAAATGTAATTCACAAGAGCCTGATGACACAGCTCGCACCCGTGGTGAACGACATACTGAACAACGACGACCCGGCAGAAATCAGCGAACTGCTGGTGATTCTCAACGAAATGTAACACTGTCGGTGTCGGGCTGTTACACTCGCCCGCCCTACAAACAGTGCAGGTCTTCAAACCGGATACCCTGGTATGCTGGCACCGCAAGGGCTTTCGACTGTACTGGACCTGGAAGACCCGTTGCCGGATAGGTGGTAACCCACTCATCGCACCCGCGGTACGCGAACTTATCCGGACGATGTCTCGCGACAACACTGGCTGGGGGGCGCCGAGGATTCACGGTGAGTCGCAAATGCTCGGCCCCACATCCACCCCCGACTTAATGCCCAATGGCGCGTAAATTGCGTTTATTATTGTAGCTTGCAGCAATCTACGGAAAATTAATATGTATAACAAGCACTTTGGGCTGAACACGGCCCCGTTCCGGATTACGCCGGATACCCGACGTTTTTTTGGTGGCGGTCAGCGCGCCGAGATGCTTGATACCCTGATTTATGCCATCACCGAGGGTGAGGGCATCGTCAAGGTCACCGGCGAAATCGGTACTGGCAAGACCATGCTGTGCCGCATGCTGCAAGACCATTTGCCCGACAATGTCCAGGTCGTTTACCTGGCCAATCCCAGTCTCGGTCGGGATGAAATTCTGGCGGCTATTGCCATCGAGCTTAAGCTACCGGTGTCGGCGGACACGCCCCATTTACAGCTGCAGCAACAGCTGCAGAACTACCTGCTGCAAGCGCATCGTAAGGGTCGCCAGGTTGTCGTGTTCATCGAGGAAGCGCAGCGCATGCCTCTGGAAACGCTGGAAGAAATTCGTTTGCTGAGCAACCTTGAAACCGGTCGGGCCAAGCTCCTTCAGCTGGTCCTTTTCGGCCAGCCAGAGCTCAATCAACTCCTTGATAATTATGATATTCGTCAACTCAAAGATCGCATTACCCACAGTTTCAATCTAACCGCGCTGGGTGCTGCAGAGGTGTGCGCCTATGTGCGTTTCCGACTGCACAGCGCAGGCTTTGGCGGAAACGAGCTTTTCACGTCGCCCGCCTACAGACAGCTGGCCTGGTCTTCGCGTGGTCTTATCCGCCGCCTTCACGTACTGGCAGACAAGGCCATGTTGGCCGCCTTTGCCAGCGGCGCGGATCGTGTGCACTGGATACATGTTCGTCGTGCCGCCGCCGATGATCGGCTGCGTGTGCCGGTGGGGAACCTGCCAAAGGGGCTGACTACGGGGTTGGTTGCCGGCTGCGCACTGGCGGCGGCATGGGCGCAGCTGTTTAACAATGCGCCTGATTACGCACCCGCTGTGACTGCGGCTTACCCGGCATCAGTCAGTCAAAATATTGACGAGGTACGCCGCTTGGCGTCGAGTGTGACACCCGCGGCCGGTCTGCCGCTCTCCTCAGCCCGTCTGCGTGCTACTCAGGATCTGTTGAACCAGCCAGAAGTTGGCCGACTCACCATCCAGATACTGCTCAGTGATGACGACGACCTGGGAAAGGTTGAAAAAATTCTGCGCACTCAAGGATATGCTGATCTGCTCCCGGAAATCTATTTGTACCGGGCAGAGGTTAACGGTCGCCAGCGCTGGCATCTGTTGTACGGGGAATTCGACAGTAGATCAAAAGCTTTGGCGGCATTGGCCGATCTACCGGAAAAGGTGCGGTTGCGCCAACCCTATTTAAGATCGCTTAACGCGCTACGCATAACACCACCTGGTGATAGCCTGAATGCGCACAAGGAAGAACGGGGATGAACAAGGCTGGTTTCATAGTATTGTGGACGCTGATGCTGAGTGGCTGTGTGCAGACACCGCAGCGACCGGCGTCCGGTCACCTGGATAAAACCGAGTTGCCTGCCAACGGTGCCCATCTATCACAACAGATTCCACAACCGGTTATGCAGATTCCGGTGGTTCCTGAGCCTACGCCCGCCATTGCGCAGGAAAGCTACAGCGTGGTGGTGACCGATGTGCCACTGGACGAACTGCTATTCACCCTGGCGCGTGACGCCAAGATCAATATTGATGTGCATCCCGGTTTGTCAGGACAGGTAACGCTTAATGCAATCGACCAGTCACTGTTACAGATTCTCGATCGGATCGCGTCCCAGGTACCTATTCGCTATCGCTTTGAGGACGAGTTAGTTGTCGTTGAACCGGATCAGCCTTACTTGCGCAGTTATTACATTGACTATGTCAATCTCACGCGTAGCAGCAGTACCAGCAACAGCATTTCCACGCAGATTGCTACCACAGGTGGTTCGGCAGTAGCGGACTCAAGCAGTGGTGGAGGTGGGGGTGGCGGTGAGTCTAACAACTCCAGCACTTCAGTCCAAAGCGCTTCAGAGAATCAGTTTTGGCCCGACCTGCATGCCAATGTTGCCAGCATGCTGGGATTGAGTGGCGAGGATCAAAATAGCGATATCTCAGTGATAGTCAGCTCGGAGACCGGCCTGTTGACGGTCAGGGCGACACATACCCAGCATCTGCATATCCAGGAGTATCTGGACCGAATGATGGCCAGTGCCGGGCGGCAGGTACTGATAGAGGCCACCGTGGTAGAGGTGGAGCTGAACGATCGCTATCAATTCGGCGTTGACTGGGCGGCGCTTGACGATAACGGGACAGGTATCAGCCTATCACAGAACCTGCTCGGCGCTAATCTGTCTTCACCACCGGTGTTCACCATTGATGCACTCAGCACTAACAGTTGGGGCAGCATTTCAAGTACTGTCAAAATGCTGCAGGAATTCGGCAATGTTCAGGTACTGTCCAGTCCAAAAATCATGGCAATCAACAACCAGACAGCCCTGCTCAAGGTTGTCGACAACGTCGTTTATTTCACGACAGAAGCTGAAACGGTGTTAAACAATAACCAGAGCCAGACCAGCTTTACAACTACACCGCATACTGTCGCGGTTGGTTTCTTTATGTCTGTAACGCCGCAGATCAGCCGGGAAGAAGCCGTCATTCTTAGTGTCAGGCCGACCATTTCTCGCGTAACGGGTTTTGTAAACGACCCGAACCCGGCGTTGGCCGCGGAGGATATTGAGAGCCGCATTCCACAGATCCAGGTGCGGGAAATGGAATCAGTGCTGCGTGTGCGCAGTGGTCAAATTGCCGTGCTCGGGGGATTGATACAGGACACGGTTGACTTGAAGGACCAGGGTCTGCCAGGACTGTCAGAGCTCAATGTCGTCGGTGACGCGTTTACCTATCGCAACAACCAGCTGAAGAAATCAGAGCTGGTGATCTTCTTGCGTCCGCGTGTGGTTGCCAGCATCGACCAACCATTCGATGTCTATAACGATATGCTGCCCGACCCGACTCTACCGATGGGCCCGAAACGTGCCAGTGACAGGGAAGGTTGGAATTGAGCCTGTTGATGGATGCACTAAGGCGGGCGGAAGCTGATGATACGCCGGAGTCAACAGCCCCTGAGTCTTCAGCGGTTGAAGAAACGCCGCTGCCTGAAGCGGACAGCAGCAGTCTGCAGCTGGAGCCCCTGGAAGCCGACCGCGCCCTGGACGATGCGCCCACTGGGACGGTGGCTCCGGAAGTCGCCAATAGTACAGGCGCGGCATCCGCTGCGGACACCGCAACGGTCAATGACAGCCCGGCACAGAAACAGGCGCAACGTGTCATCAACTCGATGTCTGGAAAACAACCTTGGGCGGGAAAACAGGCTTTATTTGTTTTTACAGGATTTGCAACAGCTGCATTTGTTCTGGCAGCGTATTACTTGTGGAAAAGTAACCAGATGATTGCGCCACGGATACCGCAAGGCGGGACACTGGTGACGGCGCCGCAAGTAACTGTCGTTGAAGCAGTCTCGGAAACGGCCAGCGCTATCGTGGCCGAACCGGCCAGGCAGGTAGTCCAGGCCGATCAGGACAAGCACACGGAACCTTCTTTTCAGGAGTCTTCACCCGGTGTTTCGGTTTTGTCAGCGGCTGTTTCCGACAAGACCGTGCCTGCCACGGAAGTTGAAAACCCCGGCCATAGAATAAAAATTCACAAGCGCCGTATAGCGCGAACTGTTCCACCACAGCTTAAGCAGGCCTATCAGGCGTACCAGAACAGGGATTATCGACAGGCCCAGGAATTATACCGACAGGCTTTGCGCCGCTATCCGGAAAACCGGGATGCCATGCTGGGTCTTGCGGCGATTGCCCTGCACCAGGGAAACCGCAGGGTTGCTCACTATTACTACTCGCAATTACTGAAGTCCCACCCAGCCGATAAAACGGCACTCCTGGCGTTGCAATCACTGCAAGGTGAGCATGGCCAGCTTGAGTACGGCAGCCAGATAAAACACTGGTTGCAGTCAGACAAGGGCAATGCACCCATGCACTTCGCGTTGGGTAATCAGCATGCAGCAAATGGACGCTGGAAGGAAGCGCAGCAGGCCTACTTCGAAGCGCACCGTTTGCAACCCGATAACGCAGACTATGCCTTTAATGTGGCTGTCAGCCTGGATCAGTTGAGTCTGCCTCGGCAGGCATTGGATTATTACCTGTTAGCACAGAAACTAGCCGCGAGCAGTGCTTCACAATTTGGTAGCGGCCAGCTTGAACGGCGCATCACTCAATTGCGCGGGCAGACGGGGCAGGATTCATGAGCGCTGTCAAGAAACCAAAACGCATTGGTGACTTGCTGATCGAAAAGGGTGTATTGACCCAGGACCAGCTGAGTATCGCGTTAACTGAACAGAAGAAGTCCAATGCACCGCTGGGCAAGATAATTGTCAGGCTGGGCTTTGCCACCGAAGCGGTTGTCAGGGATGCACTTGGCGAAGCCCTCGGGCAGGAAAGTGTCGACCTGGGCAAGGTGGTCGTCGATAGTGAAGTCCTGCAACTGGTGGGCAAAGACATAGCGCGCCGATACCAGATATTGCCCATTTCAGTTGACAGGCAAAAGCATACAATGACGGTAGCCATGTCGGATACCTTCAATGTGGTGGCTATCGATCAGCTTCGCGCATTGCTCGGCGGTGAATACGATATCGAGCCAATCCTGGCCGGTGAATCCGAAATCGAAAACGCCATTGACCAGTTTTACGGCTTTGAACTGTCTGTAGACGGTATTCTGCATGAAATAGAAACCGGGCAAATCGACTATAACAGTGTGCAAGGAGAGTCTGACGAATACAGTCAGCCGCTGGTCCGTCTGGTCGACGCCATGTTGTCTGATGCTGTCAAGAAAGGCGCTTCCGACATTCATTTTGAACCAGAACTGGGTTTCCTGCGAATTCGCTACCGTATCGATGGTGTCCTGCGCCAGATACGCAGTCTGCATCAGAATTACTGGTCGGCAATCGCTGTTCGCCTTAAGGTCATCTCCGGCATGAATATCGCTGAAACCCGTGCGCCACAGGACGGACATATTTCTCTGACTCTGTTTGGGCGCCCCATTGATTTCCGCGTATCTGCACAGCCAACTACGCACGGTGAAAACATCGTCCTGCGTATACTCGATAGAAATAAAGGTATTGTAGCCCTGGACGAACTCGGGCTCAGTGAGTCATCGTTGACGGCCCTGCGCCTGATGATGGCCCGACCTGAAGGTATCCTTATGGTGACCGGACCCACGGGCAGCGGTAAGACCACGACGCTGTATTCGATGTTGAATTATGTCAACGACGAATCCGTGAATATCATGACACTGGAAGACCCGGTCGAATACCCCATGTCCATGATTCGCCAGACTTCGGTTAACGTGGCGGCCAAGCTGGATTTCGCCAGCGGCATTCGTTCCATGCTGCGCCAGGACCCGGACATCATCCTGGTCGGCGAGGTGCGTGATGAGGATACTGCCGATATGGCACTGCGTGCTGCCATGACAGGTCACCAGGTTTATTCGACACTCCACACCAACTCAGCCGTGGGCGCTATTCCCCGCCTGCTGGATCTCGGCATTGTGCCCGATATACTCGCCGGTAACATCATCGGCATCATCGCGCAGCGCCTGGTGCGCCACCTGTGTCCACATTGCAAAGAGGCCGATACACCCAACGAACTTGAAAGTCATCTGCTGGGACTCAACGACGGCGAGAAGCCGACCATCTACCGTGCCAAGGGTTGTGATTACTGCAATCAATTCGGCTTCAAGGGCCGCCTCGCCATTACCGAGCTGCTGAAAGTGGATCCCGGTATGGACGACCTGATTGCACGCCGTGCATCGCGTCGTGAAATCTTCGATTACGCATTGGAGCACGGTTTTGAACCCATTGCCGAAGACGGACTGCGGCGGGTACTCGACGGCAGCAGCACCCTGGAAGAAGTCTCACGTGTCGTCGATCTGACCGACCGATTGTGAATGGAACAGGTGAGAAATCGGCATGGCAGCATTTGATTACAAGGCGGTAGACAGCTTCGGCAAAACGGTGCTGGGTCGTATCGAAGCCAGCAATGACGACGACCTGGAACTGCGCCTGACGCGCATGGGCCTCGACCTTATCGGCTATAAGCAGGCGGGCAAGCGTCGTTTCAGTCTGGGACGCAGCCATGTGGGCCGCCCCGAGCTGGTGACCTTCTGTTTTCATCTCGAACAGCTGTCACGTGCAGGTGTACCCATTCTAGAATCACTGGCCGACCTGCGCGACAGCATTAACAATCAACGCTTCCGCGAAGTCATTTCATCGTTGGTCGAAGATATCGAGGGTGGCAAAACCCTGTCCCAGGCCCTGGCTGTTTTTCCGACTATTTTCGGCCCCGTATTCGTCAGCCTGATCGCTGCCGGCGAGGAAAGCGGCATGCTTGCAGATGTGCTCAAGCGCCTTACTGAATCATTGAAGTGGCAGGATGAACTGGCGTCGCATACCAAGAAAATCATTATGTACCCGGCTTTCGTAGGCGTGGTCATCATGGGTGTGATTGTATTTTTAATGGTTTACCTGGTGCCCCAGCTGATCGGTTTTATCCAGAATATGGGTGAAGAGGTACCGGCGCATACGCGGGCACTGATCTATGTTTCGGACATCATCATTAACTACTGGTACATTTTGCTGGCAATGCCGTTCCTGGCGTTTTTCAGCCTGCGCTACTGGGCTCGCAACACCAGAAACGGGCGTTACCAAATCGATCGTCTTAAACTGCGAATGCTACCGGTCGGCCCGATTTACCAGAAAATCATACTGGCGCGCTTTACCAGTAATTTTGGCCTGCTCTACCAGGCGGGTGTCACTGTGCTCGACTGTATCCGCATGGGTGAAAATCTGGTCGACAACAGTGTCGTTGCAGAGGCATTGCAGAGAGTCAGAAAACAGATCGGTGAAGGTGTCGGTCTTACCGCCAGCTTTCAAAACACTGGTCTGTTTCCGCCGCTGGTGTTGCGGATGCTCAAGGTCGGCGAAGGCAGTGGCGCACTCGATACCGCCCTGGAAAATGTCAGCTATTTCTACAACCGTGATGTGAAGGAATCGATCGAACGCGTACAGACCCTGATTGAACCGACCATGACCCTGGTGTTGGGCGTCATGCTCGGTTGGGTGATGATATCGGTGCTGGGGCCTGTATACGATATGCTGGGCACGGTGACGAGGTAAGCGCATGGCACGGGTGCTCTACATTACCGGCCACAGCGTGACGCTGTACCGCGTCCACCGCAAGGGGGCCGAGGCACTGGGCCGCTTTGCCTGCAGCGACGCCGGTTACAGCGAGCTCATGCAGCTGCTCAGCGATTACAATCCGCAGCCGGTTGCCATTCTGGCCGATCTGATAGAAGAGCAATTCCGCGAGGAAACCCTGCCACACACCCTGGGCCGCGATCTCAGCAATCTGCACGCCCGGCACGCCGGAAAACTGTTTCGTGCGACACCGTTCCGCTACCACAGCATCGTCGGAAGACAGCGTGATGGCCGGCGTGATGACCAGGTGTTGTTCAGCGCGCTTACTAACCGCGACAATATTGAGCCTTTGCTGACTGTGCTGGGCGAAGCCCGCGTTCCAGTCAAGGGGATCTACTCACTACCCATAATCACACGCCGTCTGCTGAAACCGCTGGTGAGTAAATCCGCAAACGTACTGATCGTCACCGAACAGCCAGACGGTGGATTGCGCGAGACATTCATTCGCGACGGCCTTGTCCACTTCAGTCGCCTTGCACCCATTAGTGACAGTTCGGCGGATGACTATTGCCAAATTATCAAGGCTGAGGTCGGTAAAATGCGGCGATATCTGAACAGCTTGAGATTGTTGCCACCGACCCAGTCGCTGGATGTATATGCGCTTGGCGACAGTACGCGAGTCGAGGCCTTGCAGGACATGCCGGAGGAAGGGGGCGATATCATTATCCATGCCGTCCATCTCTCCCACGTAGCGACACTACTGGGTTTTGCCGGACACCAGGATACGCAGTTCAGTGATGCCCTGTTTTGCTATTTATTTCAGGCAAGGCCGACTGGCAACCACTATGCACCCGCACCCCATTTGCGGCACTGGCAGACCTATAAAGCAAGGTTCGGACTGCGGGCCGCCGCCTGGTTGCTTGCTGTCGGATCGGTCACCCTGGCGGGCATGAATATTGTCGATGGCCTGTTAATTGAGCGCGAGTCCCGACAACTGAGTCAGGTCGCCGGCCAGGTCAACCATGATTATCAGCAAGCCACACAGGAACTGCCGCTAAAGCCTCGTGAAGCAATCGCCATGCGCGAGGCGCTGCACATGGCAGACAGGCTGAGTGCCTATCCGGCCGATCTAAAACAGCTGTACAGCCTGTTGGGTACCGGCTTTGTCAGCCAGCCGAACTTTTCCATGGATAACTTCAGTTGGTTTGTGGCTGCAAATCCCGCGGCCAAAGCGTTGACCGAAGTGCGCAAGGATCATGGCCAGGTCCAAATTAGCGAGACACCTTATCTGATTAGTAAGGTTCGCGGCCATATCAGCCACTTCAATGGCAGCTACCGCCAGGCACACGAGGAGATCGACCGCTTGGTTAGTTGGATAACGGCTCAGCCGGGCGTTAAGTCCGCTGAAGTGATCAGTCGACCGCTGAATACCCGCACAGATATCGATCTGCAGGGCGGCGTTGATACCACGGGTGAGAAAGAAAACGCCCAATTCGAGTTGCGCATTGTCCTGGAGCTCAAACATGAACCGGTTTGAAGCCGACATGCAAGTACTCAAGCGGCCGGCAATCATACTGCTGGTCGTGGCGGTAATCGCTACAGCCTTGCTGTGGGGCAGCGACCATTACAAGTCGGTTCGCGTTATCGCTTTGCAGGAAGTGCGTTCCGATTTGAAGCTGGCGCGTGAGGAATACCGCCTGGCGGTTGAGGCGGATGGCATTCTCAGAACGTCGCAGCAACGCTACAGGCAACTCCTGCTAAGTGGTTTTGTCGGTGACGAGCCGCGCCTGCTGTGGATCGAGTCGTTGCGTAATACCGGCGCTGATCATCATCTTTACAATCTGCAATACAGTTTGCGCCAGAGGCAGTCAGTGCAGCTCAGCGGACCTAAAAGTACCCAGCATTATCAATTGTACGTCAGCCCCATGCAGATGCAATTGGACCTGGCCCACGAAGTCGACCTGTTACGTTATTTCTCCGACCTTAATCGGCAGCGGCCGGCGGTCTACCAGCTGCGCGGCTGTGAGCTGAAGCCGATGTTCAGCGAAAGTGGCATCCAACTCCATAAGGCTAATGTCAGTGCCAGCTGTGACCTGCTCTGGTACACGGTCAATGAACCGGGTTCGGTTGAGACTGTGGAGGATGTACTGTGAGACACCTGACACTGTCAGTCTGTTTGTTTACGCTGATATCGGCTGGTGTACAGGCCAGTGATGATCCTTATGGCCTGCTATTTACAACCCCCGATGAACGCTTGCGTCTGGATAACCGTTTTAGCGATCATGGCGGCAGCAACGGCTCCCAAGCGGGTGCTGCCCATACAGAACCCCAGTCTACTCGCCCTCTGAAAGTCAACGGTACTCTGGTCAGCAGCGTAGGGAAAAAGGAAGTCTGGATCAATGGCAAAAGCCAGTTCGCGCCGGGAGATGATTCCGGTGGCCACGTTCGTCTGCTGAATGCCGGTAGGGTCCGCCTCAAGCCGTCATCATCCGGCAAGGCACACGATATGAAGCCCGGACAGATACTGGACCCCAATACCGGCGCCGTCAGCGAAGCCTACCAACAGCTAAGGGTCCCGGCTGCGAATACCGACACCGTCAGTAACGCCGATCAACAGGCCCTGGCCCCCTGACAGCAGGTGGAAAATAATGGTGTCCAGGCGTCAAACACTATCCAACGGACCGCTGCACAGACAACAGGGCGCGGCACTGTTGGTTTTGCTCACCATCGTCGTGCTGGCGGCCAGCTATAGCTTGCTCAAGAGGCTGAACAGGGAGCAACCGGATATTGTGCGCGCCGGTGATAACGCCGCCGTATTGGGTGAAGCCAAGGCAGCGTTGATCGGATATGCGTTGTCGTCCAATGCCCGCCCGGGCGAATTGCCCTGTCCGGACTATGGTATCGGCCCCGGTGGCCTGGACGGACTCAGCGATGCCTGCGACGAAAACGGCATGTATGTAACCATTGGTCGCTTGCCCTGGAAAACGCTTGGGTTACCTGACCTGCGTGATGCCGGCGGAGAGTCTCTATGGTACGCGCCGGACATTAATCTTGATGGCAACTTTCAGATAAACAGCGAAACAAGCACCAACCTGAGAGTGGTGACCAATAATACTGTACAAATAGCAGCAGTTGTTATTGCACCTGGGAAAGTCACATCAACACAGTCACGGCCGCAGAACGTGGCGGCACAAACCACACCCGCTCGTTATCTCGAAGCATCCAATGCCGTCGCCGATCCCAATATTTCCGTGGTGGCACCAACCGTAACGGCTGAATTTACCGATCAGGTTCTGGTTATCACCCGTGACGAACTCATTGAGCCGGTGGAGCGCCGGGTGTTGGCCGAACTGAAACAAGCGCTGGATAACTTTGGCGGGCTTCCGTCGCCTGCCGGTAACGGCGGTGTTGTCTGCAACTCCACGCCTCTGTCGCAGGGTTTGTTACCCGTTACCACGGACGCTACATGTGGGACCTTGCCCGCCTGGCCAACGTGGTTTTCAGATACGACAACTGGCTGGCAACCGCTAATCTGGTATGCGATGGATCCGTTGAAAACGATTACCGTGCAGGATGGGGCAACAAGCATCAACAGCGTGGAATCACTGCTGATTGCAGCGGGTCCGATAATTACGGGTATTGGTCAGATTCAAGCCACTCCACGAGTCTTGTCAAGCCTGCTGGATACAGCGATTAACAACGATGGCTTGGATCTTGCGTTTGAAACATTGCCGATCAGTCCTATGACCAACGACCAGTTGCTTATTGTGCGATGAAAATGAATAAACAACACCAAAACGGATTTACTCTTATAGAAATGGCCATCGTTTTGGTTATTGTTGCCTTGCTTATCGGCGGCGTGCTGGCACCTTTGTCGGCGCAAAAGGAACAGGAAAGGCGTGCGGAAAACCAGCAACTGCTGGAAGATGCCCGTGAGGCCCTGCTGGGCTTCGCTATCGTGAACGGGCGTTTACCTTGTCCTGATACAGATCCGGTGAACTCGCCTTCGAGCGGCCAGGAGAATGCATGCTTCGTTGACGACACAACTGTCTATTCGGGACGTCTGCCCTGGGCGATCCTGGGTATCGATGCCGAGTACGATCCCTGGGGTGAAGGGCACCTGGTAAAATACATCGTCAATGGTACCTATGTTGGTGCTTTCGACCTGAACGCCGTGAACACTGCTTTGGCTGGCGGCAGTGCGCTGGAAATTCACACCAATGCCGGTGACTGTGGTTCAACCAATAATCTGGTCAGTTTCAACGTGCCCGCCGTTATACGCACAACCGCCAAAACGGACTATACGCGCCCGCCGGGACCGAGCGCAGATGAAGTGGAAAACGATACCGACGACTTCTGCTTTGTTGATCGGGATTACAGCACCATAGCAAATAATGAATTTGATGATCAGTTGATTTGGATATCTCCGACTATCCTGTTCAACCGGATGATTACCGCGGGACAACTACCATGAGTATGTCGCTCAAACCCGTGCTTACCATCGCACGCTACACGGCCCTGGAAGCGGTGCGCACACGCTACGCCTGGCTGGTGCTGGCGTTGGTTGCCGCCGGAATGGCCATCGCAGCCTTCACAGGTGAGCTGGCGATTACCGAAACCAGCCAGACACAGGCCGCTATCACGGCGTCACTGCTGCGTTTTGCCGCCGTACTGCTGGTGATACTTTTCGTGACTACCAGTGTAAACCGCGATTTCAGTGACAAGTCGGTGGAGCTGATGATCTCACTGCCACTGCCCCGTAGCGGCTATTACCTTGGCAAACTTACCGGTTATGCGCTGGTGGCGGCGCTGACGGCAGTGCCACTGTCAGCCTTGCTGGTATTCCTGGCGCCCGGGTCAGGGGCACTGGCATGGGGTGTGTCGCTGGTGCTCGAGCTGGTGCTGGTGTGTGCCGTCAGCCTGTTGTTCGCGTTCGCCTTCAGCCAGGTGACGGCGGCTATTTCCGCGTCGCTGCTGTTTTACCTGCTCGGCCGCAGCATTGCCGCGATTCAACTCATGGTACACGGACCGCTGACCAGCGAGGCCAGGACTTCGCACCAGGTTATGACGGCGCTGGTTGATTCATTGTCATACCTGTTACCCGATCTCGATCAGTTTTCACGCAGTAGCTGGCTGCTGTACGCGGGTGATGGCTTTAGCCTTTTGCCTCCACTGCTGATACAGACTGTGATTTACGCGTTGCTGATTTCCGGCGTCGCCCTGTTCGATCTCAACCGAAAGAACTTCTGATGGCAACGGTTTTCCAGCGACAGGAACGCCCCATCAGCCAGGTGCCCGGAACGGTGCTTTTCGCCCTGCTACTTGGCCTTGCCCTGCAGATCGGCTGGCGCCATCACATGCCTGCGCCCACCGCCAAGGCCGATGCCCTGACATTAGCGCCATCTGCTGACACGCTGCGTGTCGCCAGCCTGGGTGATGACGTCGCCCTGTCGAAGTTTCTCAACCTGTGGTTACAGGTGTACGACAACCAGCCCGGTATCAGCATTCCGTTCAGGGAACTGGATTACGCTCGTGTACGCAGCTGGCTGCAGGCCAGCCTTGAACTCGATCCGAACGGTCACTATCCGCTGCTCGCAGCGGTAAGGCTTTATGGCGAGGTGCCTGATCCACTCAGGCAACAGAAAATGCTTGAATTTACATATGAAAAATTTCTGGAAGACCCGAACAAGCGATGGCCGTGGATGGCTCACGCGGTGGTCATTGCACGCCACAAACTGAAAAACTTTGAACTGGCTCTCAAGTACGCAAATGCGTTGGCCGATAACGCTACAGGTCCTCAAGTACCCCACTGGGCACAACAAATGTCCGTTTTTGTACTTGAAGACATGGGCGAGACAGAAGCCGCCCGGGTT
>Ga0316198_10001493_pt1 | contig 13778 bp, 5 predicted proteins | sample OudBieAanoxic_MG_FD_204935 | JGI IMG/M metagenome (GOLD analysis project Ga0316198, IMG submission 204935) | Coastal sediment microbial communities from Oude Bieten Haven, Netherlands - site A anoxic | ecosystem: Environmental > Aquatic > Marine > Coastal > Sediment | place: Netherlands...
GTTTGTGCTCGGTGTAGGAATTGTCGTAGAGGAATCGTCCATTGTCATCGAGGCGTGCATCGACGTGCCAGATCAACAGCCCGTCGTTGGGGATCTGAGCGTCATTGCCCCGGCGGCGCCGGTGTTGAACCAGATAGTACTCGGCATAGGGATTGCCGACGGGGTCGCCGTGCATCAACACCGCCGCTTGGCCGAAGGCGTCGGACGGCGACATCGAGAGTTCGTGGCTGTCCTGGTTGTAGATCTCGGGGGTCAGCCACCCGAGCACCCACTTCGAAAACGCATTGTGGTCGCCCCAGTTGCTGTCCATCTGGTCGAGACCGCCGCAACCACCCTTTGGGCCCACGGCGTCATCGTAGTCGTAGTAGTCGGGTAGCCCAAGGGCGTGGCCGGTCTCGTGGATGAGGACCTCCGGTGAGAACTCACCGGGCCAGGTGTAGTTCTCCCACTGCCAGGAGTAGGTGCCGATCCGAACGCCGTCGATCGTGAAGTTGTCGTTGTAGAAGCTGGTCTGATAGCCCCACCAGAACTCGGCCCACTCGCCGTGGGCTCCGGTCCAGATGATGGAGAGGTAGTCGATGACGCCGTCGCCGTCGTTATCGTACTGCGAAAAGTCGTGACCCTCGGTGTCGTAGTGGGTGAACACTTCCTTGATGAGCGCCTGGCGGCCGGTATAGGACTCGACGACCTCGGACCGTGGGTAGGGGGTGGTGTACCAGCCGAGGGTCGATCCGGCGATCTCGAGTTGACCAAAGGAGGCTCGGCGGTAGAAGTTTGTCAGGCTCTCGTAGGGATACGTGCTTGTCTCACCGTCGCCGAAAATCCGGTCATCGACCACGGCTGGATCCGTGACTCCCAACATATCGGAGAATGCGATGAGCAGGGTGAGCACCCGTGGCGAGCCGTCGGAAGGGAGAACTGAAGGCGCATCCGGCAGCGCCTTGAGCGCGGCCTGCGATCCAAGACGTGCTGCGAGGGCGGGCGCCATCCGGTGATTGCCGAAGGACCGGGCGGCCTCGGCTCTGGCGGCCAGCGTCCCGTCCTCACGGTAGCGCTCGAGCTGATCGGCGGTGGGTGGTTCCATGGCAAAAACAGCGGTCGCCGCCATGATCAGAATCGAGGCAACCATGAGGTGAGATATCGTCGTGTACCGTTTCATTCGTATTCCCCCAGCAGGTACTCTACAACGAAACCGTGATCGCTTGACGATCGTGCAGCAGAGCGAAACCATGACGTGTGGGACAAACGGGAACGAAAAGGGGATTCTCCCGTATCCTCGTCTGATCAAAGCATGCGGCTCGACCGCAGAGGGGTTATTGATGACGCGGACCATCGTCGGGGTACTGGTTCTGACCGCACTGGTCTCGGTGGGGGTGGCGGAAGAAGCGCCCAGCGCTGACCTTGCGGTCCCGGAGGGAAACGCGACCAAGCTGAATATCCTGCTCGTGACCCTCGACACGACCCGCGCCGATGTGCTCGGTTGCTACGGTGGCGACCCCAAGGTGAGCCCGAACCTCGATCGGATCGCGGGTCGCAGCCACCTCTTCGAACGCTGCGAGGCCTCGGTCCCCCAGACCATGCCGTCGCACACCACCATCTTCTCGGGGCTCCACCCGTTTCATCACGGCGTACGCAAAAACCTCGCGATCAAGGTGGGACCCGAAGTGCCGCTCATCGCTGAAGAGCTCGAGGGAAAGGGTTACCGTACCGGCGCCTTTGTCAGCTCCTTCGTGGTCGATGGCCGGTTCGGATTCGAACGCGGTTTCGACCACTACGATGCTCCCGATATAAGGCCGCGTCTCGGCGGTGGCATGGAACGGCGGGCGGCGGAAACGGTTCGGGCGGCTGCGGACTGGATTGCGACATCGCCGAAACCGTGGTTCGTATGGGTCCATGTTTTTGACCCCCATGCGCCCTACGTGGCGCCGCCTCCCTTCAGCGAACGGTTTGCCGATCGACCCTACGCCGCTGAAGTTGCCTATGCGGACAACGAAGTCGGGCGACTGGTCGGTGCGTTGGTGGCCGAGGGCCTTTTCGATTCCACCGTTGTGATCATCGCCGGCGACCACGGCGAGGCGCTCGGTGAGCACGGAGAGGAGACCCACGGGATCCTCCTCTACGAAGCCACCACCCGGGTGCCTCTGGTGATTCACATGCCCGGGCAGACCGAAGCGGTTCGCCACGCCTCACCGGTGGGGCTCGTCGACATCGCGCCCACCTTGCGGGAACTGGTCGGAATTGAGACGCCCGGCGACGGGGTCTCGCTGCTGCCGACCCTGCGGGGAAAGGGCGGGATCGTCGGTGAGAGGACCCTCTACATCGAGAGCCTCGAGGGTTATCTGAGAAACGGGTGGGCGCCTCTATCTGCCGTCGTCCGCGGCCGAATGAAGTACATCCGATCCCCGCGGCCCGAACTCTATGACCTCGGCGCTGACCCGAACGAGCAGCGCGACCTCGCCTCCGACAGACCGGAGACGGCGGCGGACCTCGACCGGCGGCTGTCGGAGATCCGGGGGGGCGACGACACTTTCGATGGTGAGGCCGTCGTGCTGAGCTCCGATGAGGAGGCGGCGCTGCTGGCTCTCGGTTATGTCTCGGGCAGTCCGGGCGAGGGTGCCGGGAGCCGGCGCAACCCGGTCGATGCGATGCACCTCGCGCCCATCCACCAGCAGGCGCTCGAGGCCAAGGCCGGCGGCGACCTCGAGCGCGCGGCCGAGCTCTTCGAGCAGGAGCTCGCCGAGGACCCGTCGAGCCCGGTGCTCCTCTGGTATCTCGGGACCTGTGTCACCCAGAGTGATCCAAAACGGGCGATGAAGGCCTTTCGGCGTGCCATCGAGCTGCGCCCCGAATTCGCGGCTCCGTACGACGCTCTCGGCGAGGTCCTTCTGGAACAGGGCGACAAAGCGGCCGCTGCGGCCGTCGCCGCCGAAGGGATTCGTCGGACCTCCGATGTTGACGGCCGCCTCCACTATCTGCGGGCTGCCGCGTTGGCACAGGTGGGAGGGCGCACCAACGAGGCGATGCACGACCTCGGAGTGGCCATCGAGCGCGCCGCCCGTCCCGGGCCGGCCTACCGGCTCCGAGCGGCCATTCGATTGCAGCTACTCGACGACAATGCAGGCGCATTGGACGATCTCGAGAACTTTGCCGATTGGTCGACACCGGATGAGGTCGTCCGCCTGAAAACCGACCCGCGATTCGAAGCGTTGCACGGAAACGCGCGATTCGGTCGCCTCGTGGATACCGACAGCGTGCGTTGACACCTCGAGGGCGCAAGGGACGCGAAGGCATCGCAATCATCGCAGACCACAGATCACACAGATAGACACAGATTCCATCGCAGCATCGCAGGGATTGCCCGCAGATGACGCAGATAGATCGCACCACCGCAAACGCGAAGACTCAAAGACACTAAGGTTTTACGAAGGCCTGTGGTGCTCCGCCATTCACGCGAGCGGCGGCCTTCTTCTGAGCCGGAACGAGAGCGAGGGCCTGGAGAGAACGAAACAACAGTCTTGAACGGACGTGCCGTCTCAAATGATTTTGGGATCCACTCCCCACCCGGAGGGCCAAGTGTTTCGGGCCCAAACATCGTTTGAGGGGGCACTCGCGGGCAGCAACGCTGTGAGGATCTCGTCGGAAAAACCTTGTGGAAAGGAATACCGGGAGGCGCCCCGGAAAGCGCGTCCATCGGCTCCGGCCTTCTGGGTCGCCTTTGGCGCCCCAGCGTCGCACGGGCAGCGTGGTCATTCGGGTGGGATTGGAGGGACGGTGACCACGCTGCCCGTGCGCCGGCGGCCTCTTGGCGAGCTTGGAGAAATGCTCACAGCGCCTTGGCCGTGGAGTGCCCGGTCCCCATTTGTGCGGGGCGCGCCGCGGTGCCGGGAGGTCTTGCCTGCACAAATACGGACCCGGCACCTCCCGGTGGAGAGGGTTTTCCGGGGGGTTGCCCAGGCCGCTGCCGCTGCCGCTGCCGCTGTCGCTGCCGCTGCCGCTGTCGCTGTCCCTGTCCCGGCCGCTGTCCCTGTCCCGGCCGCTGTCCCTGCCGCGGCCGCTGTCCCTGCCGCGGTCGCTGTCCCGGACCATGCCGTCATCTCCGGGTTGTTCATGCCCTCCCCTCAAGCCGTTGAGATGGCCCATGTCAAAGGTCGCCTCCATCGCGCTCCGGGGTGCTCTCCCGAACCATCTCATCGGGCACGGGCACGGGCACGGGCACGGGCACGGGTACGGTCCCAACCTAGCCGATGCCGATCCCTCGAGGAAAAGCTACACTCAGGGCATGGACCGCCGCACCCGCGACAATCTCGCCTATTACATTCTGCGGGGAGTCCTTGCCGTCGGGAGCCGGCTCCCCCTCGGCCTGACCCGGAAGCTGGTTCCCATCGCGACCCGTTTCGCTCTTCGTTTCATGAAGCGTGAGCGGGGGCGGATGCAGGAGAACCTCGAAATCGCCTTCCCCGAGCTCGATGAGCGGGAACGAAAACGAATTATGACCGGATGCGCCGATCATCTCGGCCGCGTGCTTGCCGAGATCGCGTGGCTCTGGCGCGCACAACCCGAGGACGTTCTGCAGATGTGTGAGGTCGAGGGCATCGAGCACATCTGGAATGCTCTCGAAAGCGGTCGTGGCGGCATTCTCGCCACCGGTCATCTCGGCAACTGGGAGATGCTCAACGCCTACCTCGGTGCCGCCGGGGTTCCCATCACCGTTGCCGTGCGTGAACTCGATGATTCCCGGGTTGATGAGGTGGTGAACACTCTGCGGACCCGATTTGGTAGTGAGGTCATCCTGAGGGGGACATCGGCCGGCCGGCAGCTGCTCAAGGCTCTGAGCATCGGACGCGGCGTCGGTTTGCTTATCGACCAGGACATCCCGAGTATTCCGGGGGTGTTTGTACCGTTTTTCAACCGTCTTGCCTGGACCCCATCCGGAGCCGCGACCCTCGCGCTGCGAGCCCGATGCCCCCTCATACCCGGCTATATCCACCGCAAACCGGACGGGACCCACAAGGTCAAGATCTACCCACCCATCGAGGTGCCCACCGAAGGCTCGCTCAAAGAGAAGGTGGTCGAGATGACTGCCGCGGCCGCCGCTGCGGCGGAGTGGCAGGTGCGGGCATGGCCCGAGCAGTGGGTGTGGATGCACCGCCGCTGGCGAACGAGACCGGAGGAGGAAGTGACTAGTGAGCCGTGACCGGGTAGTTTTTCTCCTACCTCCTACCTCCTACCTCCTACCTCCTAACTCCTCACGGCATGAGCTCAGAGACCCACCCGGCGTTCTTTTTTTTCCGGCTTCGGCGCCCTCGATCTCGGCGTGCAGCCGGTCCCCCTCGCGCCGGTTCGTGATCCGCTGCGGAAAATCGTGTTCGGGGTTGGCGAAGACCGCCTGGCGGGCCTCGAGTTCGACCAGGGTGAATTCGGTGGCTGGGAAAAGTCCTCCCGGGCTCGCAAAAAAATAACCGCCCCTCCCGCTCCGCGCGAAGATACCCTGGCCGATCGATTTGGGGTATTGAATTCTGATAACAAAGGCTCTGAGTGTCCGTTTACTATTCTGACGCCGAACTTGCGATTGAGGGGAACTTTGTGTCCGTTTTTCGCGTTAAAGCCAGGGGACAACAAACTCGACCCGAAGGGACGACGTACCGCCAATGACAAAGCACACCGCCACGTGCCTCTCGCTGATCCTGATTCTGACCTTCACCGCATGTTCTCGGGATGACGACTCCAAGACCTGGGCCGAGGGCGCTCCTGTCGATGAAGAGCGCAAGGAAGAGGCGGTTCCGGTCGAGGTGGTTGGGCTCGAGCGCGGCGCCATCGAGTCGGCCCTGCGCTTCTCCGCCACCCTCGAGGCTGAACGTGACGTCCAGGTCTTTGCCGAGGCGCAGCGGCGCGTCGTCGAGCTCCGAGTCGAGGAGGGTGACGCGGTGCGCGGAGGCGAGCTCCTCATCCGGCTTCAGGACGACGCTCAGCGGAGCGCGCTCAACAAGGCCGAGATCGAGCTCCGACAGGCGACACGCGAGCACGGCCGTCAGAAGAGCCTCTATGAACGCAGCCTGGTCAGCGAGCAGGTATTCAACGACGCGGCGTTGATCTTCGACCAGGCGGAAATCGTGGTCGAGGACGCGCGAAGGAACTTGGCCTACACCGAGGTCCGTGCGCCCTTCTCGGGTATCGTTACCGAGCGGATGGTCAACGTCGGTGACTACGTCACCCTCAACCAACCGCTCTTCCGGGTCATCGATTTCGACTCCATCGTGGCGCGAATCTATGTTCCCGAGAAAGAACTCCCGGCTCTCGCCACCGGTCTCGATGCCCGCCTCAAGGCCGAGGCCATCGGGGCGATGGAGTTTGTCGGGACGGTGGATCGGATCTCGCCGGTGGTGGACCCCGGAACCGGAACGGTCAAAGTCACGGTGGCCACTCCGCGTCAGGAAGGGCTCCGGCCTGGAATGTATGTTGAGGTCGAACTCGTGACGGCCGTTCACGAGGATGCACTTCTTCTGCCGAAGAGGGCGGTGGTCTACGATAACGATCAGCTTTTTGTGTTTCGGCTCGGCGAGGAACGCAGGGTGGAACGGGTCAAGGTCGAACCGGTGCTCGAAGATGTGGAGAGCATCGAACCCAAAGGCGATCTCGCGGAGGGTGACCAGATCGTCGTCGCGGGTCAGGCCAGTCTCAAAGACGGGGCTTTGGTGCGTCTGCCCGGTGACCCGGATCCGGAAGACGGCGATGAGGATGAAGAGGAAGCGGAGCAGGGCGAATCATCCGAGCCAGAGGCCGACGCGTGATCGTCGAGCGTGAACTCGAAGCTCGATCGGACGTGATCGCCGACCGTTCGTTCCTGGTCGACCGGCCGGTGGCGATTTTGATGGTCTTTCTCGCCACCGTGGTCTTTGGGTTCTTTTCCTTTCTCCGTCTGCCGGTGTCGCTCATGCCCGAACTCAGCTATCCGACCCTCACCGTCCGAACCGAGTACCCCGGCGCCGCTCCGGAGGAGGTCGAGAACGACATCAGCCGCCCAATCGAGGAGGCCCTCGGCGTGGTCGGCGGGTTGCGCCGAATCTCCTCCATCAGCCGCGCCGGTGTCTCCGATGTGGTCCTGGAGTTCTCCTGGGGCGTCGAGATGACCGAAGCCATCCAGGACACCCTGGAGAAACTCGATCTGGTCTTCCTGCCTGATGAAGCCGATCGACCCCTGATTCTGCGGTTCGACCCGACTCTGGACCCCGTCCTCGAACTCAGCCTCGCCGGCGACGGCGTTCAGTTCGAGGGCGAGGAGGGGTTGCGCCGATTGCGTCGTCTCGCCGAGCTTCAGGTCAAACGCGCGCTCGAGCCGGTCAAGGGCGTCGCCGCGGTCAGGGTCCGAGGTGGGCTCGAGGAGGAGATCCACGTCTTGCTCGAGTCCGACCGCCTGCGCCACACCGGGCTTTCGACCGATGACGTCATCGCGAGGCTCGCCGAGGAGAACATCAACGTCGCCGGCGGGACGCTCCGCGAGGGCTGGACCGAATACATGGTGCGCACCCTCAACGAGTACGCCAACCTCGAACAGATCGGCGACACCATCGTTGTCTTCCGCGAGGGTCGGCAGATCCGAATCCGTGATTTGGGCAGTGTCAGGTGGGCCAACGCCGAACGCCAGATCACCACCCGAACCGACGGTCGTGAAAGCGTTCAGATCGAGGTCTTCAAGGAGGCCGATGCCAACATCGTCGCCTTGGCGGCCAGGGTCAAGGAACGGGTCGGGGAGATCGACCCCGCGGCGCCCGAAGATGCTGAACCCCCCGAGAAGCGGCGTGGTGGAGATCAAGGCGGTCCCGGCGAAGGACGTCCGAGTCTCGCCGAAGAACTCTGGCGCTCCGAGGGGGTGCTCCTCACCCTCGTTGCCGATCGATCGGTCTTTATCGAGGACAGCATCAACGAGGTTCGAAACGCGGCCGTCTTCGGCGGTCTGCTTGCGGTGATCGTGCTTTTCCTCTTCCTGCGCAACGTGCGATCGACGGCGATCATCGCCATCTCGATCCCGATTTCGATCCTGGTCACCTTCGCGCCGCTCAATCTCTTCGGCGTCAGCCTCAACATCATGTCCCTCGGCGGGCTCGCACTCGGAATCGGGATGCTGGTCGACTCGTCCATCGTGGTTCTCGAGTCCATCTTCCGGTGCCGCGAAGAGGGTGACGACGCCGCCATCGCGGCGGTGCGGGGCGTCGCCGAGGTGCGAATGGCGGTGCTGGCCTCGACTCTCACCTCCATCGCGGTCTTCGCGCCCATGGTCTTTGTCGAGGGTGTCGCGGGTCAGGCATTCGGCGATCTCGGACTGGCGGTTGTGATTTCGCTCCTCGCAGCGCTGGTGGTGGCGCTCGTCTTCATCCCCATGCTGGCGAGCCGGAAGGGTCTCAATCTTGGCGGCGCGGTGGGGACTCTCTCGGTCCTCATTCCGCTCCGGAGCTATCGCCGCTTCAGACTCGACCTCGCCGGACTGAATGCGTGGTGGAAAAAACCGGCGGCGATCTACCTCTTGATCCGAGCCCTCATCGGCACCGTCTTCGAGCTCGTGGGCACCATCCTCCTCGTGGTTCTGATGGTGCTCACCGCCCTCCTGAAATGGGTGCTGATGCCGGTGTTCTCTTGGGTGGTCCGAGGGCTTCTCTGGGTCACCAGGTACACGACGCAACCGTTTCTCGAGTTCATCAGTCGGGTGTATCTTCGATCCCTGCGGTGGGCGCTCCTGCGGCCGGGAACCGTGGCGATCATCGGTCTTGCGACTCTCGCCGCGACCGTCGTCGTCACCATGAGTCTCGACAGTGAACTCCTGCCCGAGGTCCACCAGGGTGAGTTCACCGTCGAAGTGTCCATGCCGGTGGGTACCCCCCTCGAGCAGACGGTGGAGATCCTGACCCCGGTCGAGCGGGCCATCATGGCCGAACGTGAACACATCGAGGCATTGATCGTTACCTTCGGTTTCGACCCGGCGACGTCTCAAAGATCGGACGAAGGTGAGCACTCGGCACGGTTCAAGATGATCCTGGACAGCTCGGACCCCGGGGTCGAAGCGGCGGTCCTCGCCCGAATCCGACGCCGACTCGATGAGATCCCGGATCTCGAGGCGCGGATGGTCCGGCCGGTGCTCTTCAGCTTCCGGACCCCCATCGAGGTCGAGATTCACGGCGATAGTCTGCTCGAACTGCGGCGGATGTCGGAACGGGTGGCCGGGATCATGACCTCCATGCCCGAACTCGCGGATGTGGAAACCAGCCTCCGCGCCGGCGCGCCCGAGGTCCAGATCGAGTACGACCGAGAGCAACTCGCCCGCTATGGCCTCAACATTGGGCTGGTCGCGGCTCAGGTGCGGGACGCCGTCAAAGGCGCCGAGGCTTCGCTCTACAATTTGGGCGACCGGCGAATTCCCATCGTTGTTCGATACCGTGAGCCCGACCGGCGTGAGGTGACTCATGTCGCCGATTTCCTGGTCAATCCGGGAGGCGAGCGGCCGATCTCGCTCGGCGCTGTGGCCGATGTGATCCTGGCCGAGGGTCCATCGGAGGTTCGGCGGATCGATGGTCGTCGGGTCGCCGTCCTGTCGGCCAACCTCGGGGACGGCTCTCTGGGTGGCGCGGTTGCCTCTCTGGAAGCCGCCCTCGAGAGTGAGATCGAGTGGCCCGCCGATATGACCTTCTTCATCACCGGACAGAACCAGGAGTGGCAGCGAAGCCGGTCGAGCCTGCTGCTTGCTCTGTCACTGTCGATCTTCCTGGTCTACGTCATCATGGCGGCGCAGTTCGAGTCACTGCTCCAACCCCTGATCATCATGCTCACCATCCCGCTTGCCTTTTTCGGCACGGTTCTCGCTCTCAAGTTGCTGGGGATCTCGCTCTCGGTGGTGGTCTTCCTCGGGATGATCATGCTCGCGGGGATCGTGGTCAACAATGCAATCGTCCTCGTCGATTACATCAATCGGCTCAAACGGCGCGGGCTCGATCGGGTCGAAGCGGTGATGACGGCCGGATCGGTGCGGTTGCGGCCCATTCTCATGACCACCGCCACCACGGTTCTCGGTCTGCTGCCAATGGCCCTGGGACTCGGTGACGGCGCCGAGATCCGGACGCCCATGGCTATTGCGGTGATTTCCGGGCTCATCGCGTCCACCGTGCTGACTCTGATTATCATCCCGAGTTTGTACGCAGCCGTCGACGGTCTTCGTGATCGCGTCCTCGGCCGGGTCAAGCGCTCCGCCATCGATGGAGCGGCGGGATGAGCGGTGATAAGCACCACATCGAGGAGGCCCTGCCCCGATTTTCCCTCAATCGCCGAATCGGGGTCCTCGTCCTCCTCGCTTCGATGGTGGTGGTCGGGGTGGTGGCGGCGCTGGGCATCCCCCTCGAACTGATTCCATCCGGGTTTTCGCCGCCCTTCCTCGCGGTCAACGTCCCGTGGCGGGACGCCCCCGCCCAGGAGGTCCTCGACAAGGTCATCTTGCCGCTCGAGGACGAACTCAGCACCGTCCGCGGTCTCGAGTCCCTCTTCTCGTTCTCCACCACGGGCTTTGGTCGTTGTTTTCTGAGCTTCAAGAGCGGCACCGATATGGATGTCGCCTACCGGGAGGTCCGCGATCGGATCGAGCGTGCACGTGCCATGCTGCCCGAGGATGCGGATCGGATCTACATCCGGAAAGAGGACGAATCGGCGATCCCGGTTTTTGTCGTCGGTCTCGCCATCGATCCCGAGCTGACCGATCCCTACACCCTCATTCAGAAGCAGGTCGTTGTCCGCCTCCAGCGCCTCGACGGGGTCGCCTCGGTAGACGTGAACGGGGCACTCGAAAAAGAGATCTTCATCGAGCTCGATCGTGAGCGCACCGAGGCTGCAGGTCTGAACATCTATGCGTTGGCCACCGAGCTCGGCTCCGACAACTTCACCATGGCCTCGGGTGACGTCCGGTACTCGGGACGCAAGCTCCTGTTGAGGTCGGTGGCGCGCTACCGCAACCTCGAAGAACTGGAGGACCGGTTCATCGCGCCGCGAGTGCGGCTCAGGGACATCGGCACCGTGACCTACAAGGAGCCCGAGGCTTATTTTCGAGTGCGGGCCAACTCGCGCCCGGCGGTGGCTCTGGTCGTGCTCAAGGAGGGCGACGCCAACACTCTCGAGGTGGCGCGCTCCATCCGACGTGAGCTCCGCGATATGGAGAAGAGCCCGTCGCTCCAGGGGATCATGATGGTGCCGCTCTTCGATCAGGGGAGGGTGATCACCGAAAGCCTCGACACCCTGCTCGACAGCGGCAAGATCGGCGGGATCTTCGCGATCCTGGTCCTCTATTTCTTCCTCCGACGTCTGAGGATGACGTTGATCATCACCCTGGCCATCCCGCTGAGCATGCTGATCGCGCTGACAGCCATGTACTTTGCCGATGAGTCACTCAACATCCTTTCTCTGCTGGCCCTGATGATCTCGGTCGGCCTCCTGGTGGACAACTCGGTCGTCGTGGCCGAGAACATCCACCGGCTCCACCGCTCGGGGGTGCCGCGGCGCGAGGCGGCCATCCGCGGAACCGCGGAGATCGCTCTGGCGATCGTGATGGCGACTCTGACGACCATCGTGGTCTTCCTGCCGGTCTCGCTGGTCGGCGGTCAGGCCCAGTTCTTCCTGCTGCGGCTCTCCATCCCGATCTCGGTGGCCCTTTTGGCGTCGTTGGTGGTAGCGGGGATCTTTGTTCCTCTCAGCGTCTATCTGACGCTCACGAACGGCAACCCAAAGCGCGAGTGGTTCTTTCGTCCGGCCTATCGGCGGTTTGTCGCCATGATGGAGAGGATCTACCACGCCACCTTTGGTCGCATCAACGATCTCTATGGTCGATTGCTCGGGGTCTTTCTCCGCCGCCGGTTGGATCTCGTCATCGGCGTCTTGGTGGTCTTCGCCATCACGGCGGCGGTGCCCATGAAACAAGTGAAATTCGTCGAGATCCAGGAGGAGGAGCGCGGCGGTTTCGAACTCGAGGTCCGGCTCCCCAGGAGCACGACCCTCGACGAGGCCGATGTGTTCTTCCTCGAGTGTGAATCCATCGTCGAGGACTCGGCCGACGAGCTCGGTCTCTCGGGTTGGTTTATCTTTCACCGCGAGACATTCGGCCAGATCCAAGGTTTTTTCAACAATCCTCGAACCACCGATCTGACCCCGCGGGAGGTGACCGAGATCATTCTCGAACGAATGCCCGAACGCCCGGGAGTGAACTACTACACCGGGTCCGAGTCCGAATCCGACGCCAAAGGCGAGCAGGTCCACGTCATCACCCTCTACGGCGACGATTCCGAGCAGCTTGAGACCACTGCGGAAAATCTCGAGGCGCTCTTCACATCGATCCCCGGTGTCCTCGGAGCCAAAGCCACCGGCGACCCGGCGCCGTCGGAGATCGGGCTGGTCATCGACCGCGAGCGGGCGCAGCAGCAGAACATCAGTCCCCGTGTGGTGGCCGGGATGGTGGGCTATGCCCTCCGCGGGCAGCAGCTCAACCGATATCGCACCGATGGCAACGACATCCCGGTGCGGATCCGATTCGCCGAAGAAGATCGGGAGACCTTGACCCAGCTCAAGAGCTTCTATCTGCCGACGGGATCAGGTGGTTTCGTCCCCCTGTCTTCGGTGACCGACACCTCGTATCTCAAGACGGCCCGCCGCATCTTCCGTCGCGACAAACAGACCTCGCACACCATCACCCTCGAGCTCGAACAAGGAAAAGAGGAGGAAACCAGGGTGAGGGTGGCTGCCCTGGAGAAGGTCATCGAGTTGCCCGAGGGAGTTCGCATCGGCCGGCCGTCTCGGGCCGACAGTGCGGCTGAGGATCTTCGAAGCCTGGGGCTGGCGGCGGCGCTTTCGGTTGTCTTCATCTATCTGCTCATGGGCTTTCTCTTCGAGAGCTTCGGCCTGCCGTTATCCATCATCCTCACCATCCCGCTCGCGGGCCTCGGGGTCTACTGGACGCACTTCATCTTCGGCTACAACCTCGATTTCCTCGGTGGGGTGGGGCTGGTGCTGCTCATCGGAATCGTCGTCAACAACGGGATCGTCCTGGTGGATTACGTCAATCGGCTTCGAAGTTCGGGGATGGAGCGGAACGAGGCGCTGCTCACCGCAGCCAATCGGCGTTTCCGGCCGATCATGATGACCGCCCTGACCACCATCTGCGGCATGATCCCGGTGACCCTGTCGGGCACCAACTCCATCGGACTGAGCTACACCAGCTTCGGGCTCACCCTCATCGGCGGGCTCACCACGGCGACGCTGCTGACTCTTCTGGTAGTGCCGATTTTTTACACCCTGTTCGACGACCTCGGCGCGGCGATTCCGGCATTCCTCAATGCGTTGCGAAAGAGGAGTTCGGGGACGTCTGACGCGGAATCCTACACCGAGTTGTAGCGGCCAATCGTTCGAAGTCACCGGCGAACAGGGCGATTTTTCCGACAATCCAGCCGGTCGGTCGTTTCGTTTCCTATTGTGCACTGAGGTCACGAATGTAATCGGATCGTCGTTGGGAAGCGTGAGACCAGGCCGCCTCCGATCCCCGGGGTGTCCGCGATTTCGGACACGATCTCTATTGCTCATCGCTCCTCGCTGACGCACCTGATTGCTGTCAGCAGAGGAAGACCAGAGCTGTTCAGCCTGTGATTCGTCTCGCTCGACCCGCCGATATTTTCGTGGTGAGCGGAGAAGCGTGTGAAAGATGTGAAAATTACCGAGTCAACTGTGAACGATGTAATCTCAAAATATTTTTTGCAAATTGGTAA
>Ga0316198_10001494_pt1 | contig 13762 bp, 7 predicted proteins | sample OudBieAanoxic_MG_FD_204935 | JGI IMG/M metagenome (GOLD analysis project Ga0316198, IMG submission 204935) | Coastal sediment microbial communities from Oude Bieten Haven, Netherlands - site A anoxic | ecosystem: Environmental > Aquatic > Marine > Coastal > Sediment | place: Netherlands...
AGAGTTATCGCATCGTACGTTATTGAGAGGACGCACTGACATGCGACTCGGCGTGTTGTCACAGCCGCATCATCCAGCTCTTCACGACATCCTCGATCGTCTGCGGACCTCGGCTGAGAAGATAGGGGCCGAACTGGTCCTTACGGCTGACCTGCTGGCCGCGGCGGGAGGCGACGGTCCACCTCTGGAAGACGAGGTGGACGAACTGGATTTTCTTCTCACCCTGGGTGGAGACGGAACTCTCCTTCGCGGGGCGAGGTTCGCGGGACCGCGAGATGTCCCCGTCGTCGGCTGCAACCTGGGGAAGTTGGGCTTCCTGACCGCCGTGCGGGTTGACCAGGTCGAGGATCTGCTGTGCCGCCTCCGCGATGGAGACTACGCGGAGGAGCGCAGATTGGCGCTCCAGGTGGGTCTTCACCCGGCCGAAGGCGGCGCTGGAACGGCAGACGCCGAGCCGAGCGAGACGTTCTACGCGCTCAACGATGCGGTTGTCCACAAGGGCGGCTTCGCACGACTGATCTCGATGCGGGTGTGGGTAAACGACGAGGAAATCGGTCAGTACAGTGCGGACGGGATCGTCCTTGCCACGGCCACCGGGTCGACGGCCTACAGCCTGTCCGCCGGAGGTCCGATACTGTTTCCCACTCTGGGCGCCCTCGTGGCGACCCCTATCTGTCCGCACACCATGTCGATCCGGCCGGTCGTAGTCCCGGCGGATGCCACGATCAGCGTGGAGATCCTCAGCCGGATGGATGGGATCCTCGTGACCGTGGATGGGCAGAGCGGAGGCAGGCTGGGCGGCGGAGGAAGGGTGTCGGCGGGGCGGTCACCCCATCCGGTTCGGCTCATCCGAATGCCGGACCAGAACTTCTTCTCCGTCCTGCGCCAGAAGATGCGCTGGGGCGATGTCCGCCCCGACGCCGATTGATGGATTCATGCTGAAGGAGCTGCACGTCCGGAACTACGCGGTCATCGATGATCTGCGTATCGAGCTCGAGCCGGGCCTGAACGTTCTGACGGGGGAGACCGGTGCAGGGAAGTCGCTCATCGTCGGTGCCCTTTCGCTGCTGCTCGGCGAGCGGGCTTCTTCCGACGTGGTGCGGGCCGGTGAAGACCGGGCACTCGTGGAAGGCGTGTTCGATTGCTCGGGAGCGCCTGAACTCGTCCGTCTGTGCGAGGAGCAGGGAATCGAGGTCGACGGAGACTGGCTCATTCTGCGCCGCGAGGTCCTCCGAGAGGGACGCAATCGGGCCTGGGTCAACGGTTCGGCGGCCACCACGGGCCTGGTTCGAGACCTCGGGCAGCAACTCGTCGATCTCCACGGCCAGCACGAACACCAGGCGCTGCTGAGGCGGGAAGCCCAGCGCGACATCCTGGACGCGTTCGCAGGGGCCCGGGACGCTGCCGACCGCACGGGCGAGGCCCACGCCAGGCTGGTCGGTGTGCGTGGTAGGATCGCCGCGACCCGGGCCGAGGCGGCAGCCACTCGCGAACGCGCCGAGTTTCTCGCATTCCGCGCGCGGGAGATCGAGTCAGCCGGCCTCAGTCCGCGGGAGGACGAGACAGCCGCCCTGGAAGCCCGGCGCCTCGAGCACTCCGAGGAGCTGATCGAGTTGTCCGCCGCTCTGCATTCGGCCGTGTACGGAGATGACGGGGCGCTCGTCGAGGGGCTTGGCGGACTGTCGAGGATGGTCGAGGACCTGGTCCGGATCGACCCCACGGCGAGCGAGATCGAGGCGCTGTACTCGGAGGCTCGGACGACGCTGCAGGAACTTGGAAGACGTCTCTCCGCTTATCGCGATGCGGTCGAGCACGACCCGGGGCGCCTGGTCGAGTTGCGTGACCGGCTCGACCTGATACACGGGCTGAAGCGCAAGTATGGCGGGACGATCGAGGAAGTCCTCGCTGCAGGGAGAGCCGCCCGGGAGGAGCTGGAGAGGGCCGATCGCAGCGTGCTCGATCTCGATGCCCTGGAGGTGGAGGAGACGGGGGCTCTGGAGGAACTGGTTGTCCAGACGGACAAGCTGAGCGCTCTAAGGAAGGCATCTGCGGCCCGTCTCGAGAGAGAGGTCACCGGTTTGCTGGATGAGCTTGGCATGGAGGGAGGGCGGTTTCGCGTTCGCCTGGAGGCACTTGCCGAACAGGGAAGCCACGGGGCAGAGCGCGCCGAGTTCCAGGTGAGTCTCAATCCCGGATTCGAGCCGGGGCCTCTTGCCCGGGTCGCTTCGGGTGGCGAGCTGAGCCGCGTGATGCTGGCTCTAAAGACAGTGCTCGCCGAAGTGGATGGAGTCCCAAGCCTCGTGTTCGACGAGATCGATTCGGGCGTCGGCGGTCGGGTGGCTCACCGCGTCGCCGAGAGGCTGGCCATGGTGGCCGAGAATCACCAGGTGTTCGCGATCACCCACCTGCCGCAGATCGCGTCGAAGGCCTCCGTGCACCTCTACGTCGAGAAAGTCCAGCAAGACGGCCTGGCTTCGGCCAGCGTGCGAACGCTCGAGGGAGAGGAACGGGTAGAGGAGCTGGCCCGCATGCTGGGTGGTGACCCGGGACGTGAAGTCTCCCGGCGGCACGCGGCGGAACTGCTGTCAGAATAGCTGAATCGGCACCCGGATCGAGAGGGTGACCACGCCGAGCGCCGGGGTCTGTCCACCGGATCCCGAGATCGCTGTTTGCCACAGGAAGGCCAGATCGATCGGCACGCCGGCTCTGCCGGCGGCGAACAGGCGAGTGGTCCTGTAGTAGGCTCCGATTCCCAGCATATGCCGCGTCTGGGATGTCTCGGCATTGAGGGGAGAGGCGTCGACTCCGCCCGAGGTCGCCTGGTACACGTCGCTTCCCTTGTTCCAGAACGTGTACTCGACCGCGAGGGACATCGCCTCGGTGAGCGAGAAGCGGGGCGAGATCACGATCTCCAAGAAATCGCCCATGTCACGTGAGACGGTGGTCTTCTGCGAGGCATAACCATAGGGCTGCCCGGGCGGCGAAACGCGCCGTACGAGTTCGTCCTTGAGCTGGAGACCGTAGGTCACGCCGGCGACAGCCCTGAAACGTCGCCCGAAAGCCACGTCCTGGAACAGTTCGAGTTGCAGGTCGGCCTGGCCCGTCCCGATGGGCTGCTGGAGAAAGACGTCGGGATCCAGATACGGATCCTTGTCAGGGTCCGAGAGCGGGAATCGATACCGGGCGCCGACGGTCGTCCTGAATCTCACCCCGGGTTGGTCCACCGGCACCGGTTCAGTTGCCTCTACAGTCTCGGCTGGAGTGTCGGTTCGCCGACGCTCCGGTTCCGCGGGCACGGAATTCGGATCCTCATCATCCACCGGCGGGGGCGCCGCTGCCAGCGGGTCCGTGACGACGGTCGTGTCGGCCTCGACCGGAAGCGCGGCGGCGGCAACCTCCGGCTGAGGCTCGGGCCGCTCGGGCCACCCGAAGGTGTCGAGCAGTTTGAATCGGGCGCCGATCTCGATCTCAGAGAACGCCCAGCCACGCGTGACCTTGCCCAGCGGCTGACCGAGCACCGGATCGCGCTCGAAATAGGCGTTGAAATCAGACCGGGTGGAGTTGTCGGGGAGTCCAAACCCGGGCAGCGTGATCCCGAACGACTGGAATCCAGCCTCGAAGCCGCCGTAATAACCGGTCATCTCCTGTCCGGCGGTACTGCCCGACGTGAAAAGGTACTGCTGGGCCGAGATTCTCGAGTCCAGGGCGCCCTCGAACGCATCCGTGTCGGCAAGAAGGGCTACGGCGGTAGCCTGGTCCTCGGGAGAGAGCGTTCCGCCGTCCACGAGGGCCTGTAGCTGAGCCTGGGCAGCGTCCAACTGCGAGAAGAACGCGGTCGGGTCGGCTAGCGCGGTTTCCGCCCGAAGGATATTCGCCGTGGTGGAATCATACACGAACCCCGTCTCGACCTCCGTCTTGACGAGTGGGGCCAGGATCTCGATAGCAGCGAAGCCACCGATCCCGAACTGGAGAGCCAACGGGATCCGGCGGACGAACACGTCGATCGAACCGAACTCGACGTCTCCGAGATCGAGCTCACTCCCTGTCAAGGGGGTGAAGCCGAGGGCGTCAGCGTCTCGATTCACCACTTCGAGCATCGGGTCGAGACCCGGAAACAGGCGTGCGGCGACGCTGCCGTCGTAGTCGGTAAACAACGGCTCACGACTGCCGTCGCTGGTGCCGGCACTGTTCTCCGCGAACTGCTCGTTCCAGTTGTAGAACTGGGGTGACAACTCGATCCAGAGCGAGCCGGCCTGAGGTATCCGGGCGTCCCGGTCCCGTACCTGTGCTTCGGCGGACGAGGGCACCACGGACAGCAGCGCAACGACTGCGCAGGCGAGGCGGATCAGGTTGGGGTGCACGAGCGGAGCAGTGCTCCGGGCCATGACGATCTCCGGTACGGTGAATCGCGCCGCGGAGCGGCGAGCGAGGACCGGAGTATAGGCGTCCGCCACGGGGCCGCACAAGCGAACTCGGACTCTGGCCACCGGTCGCGGAAGCGGCTAGTTTCCGCGCCCCGGAACCAGAAGGACTTCCGGCGTGGCGTCGTGGCCGAGTGGCTAGGCAGGGGCCTGCAAAGCCCCCTACTCCGGTTCGAATCCGGACGACGCCTTTGCTCCCGGGAATTTCGGGAGGCGCCCTCACGACAGATTCCACTGGATCAGGCTGCGGCGTGCTTTGCATTCCGTCACCGATCCGAAGCAGAGAGGTGCCGTGGCCGACTCGACCCCGGACGCACGTCGCGTCCTGTCCGTAGACCGCATCCTTCTTGTGCTTCTTCTTTCCGTTCCGGCCACCATGACGATGGTGTGGGGGTTCGGTCTGCATGGCACTCCGGTGTTCATCGCCGCGGCAGTGTCGATCATCCCGCTCGCTGGCTATATGGGCCGAGCGACCGAGCGGCTTTCCGAGCACCTGGGAGCGGGGTGGGGAGGCTTCCTCAACGCCACATTCGGCAACGCCGCCGAGTTGATCATCGCGATCATGGCCCTTCGGGCAGGCCTGATGGACGTGGTCAAGGCATCGCTCACCGGATCGATCATCGGGAACCTTCTACTCGTTCTGGGCCTGAGCATACTGGTCGGCGGCCTCAAATTTCCACCGATTCAGCGCTTCAACCGTACGGCCGCGAGCATGGGCGCGACGATGCTCCTGCTGGCGGCCGTCGGTCTCGTTTTGCCGGCAATCTTCCACCAGGTAGTGGGAGAGGGTGCCGTCGGGCTCGAGCGGGGCCTCAGCCTGGACATCTCCATCGTACTGATGGCGACCTACGTACTCGGACTGGTATTCAGCTTCCGCACTCATTCCCACCTTTACCTCGGCACGGGCGCCGCCATGGATCATGGTTCGGCGGATGGTGATCACCGCCAGCACGGGGGGGCATCGCGTGCCCTCGGGCTGCTTCTCCTCTCCGCCGCGGCGGTCGGCGTCATGTCCGAGATGATGGTCGGTGCCCTGGAAGAGGCGGCCCACGACCTGGGCATGAACCAGGTGTTCGTCGGCGTCATCCTGGTGGCGCTGGTGGGCAACGCGGCGGAGCACTCTACGGCCGTCCTGATGGCCGCCAAGAACAAGATGGACCTGTCGGTCAACATCGCGGTTGGATCGTCCATTCAGATCGCCATGTTCGTCGCCCCCCTCCTGGTTTTCCTTAGCTACGCCATCGGACCGGCCCCGATGGACCTGCATTTCACTTCGCTGGAAGTGGTGGCCGTCGTGCTGTCGGCGGGGGTAATGGCCCTCGTTTCTCTCGACGGAGAGTCGCACTGGATGGAGGGAGTCCAACTCCTGGCCGTGTACGTCATGCTGGGGCTGGCCTTCTTTTTCCTTCCTGTTTGAGGCCCGCGGCGCCGGCTCCGGGGACACGTATGGGCAACCTCTTCGGTGCGCGTCGAGTCTAAGGGAGCGATGGGTGAACGCTCTCGATCCAGCGCAGACCGCGGATCGGGTGTTGTGATAGTGATGTCAGGTAGACACACCCATTCCAGAAGATTTTGCGCCCCAAGGTGTATATCGTACAACAAGCTCGAACTCTGAACCGGGACGCTTTTCTATGAAGTCGCGCTACCTCGTCACAATTCTGGTGTTCGTAGTCGCAGCCGCCGCCCTGGGCGGGATCTACCTGCGCCTCAAGCAGAACAGCGAAGAGACTCCCGAAGACTCCGAGAGTGCGACCGTGGATTCGGCTCGCGCCGCTGCCCAGAGCACGGCGGCGGCATCGGCGTTCGCGACGGGAGTCGCGGTCCCCGTGGAGGGAGCTGTGGTGCAGCGGGGGACGTTCGTCCTCTGGGTCAGCGCGGAGGGGCAGGCCGCGGCCACGCGCCGGGCGCCGCTCCACGCCCAGGTGGGTGGACCGGTGATCGAGGTCCCGGTGCGCGAAGGAGCATGGGTGTCCGTGGGCGATGTCATCGCGAGGATCGACCCCGTCGAGTACGAGATCAGCCGCAAGGAGGCGCAGGGAGCCCTCGAGCAGGCGGAAGCTTCCTACCAGGATCTGACACTTGGCGACGAGACCATCGACGACCCCGAGGTCCTCCGGGTGCGCCAGACACAGGCGCGGATCCGGAGCGGTTTGGTCGGCGCGGAGGCACGGCTCGAACAGGCCAACTACAACCTCGAGAAGACGGTGATCCGGGCGCCGTACTCGGGCAGGCTGGCCAACCTTGTCGTCGACGTGGGAAGTCGCCTCGGTGTGAACGACTCCGTGGCGACGGTAGTGGACCTGTCGCTCGTGGACGTGGATGTGCAGGTGCTGGAGAGCGAGATCGCGGCCCTCGACGTAGGTCGGGACGCGACCGTGATGTTCACGGCTTTTCCGGGCGAGGCCTTCCAGGCTGAAGTCGCGACGGTGAATCCTGTCGTGGATCCGATCAGCCACGTCGGGCGTGCGACGGTGCGTCTCCGGAATCCCGGGGCCCGCATTCTCCCGGGAATGCACGCGAATGTGCGGATCGCCGGTCGATTGTACGAGGACCGGGTCTCGGTGCCGAAGGAAGCCATCGTCGAGCGGAGTCGCAGGGAGGTGGTGTTCGTGTTCGAGCCGGAGTCCGAGGGCGCGAGCACCGGCCGAGCCAAGTGGCGCTATGTCACAACAGGGCTCGAAAACGAAGAAGCGATCGAGGTCGTCCCCTCGGAGGATACGGACGAACTTGCGGAAGGGGAGATCGTCCTGGTCGGTGGGCACACCACCCTGACCCATGATGCCATGGTGCGGCTGGCGGAGCCGGAAGCGGAGGGCGGTGCGGGGGGCGCACCATGAGCCGCCGCGGGGCGCTCGCGGCCCTCTGCGCCATCACCGCCCTCGGCCTGATCGCCGCCAGGCCGGCCCGGGCGCAGCAGGTGACCACGCTCGAGGAGGCCCTGCGCACGGCCCTGACCCTGAATCCCAATATCGAGTCCTCCTCGGCGGCGGCCGCGGCGGCCACGTCCTCCCGTTGGGCGGACTGGGGGGCCTTCCTTCCGAGCATCGATCTTCGTGGATCGCTGTCCCAGACCGACTTCACGACCGTGACGTTCCTCGATCCGACCGGCGTGTCGCAGGTGGTCGAGGATCCGATCACGTCGACGCGCAAGAACAGTCAGGGCAGCCTGACGTTCGGACTGGCTCTCCTGAATCCTGAGAGAATCTCCAATGTGAAGGCTGGAGACGCGCGCGAGAATGCGGCGACCCTCCGGCTGACCGGTGCTGAGAGAGAGGTTATTCGGGACGTCAAGCAATCGTACTTCGAGGCCCTCAAGCAGAGACAGCTGCTGGACGTGTCGAGAAGGCAACTCGAGGCGCGACGCCAGGACTTCGCGGTCACCGAGCAGCGCTACAGGATCGCCGCCGCTTCAAGGAGCGATCTTCTGGGAGCCGAGATCGACCTTAGTGACGCGGAGCTGAGGGTGCTGGATTCGGAGGACGCCCTTTCCCGGGCCCTGCGGCAACTGCAGGTGACGCTCGGCGTGCCGGTGACCGACGCGGACCGCGGGTCGGTAGAACTCGTGGACATGGACCGGGTACCTGACGCGGCTTTGCTCGACGCCGACCTCCTGGTGTCGAACGCCTTGGCCTCCAACCCGAACCTGCTTGCGCTGCGCGAGGACGAGCGCGCCGCATCCAACGACCTGTGGTCGGCCAAGTCGACCTATCTTCCGCGGATCGACCTCGGGTACACATTCGGGCGCAGCAAGGACCTGGGACGGGACGAGAGTTTGATCGACTTCTCGCCGGCCAACACGTCCGGTGGGTTCGTCATCCAGGGATCGTGGAGCGTGTTCTCAGGGTTCACGCGCAAGCGGCAGACGGCGCAGGCAGATCGGACACGGCGGCAGGCGGTCGCGCAGCTGACGGCGCAGCAGCTCCAGATCGAGAAGGAAGTAAGAGACCTGGTCAAGGAGCTGAAGCGACGCAGCAAGAGACTCGGGATCATCGAGCGCAACGTTAGCCTCGCGGGTGAGCGCCTCGATCTGGCCCGCGAGCAGTACCGTCTCGGCAGCATTCCCTACTTCAACCTGCAGCAGGCGATCGACCGGCTGACCCTGACCGAGCAGTCGCTGTTCCAGGAGCGCTACGACTACCTGATCGGGTGGGCCAGCCTGGAAGAGAGAGTAGGAGGAAACCTGGGCCAGGGAGCGACCTGATGGCACTGTCCGACCTGTCGATCCGGCGCCCGGTCGCGACGACCATGCTGTACCTGGCGGTCGGCGTACTCGGCGCCGTCTCGTTCGCCCGACTGCCCATCGACCTCCTCCCTGATGTTTCGTTTCCGACGCTTTCGGTATGGACGACGTACCCGGACGCCGGCCCCGCGGAGGTCGAGCGTTTCGTCACCGAGCCCGTCGAAGCCGTGGTCAGCCGGGTTCCGGCTGTTCGCACCGTCGACTCGAGGTCGCGCGAAGGTCAGTCGCTGGTGCGCCTGCAGTTCCACTGGGGCACAGACATGGAGTTCGCGATGCTCCATGTCCGGGAACGCCTGGACAACCTGGTGGGAAGTCTCCCGGAGAGCGCTGAGCGTCCGGTGATCCTGACGTCGGATCCGACCAACGATCCCATCATTTCCCTCGCGATCACGGGTGCGAACCTGGCCGAGCTCAGGGATCTGTCCGACGCCGTGTTCAAGCGCCGGCTGGAGCAACTCGACGGCGTTGCAATGGCGGCGATCACCGGCGGGCCGATCCGGGAGATCCAGGTCGAGGTCGATGCGAGTCAGTTGTCGGTGAACGATGTGACGATCGCCCAGGTCACCGACGCCCTCGACCGGGCGAACTACAGCGCGCCCGGAGGGAGCATCCGGCGCGGACGTTTCCGATACAGCCTCCGGACGCTGGGCGAGTTCCAGAGTGTCGAGGAGTTGGAGGATGTGGTGGTGGGGCGGCCCGCGGGGGGCGGCGTCGTTCGCCTCAGCGATGTGGCGCAGATTTTCGAGGGCGAGGCGGATCGTGAGACGGTGGCTCGCTTCAATGGCGAGCCGGCGATCGGGCTGCTCGTCTACAAGGAGGCCGGGTCCAATACGGTCCGGGTGGCGGACCAGGTAGGCGAGGTCCTGGCTCAGTTGCAGGAGGAGTTCCCAGAGGTCGGGATCGAGGTGGCGTCCAGCCAGGCTACGTTCATCGCGGACGCGATATCGAACGTAGTGCAGGCGCTTCTGTTCGGTGGCGTACTCGCCTTTCTCGTGCTGTTTCTCTTCCTGCGAGATCCGAGGTACCCGGTTGCCATCGGGCTCGCGATCCCGATTTCCGTCATGGCGGCCTTCGCCCTGTGCTACCTGGCTGACGTGAGCCTGAACGTGATGTCCCTGGGTGGATTGGCCCTCGGGGTCGGAATGCTCGTTGACAACTCCATCGTGGTGTTGGAGAACGTGTTCCGACACCGGGAAGAGGAGGGGCTCGACGCTGCCGCTTCCGCGTCGGTGGGGGCGAACGAAGTGGCTGGCGCGATCACCGCGTCCACGCTCACGACCATCGCCGTGTTCGGTCCAGTGCTCTACGTGAAAGGCGTGGCCGGAGCTCTGTTCACGGACCTCAGCCTGGCGGTGGCCTTCTCTCTCCTTGCTTCGTTGCTCGTGGCCCTGACGCTGCTACCGGTCATGGCTGCCCGCGTGGGTCGGAAGGGAACCGGCGGTGTCGAGAGCGCCGTGGACGAGCGACGCGAGATCACGGGCTGGCTGCCGATTCGGATCGCTCGGAAGGTCGGACGTGCCGTGCACCGGGTTTTTCAGTTCATCGTGGATTCCATTCGGATCACGTTTTCTGACCTGTTCAGAGCCATCGGACGGATCCTGGCCGTCACCACCCGTCCACTGCTCGACGCCTTTGACAGGACGTTCGCGATGTTCACGGCTCGGTACGAGCGGTCGTTGGAGTGGTCGCTCGAGCATCGAGGATCTGTCCTCTTCATCGCGTTTGGGGCCCTCGCCATGGCCGTTGCGGTCGGACAGTTCCTCCCCCGAGGCCTCATGCCGGAGGTCGACGAGGGCGCGTTCCGCGTCGAACTGAACCTTCCGGTGGGAACGCCCCTCGAGGTCACTGCGGATGCCGCTGCCCGGTTGGAGGCTGCTCTGCTTGAGATGCACGGGGTGGAGGCGGTGTTCAGTCGAGTGGGGCGGGCGAGGGAGGCGGAGCTCGCTACTCGGGAGCTCACGGGTCTCAACAGTGCCGCCCTCGATGTCAGGCTGCCCGAGGGGGGGCGACATGTCACCGAGGTCGTGGACGAGTTCCGGTCGTTGGTCGAGAGGAGCGGAATCGATCCCCGCACGGTCTCGATCGAGACGGGGCGTGCGACCTCGCTGGGTCGCGCGATCGGTCTCGGTGATGCGGATGTGGCGGTCAAGATCCGCGGCCAGGAGCTGGACAGCCTGGTGAAGGTGGCGGACCAGGTCCTGCTTCGGATCAGGGACCTGCCACGGATTGCGGACGCGCGAATCGACCTGCAGCTCACGCAGCCGGAACTGGAGATCGAGGTGAACCGGGCCGCAGCGGCCCGCTATGGCCTCTCGGTCACGCAGGTGGCGGACGCCATCGAAGCCTACCTGAGGGGGGCCGAGACGGACCGGCCGTATACCGAGTTTTCGGAGAAGATCGATATCCGGGTTCGCCTTCCTGAGGGAGAGAGGCAGGCGCTGGCCGATGTGATGATGCTGACCCTGGACGGTGTTCCGATCCGAGAACTCGTGACCGCCCGGGAGGGTTACGGCCCGGTTGAGATTCGGCGCAGCGAACAGAACCGCACGGTCCAGGTCCTGGCCGATATCCGGGGCGGAGGGATCGCATCGGCCGTGGAGTCCATCGAGGCTGCCGTGGCTGATGTTCGGCTTCCGCCCGTCACGGCGATGAGAGTGGGAGGACAGAACGAGGAGATGAGGGAGAGCTTCCGTTCGCTCCTGTTCGCGTTCGGGTTGGCTCTCTTCCTGGTGTTCCTGATCATGGCGGCGAAGTTCGAGTCTCTTGTTCAGCCCGTCGTCGTGCTGGTATCCGTGCCCCTGGCGGCGATCGGCGCCGTAGTCGCGCTGGCGCTCGCCCGTGACGGACTGAACGCCATGAGTGGAATCGGGATGGTGATCCTGATCGGGATTGTCGTCAACGACGCGATCATCAAGGTGGACTTCATCAATCAGAAGCGTGCCGAGGGAGCCACCAAGCGACATGCCATTCTCGAGGCGGGGCGTCTGCGACTCAGGCCGATCATCATGACGACGATCACGACGGTATTCGGACTCCTCCCGATGGCGCTCGGGTGGGGCGCGGGCGCGGACCTCAGGGCCCCGCTGGCCGTCGCGGTGATCGGAGGTCTGATCTCGGCCACGTTCCTCACGCTCATCGTGGTACCGGTGGTGTATTCACTGCTGGTCTCGCCGACAGAGTCGGTTCGGGCCGCGACCTCGGCCGGGCCCGGCGGGCGTGAAGCGAGGGTTCCTCTTTCGGACGCGGCCCTCGGGCCGGCGTTGACGGACCGTTGATGGCGAATCGAGAGGTTGTGGACGCCCGCCACTTTGCGGGCGGCGACGAGGGAGGCGGAACGTGATCGATCTGTCCATCAAGCGACCGGTGGCGACCGCCGCGATCTATGTCGCGCTGGTGGCGCTGGGAGCCTACAGCTTCCGTCTGATCCCCGTGGAACTGCTGCCCGACGTCGACTATCCGAGACTCACCGTCAACGCTTCGTGGGGCGGGGCATCTCCGGAGGCCATGGAGGCGTTCGTGACGTCTCCGCTGGAGGCCGCCTCCCAGCAGGTGCGCGGCGTCCGGAAGATCACCTCCACCTCACGCGCCGATCCGAGGGGGACTGGCTCGAGCGCGGAGATCGAGATCGAGTTCGATCGTGACGTGCGGATGGACTTCGCGCAGTTGGACTTGAGTGAGCGTTTCGCGGCCATGCGGGACGAGCTTCCGCCGGCCGTCTACCCACAGATTCAACCCTACGTACCGCGCGAGTTTTCTGACGAGGAACAGCGCTTCCTGAGCTATCAGCTTCATGGGCCGTACACGTTCAGCCGCCTGGCCGAGGTGGCCGAGGAGGAGATCGAGCCCGTCCTGTCCGCGATCGATGGGGTGGCTGGTGTAATGATCTGGGGAGACCAGGACCGAGAGGTCGCCGTCGAACTGGATCGGCAGAAGCTCGAGTCCCTCGACTTGAGGCCGGAGCAGGTTGAGCAGCGTATCCGTGATCTCTCGACGCTGCGGGCTCCCGGCTCGCTGGTCCTCGAGGGCCGCCAGGTCACCCTGGCGGTGCGCACGAGAGTCCGCCACGTGTCCGAGCTCGAGGATCTCGTGATCCTGCAGCGTCCCGAAGGACCGGTGCGACTGCGAGATATCGGAACGGTCCGCGAGCAGACGGCGGACGCCACCTCGTACTTCAGGATCGACGGGCAGCCGACGATTTCGATCTTCGTCACCCGTGAGTCCGGCACGAACGCCGTTCGGGTCGCGGACGCGGTGAAAGCCTCGATCGGGCCTCTCGAGTCTCGCATGCCTCCCGGGGCGACCCTTGAGCTGGACGACGATCAGAGCAAGGAGATCAGGCAGCAACTCACCGACCTCAGGCTGCGGGCTGTGGCGGCCGCGATCGTGATCTTCCTGGTCCTGACTCTGTTTCTGAGGTCGATGAGCGCCGTGCTGGTCGTGTTCGCCACCATCGGATTCAGCGTCCTCATCGCCGTCAACATGCTCTATATAGGCGGCTTTTCGCTGAACGTCCTCACGCTGGCTGGGCTGGCTTGGGGCTTCGGCCTGATCGTGGACAACGGGATCGTGGTGCTGGAGAACGTAGAGCGGCACTCCCATCTCGGGAAGTCTCCCCGCCAGGCGGCATCCGATGGCGCCAGACAGGTCATGCTTCCGGTGATCGCGGCGACGGCCACGACGGCCATCGTACTCGTACCGTTCCTGTTCCTGCAGGGCGAACTCCGGATCTACTACCTGCCGCTGGCCTTCGCCGTTGCCTTTTCGATCGTGGCCAGCCTGTTCGTGGCGTTCACTTTCGTGCCGACCATGGCGGGCCGGATTCAGAACTGGAGAGCGCGTGTCTACGGGGTCCCCTCCGAAGGGAACTCATCCGAGGGTGGTGGCGAAGCGGGCTCACCGGCGAGCGCATCGGGCCCATCGGGAAGGTCAGCAGGAAACGGTGCGCGCGGCCCGGGCTATATCCGGGCCTACCGTAGCGTGCTCAGTTTCGCCCTCGATCACCCGATCCTCGTGACCGCCGTGTGTCTCGCGGCTCTCGGCGGGAGCTGGTACCTGTTCGACAAGCACGTGACGCGGGGTATACGGTGGTCTGCCTTCTGGG
>Ga0316198_10001496_pt1 | contig 13761 bp, 12 predicted proteins | sample OudBieAanoxic_MG_FD_204935 | JGI IMG/M metagenome (GOLD analysis project Ga0316198, IMG submission 204935) | Coastal sediment microbial communities from Oude Bieten Haven, Netherlands - site A anoxic | ecosystem: Environmental > Aquatic > Marine > Coastal > Sediment | place: Netherlands...
CGCGATATCAAGAGCGTCCCGGAGCGGATCGTAGAAGACACCCGAAGCGAGGAAGCCCGATTGCACGCTGCCATTTCAGCCGTTAGGGCCGAGACGGTGGCGCTCGGCTCCGACTTGGAGGGAACGCTGTCCGAGGCGGATCGTGCCCTTTTCGATGCTTACATACTGCTGCTCGACAGCCCGGAGATTATGGAATCCGCAGTGTCTCTGGTGCGGCAGGGCAATTGGGCGCCAAGCGCGATATCCCGGACAATAGAGACCTACACGACGCGTTTCGATGCGATGGAAGATCCCTATCTGCAGGAGCGTGCGGCGGATATTCGGGCGCTGGGGGGGCGCATCCTGGCCCGGCTACTCGGCGATCCCGCCTCGCCGGCACCCAGGCAGGAAGCCGCGGTTCTTGTGGGACAATGCCTGAGCGCTATCGATATCGGCCAGGCTCAGCGCGGGAATCTCGTCGGAATCGTCTCCGGCGACGGATCCTCGCTGTCCCATGCCGCCATACTCGCCCGCAGCTTGGGGATACCTGCGGTGATGGGGGTCAGCGATCTGCCGCTGGCACAGCTCGATGGTCGGGAGCTGGTCGTTGACGGCACGTGCGGCCGCATACATGCGCGCCTGAGCCCAGCCATGCGGCAAGCGTTCGAGACCTCGATCGAAAACCAGCGAGCACAGAGCGAGGCCCTGGAGCAAGTTCGGACGCTCGATGCCGTTACCCTGGACGGGTTCGAGGTCAGGCTGTACATCAACGCGGGATTGAGCGCCGACCTAGGGTCGGCGGCAGCGGCCGGCTCGTCCGGTATCGGCCTTTTCCGATCCGAAGTGCCGTTCATGCTGTACGACCGCTTTCCCAGCGAGCGAGAGCAGCTGAGCCTTTACCGGGAGGCATTGGAGGCCATGGCCCCCTTGCCCGTAACGCTGCGCACTCTGGACGCGGGAGGCGACAAGAAGCTTCCGTACCTACCCGATGAGGATTCCAGCCCGACCCTGGGCTTACGCGGCATTCGTTTCTCGCTGGACCACCCGGAAATTTTCCTGACCCAGCTCCGGGCGGCGCTGAGGGCCGATATCGGTTTGGGAAACCTGCGCCTGTTGCTGCCGATGATCTGCGACCTGGACGAACTGGAGCAGGCGCTGGAGCTTCTCGAGCAGGCCCTGCGGCAGCTGACCGAAGAGGGCTTTGCGGTCTCGCGCCCCCCGGTCGGCGCCATGATCGAGGTGCCCGCGGCTGTCTATGAGGCCGAGCAGCTGGCCCGCCATGCGGACTTCCTCTCCGTCGGGAGCAACGATCTGGCTCAGTATCTACTAGCCACCGACCGCAACAATCCGCGCGATTCCACTCGCCTGGGTCCCGCGCACCCCGCCTTGCTGCAAGCGTTGCAGCAGGTGGTGGATTCGACCCATAAGACCGGCAAGACGGTCACGGTCTGCGGTGAGATCGCCAGTGATCCGACCATGGCATTGCTGTTGCTAGGGATGGGTTTCGACGGTCTCAGCATCAGTCCAGCCGCGTTGCCGCAGGTGAAATGGGCTGTGCGTGGGACCACCTTGGCGCGCATGCACTCGTTGGCCGCAGATGCATTGCTTTGCGAGCGCTCGGACGCCCTGCTGGAGTTGCTGGCCGCGACGCGTCTCGATATTGGGTTGGAGCGCTTGGCCGCCCCGTCCACCGTCCACCCGGAGAGGTCTCCGGCAATCATGGTGCAGCAACATGCGACGACACCCGGCGCTCCGCGGCCTTAGAAACTGTCCAATAACTACTTCCCGATCTTTCTGGTGCCGTTAAGCTCAAATCTGGGAAGTAGATGTTGGACACTTCCTAACTGCGTACTTCCGCAATGCGGGCAGGTGGCGCTTTGGTCCAGTTTCATCCGACAAGTCCTGCTACTGAATTTGGCTGTATGCCACTCGATTGAATGGTTGGAGCCCAGTACCCGCATCGCCCGATTGCTCAATAGCCTGGTGGACGAGTCGCGGCAGGTTCCGGAACGGCCCGCGCGTCTGCAGCTCAACGGGGTGATGGAGGACGTGACCAGGCTCCTGCGCTATCAGCTCGACAAATGCGTTACTATCGAGGCGCGTGTCCCGGAAGGGATCTGCTGCCGTTTGCCGGAATCGGGCTTTCGGCACGTACTGCTGAATCTGGTGACAAATGCGGCACAGGCCATCGGGAAGAGACCTGGAACGACCAAGATCGTTGCCCTGGCGAAAGAGGAGCGCGTCGAGCTCTCTATCAGCGACGACGGAACTGGGTTTCCCGAAGAGCTGCTCAAGGCCGGAGTGCATGAGCACGCAACTAGGCGCAAAGAGGGGCAGGTCTCGGGTTGGCAACGGCGCAACGATTCGCGTTGGAGCACGGAAGCCGACTGGAAATGAAGAACCGAGTGGAGTGTGGCGCCACCGTAACGCTGATCTTACCAGTGGAAGACTGCGATGCATGAGAACGATTCGCGGTATAGCGAGATGGTTGGGCTGCCGGCGAGATAGGTAAATCAATCGGTTAGCAGCTATGTACTGTATTGAGTGCAGGCGGTAGAACGCTGTAAGGTTCATCTGCGATGAAAGATGACACTGAAAGCCAATACGATGATTTATTGGAGCTCGAGGGTTCCTCTCTGTCTTTAAGGGACATCGAGTCGATCGCGTTCGACGAACAGATAAAGCGACACTTCCATAATAAGTATGGTTCGAATCTGTTTTCAACGATTTTTCTCACACTGACTCATGAGAAGTACGAGGAACAAGAAGCGCGGGCGTTGTGGAACAGCGTAAACGAACACATGAGACATCTGACAAAAGCGCTCGGTAGGAATCCCGGTATCACGGTTGCTGCGTTGGACTATCTTTTCAACGTTCGAGACAAGCTGTCGGATCCTGTCATCATCGAAGAAGAAAAAAGCGAATTCGTCTCGGAGACGACCACGAAGGATGAATTGACCCAGCTCTACCTCAGAAGCGTTTTCGACGTTGTCCTGGACAAGGAGGTGCAAAAGTCGATTCGAAAGAAATCGCACCTATCCCTGCTCATGATCGATATCGACGATTTCAAGGAAATAAATGATGTCCATGGTCACCTCGAAGGCGATGCGGTCTTAACGGAGCTGGGGAAAGCAATCAACCGGAATATCAGGGAAATGGATCTGGCGGCGCGTTATGGCGGGGAAGAGCTTGCCATCATCATGCCCGATTCGGATGTGCAGGAAAGTCTATTGCTGGCGGAAAGAATCCGCGAAATCGTATCGCGAATTCAATTCGATGGTTTCTCGGTAACGGTAAGCATTGGCATCGGTCATATACACCCAGACTGCAACACCGCAGAGAAAGTAATCGGTGAGGCGGATGCAGCACTGTATGAAGCAAAACGAAACGGTAAAAATCAAGTGGTGGTATCCGACAGCAAATGATCGATGACTTCGAATCACGAGTTTCGCTAGAGAACGCAGATGTCTAACCAGATAACAACCATGACGCTTTCCGGAAAGATGCTCTCCCCTGGCTTGGGCGAAGGTCGGACGTTTGTGTATCGGGATATCCTGACGCGATTCGATGAATTCTACGATATCGACGAAGCTTATGTTGAAGAGGAGCTACAACGTCTGGATCGGGCGCTTGCAAGGATCTCGGACGATCTGAGCGCATTGGCGGGCCGCGTGGAAAAGGAGATCCATTCCGATCTTTCAGGTGTCTTTCACGCCCATCTGGCCATGGTCCAAGACCCGAGCCTGAGGGCGGAGATGGCGAAGGAGATCGGAAACGAACTGGTCAGTGCGGGGAGCGCGGCGAGGACCGTGTTCCGGCGCTGGGAACGACGCTTCCGTTCCATGGACGCCGAGATTGCGAAACAGAAGAGCGACGACATGCGGGACTTGGCGCGACGGCTCGTCTCCGCACTGGCGGGCGTCCACGCGCATGCTCTCGAAGACATCCCCTCTGGCAGAGTGCTCGTGGCCAATCGCTTGTTACCGTCGGATACGATCTTCCTCGCGCGGAATACGGCCGCCGCCGCTCTCCTGGAACTGGGAGGCAAGGGCTCTCATGCAGCGCTATTCGCTCGCGAAATAGGGCTTCCATGTGTATCCGGGCTTGCAGGCATCATGGAGGCGGTGTCAGAGAGCTCTTATGCGATCGTCGATGCGGACAAGGCCCGAGCCATCGTCAACCCTACGGCGGAGCAGAGGAAAGCGTTCCGGGCACAGCGCGAGTGCAGGGCGCGCGCAAGCGCGAGCACCCGCGCGCGCGCCCATGAGCCGGCCGTTACCGGGGATGGGGTACGAATCGCCGTGCTGGCGAACGTGGGGGACGCGGAAGATACGCGGGCCGCGGTCGAAAACGGTGCCGACGGAGTGGGTCTCTACCGTCTCGAACAGACATACCTGGGGCGTCAGCAACCCCCCGGCATCGACGAGCTCCTTGCAGAAATGCAGGAGACATTGCAGCCGGCCAAAGGCCTACCGGTGTACGTGAGGTTACTCGACGTGGGGGCGGACAAGCCCCTCCCCTTTCTCGAAATGACCAGAGAGAGCAATCCATCACTGGGACAGCGGGGCATCCGTTTCCTCAGGAAATACCCGGAGCTACTGCGGACGCAGTTGGACGCACTGCTCGAGCTTTCGTCCGATTTCGATCTGCATATCCTCGTTCCGATGGTCACCTTACCGGGCGACATGGCCGCGGTCGAGGAAGGCCTGAGGGAAGCGGCATCGAAAGCCAAGCGTCCGAACATGACGAAACTGGGCGCCATGATCGAGACACCCGCAGCAGCCCTTGCGGCTCCTGATCTCCTGAAATACGCGGAATTCCTGAGTTTCGGTACGAATGATCTGACACAGCACTCTTTTGCCGCCGACCGGGAGAATGCAGCCGTCGACGCTTACTTCGACGACACCCATGAGGTCATATTCCGACTGATCGACATGGTTCATGGCGATGTCCCGGATATGCCTCTTTCCATCTGCGGGGAATTGGCAGGCCGGCCCGGAGCGACTTCCAGACTCGTGGAGTGCGGTATCGGTTCCCTGAGCGTTGCGCCCCCCTCGATTCCCGCGGTCAAAGAAGCTGTTCGGAACTGCGGCAAGTCAGCGTAGTCACTGCCGACCACTGCATCGACATCCGAATCATCACAGAAGAGATATACTGAGATGGCAAGCTTGAGACTGAAACAGTTAGTTTGCAATGACACGGCGCAAAATTTTTCAATGGATCACGTGCTATTGAAGTGGAAAATAGACGAGGAGAAGCAATACACTCGGGTGATGGCTCCAACTCTCATGGACGATGATGAAGGGCCGTTAAGCAAACTTATCATCGATAAGGAAACAACTTTCGAAAATGTCGTGGAGGTCCGTCTCTATGAGTTTGACGTCAAAACCGATCCGGACGACTTTTTGGAACCGAACGACTCGGAAAATGGGTCCATCCAAATCATGGCGTCCGATAAAGGCCAACATGTAAGGGCTTTCAAGGGCGGCTTCCCTTTGTATTCATCCTACGACTATGAATTACATTATGAAGTCAGCTGATTACGACAGCCATCGGTAGAGACACGCTTGATGATGGCCAAGGCATGGATGAAGCGAAGCGGCATGACGATTCCGCTGACCGGAAAGTTATCGACAGCGAACTTCACGACAGCGATAACGCAACCAGATAAACCACCGAAATGTACCGCAGCGCCTTGCCGCTGCCTACCAGCAGCAGAAACAGCCAGAGGCGCACCTTCATGATCCCCGCGATTAGGGTCAGCGCGTCGCCGCCCACTGGCGCCCAGGCGAGCAACAGCGACCAGAAGCCGTAGCGCTGGTACCAGCGCTGGGCCCGTTCGATCTGCGACCGGCTGAAATAGAACCAGCGCCGGTCCTGGAAGTGCAGCAGGTATCGTCCCAGCAGCCAGTTCACCACCGCGCCCAGGGTATTGCCGAGGGTGGCGACAACCACCAGCGCCAGCGGGTCGCCGTCCTCGCGCAGCAGCGCGAATAATATCACCTCGGAATAGAACGGCAGGATGGTGGCGGCCAGGAAGGCGGCGCCGAACAGCAACAGGTAAGAGACCGTCATTCCGCCCGCTGCAACAACCAGCGAAACAGGGCGAACTGGGATGGCAGGTAGAAAAGATATTCAGGGTGCCACTGCACGCCGATGACGGGTCGACCCACGGTGCACTCCACCGCTTGGGCGATGTCGTCGAGGTCCCGGCCCACCACCTGGAGATTCTCGCCCGGGTCCTTGATCGCTTGGTGATGCAGACTGTTGACCCGAATATGTACCTTGCCGATAATTCGTATCAAGGTTGAATTCGGTTCCAGCCGTACCTGCTTGGTCGGCAGCAGCCCGGGGCGGTTGTAAGTGCGTTTTCGCAATGGGCGGATATCCTGAAAAAGTGTGCCGCCCAATACGACATTGATCAGCTGCGCACCGCGGCAGATGCCGAGCAACGGAATCCCTTGTTCGAGCGCAAGCTCGATCCACCGTATCTCCAGTCGGTCACGCTCCGGGTCGGCTTTCACCTTGGCATCTATGTCGCCACCATAGTGCTCCGGCCCGATATCGTTGCCGCCGCCGATGACCAGGGCGTCCAGGGGTTGACCGCTCGGGGCATGGCGGACACTGATCCGTTCCGGGGTTGCGCCGGCCAGACGCAGCGCGAGCCAGGTGCACCACCAGCTCGGCGCCCAGCGCCTGCCGTTGCCGGTTACGCCAACTCGCGGTCTTTCAGCCATGTATCTACGAGGGCGACCCAATCGCCGCGGCTAACTCCCAGAATCGGCCGATCTACCGCCAGGAATTTCGCGGCCAGCGCGTCGAGGTCATCCAGTCGATCAACCAACCGTTCCAAGATACACCAGGTGTTCCAGGAGTGCGCCAGCGACCAGTCGGAACGTTCGATGTGGCAGTTCGGCAGACGATAATGAAAGGCGGGCCGCGCCTTGATCTTCGGGTCGTCGACCGCGTCCTGCACCCGGTCGGCATCGATCTCCGCCAGCATCGGCAGCAGGTCCAACGCCCGGTTACGGGTGGCGTTGTGTTCGAGATAATCGTTGAAGATCTCATCCATTGTCGCTTCGGACCTGGATAACACCTGCTTCAGGTATGGCTCCGGGTACAGATCGATATAAGGGCTTACCTTGCGCGTCGCATCCACCTCATGGGCGTCGACCAGCCACCACTGCAGGACGGCAAAGGCCCGCAGATAGGCAAATAGCGTAGTGGCATCCAGGCGGGGAATCTCCGTGTTGATGTGCACGCCGTAAGCGGCGATGAGCGATTCCTCCGTACCGACCGCACCGCCTTCGCGTAGCGCATGAACCAGAGGCTCCAAAGCCGCGAGGTCGGTTAGCGGTATCGGCGGACAGACGACCTCCACGGGTACCAGCAGTGCCGCTGCGTGGCTCAGTTGTTCGAGCCACTCGCTACCCGCCTCGCCGCGATCCGTCTCGCTGGCCTTGCGCTTGAGGTAGGCCCAATCGAGTTCGATGTTGAATTTGCCCAGCGATTCGACATCGATAACCCGTTCGGCGGGCGTTTCCGAATGCAGCTCGCCACCTAATGCGGATTGCACCGCCGTGGCGGTTTCATCAAGGGTGATTCCCGAGAACTCAAGCTCGAACCCTACCAGACGGGAGCTTCCGTCATCTTTGTGTAGCCGGGGTGGCGAATCGAAGTCACTGTTGTGGTCGGACATAATAAACTCCTATGCGATTGCCACTTTCTCAGCGATTCGAGCGTATCCGGAATGACCTCGGTCGCGCCGGCATCTTGAAAAACAAGGGAGCGGTCCGTCCCGGCTCCCGGTCCGATCCGGCAAAAGCAGACCGGCCGAATCGAATGGCATTGGCAGCCTGAGTACGTCGCCACGAAGGTCCGGCATGAGCGTTTCTGAATACATGGCGACCTCGATGGCTCTGCGCAATTCGTCTCCTCTCGACTCCAACGCCGCCACGCGCTCGAGTCTTTCCGTGAACCGGTCGTTGGTGCCGTCCGCAAAATAACCCTGGACGGCCTCGCGAAAGATTAAGCCGGCCTCGGATAAGATGTCGAGCATCTCATCGATTTGCCTCTCAAGCTGCTTTGTCTGGCGGAAAATCTTCATTCGTTGTCAGTTCAGCCCGATTAACCGGGGGAGGAGATCGCTCTAACATGCGCTTTGCCGCAGCGATGCGCCAGCATTTATGCCCCTCCTTGAAGCGAAAGTGCTCCACGGATCAGACATCGCTCGCTCAGCCCTGTTTCCAGCTCTCCCAATGAACGGCGATCTCGTCGACGAGCGCCGAACGCGCCGTGTCATAGACCTTACGACCTAGTGCACGGGCCTGCACGCGCAGCTCTTCCTGTCGCTGCCTGGCGAGGCATCGCAGCAGATAGCCATCATCCTCGAGCTCCTCGCCCTCCGAGGCGAGTCTGTTGTAGCACGGCCAGGTCGTGGTCGTCCCCCAGCAGGTCCGCCAAGTCCTTGAGCTCGGAGATCCGTGATTCCATGAACTCGGGCCAGCTCCGACCGAGCAGACGGGTATGGTACCAGTAGTCCTTTACACGTTTGCGCCATTCGTGAAAGCGTTCGTCCGAGGGCTTTCGGTATGCCTTCTCGAAGGCCTTGCGTCCTCGCCGGTAGCTGCGCTCCAAGCCGGGGGCGAGGGCCGCGAAGCCGTTGTGGGTCAGCGGCCAATCGGCGGCGCGCGAGGGCACGTCCTCAAGCTCGCGTGCGAGCGCATGGGCCTGCCCCTCGAGGTCCTGTTCGTCCTGCGCGATCCGTTGTCGTCGTTGTACCAGGGCCTCCCGCAGGACGTGAAGCGAGGAGCACTCTGCAATGTCCGGGTAGCGCTCGGCCAGACGATCGTAGGTCTCGATCATGGCCTCGGCATCGCGCACCGCCGAGAGCTGGCGGCCGGCGTCGCGGAACCACCCGTTCTCGCGGCGGTAGACACGATTACCCAAGCCGCCGCGCACCAGCCGCAGCGCGCTGCGAATCTTTTTGAAGCACTTGCGGGCGTTGTGCACGCCGTCGTGTATGTCCGGGTTGCCGCCGCCCAGCTCAAGCGCCGCCTTCTGCGACTGCTCGGAGACGATGCGGCGTACCGCCTTGGGAACGGATTCTTTACGTTTGAAGCGATAGGTCATCTCGTCCTCATGGTCAGGCAGTTGATCGATAGGGTATCTGGATGCTCCTCTCAACTACCCGATGAGCCGATTCATCGGGCATGGTTCTTAGCCTGCTCTCCTCTCGTTGGTCTTCTGCGACCAGGTATGGTTCCTTAGCGCCAGTGGCCTATGGCGGTCTCGCCCGTGCGAAGTTGGCGCTTGCGTTACGCATCAGGCCATTGGGGTCGGGGTCACTAGCTTTGAGTGGGTCCATGTCATCATGCGGTTGGCCGGAAGACCCATGAGCCGCAATGCATCGACACTTGGCTGTGGCGGGATCCATGACCGGCTATTGACTCGCAATGGATACCCGTACCCGTACCCGTACCCGTACCGGGGTGGACATATTTTCCCGATTCGGTAGCATGGAATAAGGCTGCAGCTTGCGGCCATGGCGTTTGGGCGCGTTTTCGCCCGATCCAACAGGCGATCCATGATCGCCATATCAGTCACGTCCTCGCACGTGTTCCAGGCGGACAGAGGTCCGCAAATCCCGGCGCAATGCCCGTGCCGACCGGAAACTACAAATCAAGGAATCGCTCGCAAGGGCGGCTCGAAACCCGACCGGAAAGGCGTTCGCTTTGTCTGTTTGTGTCTTTGCCGCCAAAGTTTTCCCGATATGGGCAACCAATCATGCAAGTCAGTGAAATCATGGTGCGACTGGTGCACACCATACCAACCAATGCCACGCTGGAAGAGGCGTCTCACCACATGCGCGATGAAAACATCGGTTTCCTAGCCGTGGTGGAAGAAGCGGTTTTGACGGATGCTGACGTCAACAGGGATATCGTTGAAGATACCGGGCCTCTGCCACTAGTGGAAATGGCAGTTTTGGTGGGAGCGCTCACGGATCGCGACGTTATCGTGCGTGCCATCGCGGCGGGGATGGATCCTGGAACAACCTTGGTCTCGGAGATCATGTCGCAGGACGTTGCGGTTTGCCATCAGGATGAGATATCTCGGAGGCCGCAGCCATCATGGAGCAAAAAAAGTGCGGCGCTTGTTCGTCCTGGATCGCGCAGGGCACCCGGTGGGGGTACTTTCTCTCGACGACATCTCGGCAGCGGATACGCATATAGCCGGGGAGGCATTGAAGGCGATCACCGAGTAGTGCGGCGAGACAAACCAGGCGTAACTAGAGAGGTATCGATCCCATGTACATCCTATTACTCAGCATTCACGGACTGATTCGCGGCCACAACCTGGAGCTCGGACGCGACGCGGACACGGGGGGGCAGACCTTGTACGTCGTCGATCTCGCCCGCGCGCTGGGGCAACGAGACGAGGTGGAACAGGTCGATTTGGTGACACGCCGCGTCGTCGACCCGGCGGTCGCGAGCGATTACGCCGAGCCTGTCGAGCCCCTGTCCGACAAGGCACGCATCCTGCGCATCGACGCCGGTCCGCGGGAGTACATCGCCAAGGAGCGGTTGTGGGACCACCTCGACGGTTTCATGGACAACCTGGTTGCGACCCTGAACGAGCAAGGCCGCATGCCGGACCTGATTCACAGCCATTACGCCGACGCGGGCTATGTGGGCGTGCGTCTGTCGAACCTGCTCGGCGTGCCCCTGGTCCACACCGGCCACTCGCTCGGTCGGGACAAACGCCAACGCCTCCTGAGCGCCGGACTGAGCGCCGAGGAGATCGACGCGACCTACACCATGGACCGCCGCGTCGACGCCGAGGAGGAGGTGCTCGCAACGGCGGATCTGGTCATCGCCAGCACCAACAACGAGATCGAGGATCAGTACGGCCTCTACGATTACTACCAGCCCGCGCGCATGGCCGTTATCCCGCCGGGCACGGATCTCGGCCGCTTCCGCGCGCCCGCTCGGGACGATGCGCCGATCGCGTTCGCCGACGATGTCCGGCACTTTTTGCACGCGCCTGACAAGCCGCTGATCCTGGCCCTGTCCAGGGCCGATCCGCGCAAGAACATCCAGACCCTGCTGGAGGCGTACGGGGAATCCGAGGCCCTGAAGAAGGCCGCGAACCTTTTGATCGTCGCCGGCAATCGCGACGACGTCGGGGATCTCGACGAGGGTCCCCGGTCCGTGCTCACCGAGTTGCTGGTCGGTATCGATACCTACGATTTATACGGCCGCGTCGCGATGCCGAAGCACCATCGCCAGGAGGAGGTCCCGGAGATCTACCGCCTGGTGGCCGAGCACAACGGCGTATTCGTCAATCCCGCCCTGACGGAACCCTTCGGCCTCACCCTGCTGGAGGCGGCCGCCAGCGGGCTGCCGCTGGTCGCGACGGAGAATGGCGGTCCGGTGGACATCGTCGGTAACTGCGACAACGGCATCCTGGTCGATCCTCTCGACAAGACCGCCATTGCCGAGGCATTGTTGGCGCTGCTCGGCGATCCGAAGCGTTACCGCCGGATGCGCGACAACGGCTTGGCCAAGGTCCGCGAACACTACTCCTGGCAAGCACACGCAGAGCGTTATCTGGAGCGTGCCAAACCGCTCTTGAAACGTCACGAACCCGTTCCCCTGGCGCCCAAGCGCAGAGGCCGTTATCGTGATCGCGCTCTGTTCACGGACCTCGATCAGAGCCTGCTCGGGGATACCGAGGGCGTGCAGCGATTCGTTTCCGTGATGCGCGAGAACCGCAAGTGCGCCACCTTCGGTATTGCCACCAAGCGTCGCTTGGATTCGGCCCTGACACAGCTCCGGCGCCACGGCATCCCCCGCCCGGACGTGCTCATCACAAGCCTCGGCACCGAGATCCATTATGCCCCGCAGCTCGACCGCGACGAGTATTGGAACGAACATATCGACTACCTGTGGCGCCCCAATGCGGTAAGGCGCGCCTTGTCCGAGCTTCCCGGATTGGTGCCCCAGCCGAAGAACGAGCAGACCCGCTTAAAGGTCTCTTACCATTACGACCCGAACCGCGCCCTCTGCCTCGAAGACATCGCATCGCTTCTGCGAAGCCAGGACCTAACCGCCAACACGATCTACTCGTTCGGCCAGTTTCTCGACATCATCCCTTCCCGGGCCAGCAAGGACCAAGCGCTGCGCTACGTCGCCCAGCGCAGGGGCATTCCCTTGGAGCGCATCCTCGTCGCCGGCGGTTCGGGCGCGGACGAGGACATGATGCGCGGCAACACCCTGGCCGTGGTCGTCGCCAACCGCCACGACGAGGAACTGTCTCAACTCGAGGATCTCGAACGGATCTACTTTGCTGGCAGGCCCCATGCGTTCGGCATTCTCGAGGCGATCGATCACTACGACTTCTTCGGCAACTGCATGCTCTCCGCGGCGCACTCGGAAGATTGAGGCTGGACACACGGCTCGACCTCCTTTCCCGTCGCGTTGAAATCGGCCCGGTAACCCAGGCAGGTTTGCCCTTTGTACATTCGAGGTAGTCACCCTCTCGACCCGCACGGCGCCTGAGGCATACATGAACGATTTGCATATGCCTGACGATCTGTTGGTCTGCACCGACCTCGACCGCACACTGCTCCCGAACGGTCCGCAACCGGAATCCCCCGGGGCGCGCAAGCGCTTCGCGGCTCTCGTTGCGCGCCCGGAGGTGCGCCTCGCTTACGCGAGCGGGCGCAGCCTCGACTCGGTGTGCGAGGCGATGCGTATCTACGCCCTGCCGCGGCCGGATTTCATCATCGCCGACGTCGGCGCCAGTATTCATCGTCCCCGCGATGGCGGTTGGCAGCGGCTCGAGGAATGGCACGCGCGAATCGCACCGGACTGGGGGGATGCCGACCACCGAGCGATCAAATCCATGCTGAAAGAGGTCGACGGTCTCCGAGCCCAAGAACCGGCGAAGCAGGAACGCTTCAAGCTGAGCTACTACGTTCCTCTGTATTTGGACCAGATCGCAGTAAAGGCGAGCATCGCCGAACGGCTCCAGCCCCGAGGCGTCCACGTCCAACAGATCTTCAGCATCGACGAGCTCCGCGGCATCGGACTGCTCGATTTGTTGCCCGCCGGGGCATCCAAGTATCGTGCAATCGAGTTTCTGCTCGAGGTCCTGGGGCTCTCTCGCGATGCCTGTCTTTTCGCCGGTGACAGCGGCAACGACATGGAGGTCCTGATCAGCCCGATTCCGGCGGTGTTGGTAGCCAACGGGTCCGAAGATGTGCGCCGCGAAGCGCTCGCTCGGGCGACGCATTCGGGCAATGCGGACAGTCTTTATTGCGCGCATGGCGGTCTCGACGGCATGAACGGCAACTACGCTGCCGGCATCCTCGAGGGGGTCGCCCGCTTTCATCCCGACCGATTCAGCGGTCCGGGGGTCTGATGGTACTGGGCTACTACCATTCTTGCATACTCGCTCATTCCGGGCCAGGTAGCGCTTATCCTTGAACATAGGGAAATCTGTGTTATTTCAAACGTTTCAATACGAATGATTTCAGTTGAAATGGTCCATAAGTTCAAGGTGATCGGCGACAAGCCGGAAGAAGGGGCCGCGGGAGGCAGTGCGGGGACGGTTCCCACGGCGGCCCTGCCGGAGACCGTCACGATGCAGGAGCAGAGCGCGGAAGCGCTGATCTTCACCTCGCCGGAACCAGCTTCCGCCGCTCGCTACGACCTGCGCATCCTTCAAGCCCTCCGGCGGATTATCCGCGCGGTCGATCTGCATTCCCGCAAGCTCTCC
>Ga0316198_10001497_pt1 | contig 13754 bp, 11 predicted proteins | sample OudBieAanoxic_MG_FD_204935 | JGI IMG/M metagenome (GOLD analysis project Ga0316198, IMG submission 204935) | Coastal sediment microbial communities from Oude Bieten Haven, Netherlands - site A anoxic | ecosystem: Environmental > Aquatic > Marine > Coastal > Sediment | place: Netherlands...
TCCCAGTTGACCTTCGCCGTACACAAGTGCCCTCTGTCTGATCGGGAGCACCTCGGGCGGTTGCACCCACTTAGATATCTGGAGCACCTCATGCGATTGCGGCATCTCGCTCGTCGGGAGCTGCTCAGTTGATTCTCGGTACATCGTTGATCCTCCTTGACCCTCCGAATGCGCGCAGGGGGACTGGAGCTACGCCCCGACAGACCCACGCCCATTTGGAAAGAGCAAGATCTGGGCCACAACCGAGAATCGTGGCCTTTCTTTGGATCTTTCTGCGTATTTGATTGATTCTGAGCAAGATAGGAATAGAAAAATTCGAGGTTGGCGATCGCCAATAGGACCAGAAAGGGCAGCAATCGATCATTTTGATCGAATATCGCCTTTCGGTTCCTGGCCAGGGCGCGGTGGACCGACTAAGGTGACAGTCCGGTCGTGCTGGCGGATCAACTGGTGGCTACGATAAGCCGGGAGAACAATATGATTCCGCAGAACGTCAGGATACTTCCATGAACGCTGAAGAGTATTGCGAGATGGTCGAACAGCGGCACCATCTGCTGATGCAGCGCATTCCGACCATGCCGATCCGCGACGATGGTTCTGAGTTGATCAGTCTCTTGGAATCCGGTTTCGATCTGGTCTTCGAACCATCGATCATGAAGGACTACAGATACCTCGTGAGGTCTGCCGTCTACGACAAGATTGGACGCATCAGCAAGCTCTTGAGTGTCATGAACAAGAAACTGATCATCCGTTCCGTATGGCGGTCTTTCGAACACCAACAACTCTTGTGGGTCAGGAATCTCGAAGTTGCCCGAATTCAGAATCCAGAGAAGAGCCCTGATGAGGTTGAACGAATCGCCCTGGAATTCACCGCGCCGAGAGAAAAATCAATGCACTCGACAGGTGGGGCAGTGGATGCTCTGATATACGACTCGGAAAACAGCTGCGTCATGGACTTTGGAACCAACGACGGGTTCAAAATCGAACTCAACAGAAAGTGCTATCCGCTGCATCCGGGTATCTCACCTGAAGCGAAGAAGAATCGAAAGGTGCTGATGGACCTTTTTGAGAATGAAGACTTCGTGTGTGATCTGACAGAGTACTGGCACTTCGATTACGGCAATGCGATGTGGGCATTGGACAGGGGCAAAGACCATTCGATATACGGCATCGTGACGGACTCTCTCTGATCTCCGAATCCCCTGCAGCCACCCCGACTACGCGGCACACCTGGGCCCCGTCTTGCCGATGTCGATCAACAGAATCTCGGTGCTTTCTCGCGCCGTGAGCGACAGCGAGCGCTCGGTCGTCACGCCGACGCCATCACCTCGATTAAGGACGACGTCATGGGAAGTCGCCTCGCCGCAGATGACATGGAGCCAGGCGCATCGTCCCGGCAACAGCTCGTGGACAACGTGTTGTCCAGGGTCGAGTACGCTCGAACAGACCAGGGCATCCTGACGGATGCGCAGCGATCCCTGACGTCCGTCTGGGGACGCGACGACGCAGAGCACATTGCGGCGCTCGGCTGCAGCGAAACGCATCTGCTCGGGGGCTCGGTCGGGCACGACCTCTGAATGGCGCAGGGAGATCCGGAAGAATTGGGCCCAGTCGGTCCGTGACGCGTTCGTCTCCTTGTGAAGGGTGCCAGGACCGAAAGTCATGCGCTGGAACTCTCCCGCTCGAACCACACCCGAGGACCCGGTCGAATCCTCCTGAGCAAGCGCGCCTCTGTAGATGTAGGTGACGGTCTCAGCTCCCTGGCTCGGACGAACCAAAGAGACTCCGGCCGGTGGCAGACTGCTGTCGCTGAGGTTCTCCAGGGCCCCGAAACAATCGTCGTTCGTGTTCGCTTGCCCCTGACGATCGAAAGTGAACCGGACCTCCTGTTTGCGGTATTGGTCGAGGTGGCGCTTGTTGGCCCTACGCAGCGTGATCATCGGCCCGCACCTTCCCCTACCTGCTGCTCAGGTCACAGGGGGCCGTGCCCGTATGTTGATCCAAACCCGCCGGGTTCACAATCTCCGCAGTTCTTCAGAACCCTATAGGTCACCTCGACCGGCGGTGTGCCATGCGGGACCTTCGGAGGAGTTGCTGGTCCAAACGGTGTTGCCTCGTCTTCCGGCTGAATCTCCACGTTGCGGTCTTTTCCTTCTCGCATTGCCTTCACCCTCCTGTGTTCGGCGCTCGTTCGCGCCCTGGTTTGCGGCTTGGTCGGCTGCACCACCGCCGGCGGCAACCACGTCTCTTTGACCGCGGCTCTCTACATGAGTCGTGCTGCAGCTATCGTGCCATTGGACAGAGGGTTTGTTTTCAATGATTTGTGAGACATTGAGGTCTTCTACCGGGGTTTCATTCGATCAAAATGAAGTGTGGTAACTTCAATATGAAGGAGTTCATCATGCGTGTCGAGGATCTGCATCACGAAGAGCTCCTCGAGCTGGATCCCGAGGGAGGCATGATCCGTTTTGCCGGCCAGCGCGCACTCCTGCTCGACGCTGTGGCGATGGGGCTCCTGCGTCAGTACCTGGTCGAGAACTTCGGACTGACCGCTGCCCGCGCGGTGCTCACCCAGTTCGGCTTCGCCCACGGGTGGCGCATGGCGTCGGCCATGCAAGTGGAGTTCGAGTGGGAGAGCGACGAAGAATGGCGGCGCGCCGGCCCCCGTATCTACACCCTCGAGGGGCTATTCCGCACCCAGGCTGGAAGTGAAGATCCTCTCTCCAAACGGGGAGCGATGCTGCTCGCATCCTACGAGGCGGAGCAGCATCTTCTGCACTTCGGTCGCTCGGATGCGGCAGTTTGCTGGACCATCTGCGGCCTCATGAGCGGCTACGTCAGCCACACCACCGGCAGGGAAATCTACGTCCTCGAAGATCGCTGCCTCGGCGAAGGTCACGCGGCGTGCCACCTCCTTGGGCGGACCCGCGAAGAGTGGGGTGACGAGCACGCCGAGGAGCTCGCATTTTTCGAGTCGGGTCGCCTCAAAGCGTGTCTCGATGTCTCACTGAGCAAGGTCACAGAAACATTGAAGGCGGCAGAGGAGAAGCTCCGGGCGCATCGTCAAGCGGTGGTCCGCGTGGCGCCCGATGTGGAGCAACCACTGGGAATCGTCGCCAAGAGCCCGAAGATGCAGCACGTGGTCGACCTCGCACGACGCGTAGCCAAAGTCGATGCAACAGTTCTCATCACCGGCGAAAGCGGTGTGGGAAAGGAGAGAATCGCGCGCCTCGTCCACGACGAGTCGACGCGTGCCGCTGGGCCGTTCGTGGCGATCAATTGCGGCGCCATCACGGAGACTCTGCTCGAGAGTGAGCTGTTCGGGCACACGCGCGGAGCGTTTACCGGTGCGTCTTCGGACCGGCCCGGCCTGTTTGAAGCAGCAAACCACGGAACCCTGCTGTTGGACGAAATCGGTGAGGTCTCCTCAGGCATGCAGGTCAAGCTCCTGCGGGTGCTCCAGGAACGAGAGATCCGTCGGGTCGGGGAGAACAAGAACCGGCCGGTGGATGTTCGCGTTCTGGCCACCACCAACCGCGATCTCACCCACGGGGTCGAGGACGGCGGATTTCGGCAGGACCTCTACTACCGGCTCAAGGTCGTCGAGCTGGACGTGCCGCCGCTCCGCGATCGCAGGGAAGACATCTTACCGCTTGCACGAGTGTTGCTCGCGGACGCAGGGAGTCGAATGGGACGCAGCATCTCCGGCATTGCCCCACAGGTTGCCGATCAGCTCCTGCGCTACGACTGGCCCGGCAACGTGCGCGAGCTGGAGAACGCGATGGAGCGCGCCGTTGCGCTTGCGCGCGGACGTCGTGTCAACCTCGAAGATCTGCCCGAGGAGGTCCGGCAGGCGTTTCCCAAACCGGTGGTGAGCGGAGGAGCGGTGCAGACGCTTCGCGAGGTCGAAAAAGAGTACATTCTCGCGGTTTTGAAACTCAACGGCGGCAACCAGACGCGCACTGCCGGACAGCTCCGAATCGGCTCTGCGACGCTCTATCGAAAGCTCAAAAGCTACGGTCTGATCCGAGGCCGACCGGCGGAATAGGAATCCGGAGTAAAGGTGCCCCGACAGATGTGCGATAATATGTTTAGATGTTTTAGTGCATATGTGCAAAACCGAAAAAGGAGAGCGGCTATGGCCCGTATCACCATCAACCTGCCTGACGAGCTACAACGCGCCCTCAAGGCTGCGGCGGCCAGACGCGGAAGCACCATCGGCTCGCTCGTGTCGGAGAGTCTCACTTCCTTCGGCATCAAGAGCGCCGAGGAGGCCGCCGACCTGGTGGCTCAGGCCCGTCGGTGCGCAGCCATGTCCGAGCGCGATGCTCTCGCGCTCGCAGTGAAAGAGACCACCGGCGAACGAGTCCGATGACGGCGCGTGTCGCCGTTGTCGACACCAATGTGGTCGTGAGCGGGCTCTTGACCTCGGGTATCGACACTCCCACCTCAGGAATCCTCGACTCCATGCTTTCCGGTTCGCTGCGGTTCGCCCTTTCCATAGAACTGCTCGCGGAGCACAGGTCGGTCCTGCTTCGCAAGAAGATTCGATCACGCCACGGGCTCGATGAGGCCCAGATCGACACCATCCTGACCGCCATCGCGGAGAACGCCATCATCTGCGAACCCGCGAATCCACCCTCGTATCCCCCGGATCACGGCGATCTTCACCTATGGGCCCTGCTCGTAGCCCGCCCCGGGGCGATCCTCGTCACCGGCGATCAGGCTCTCGTGGACAATCCCCCGGACTGGGCGTCGGTGGTTACGCCGCGGACCTTTCTCTCCAAGATTATTCGCTGAGAAGGCTTCTGATGTTGCTGCTGCACGGAAAGACCAACACCAGAGGGGCTCAGATCGTATTCACAACCCATCGGTGAGCCCCGGAGGCGAGTCCGAATCGAATTCAGGATCTCCTGCGATCTTTCCCGACGTTTGACATCAGCCCAACGGAATCTTCAGGATCGCCTCGCATCCGGATCCATCCTCTCGGTTTCTCACCATCACCGACCCGCCGTGGGCCTCGGCGACGTGACGGCAGAGGAAGAGCCCGATACCGGAACCGGTGGCCTTGGTCGTGTAGAAAGGGATGAAGAGACTCTCGGGATCCGCAAGTCCGGATCCCTCATCGCGGATTGTGATCTCGAGCCATCTTCCGTTCTCAGCCCAGCCGACCTCCACCGCTCCTTTTGTTTCAGAACTCGCTTCGACGGCGTTGCGCACCAGGTTGATCAGTACCTGCTCGAGTTGGTCCTGGTCCGCCGGGACAGTGACGTCCGGGCCCCCCAGGACCCGGATCGGAAGCCGTTTCTCGAGCTCGACCACCCGGCGGACGCAGGCGCCCACATCGACGGGCGACAAGGTCGGTTCGGGAATCTTGGCGAGTCTCGAGCAGTCGGTCATGAACCGGTTGAGCGCCTCGACCCGCGAAGCGATGACCTCGAAACCCCGCACCACGTCGCTCTGCCAGTCGTCGGGAAGGGGATCGCGGCGGACCAGTCTTTTCATGCTGCCTGTCAGCGAGGTGATGGGCGCCAGCGAGTTGTTGAGTTCATGGCCGATGACCCGGATCATTCGCTTCCACGCCGCCAATTCTTCAGCGTGAAGGGCGCGGCTGACATCGGACAGGACGAGAATCTGGTTCGGCCGCCCGTTTTGCCTGAAGGCGCCGCGCCGCATTTCCCAGCGCGAGTTGGAGCCGTCGACCTCGAGCTGAACCGTGCGGGCCGGGGGGCCGGACAGACAACTCTCGAGACCGAGTTCCGCGGCCGTTGCGCCGAGCACTGCGCGATCACGACCGAGGAGTTCCTCGCCGGCGTGGTTGACCTGCCGGAGCAGGTGCGAGGCGTCGAAGGCGAAGACCGCGACATCGATCTCGGCCATGACCTCGCGCACCAGCCCGGTTGCTTCGAGGTCGTCCACCCGCTGCCGGCGCATTGTCTCCGCCAGGAGGTTCAGCTCGGTGATGACCTCGTCGAATGAGTCGTTCCGTGACCGCTGCCGGGCGCGGAATGAATAGTCGCCCTCACGGAGGGCGGCGAGCAGATTGGAGAGGGTTCGCAGGCGGTAGGTCGCTCGTGAACTGACAAAGGCGGTCGATCCGATCGAGAGCGCGACCAAGACGGCAACCAACACAACCCGCCACGGTCCGAACAACTCCGAGCGCCAGACGAGGGTCGATGCGACCAGGGTCGGCAGCAGGCTTGATGCCGCGATCACGGCTGTGAGGCGACGATGCGTACCTTTCAAACAGGACCTCCGCGAGTCGGAGCAGCGTTGGCTCGTGTGCGGTGTCCTGGCGGGGTCACAGGTCGTGTTTCTCCAACCGACGGTAGAGGGCGCCTCGGCTCAGCCCGAGCGCCTCGGCGGCCTTGCTCATATTGCCGTCAAACCGACGCAGGGCCTTCTGGATCAGGATCTTCTCGACCTCGTCGAGGCTCATGTCTTCGATGGAGGACGAGGTTTCGCCGGTCCCGGGAGCCAGACCGAGGTGGTCGGCCCTGATGGTGTCCCCGTCCGCCATGAGGACTGCCCGTTCGATCGAGTGGGTGAGCTCGCGGACATTGCCGGGCCAGTCGTGCCGCTGCAAAGCGCCCATGGCGGCGGCGTCGAAACTGACCAGCGCCTTGCCGTACTTCTGGGCGAAGCGGCCGAAAAAGTGGTTGGCGAGCAGTGGGATGTCTTCGGGCCGGTCTCTCAGCGGCGGCAGCCGAATCTCCACCGTGTTGAGTCGGAAGAGGAGGTCTTCACGAAAACGTCCGGCCGCCGATTCGGCCCGAAGATCGGCATTGGTCGCCGACAGGATCCTCACATCGACCGTTGATGTCTTGGAGCTGCCCACTCGTTCCATCTCGCCGGTCTCCAGGGTCCGCAGGAGCTTTGCTTGTTGATCGAGGGGGACGTTGGCGATCTCGTCGAGAAAGAGGGTTGCGTCGTCGGCCATCTCGAAACGTCCGACTCGCTCTCCCTTGGCATCGGTGAACGCACCCTTGACGTGACCAAAGAGCTCGCTGGCAAAGACTCCCTCCGGAAGACCGCCGATGTTGACGGTGATCAGCGGTCTGTCGGCTCGCGACGACACCGCGTGCAGCCGCCTCGCCACAACCTCCTTGCCGGTTCCGTGCTCACCCGTGATGAGGATGTTGGCGTCGGACGGACCGACCTTGGCAATGAGTTCGAGCACGGGTTTCATGGCCTCGGATGTCGCGATCAGATCGGGAGTCTCGCGACTCAGTAGCGTGGCATTCTCGGCCTCGAGACGACGCCCGCGGCGCAGCGCCCGACTCAGGGCGACCTGGTTGCGGAGGATTGAGAGCAGCCGATCGTTGTCCCAGGGCTTTTCGATGAAGTCACGCGCGCCGAGCCGAATTGCCTGGACCGCGATCTCGACGCTGCTCCAAGCCGTCATCACGACCACCGGAAGTGTGCTGTCGAGGGCCTGTAGATTTGAAACCAGATCGAGGCCCTCAGCGCCCGAGGTCATATCCCGCGAGTAATTGAGATCGACGAGGGCCGCGTCGAAGTCCCTGCCCTGAGCGAACGCGATGGCGCTCGCCGGGGAATCGGCGGTGTCGATCGTGTATCCCTCGGTCTTGAGCAGCAGGCGCAGCGACTCCAGGATATCGGGCTGATCATCGGCAATGAGGATGCGCGGAGGTCTTCCAGTCGTGGTCACGGCGGCCTCAGGATACCCCACGATTCTCGAACTACTCATCTCGAAGTGCAATGACGGGATCGATGCCGGCTGCTTTCATCGCCGGGACCAGGCTCGCCAGAAGACCGACCGCGAACATCCCGGCAGCCACGATGATGTAGGCCACAGGGTCAAAGGTGGAGATTTCGAAGAGGAGGCCTCGGAGCCACCAGCTCAGGAGCCATGAGATCAGGCCCCCGGCCAAGACCCCGAGCAGGACCAACGCCGCGCTTCTTTGAAGGATGGTGCGCAGGATCGAGCGTGCCTCCGCCCCGAGGGCCATTCGCACCCCGATCTCCTGTGTTCTGCGCCCAACCGTGAACGACATCACGCCATAGAGGCCGCCCAGCGCCAGCACCAGGGCGATGAGACCGAATCCCACCAGGAGATTCGTCAGACTGTCGAGGGATCGGGTGTTGCGGGCCACGATGGCGTCCATGGTGTCGATCTGGTAGATCGCGAGGTCCGGCCCCACCCTCCAGATCGCCTTCTGGACCTCCGCGGTCATCGATGCCGGATCACCTTTTGTCCGCACCACAAACGTCATGGCGGGGCTGGGAAACTGGGCTTGGGCGTACAGGGTCTCGAATCGTGGTTCGGTATTGAGCGATGTCTGGCGGTGGTCGCCCATCACACCAACAACCTCCAACCACGGATTATCGGAATCCGGCTGGCCGAACTTGACGCGTTTGCCGATGGCGCTCTCGCTGGGCCAGAAGTGGCGCGCCATCATGTGATTGATGACGATGACCGGGAGGGTGTCGGCGCGGTCGAATTCGGTGATGTCCCGACCCTCGATCAAGGGGATGCCGATGGTGCTCAGGTGCCCGGGTGTGACGGCCTCGTTACCGACAAAGAGTGTGTCGGCGACGTCCGTAATGGGATGGTCCTCGACACTCATGCCCGAGTTACTGTCACTCCCTAGGAGTGGGAGCATCGATGTGGCTGAAACGGATTGCACGCCGGGGAGGGCGGCGATCTCACTGACACCGTTTTGGAAGAAAGTGTTCTGCTCGGCCTCCGATGGGTAACGCTGGTCTGGAAGCCCGACCCGCATGGTGAGGAGATTCCCGGTGTCGAAACCGGGATCAACGGCCTTCAGAGCCATCAGGCTCCGGATCATCAATACCGCGCTGATCATGAGCGCGAGGGCGAGACCGACCTGACCGATCACCAGAAGATCGCGGCGGAGTCGCTCCTGCCGGGTTCCGAGTACGGTCCGGGCGTTCGAACGGATAATGTCGGCAAACCGGGATCGGGACGCACGGAGGGCCACCGGCAGACCGAAACCCACGCTGGTCAGGCCGAGCACCAGAAGGGTGAAGCTGAGAGCTCGACCGTCGACTCCCGGTTCGCCGAGAAAACGCATGGTCGACTGCAGGCTCGCGGTGAGGATATCGACGCTCCAGAACGCGAAGATGATTCCAAGGAGCCCTCCGCCGACCGCCAGAAGGGCCGATTCGATCATCAACTGCCGCAGGAGCCGGCCCGGACCGGCGCCAAGGGCGGTGCGAACGGCGAACTCCCGCTCACGGCTTACGGCGGTCGTGAGAAGGAGATTGGCAATATTCACGCAGGCGATGAGCAATACGAAACCAACCGCTGCGCAAAGAACGAAGAGCACTGGCCGTGTCCTGCTGCCGAGGAGATACTCGGTCAGCAGATCGACCCGGGCGGTGTGGCCGCGGTTGGCCTCGGGATAGGCCTCGGCGAGGCCTTCGGCGATGGTCTTCAGCTCACGATCTGCATCGGCAGCGCTCACCCCGGCGCGCAACCTGGCGATCGCGAGGTACTTGCGATTGGCACGGTCCTCCGCCACCTCGCCGTAGGTGAACGGCATCCAGATGTCGAATCGACCCATGGCCGCCTCGACTTCGGTCGGCAGAACGCCGATCACCTCGTGTGGGACATCGTCGATCCGCATCACGCTGCCGACGACATCGGGTTTGGCGGCGAAACGCTCGCGCCACACTTTATCCGACAACAAAACGATGCGTGTTGCGTCGGGATGATCGTAGGTGGCGTCGTAGGTTCCCCCGAGGGTCGGTTGGACCCGAAGAGCTCGCAGCACGCCCGAGGAGGCGCGGATGGCCCGAAACCGGTCGGGATGTTCCTCGCCCCTGACGTTAACCGCTTCATAGCCGAAGATCCCGGTGGCTTCGAACGACGAGCTCTGTTCGCTCCAATCTCTGAAGTTGGGAACCGAGTTGGTCATTCGGTCCCACCCCGCCGCCGGCTTGGATGCGAAGAGCCGCACCAGCCGGTCGGGTTCCTCGAACGGTGGGGGTGAGAGAAGCGTCGCGTCGACGACGCTGAACACGGCCGCACTTGCACCGATCCCGAGTCCGAGGGTGAGGAGCGAAATCACGGTCACCGTCGGGTGCCGAAGCAGCATTCGGAGGCCGAATCGGAGGTCTTTCGCCAAATCCTTCATCGCCATGCTCCCTATTCGTAACTTGGCGGTTCAGACCGCAACTTCTTGAATCTTCGGGTCTGTCTCATCCACCACCTGACCGTCGAAGAGGTGGATGGTTCGTTCCGCGTACTTGAGATAGCGGGGGTCGTGGGTCACCATGCAGATGGTCGCGCCGCCGGCGTGGAGTTCGTTGAGCAGGCTCATCACCTGCTCACCACTGCGTGAGTCGAGGTTGCCCGTCGGCTCGTCGGCAAGCAGGATCAAGGGTTGGCCGACGAGGGCGCGGGCGACGGCCACGCGCTGCTGTTGGCCGCCCGAGAGCTGCGACGGATAGTGGTTGAGCCGGTGCTCCATTCCCACCCGTTCGAGGGCCTCGCGGACCATGGTCCTGCGAGTCGATGAGGGGGTCGTGCGATAGACCAGCGGGAGTTCGACGTTTTCGAAGACCGTGAGATCACCGATCAGGTTGAAGCTCTGGAAGATGAAACCGATCGCCTTGTTTCTCAACTGGGCCCGTTCGCGCACGGTGAGATCCTGTGACGGGTGACCGTTGAGCTCGTAGGTCCCTTCGGTCGGCGTGTCGAGCAGACCCATGATCGAGAGCAGGGTCGATTTCCCGCCCCCCGAAGGGCCGGCGATGGTGATGAATGCACCCGGCCGAATATCCAGATGGACTCCGGAAAGGGCGTGGGTTTCGACCTCGTCGGTAAGAAAGATCTTCTGGACATTGGCCATGTGGATGAGAGGGGTGTTGGTATCAGTCAAGGTCTGACTCCTTCAATTAGCGCAACCGAATTCGTTCGTTTTCGTCCCAGCGCGAGGTGTCCGAAAGGATCACTTGATCGCCCTGCCGGAGACCATCGACGATTTCTATCGCATCGACCGACGAGCTGCCGAGTTTGACGCTGACTCGAAGGGCGTGCTTGTCGTCCGCCTCGAGTCGGTACAACCCGATGGTCGCGTTCTCTTGGCTCTGCACCGGTCGACCGACATAGAGCACGTCGGTCAGCAGCTCGATCTGGATGGCGCCATCAACAGCCATGTCGGGACGTGCTCCCTCGGGCAGAGCGCCGTCGAGACGGACTTCGACCATCACGGAGCCTTCCTGAACCGATGGGTCGATGCGGGTCACCGTTCCATCGACGATTCCGTTGCGGGTGTCGACGCTGACGCTCTGCCCCGGACGGACATCGCGGGCTCGGGTCGCCGGGACTCTCAGTTCGGCCTGGAGGTGGGTCGGTTCGGCCACTCTGGCAAGCATGGTGCCGGCGGCGACCTGCTGACCGATTTCCACCGGGACCTCCTGCACCACGCCGGCGATTCCGGCGCGAACTGCAAGTGCGTCCAGCTGATCGGCTCGGAGCCTGTAGAGCGCCCGGTGCTGTTCAACCTCGGCTTCCTTCGCCGCCAGGAACGCCCTGTTGGCTTTTGGGTTCATCTCCACTCGTTGGGCTTCGATTTCCTGCCGCGTCGCCAGCGCCTGAGCCATCGCCTCCGACGAGCGAAGGGTGATCTCCGAGACCAGGCCCTTCTCGTTGAGTTCGCGATTGGCCTCGGCCTCGAGGGCGACCCTGGTGTATTCGGCGTCCAACTCGGCGACTCGGGCGCGCTGATCGAGCTCCGAAGAAACGAGGGTCATCCTGAGGCTCTCGAGCTCGGCCTCGGCCCGCAGAAGAGCGTTCTCGGCATCGATGGCCGATCGCGTGACCTCAGGATTGGAGAGCTCGAGGATGACTCCGTCGGCTTCGACGCGGTGACCGGGTTTGACATGGACGACTTCGACCCGACCGGTGGTCTGGGCCTGGATCCAACGCAGACTCTCGGGCACCAACGTGCCGTGGCCGCGGACCTGGCGTTCAAAACTCCCACGCTCGACCGTGCCGATCCAGACGGTGTCTCGGTCAACCGTCGGTGCGGCTGGATCGAGTCCGGCCAGAGCCACGGTGACCGCCGCGACTGCGATGACCCCGGCAGCGATCATCAGCCACCTGTTGCGGCGTTTCTTTTCGACGATCCCTTGGCGAAGAATATCCATCATGTACCTTCCACCGACCGATATCGCAAGTCCCGTGCCAGCTCTGATCGACCCCTTTGGTCTGTGACAGCGGGGTCTCCCGTCCACTCGTGGGCGATGAGTGTCCGGAATCGGACACCGGCGGCATCGACTCGGTGGTTGCCCATCACTCGCTCCTGAGGACGGTTGCCGGATCGACCCGTGAGGCCCGCCAAGCTGGGAGATAGGCCGCCAGAAGACCGACACCAGTCAGAATCAGCATCGCAACAATGTAGGTGGGGAGGTCGAACGCGCTGACCTCGTGAAGTTGAGTGGAGATCAATCGGGCGAGAGCGAAAGCTCCGGCCAAACCGATACACAGGCCGGCGGCAATCATCTTCACAGCCTTGGAAATGAACTGAACGGCAATATCTCCCGGCAGCGCGCCGAGGGCGCGTCGGATGCCGATTTCTCGACGCCTGCGGGAAAAGCTGAAGCTGAGCATTCCGTACAGCCCAACGGCGGCCAACAGGAGCGCGACACCGGCGAAAGAACCCATGAGCAGCATGTTGAAACGCCGGTGAACCAGGGCGGTTTCGAGCACATCCTCCATCGTTGAGAGTCCGCTTACGGGCTGGTTGGGGTCGACATCCGCCACGACCAGTCGTAAAGAATTGGCGAAGGATGAGGGATTCTCCCGGGTGCGGAGAACGAGAGTCATGTAGGGGAACGGATCCTGCGTGAACGGGCGGTAGGTCTCGGGTCTTGGCGGCGTGTCGAGTCCGTCAACATAGACATCATCGACGATTCCGACGATCGTGACCCAGTCGCGATCTTCGCCTTCCGAGTCTCCCCAGGAAATGCGTTTCCCAATGGGGTCGTCGTTGGGCCACCAGCGATCGGCGGCGGTTTGGTTGACGAGCGCCACGTGCGGCGCGCCATCGTCGTCGCCCTCTTCAAACAGCCGACCCTTCAACAGCGGGATGTGCATTGTTTCGAAGTAGTCGATTCCAACCACCTGGTAGCCGGCGCCTGTGGACTCTCCCTCGACATCGGTTCGTCCATCGATCGAAAAATTGAGTTGTCCGTGGAGGTTCCAGTGCATGGGAAGGGTCAGAACCGTGCTTGCCGACTCCACACCAGGAAGTGCGCGAAGCTTTTCGAGCACTCGACTCTGGAATTCCCGGATGGAGTGATCTTCACGGTAGGTGGTGTCGGGCAGAGCCACGTGGGCGGCGAGTAGACCGCGGGGTTCGAATCCGGGATCGATGGCGTTGAGATTGATGAAGGTCCGGACCATCAACCCGGTTCCGATGACCAGGAGAAGGGTGGCGGCAACCTCCGCCACGACGAGCCCGGTGCGCAGCCGTCCGCCGTCGTTGACATCGGGTCCACCGCGACCCTCGTTGACGATGGACCGGCGATTCCGCCGTAACCCGTAAGCGGCGGGCGCGAGCCCGAAGACGATGCTTGTGCCGACGACGAGCAGAATGGTGAAAGCAAGCACCCAGAGGTCCACAGTCACCTCGTCGGTCCGAGGCAGGACATCGGGTGCGATGGTGAGAAGGGCTCTGGTGCCCCAGGTGGCGAGGGCGACTCCTGCGATCCCACCGGCGAAGGCGAGCACCATGCTTTCGGTGAGGAATTGACGGACG
>Ga0316198_10001499_pt1 | contig 13743 bp, 8 predicted proteins | sample OudBieAanoxic_MG_FD_204935 | JGI IMG/M metagenome (GOLD analysis project Ga0316198, IMG submission 204935) | Coastal sediment microbial communities from Oude Bieten Haven, Netherlands - site A anoxic | ecosystem: Environmental > Aquatic > Marine > Coastal > Sediment | place: Netherlands...
CCGTTCTCATCACCGCATAGGGAACGAGAGCCGGCACGACTCCCATGGCAATAACGAGGTACGCACTGATCGCCAGGGTGCCGGCCATTTCAGGCACACGATCCTGCAAACCCCACCATCCGACCGCTTCGATCAGTTGGTGCGCGGCGAGAACGAGTGGGACCGCAGCGAGCGCTAGATCGCGTCGGTCATCAACGTGGCGCAGTGCGTCGATTCCGGCGGCTCCAACGACCAGGCCGGCGACAAGATCAGCTTCCGGCGAGTAACACATGTCAGCACTCCGGTTCGATCGGCCACCATCGTGCGACAGACTCCAGGGGTCGACAAGTGACGAAAGTCCCGTCCTCAGCCCAGGAGTTCGAGTGCCCGTCCCGCGAGTTCGACCGACCGAATTGTGATCGGATCGAGCACAAGCTGGAGATGATCCACACCGGCGTCGGCATAGGCACGAAACGCCTCGGAGAGCTCGTCCGGCGAGCCCGCCTGAGGATCGGCACTATGGCGTGCCGTGTCTCCCTGCCGCCGACCGCCACCACCCTCGAATTGCCAGTAGAGCGCCGCGGTCCGCCCGATCTCCGACGGGTCCCGGCCAACCGAGCGAGCCGCCACATCGATCGTGGCGTTGAGCTCCTCGAACCCATCCGGAGTGTTGCCGAACCAGGCGTGCCAGGTGTTCCAGGAATCGACGTAGGGAAGCGTCGCCGCCAGCACGCGCGGTCCAATCGATCCGATCATGATCGGCGGGCCCTCCGGTCGACTGCGCGGCACCAGATGGCAGTCCCGGGCGGTGTAGTAGGTCCCTTCGAAATCGATCTCTCCGTCGCGCAGCAGGGTCCGGATGATGGTGAAAGCTTCCTCAAATCGGCTCGCCCGATGGTCGAACGGGAATCCGTACGCGCGGTATTCGACCTCGTTCCAGCCGGCGCCGAGACCGAGAATGAGGCGTCCGCCGGAGATCTCGTCGACCGTGGTCGCCTTCTTGGCGAGCATGGCCGGACTGTGGAAGCTGGTGGCTGCGACGAGAGGACCGAGTTGGACCTGCGTGGTGATCGCTGCCAACGCGGCAAGGAGGGACCAGGCTTCCCAAGGCCCGACGGGTCCTTCCGGAGTCTCGTACAGCAAATGATCGCCGACCCAGATCGAATCGAACCCGAAATCCTCGATCGCGAGCCCCATATCCCTCAGCTCCGGCCAACGGACCGGTCGTTCGATCTCTGGGAGTTGGACGCCGACGGCGAGAGGTCGATTGGCAGTGCTCATGAGCACGATCGTACCTGCTCGCAGGCTGTGCCCCCTCACCGCCGCCGGTTCCCAGAGCTCCCCACCACCAGGGACGATTGGTCGCAGCACTAGCCTCGCCGTCATGCATATCGGCGTCTCCATCTTCGCGACCGACACAACCCTTCAACCAGTAGCCCTAGGCAGGGCCGTGGAAGAGCGCGGGTTCGAGTCCCTCTGGCTTCCCGAACACAGCCACATCCCGAGTTCGCGCGCCACGCCGTGGGGAGGTGTTGCAGGCGCGGCACCGCTGCCCGAGATGTACTGGCGGACCCACGACCAGTTCCTCGCTCTCGCGGCCGTCGCCGCAACAACTGAGACCCTCATCCTCGGCACCGGGATCACCCTCGTGGCGCAACGAGACCCGATCTGGCTTGCGAAACAGGTGGCTTCCCTGGACGTGATCTCGGACGGGCGAGTCATCTTCGGGATCGGGTACGGCTGGAACAAGGAAGAGATGGCGAACCATGGCGTCGCCTACCTCGAACGGCGAGCAATTCTGCGCGAGAACATCCTCGCCATGAAGGAGATCTGGGCAAACGAGGAAGCATCGTTCGCCGGCGACTACGTGAAGATCGAACCCTCGTGGTCGTGGCCGAAGCCGATCCAGCGACCGCACCCGCCGATCGTGCTCGGCGGCGGTGCCGGCCCGAAGACGTTCGGTGACATTGCCGAATTCTGCGATGGGTGGATGCCGATCGCCGGCCGTCACGAATTCACGTCGAAGGTCGAATCGCTCCACGAGGCGGCCCGTGCTGCCGGACGCGACCCAGCCTCGTTGAGTCTCGGCATCTTCGGCGCTCCAGCCGACGCAGACCAACTGCGTGATTTCGCCGCTGCCGGCGTCACCCGAGCGGTCCTGCCTGTGCCCTCGAGGTCACCAGACGAGGTCCTTGCGAGGCTCGACGCGTACGCTCCGCTTGTTGCCGAACTCAGAGACGCCTAAAGCACTCGGGATCACCAATCCCGGCACCACAGGTACGGCTGCGGCTTCCGAGGACACTCCCGAGGCGGTAGCGTTGCGACGTGATCACACGAGTGAACCCGAACGAGCCGGTCCCCAAGATCGAGACCACGCTCGTCCAGCTTGTCCTCTTCGTCCGGATCCTCGGCTTCGTCTGGATGACACTGCTGGTCGTCGTCACCTGGTTCACCGATTCCGACGCCAATCTCGTGGTCGTCGCCCTTGCCGAAATTGCGGCAGCGGCGTGGACGGTCGTCACGATCGTGGCCTCGCGAAACCCGGCCACTATGCGAACGTGGCAGTTTGTCATCCTCGACGGAGCCGTTGCCCTCTTTGTGGCCAGCGCCTCATTCCTTGCAGGGGCAAGCGAGCTCTTCCACGGCGGATACCCGATCTCCTGGCTCGCCGTTGCAGCCTTCGCCGGAGGCATGCGCCTGGCGGTGGCCGCTGCTGTGGTGTTGGCGCTCGACCAAATCGTCGGATTCATGCTGACCGATCGCTCGCTCGTCGCGACAACCGGAGCATTCGTGTTCATCGTCTATGCCGTGATCTTCGGATGGACGATCGACACACTCCGCCGCAACGACGCGCGCCGTCGGGCTGCCGAGCATGCGCTCGAGACCGAACGGACCGAGCGTGCGTTGGAGGCAGAACGCCTCGCGCTCGCCAATGAACTTCACGATTCAGTGCTCCAAACGCTGCAAGTGATTCGCACCGACGCAGACGATGCCGACCGCGTGCGCTATCTCGTCCGGAGCGAAGAGCGATCTATCGATCGGATGATCAACCGCTACCGCCACCCGGGGCCGGCGGGGTTCGAGGCAGCGATTCTCGCTGTTCGCGACGAGATCGAGGATCTTCACGGTGTGGAGATTCGCACGGTTATCCGGGACGATGTTCCGCTCACTCCCCCCGTTGCTGTGGCCGTCGATGCAACCAGGGAAGCGCTCACCAACGCGGCGCGTCACTCCGGGGCCCAGATCGTCAATCTGTACTCCGAGGCACACGACGACAGCGTCCGGGTCTTCGTCCGCGACCGCGGCGTCGGGTTCGACCCGATCACCGTCGAAGAGGGGCGGGGCATGCGCCATTCCCTCCGTGAGCGGATGGAGGATGCGGGCGGAACGCTTCAGATCACCAGCACCCCGGGCCTCGGCACCGAGGTTGAGATCTGCTCCGGGAGCGTGTCATGACGGAGCGCTTGCGTGTCTTCCTGGTCGACGACCACGATGTGGCGCGTGCGGGCGCCCGGCACTATCTGGAAGACCGATTCGACATCGTCGGCGAAGCCGATAACGCCATTGATGCCGCAGAGATGATCTCCAACCGCAAGCCAGACCTTGTCCTCTTGGATGTGCGTCTTCCCGGTGGAGGCGGCGCCTACGTCGTCGAGCAGGTCCGGCGCTACGACCCATCCGTCCGCTTCCTGGCGTTCACGGTTTCCGCTGAGCGACACGATGTCCTCCGCCTCCTTCAAGCCGGCGTCGACGGGTACGTCACCAAGGCAACGTTCGGCCCCGACCTTCCGGACCTCGTTGAAGCCGCCGCCTCGGGACAACGGCCGGTCTCGGCCGACGTCGCCGGATACTTGCTCGACATCGACGAGGACATCATCGAGGCGGCCGGAATCGAGAAGCTGACCCCGCGAGAGCGCGACGTCGTAAACCTCATCGCACGCGGCTACACCTACCGCGAAACCGCCGCTCGCATGGAGATATCGGTGAAGACACTCGAAACGCATATGCGCCACATCTTCGACAAGCTTGGGGTCGCCAGTCGGCACGAACTGTCGAGGTTGGCATATGACACCGGGTTCGTGCGACCGGACGAGGAACCGAGCTATCGGGGAGAACCCCGATAGCGGATGCCGGCCCGATGCCCGACCATGATCTCGAGCGAGAGCCGCAGCCGGTTGCCGACGACTCGAAGCCGCGCGGACCCGGGGTTTCCCGGGAACGGGGGGAGCGGACGGCGAGTCCTCAGCCGGCAGGCATGAACTCTCCGGATCAGGCGGGGTGACGATTCGTCACCCCGCCATCTGCGTCCGGACGAGACCGGTTTCGCTGTATCCGGCACCGGGGTACCGTGTCCGCCTTCGCGACGAAGTGAGGACCAATGAGCGAAACCAACTCGATTCCGGACGGCCGTGATCTCATCCGAACGATGGGTTGGATTTCGCTGCCGTATTCGTGCACCGGTGTCATCCGCAAGACAGCGGTCTCCGGGCGCAACACCGTGTGGTCCTGGCTGATCCTGATCCCCTGGGCATCTGATTCCAAACCCTGGGTCGACGGAACCGAAGTGTTCCCTGCTTCGACCAAATCCGAGGACCAGGAGCGGGAGGAAGTCGTCGGCCGCCTGCGCGAACTCCTTGATCAACGCTATGGCGAGACGGTCGGGAATCGCGCCGTCGACGATCTACTCCGAAGCATCCTCGAAGAGGAGTAGTCCGACTCCGACCCGCCCTCAGGCACTCGTCACTTAGAGGCCCGAACCAAGACCACGACTGATCGTGATCCGATTCGATTCGTTGGGCGGTCGACGACCTCACCAAACAGGTCCTCGGCGATGTCGTGGGGTGCTTCGCGTGCTGTGTCGATTACGCGCCGCCACTCCCCCGGCTCGCCATCCTGGATGGTGAAGTCGAGCGACTCCTTCCACGCGTTGATCATGACGTAGAGGTCGTCGTCCTGTTCGGAAACACCGCGCAACACGTAGGCGATGCTGTGCGAGTTCGCGCTGAGGTCGGGTGAACCATCCGTGCCAAACCAGGTGACATCCTCCCGCCAGAAGGTGCTCCGTCCGATCGAGGGGTGCGCACCTCGGAATGCGATCATCAAACGGAAGAACCGATGAACGCATGCGAACCTCTCCAACCGGTCCCAATCGATCCACGTGGTGTCGTTGTCCTGGTTGTAGGGGTTGTTGTTGCCGTCCTGGGTCGCGAGGAACTCATCGCCCATACGAAACATGGGAACGCCGTTCGACAACATGAGGATCGCCGCGAAGTTCTTCGCCTGGCGCCGGCGAAGTGCGAGCACCTCGTCGGGCACTCCGACATCACCCTCCCAACCGCAGTTCCAGGAGAGGTTGTAGTCAGATCCGTCCGTGTTGTCGTGACCGTTCGCCTGGTTATGTTTGCGATTGTATGCCACGAGGTCGTAGAGCGTGAACCCATCGTGGGAAGTGACGAAGTTCACACCCTGATACGGACGGTACGAATCCTGGAGAGTGTCAGGAAAGAGGTCGTCGCTCCCGTACAGTCGCCGCATGAGGGACGGAACCTGGCCCTCATCGCCGCGGACAAAACCCCGGACGTCATCCCGAAACGCCCCGTTCCATTGGGTCCAGTAGGTGCCGGGGAATGCACGGCCGAGCTGGTAGCTACCGAGATCCCAGGCCTCAGCGATGAGCCGGATGTCGCGCAACGTCGGGTCCGCCCGGATAGCCGAGATGAGCGGCGGATCACCAAGGTCGATCGTCCCGTCGGCCCTCCTCGTGAAAATCGACGCCAGGTCGAAACGGAATCCGTCCACGTGCATCTCGTTCACCCAGTACCGCAGGCTGTCGAGGATGAAAGTTCGCACGAACCGGTTGTCAGCCCTGATGATGTTGCCGGTCCCGGCATCGTTGCGGTAGAGGCTGCGATCCTCTTCGAGCAGATAGTACGTGGTGTTGTCGATGCCTCGCTGTGAGTATGTCGGGCCGGTGTGGTCACCTTCCGTGGTGTGATTGAACACAACGTCCAGGATCACTTCGATGTCGGCCTCATGAAGCGCCGCGACGAGATCGTGGAACTCGTCGAGTTGCTCCCCCGCGACGGCTGATCGTGCGTATTGGCCGTGGAGAGCGAAGAACCCGAGCGTCATGTAGCCCCACGCCGAACCCTCCTGCGGGTCGGCCTGGAAGACCGGCATGAGTTCGACGGCCGTCACGCCAAGGTCCTTCAGGTAGGGAATCTTCTCTGCGAATCCGGCGTACGTGCCTCTTCGGTCCGGGTCGATGCCCGACGAGGGACCTCGGGTGAAACCGCGAACGTGGGCCTCGTAGATGACCAGGTTGTGGCCGTGCATGCGCGGTGTGCGATCGGTCTTGTGCCGACTGCCGGAGTCGGTGCAGCACATCACCCCGAGCGGTGCCTGTCCCGCGTTCGATCCCGGCTGGCAAGCCGCTTCCCGGTCGAAATCGGGTGGGAAGTAGACGGCCTTGGTATAGGGATCGAGAAGAACTTTGTCGGGATCGAATCGATATCCCTTGGCAGGACCGCTCGGCCCGTCGACGGTGTAGGAGTAGTAGACGGCATCACGGGCTGATGACTCCGGAATCATGCAGTGCCAGATGCGGCCGGTCTTGTTCCTGAGCGGGTCGAAGTCGTAGGTGAAGAACGGCTCGACAACCGCTCCCGCTCGATAGAGGTTGAGCCGAACAGACGTAGCGTGCTTGGAGTAAATCGCGAAGTTGTAGGCGTTGAGCCGGGCCACATAGGTCGCCCCTCCACGACCCGGGTAGCCCTCCCTCGCGATCCAGTCCTCCAACTGTGCGCTCCTTCGAGAACGTACATCGCACCCTACCGGCACCCCGGGCTGGGTTCCTCGGATCAATCGATCGCTGCCCGGAATCGCGGCCAAGGAGCCCCAATGTACGAGGCCGGGTCGTCGAGTCTCGCCTTGAAGGACCGTCGCGTCGAGACCGTGGTGTCCATCGCGGCAAATAGTCCTGGACACCCGCATCGTCCGGCGCGACGATACGCGAAGACGGCAGAACCCCTGCGGCGCACAGCATCGGGTCCATAGACTCGCACCCACTGGGTGAACAGAAACAAGCGCCCTCCAGGGGTTCTGCTGCGCTCGGTTGACCAAATAGCGGGGCGACGCGATACCTTGACGGTGAACAACCGGAGGAGCACATCGTGCGTCGCATCACCATCCTCATCGCCGTGATCGCCCTCACTATCGCCGCCTGTGGAGGCGGAGACGACACTGCCGACGTGGCATCGATCGAAGACACGGCGGACGCGCCGGCGACCGACACCACACAGGGGCTCTCCGATGAAGAAGCGCTGATCGAATTCGCTGCCTGTATGCGCGATCAGGGCATGGACTTCCCTGACCCAACCGTCGATGAGAACGGCTATCCGCGGTTCGACTTCGACGATCCCGAGTCGATCGATCAGGACGCCATGTTCGAGGCCGGCGAGGAATGCCGCTATCTCATCGACGGTGTGGTGTTGAACCTCTTGGACTTCGACACCGCCGAATTCGACGACACGTTCCTGGAGTACGCGGCTTGTATGCGAGAGCAAGGCATCGAGGACATCCCGGACAGCATTGATCTCACGTCGATCATCCAAGATGGCAATCTGCCATTCGACCCGGACGACCCTGCCTTCATTGCGGCAGACGAGCAGTGCAGGGATATCTTCGCTGAGTTTGCCGAACGCTTCGGCGGCTGATCACGGCGAGGATCAAGCCGGGTGACCTCACGGGCGGCGGGTGGCCGCTACGGCCCGACGGAACATGTCAACGCCCCGTCGAGCCACGCCCGCACCTCGTCGATCTCCCTTCGATTGGACGGCAGGTCGAGCTGATCCCTGAGGTCGTCGATCGAGGCGTCTGAGAGGCTCCACCCAAGTGGCGCCTGCACACCGGGGTGAGCGCGAGTCGTGATGCGAACGTAGCGGTCATCCAGCGCCGTCCCGTCCGCGGTATGGATGGTGACCTGCAACCCGCCGGCGGAGAGTGGTCGCGAGAACTCCAGCGCTTCGGACTGCCGGGCGTTGGCGTAGCGACCGAACTGCCCACCCGCCAGAGCGCGCACCGGTAGCAGCAGTTCCCCGGGGTCGGGATCGGCAGCGGCAGGAGCGGGCTCCTCGTACCCGTTGTCGATGTGGATCAGCACAGGCACGATGCAAGGCTCCGAGGTTGCTGTTGTGTTGTGCCGTGCGACCTGCTCCTCGAGAGTGCTCCATATCTCGACCACCGTGCTCGAGGCGGATCCCTCGAGATACCCGCCATCCACCACGTATGCGACGCGGCCCTCCGATCCGCAATCAACGAGATCGGCGCCAACACGCCCTGACGCTGCGATAACTGGGAAACGCGCGGCGAGATGAACGGCCGTCGATAGGCGCATGTCCTGGCTGGCGCAGAGATAGTCGGCCAGATCCTCGGTGGCCGCGAGCACCCTCCCGTCTGCCGGTGTTTCACCGGTTTCGTAGACCGAAAGGTCCATGCATGAGGATCCCGGCGGTTGGGCGTTCGACTCGAAGACCGACGCGTTGAAGCGGCAACTGTCGCCCACACTCGTGCCGTTGAACACGACGGGAGGTAGCTCAGGCTCGTTGTGCCACAGGTCGAAAACGCCGCGCCCGAGCGCCCCTCCGTCATCCCACGGCGCTTCCCACGCCCATTCGGTGACGGCGGCTCGATCAGGAATCCCAGATCCGTAGCCGATCAGCGCCCGTGGCAGGTCGACGTACATCAGCCACGCCATTGCCGGCGAGAGAGAGTCGGTGCCCATCTTGTCCTTGACCCAGTCCTCCCCGGCCGCATCCGCGGGATCGGCCAGGTATGACGAATATCCCGCGATCCCGAGACCACCTCCGGACACGCCGCTCATCAGAGCAATCGTGCTGGATCGGCTTCCCGTCGGCTCGCGGTGGTCGCCGCACGACGTCTCATCTTCCGCTTCCCGTTCGAAGAGACAATCGAGCACATAGGAGGTCCACACGCTTGCCCGTGCCCCTCCTCCAGAACTCGAGACGAGCACCATCGGTATTGCGCCTCGCTCGACCGCGGAAGAACCTTCGAGTGCGGCCGCATTACGTTCGAGCCAGCGCTCCCAGATGTTGTCGATCGAAGCACCGGCCGCGAGCCGATCGAACTCAGGGTTGGATGATTCGACAAGCTGGACGTTGTTCCCGGTCGTGACGATTGATCCACCGACGAGCAGCCATAAGCCGAGGATGACGAACATCGGTGTCCGATTGACGCCGAACGCGGCGAGGACTCGCGGCGACTCGGTTCGCTCGGAGAACCGCACCATGCCAGCGCCGATCAGGGTGAGGAACATTGCTCCCGTGAGCACGATGGCGATCGTCCCGATTTCTGGTGCGAGGGCCACGGGACGGATGACGAGCGCGAACGCGAGGATCGACCCAACAGCAGCGCCGATCAGAATCAGCGGGCGAACCGGCACCCAACCAAGACGAGCGATCGTGAACCGGCTCGGCAACGAAGCATGCTCGTATGAATAGAAGAAGGGCAGCGCCCCGTAGAGGATCATCACACCCACGAAGGTCAGAGCTCCAGGCGAAAGCTCTTGGTCTCCAACGAAGATCCGGACCAGGGCGGTACCTGCGACCAACGCAGCAATCACGATCTCAAGGCCGCCCATGGTCGAATAGGTGCCACCATGCATCCTCCAGATGCCGGTCGCGATCGGCACGATGCAGAAGAGGAGATACCAATCTTCGTGTCGCGCAAAGACCAGGTTCGGTATCGCCGCCTTCAGCACAGTGACACCGAGCGCGACGAACACCGCCGCTCCAAGGAAACGCGGAATCAATTTCCCGGCCGGGGCCGCGACAGCCCGGTCGCCACGCAAGAACGGTTTCGGAGGCAACGCCAGACCGAACATCCAGAGCACCGCGATGATCCCGGCTGGAACGAGGAACCCGAGTCCAACGGGCCAGATCAGTCCCGCACGGAGAACGATCTGCGTTCCCGCGACGAGAAAGATGGCCGCCACGACTGCCGTCCTCAGGCCAAGTCGACCGATCCCCGGCATGACAACCTCGGCCGGCGTAGGAGGGTGCCCTTCGTCCGATGATTCAGCGTCCGTTCGGAGCCTTGACAGGGTCGTTGACGATGTCTGGTGAAGCAGCATCGCCAGCACCGTTGCCATGAACACCGTGATCAGCGCGATTGTGACGTCCCACTGGCGCACGACGTCGGCGGCCTGGGCTTGGGTCAGAAGCACAATCGCCAGGATCACGAGGAGGATCAACTCCGCCCGGACGGCTCCGATCGCATCAAAGAGCCGCCGCACGTGTACCCCGCGGAGTGCCACCAGCAGAATCGCAAGCGCGCCGAGAAACATCAGCCCAACGGTGCGGGTGAGTGACGCTGCCCACAGGATGCGCACGTTCGCCGGCACCAGGAGAGTATCGGCTCGCCACGACCGATCCAGCACGTACCAGGTGAACACATTCTCGAGGACATCCGCAACTACGACCGCGATCAAGATGACGAGCGCGGTCTGGACGATGATGGCGTAGCTCGTGGTCATGGACGGTGACGCCGCAACCGGTCGATGTCGCCATGCGGCAATCACGAGAATCAGTCCGATGATGGCGATTGCTGGAACGACGAGCACCGTATCAACGAGGACGTCGGTGACCACCACCTGGTAGGCCGACGCAAAGCCGTCTCCGATCGAGTCGCTGTAGTCCTTCCACACTCCGACCCGCGCTTCGATCAGATCCGGCTTTCGGCTGAGGTCCAACTCCCAGACGCCGGCGAGGCTCGCGATCCCCACGCGGCCGGCACCTTCCGCCCGCATGCCCTGGAGAAGCCGGTCAAGCTGAGCCAGCACGACAAGTCCGCCGACGAGCGTCACGGCCGCGAGCGCAAGTGCGTTCGACCATCTCGGGCGTTGCTGCGGCTGCTCGAAAAAGTACCGCTCGAGTGCGCCGAACCATCGGGAACCGAGGAAATAGCGTGAGGTTGCGGCAAAGAGATCATGTCGGATCCACCAAGCCGGAACGGCAAGCAGGGCAATCGTTGCGACAAGGAGCGTGATGTACCAGAACGCGGACGGCCGCTGCCCAAACCGCTCCCACTCCCTCGTCCACGCGAACAGCACGAGGAGCATTGCGCCGGCGGTGGACATCCACGTTGCCCGAATGGCCCACCGCTCGGTGAGGAACGTCTCCGCAAACCAGCCTGTGGCGGGAGCCCCTCGGGGCCCCGACCACACACCCACGAGACGCCGGAGGAGCGCAGCCAGCACCACAAGCGAAAGCGCCCACGCGGGAGCGAATATGTCTGCGATGATCTCCCATCGCCCGACGTCCCAGGGCAGACCCGAGATCAGGGACCCATCGAGATTCTGCACGAATTCGAACTGCGTGAACGCGGCGACCACAAGGGGTACAGCGATTCCGACCGCGTACCACGTGAGTGGAATCTCCCCAGGCGCTTCCGACATTTCCTGATCGGTCATGGTCCGTCCCCGACGACGCTCTTGATCAGTCGATCTCGACGAACCGCCAACCGTCCCGACCCCACCGATCTGCGCCGCCGTGTCGCTTCGATGATCGGCCTGCCGTCGCCCTCATCGTACGCCCAACGATCGCAGGGCTTCTGGTATATCCCGGATGGCGCCGGGCTCGCGAGCCTGCGTGTGGTCTCGGATTCGTCGCGACCCTTCTGTGAGACGACGATCGGGGGCAGCGAGGCCTCTACGATGTCGCCATGGAACGCATCGCCCGCGTCATCGTTTCACACAGCAAGCCGATACTGGCTGCGACCGCGCTGATCAGCCTCATCGCCGTCGCGATGCTGTTCCGGATGCAGTTCAACGCGGACATCAGTTCGTTCGCCCTCACCGGCAGTGAAGCCGGTGAGGCGTTCGTAGAGCTTCAGGAGAAGTACAACACCGGCGATCCCATCAACGCCGTGATCACACTTCCGGAAGGTGAGACCTTCCGATCGAAGGCGGGCCTCGTCACATTGGTCGAGCTGCGAGATCAGATCCTCGCCGTCGAAGGGGTCGAGAGTGTTGCGACCATCGTCCCCGACGAGAATCCCATCACCGGCGAACCAATCACCGCGGCCGCCGTCAGCTCGGCACCGGAACAGGCGATTGTCGCGTTGATCGATTCGAGCCCCGTCTCCGAGATCTTGCTCGACGAGACCGGCAGGAACACGCTCATGCTCGTCATCCCGGCCGACGACGCGACGGCCCTCGCGAGGACACTCGGCGACATGGAACCGCCGAGCGGCGTGGAAGTCACCCTGTCGGGGAACCCGGTGATCTTCGCGACGGTGCTCGATATCTTCTCGTGGTTCCTGCTGATCATCCCCCCCGTCGTGATCGCTCTCCTCGTTGGTGTCTTCTTCCTCACGATCGGCGACCTCCGGCTGAGCGCTCTATCCCTTCTTCCGGCGGGGCTCGGTGCGCTCTGGACGTTCGGGCTGATCTTCGGCCTTGGACTGAAGGTCGACATCGTCACGCTGCTCGTACCCATCTTCGTCATCGTCATGGGATCGGCCGACGGCCTTCACTTCGTCACCCATTTCCAGGAGTCCGCCAGCCGAGGAGACTCCGTTGGCCGTGTTCGCTCTGCGCTCTCCGAAGTTGGCGTGCCGATGATCCTCACGACCGTCAGCACATCTGCGGGCTTTCTCTCCCTGCTTGCGACGGGCGTGTCGCCGATCCGGCAGCTCGGGTTGTTCGCCGCGATCGGAATCGGCTTTGCCGGCATCATCTCCTTCTTCTCCCTTCCGGCACTCGTGAGCCGAATCTCCGTCCGCGACACCGGTGGCAAGGCGATACTCGGGCCGCGAGTGACGTCGGGCATCAAATCGCTCGTCCGAACTCGTACCCCGGCATTGGTCATCTGCGGGGCGATCGTCGTGTACGCCGCGGTCTTCATTCCACAACTCCAGGTCGACTCAGATCAGCTCTTCTTCTTCAAGGACGGCGATCCCGTACGGGATGCCTTTGAGAAAACCGAGGAGGTGTTCGGCGGAGCAACGCCGCTCGCCGGCGAATTTGCCTTCGCGCCTTCACGAGGGCTCGAGGGTCTCAACGAGATCACGGCCGTGTCGAGAGAGCTCGAAGGGCTGCCCGGCATCCGGAGAGTGTTCTCGATCGCAGACGTAGCGACAGAGCTCAGCCCTGACGAGATACAGAGTGTTGTCGCCGGCGGATTCACATTCCCACTTGGCAATATGGCAAGCAACGATGGTCTGCGGTTCATGGTCTTCCCAGCAGACTTCACGACCGAAAACCTCGAAACGTGGGTCACGTTCGCCGAGAACACACCAGAGATCCTGACCCTCACTGGGATGCCGATCGTGTGGGATGAGATCGCCCGCCTCGTGCTGAATGCGCAGATGACATCGATCATCGTCGCCTTCGTTCTCGTGGCCCTGATGCTTCTCATCGCCTATCGGAACATCAAGGAGACAATTGTGGCGCTTGTCCCCATCACGCTCACGATCGCAACGGTGCTCGGCTTCATCTCGATGTCGGGCATCAATCTGAATCTCGTCACCGCCATTCTCTCGAGCATCGTGATCGGCGTGGGAATCGACTACGCGATTCACTACATCGCAGCCATCAACAACGCACGGCCGCAAGGCGCTGGCTACGTGCTGCGCGCCATCGACCGCGCTGGACGACCGATCGTCGCGAATGCCCTCGGGATTGCCGTCGCAATGACGGCCCTGTGGGTCTCGCCGCTCAAGGTCCACTCGCAAGTATCCATGATC
>Ga0316198_10001500_pt1 | contig 13743 bp, 6 predicted proteins | sample OudBieAanoxic_MG_FD_204935 | JGI IMG/M metagenome (GOLD analysis project Ga0316198, IMG submission 204935) | Coastal sediment microbial communities from Oude Bieten Haven, Netherlands - site A anoxic | ecosystem: Environmental > Aquatic > Marine > Coastal > Sediment | place: Netherlands...
TTATGACGGATATGAATTCCTGACTTTCCGTCGCGAGGCCCTGAACCCGGGCTCGCTGACCAGCGACTTTATCTTCGACGTGGTCGAGGGATCGAACGGCGATCTCTGGATCGCCACCGACGGCGGTGGGCTGGCCCTGCGACGGAACGCCACCGGCAATTTCCACTCCTATCGTCACGACCCGGCCAAGCCCGACAGCCTGGCCAGCAACAACATCCGCGCCCTGGACCTGGCCCCGGACGGCACCCTCTGGATCGGTCACCAGCGCGCCGGCCTTGATCGCTTCGAGCCCGACACCGGCCTCGTCACCCATTTCCGACACAGCGCTTCCGATCCGGCATCCCTTAGCAGCGACGAGATCTTCGCGATCCACGTAGACCGTAAAGGTGAAGTCTGGGTCGGCAGCGATGCAGGTCTCAGCCGGCTGAATCCGGCCAGCGGCCGCGTCACCCATTTCCGCCATGACCCGTCCGTCACCGGCAGCCTCAGCAGCAACCAGGTCCGCGTCATCTTTGAAGACGGTTCGGGCATCGTCTGGGTCGGCACCAAAGGCGGCGGGCTGAATAGGTTTGACAGCGAGACCGAACGTTTTACCAGCTTCCGTCACGATGCCAACGATCCGAACAGTCTGAGCCATGACCGGGTCTGGACAATGCTGGAAGACGACAGCGGTCGATTCTGGGTCGGCACGTCTTCGGGCCTGAATCTGGTCGATCGCACCAACGGCGAATTCCGCCGCTATCTGCACGAGAACGGCGACCCCGACAGTCTCGGCGACAATTACGTCCGCAGCCTCTATCAGGATCGCAGCGGCATGCTCTGGGTCGGCACCCAGCATGCCGGCGTGTTCAAGTGGAACCCGCGCTCCTGGTCCATGGGCCATGTCCGGGCCGCCGCCGATGCCGGCGGACTCAGCGCGGGCAACGTCATGGCCTTCGAGCAGGGCGCGGATGGCACGGTATGGGTCGGCACCTTCGGCGGTGGTTTGAACGCTATCAACCCCGATACCGGCAGCATCCGCCAGATCCGTCATGACCCGAATAACGTCGAGAGCCTGAGCGGCGATCGCGTGATGTCACTGGCCGCCGACAAGCGCGACGGCCTGTGGGTCGGCACCATGGCCAGCGGCCTGAACCGCCTCGACCTGTCCACCGGCCAGATCCTTCGCTATCGCCATAACCCCGATGATCCGGCCAGCCTGGCTGCCAACGGCATCATGGCTCTGTTCCCGGACCGGGAAGGCCGCCTGTGGATCGGAACCTTCGGCGCCGGCGTCGACCGGCTCGATAGCGATGGCTCCGGGTTCCGGCATTTCCCCCACGATCCGGCCGATCCGGCCAGCCTGTCCAGCCCCCGTGCCACGAGCTTCGCGCAAGATGCCAGTGGTGCAGTGTGGATCGGCACCGACGGTGGTGGCCTCAACCGCTGGGATCCGATCACCGGCCAGTTCGATGTCTTCCGCCATGACCCACTGGACCAGTCGAGCCTGAGTTCCGACACCGTCTATTCGCTGTACGTCGATGCCGAGGACCGGGTATGGGTCGGCACCCGTGGCGGCGGCCTCGACCGGGTGCTGGTCTCGACGCGGCATCCCGGCGTGGTCCGCTTCAGCAATTACTCCCAGGCGGACGGCCTGTCCAATGACGTCATCTACGGCATCCAGGGTGACGATGAAGGCAACCTCTGGCTGAGCACCAACTTCGGTCTGAACCGCTTCAACCCGGAATCCGGCGAGGTCAAGCGCTTCCATCGCAGCCACGGACTCCAGGCCGAGGAGTTCAACTTCGGCGCCCATTTCCGCAGCCAGGACGGCGAACTGTTCTTCGGCGGCGCCAACGGGTTCAACCGTTTTCATCCCGACGCGCTGCCGGTCAATAACCGGGCGCCCCAGCTGAGCCTCACCGGCTACGACGTCCTGAACAAGCCGGTCGTAACCGACAAGCCCCATCATCTGCTCGAAGACGTCAGCCTCGGATTCCGGGATGACGTCGTCAGCTTCGAATTCGCCGCGCTGGATTTCGCAGCGCCTGGCGAGAATAGCTATCAGTACATCCTGGAAGGCTTCGACAATGGCTGGGTGGATGCGGGAACCCGTCGCAGGGTGACCTACACCAACCTCACCGCCGGTGATTATGTGTTCCGGGCCCGGGCCGCCAACAGCGACGGGGTCTGGAGCGAGAACGAACTCAGGCTCGCCGTGTCCGTGGCGCCCTCGCCGTGGGAAACGCGCGAGGCCTATGTCGCCTACACTGTGGCCGGTTTGCTGTTGCTCGCATGGCTCTGGATGGTCCAGCGCCGCCGCCTGCAGCGCAAGGAAGCCTACAGCCGCCAGCTGGAGGCCGAAGTGGCCGCCCGGACCCAGGAGCTGGCCGAGCGCAACGAAGAGCTGCGGTCGGTTAACGGCCAGCTTGCCGAAGCCAGCCTGACGGATCCGCTCACCGGTCTCCGCAACCGCCGTTATCTCTACGAAGAGGCGTCCAAGGACGTGGACCTGGTCCGGCGCCGCTATCAGGAATCCCGTCAGAGCAAGGCCAAGCCCAGGACCACCGATCTGGTCTTCCTGATGGTGGATCTGGATCACTTCAAGCCCATCAACGACACCCACGGCCACGCGGCCGGGGACGAGGTGTTGCTCCAGGTCCGCGACACCCTGCGCCATGCCGCGCGTAGCTCCGATCTCATCATCCGCTGGGGCGGTGACGAATTCCTGGTGATCGCCAGGCATACGGATGCCGACGAGGCCGAGGAACTGGCCGAGCGCATCCGCAGCCGCATCGCTGACCGGATCATGGTGCTGGACGACGGCACCGTGGTGAAGACCACCTGTTCGGTCGGCTTCGCCTGTTACCCGTTCCTGCGCGAGCAGGCCGGACGGCTGGCCTGGGAACAGGTCATGGCGGTGGCCGACCGCGCCATGTACATGGCCAAGGAAAGCCGCAACGCCTGGGTCGGCCTGATCAGCACCCCCGAGACCGAGAACGTCGACAACCTGTTCGAGAGCATCGAGAGCGATCCCGACCTGATGATCGAAGGCGGCGCTCTCGAGATCCGCAGCTCCGAGCCCTCCCAGATGGCGACCGTAGCCTGAGCATGGGAGAAACAGGATGAAATTCAATAACAGAAATCCGAAGTTCTCCGCGCTGATCATAGGCGCGCTGGCGCTGATCGGCGTGCTTCACGTGAACACCATGCCCGGTCAGGAAGCTGCCGGGGAGCGCACCAGCTACATCGTTCAGGGTGCCAGCCTGCCGGCCGTGAAGGCGCTGGTCCAGGCCCGGGGTGGCGAGATTACCCATGAACTCGGCGTAATCGATGCGGTGGCGGCCGAGCTGAACGTGGACCAGGTCGCCGCGCTGCGTGGCCACGACGCCGTCCGCAAAATTTACGGCAACGGCTCGGTCGAGGTAGCCGGCAAGCCGAACAAGGATGGCGGCGACAACACTAACGGCAACTTCGATGCCATCGAGACGCATTTCCCCTCCGTCGTCAACGCCGACGACGTGCACGCCATGGGCATCACCGGCAACGGCATCGCCATCGCCGTGCTGGACACCGGTCTGTGGCGGCACGACGGCATCGAGAAGGACCCCTCGGGCAAGCGCCGCATCGACGCCCTCTACAACGCCATCACGGACTCCGAGAAGAGTATCGCCCTGAGCAATGACCGGGCGGGTCACGGCAGCCACGTGGCGAGCATCGCGGTCTCCAGCGTGCGCACCGCGGCGGGCCTTTACAACGGTATCGCGCCGGATGCCGATCTTCTCTCCGTCCAGGCCTTCGACGAGAACGGCCAGGGCACTTATGCCGACGTCATCCGCGCCATCGACTGGGTGATCGCCAACAAGTCCCGATACAAGATCCGCGTCCTCAACCTGTCATTCAGTGCCGAGCCGCGCTCGCACTATTGGGACGATCCCATCAACCAGGCGGTGATGAAAGCCTGGCAGCGAGAGATCTTCGTGGTGGCGGCAGCCGGTAACCGGGGTCCGGACTCCATGACCATCGGCGTGCCCGGCAACGTTCCCTACGTGATGACCGTCGGTGCCATGACCGACAACTACACACCGGCCGACGGCTCCGATGACAAGCTGGCCACCTTTTCCTCAGCCGGCCCCACCTACGAAGGCTTCGTCAAGCCCGAGGTGGTGGCTCCCGGCGGGCACATGCTGGGCCTCGTGAGCAACGACTCGACGCTGGCGAAGACCTACCCGCACTTCTATCAGAGCGACAAGTACTTCGAGATGTCCGGCACGTCCCAGGCCACCGCCGTGGTCTCCGGCATCGCCGCCCTGGCCCTGCAGGCCGAGGCCTGGCGCAGCGTCGACGAACTCAAGTGCAAGATCATGTCGGCCGCCAAGCCGGCGGTGAACCCGGACGGGACCCTGGCGTACAGCATCTTCCAGCAGGGCGCTGGCCTGGTTGACGCCTACGCGGCGGTCATGAACCAGACGGTGGACTGCGCCAACAAGGGCCTGCACATCGACAACGACCTGGACGGCTACCAGCATTTCGGCGGCCGCGCCAACCAGAACCCGGACGGCAGCTACTACCTGATGGGCATGGACGGCTACATCTGGACCGACAGCGGCGTCGGCACCGGGGGCTATATCTGGACCGACGGCTATATCTGGACCGACGGCTATGTCTGGACCGACTCCTATCTCTGGACCGATGGCTCGGTCAACGCAAACGGGTACGTCTGGACCGACGGTTACATCTGGACCGACGGCTACGTCTGGACCGACAACAACGTCCAGATGGACGGCTATATCTGGACCGACGCCCTGACCGAGATGGCCACCATGAGCAGCTGGGTTGACCCCGAGTGAAGGACCAAGCATGAACAGTCGCACTAAAAAGCTGATCGGATTCTCCGGTTGCCTGGCGCTGGCGGCCCTGGTGGCAACGATGGTGGCCCAGACCACGCCGGTTGAGGTCTCCGGACGAGCGATCAGCCGGACTGCCGCGATGCCCGAAGTCCCGGCAGATCCAGGTGTTGGCAACGCCTCCGCCCAGGCCCGACAGACTGAGCAATCGGGCAGCCCGGAGGCCCGGCCGCAGCCGGTAGCCGACGGGGGACTTTCCACGCACCTCGCCGACGACACCGGAATCCGGGCTGAATCCCGCCGGCCGACCGGAGCGCAGGTAACTCCGGCAGTGGGCTCGACTGCCAGCCGCGGCGCCGAGTTGCGCGCCGAAGCACCCCGCGTCGACCGGCCTGGGCGCTACGCCCGTCTGAGCCCGAAGGCCGCTGCCCTGGCCCGGGCCGGCGGCACGGATATGGTCGAAGTGGTGGTGGCCTATGACGCAGCCCCCGATGCGAACGAGGCCGAACGCGTCAGCCTGCTCGGCGCGGACCGGCAGCGTGGCTTTGCCAATCTGCGTATGAAGACCCTGCGCGTGCCCGCCAGCCAGCTCGAGACCCTGAGTCTGGGGCCGGGCGTGAGCTTCGTGGCCACCGACGAGCCCGTACAGGCGGCCTCGGCGTCGGCGCGGCAGACCGCGCTGTTGCCGCAGCCCGGCTCCCCGCATCATTTCCCCGTCGACGCCAGCGTCGGTGTCGCCATACTGGATTCCGGCATCGCGGATCACGACGATCTGAACCTGGTGAAGCAGGTCAATATCATCCCGCCGGCCACCCGGACCGTTAACCCCGGCCGGGCCGAGGGATCGCTGCAGGCGCTCTATATCTTCGATGAAGGCACCGGCTCCACCGTGTTCGACCGTGCCGACGGAGAGGGCGCGCTGCACCTGGCCATGGAAAATCCGGACCGTGTCACCTGGACCGGGTCCGACGCCGACGTCACCAGCCCGACCCGGCTGTCCAACGGCGACAACAACAACCGGATCTACGAGGCCTGCACGGCCAGCGACGAGATCACCGTGGAGGCCTGGATCACCGCCGGGTATGTCCAGCAGGACGGGCCGGCGCGGATCGTCACCCTGTCCAGGGACCCGGGCAATCGAAATTTCACCCTCGGTCAGGACAATGACCGCTTCCAGTTCCGGCTTCGGACCACCAGCAACGGCGCCAACGGCATCTATACGGTGTTGAGAAGCGCCCCCGGGAGCGTGACCACTTCGGTCCAGCACCTGGTAGCGGTGCGCGATGCAGCCGGCAACGCCTCGCTGTATATCGACGGCCAGCTGGTCGATAACGAATACATCGGCGGCAGCTTCGGCAACTGGGATCCGGCCTACGATTTCGCGCTGGGCAACGAATTCTCCACCAGCAGCACGACGACCGACCGCGACTGGCGGGGCACCTATCACACGGTGGCCGTGTACTGCCGCGCCCTGAGCGCCAGCGAGGTCGGCAGCAGCTATAAGGCCGGTCAGGACGCCCTCGAGACCGACCGGGATCCCTATGGCCACGGCACCCACGTGGCGGGCATCGCCGGCGGTGACGGTGGATTGTCCGGCGGGACCTATGGCGGCTTCGCGCCCGGCGCCGGCGTCTATTCCATCCGCGTCATGGACGAACTCGGGCTCGGATATACCTCTGATGTCATCGCCGGTCTGGACTGGGTGCTGGGCCACGCCGAGTCGGAGAACATCCGCATCGTCAATATGTCGCTGGGCAAGGCGGTGACGGAAAGTGCCGCCACCGATCCGCTGGTGATGGCCGTGGAGCAGGTCTGGGACGCCGGCATCGTGGTGATCGCCTCGGCCGGCAATTACGGCCGCGACGGCAACATGACCGTAACCAGCCCCGGCATATCGCCGAAGATCATCACCGTGGGTTCGCTCACGGACAAGGGCACCGGCAACGACTACAGCGATGACTTCGTCTCCACCTTCTCCTCCAGGGGCCCGACGCTGATCGATCATTATCTGAAGCCGGACCTGCTGGCGCCGGGCAACCGCCTGATCGCGCCGATGCCGGCCAATGCGAAGATGCGCGCCGATCTGCCGGAACGGGCACCCGCCTGCGGCGCCGGCTGCAGCAACCGCTACCTGGAGATATCCGGGACCAGCATGGCCGCGGGCGTCGTATCCGGCGCCGTCGCCCTCATGCTGACCCAGGACCCGGCCCTCACCCCGGCCACGGTCAAGGCCCGGCTGATGCGCTCGGCACGCAAGATAGACGGTGACGCCACGGCCATCGGCGCCGGTGTGCTAGACGTCGGGGCAGCCCTGGCGGAAACCGGCCACGTGGCCGGCGAAGCCCTGTCACCGAAGATGGTCCGCTCCGAAGCCGACGCCGGCATCCTGATCCAGGACACGGCCGCATTGTGGGGCGACGACGCCTGGTCGGCCGGCTACATCTGGACCGACGGCTATATCTGGACTGACGGTTACGTCTGGACCGACGGCTACATCTGGACCGACGCCTATGTCTGGACCGACGGGTATATCTGGACCGACGGTTACATCTGGACCGACGGCTATATCTGGACGGATGCCGTGAGGGATTTGGATCCGCTCCGCGGCGCCAGCGCCCAGAGCAGCTTCCTCAACGACGACTGAACAGCGCGCTGAGACGGACACCATGTCAATCCCCGCTATTTGAGCCATTCAGTCTCCGCGGCGACGCCGGCGCCCGACTGCAGCCGGACTTCGCCGTGGTCCCCCGGGGCCGGATCGCGCCGAGGCTGACTCCATCCGGGCGGGTTGATCCGGCACGCATCTCAAACACGCCGGCTCTGGGCGCCGTTCATACGGGAGAGTCGTGTCGACGGTCCTTCAGGCGGAGGCGCGATTTAACGGCAGGATTATGTGACCCGGGTCTCGTTTTGCCTTCCCGTAGCGCAATTTTCGACACGTCATGCCGGGGCCCCGGGGGGTGTAATAGACACCAGAACATTGAGTATTACCGCGAATTGCAGAAAAGGCGCAGAAACATGAAGAACGGAACCCGACATTTCCTTTATGCCGGACTCGTACTGGCCACGCTGGCGCTGGTCGGAATGATTCATGTCGCGACTATGCCCGCGCATCAGAGCGCCGAGGCCCGCACCAGTTACATTATCCAGGGCCGGAGCCTCGAGTCGGCGAAGACGCTGGTGACGGCGCAGGGCGGCGCGATCACCCACGAGCTGGGCGTAATTTCAGCGGTGGCCGCGCAGCTGACGGCCGGACAGGTGACGGCGCTGCGTAAGGCCGACGGCATCCGCCGCATCTATGCAAACGGCGTAGTCGAGACGGCGGCCAAAGGCGGCAAGAACTCGGGCGGCGACACGACCGGAGGGGACTCCGGTACGACCGAAGGCGGTACGACGGAGTCCGCGACCGACACTTTCTACACGACGCTGGTCAACGGCGACGCTGTGCACCAGATGGGCATCGACGGAGCCGGGATCGGCATCGCGGTCCTCGATACCGGCCTCTGGAAACACAACGGCCTCAAATACGACTCCGCCGGCAACGTGCGGCTCGAAGCCGTTTACAACGCGATAACCGACTCGGTCGCCACGAGCCCGTTGAGCGGCGACGATCCGGCCGGCCACGGCTCCCATGTCGCCAGCATCGCGGTCTCCAGCCTGATTACGGCAGACGGCACGGCTCGCTATAACGGGGTGGCGCCGGGCGCGCATCTGATTTCGGTCCAGGCCTTCGACGAGAATGGCCAGGGCACTTACGCCGACGTCATCCGTGCCATCGACTGGGTCGTCGCGAACCGCAAAAAGCACAAGATCCGTGTCCTCAACGCCTCCTTCAGTACGGAGCCGCGTTCCTACTACTGGGACGACCCGATCAACCAGGCGATCATGGTAGCCTGGCAGAACGAAGTCTTCGTCGTTGCGGCGGCCGGCAACCGCGGTCCGGAACCGATGACCATCGGTGTGCCGGGCAACGTGCCTTACGTCTTGACCGTCGGCGCGATGACGGACAACTTCACACCGGCGGACGGATCCGACGACGAACTCGCCTCGTTCTCCTCCACCGGACCGACCGTAGAGGGCTTCGTCAAGCCTGAGGTCGTCGCTCCAGGTGGCCACATGCGCGGGCTGGTGCAAGGCAACTCGACGCTGGCCGGCAGCTATCCACAATACTACGATGGCGAATACTTCGAGATGTCCGGCACTTCGCAGGCCACGGCCGTGGTCAGCGGGATCGCGGCGCTGGTGATCCAGGCCGAACCCTGGCACTCGGTCGACGACGTCAAGTGCAAGATCATGTCGGCGGCGAGGCCGGCCACCTTCCGGGATAAGGGCAAAGACAATCTCGCCTACAGCGTCTTCCAGCAGGGCGCCGGTATGGTCGATGCGTATCGGGCCGTCACCAACCCGACGACCGGCTGTGCGAATGGCGGGCTGCACATCGACAACGACATCGACGGCTACCAGCACTTCGGTGGTCCGGCCAATCGCGAGGCGGACGGAAACTATTTCCTGCGCGGCAACCTCGACACAAGGGAATCCGGCTACGCCTGGGACGGCAGCTACCTCGATTCCAACGGCTATATCTGGACCGACGGCTACATCTGGACTGACGGCTACATCTGGACGGACTCTTATCTGTGGACTGACGGCGTCGGAACGGACGGCTACATCTGGACCGATGGCTACGTCTGGACCGACGGCTACATCTGGACCGACGGCTACATCTGGACTGATGGGTACATCTGGACCGACGCGCTGACTGAGATGACGTCCATGAGCAGCTGGGTGGACCCCGAGTAGGGTCGACGGGATGAATACGGCGGGTTGTTTCCACGACAAACAACGGTAAACGGGTAAAGGAAGACTCAGTGACAGCGACCGCAGAGAAAACAACCAGAAAGCCTGCCGAAGGCGAGCCGGACCTGGAAACGGAGAGCTACAGGGAAGAGGTCGCTCCCGCAACGCCCGAGCCGGCATCCTCGCAGGCAACGTCCCGGTACCTGCCCACCGGCGAATCGCCGCGCATGGTCGCCATCCGGCGCCTGATCGAGCAGGTCGCCGTGGTCGACACCAGCGTGCTGATCACGGGTGAATCCGGCACCGGAAAGGAATGGGCGGCCCGCAGCATCCACGAACTCTCACCGCGGGGGGATCGACCCTTCGTGCCGGTGAATTGCGGCGCCATCCCGGCCGAGTTGATGGAGAGCGAATTGTTCGGGCACGAGAAGGGCTCGTTCACCGGCGCCATCTCGTCCCGGGCCGGCCGTTTCGAGATGGCCGAAGGCGGCACCCTGTTCCTGGACGAGATCGGCGACATGAGTTTCCCCATGCAGGTCAAGCTGCTACGCGTGCTCCAGGAACGCAAATACGAGCGGGTCGGCAGCAGCAAGAGCCGGACCTGCAATGTACGTATCGTGGCGGCCACGCACCGGAACCTGGAAGCCCGCATCGCCGATGGACGCTTCCGGGCCGATCTCTATTACCGGCTGAATGTTTTCCCCATCGAGATGCCGCCGCTCCGGGACCGCATCGAGGATCTGGATTCCCTCGCTGCCAGTATCATTGAGCGCTGCAAAGGATCGGGGCTGCAACCCATCACGCTCACCCAGGGCGCGCTGCGCGTGCTACGGGACAATCCCTGGCCGGGCAATATCCGTGAGCTGGCCAATCTCCTGGAGCGTCTGTGCGTGCTTTATCCGGGAGGCAAGGTCGATATCGGAGAATTGCCGGGACGCTACACCCACAACGTGCCGATCCGGGAGTCGGACCGGGAAGCGGATGAAAAGGCCCGCGCGGCCGGACCGCTGCCCCAGGATTTTGGTCTGCCCGGACCCCACGTGACGCTGAAAGACTATCTGGCCAACATCGAGCGGTCGCTGATCGTCCGCGCCCTGCAGGAGAGCAACGGCGTCATCGCCGGGGCGGCGCGGATGCTCAATGTACGCCGTACGACGCTGGTCGAGAAGATGAAGAAATACCGGATCAATTAGGGCCTCGCTGCCCTCGTTTCCGTTTGTCCGCCTGATCCCCGTTTACGAGGTCCGCCCCTGACAATCTGTCGGGGCACCAGCAAGTCCCCAGCCTCGACATCCCCCTGGAACGGGCCTGCTTCTCAGGCCGAAGCCGCTTCGTCGTCTCCATCGACGGAAACGGACGACCCGGCGCGCTCTGCGGCCAGGGCCGCCAGCGCCCGCTCATGTTCCTCGTGGAGTCCCTCGAACAGATCCATGCCCGGACCGATGTCCCCGGACCTGGCGCGTTCTTCCATCTGTCTGCAGAGTTCCGACAGCGCCGTGGCCCCCAGGTTGGCGGCCGCCGACTTGAGCGTGTGGGCGTTGCGGCGGACCAGTTCGATATCGCCATCCTCGAGCGCCCGATACAGACCGTTGACCAGGGCCTCGGCATTGCGGCTGTAAGTATCGATGATCCGGGTCAGCAGGTCCGGCTGTCCCGGTCGCTGCAGGGCGCGGATGTTGTCTAATGCAGTCTGATCCAACATGTTCTTCTCCGGACTACTCGAGTCCACGGAGCGCTCGCAATTCTTCAGGCTCGAGATCCACTATGGCGCCCTGCGCCTGGGCAATAAGCTCATGCCGATAGCTTCCGACGACCTCCGGTATCTGACTGGCCGGCACGGGACGTCCGAACAGGAAGCCCTGTACTTCGTCGCAACCAAGCTGGCACACGGCCGCTAGCTGGTCGGCGGTTTCGACACCTTCCGCGATGACATTGAGCCCGAGGCTATGGCCCATGGCCACAACGGCGGAGCAGATGGCGCGATCGTCGGCATCAGTGGTGATGTCATTGATGAACGAGCGGTCGATCTTGAGCGCATCCACATTCAGTCGCTTCAGATAGCTCAGGGAGGAATAGCCGGTGCCGAAATCGTCCACCGCCAACGCCACACCCATCTCCTGGATCTCCCGCAGCGTCTTATGGATCTGGTTCAGATCACCCAGCAACAGGCTCTCGGTAATCTCCAGCTCAAGGCTCGAGGCGTCGATATTGCTGTTACAGATCGCGCCCCAGACCATGGTCGCCAGGTTGCCGAATCCGAAAAGCTGGCTGGACACGTTGATGGCGACGGTGAGGTCGCCCAGGCCGGCGCCCGACCAGGCGCGAACCTGTTCGCAGGCCTGGGTCGTCACCCACTCGCTGATCGGTATTATCAGACCGGTCTCCTCGGCCAGCGGAACGAACCGCTCCGGCGAAATAAATCCTTCCTCGGGATGGTCCCAGCGCAGCAGAGCCTCGACGCCGACAATCCCGCGTCCCCTGATATCGACCTTGGGTTGGTAATAGAGCTCCAGGTCACCGTGTTCCACAGCCTTTCTGAGTTTGAGCTCCAGATCGAGCCGCTCCATTGAGCGCAGGCTCATGGACTCCGAGTAGAACCGGTGCGTATTACGCCCGGCTGTCTTGGCCTCGTACATGGCGGTGTCGGCGTTCTTCATCAGCGCCTCGGCATCGCCGCCGTCCTGGGGATACAGGGCGATGCCGATGCTGGGCGTCACCACGAACTCCCGGCCCAGGTGGCTGAAGGGGCTGCGCAGGGCCTCGTGGACACGGATGCCGATGCGTTCGGCGTCATGCTTGTCCTGTATCCCGCGCGCGAGGATCACGAATTCGTCGCCCCCGACCCGGGCCAGAGTCTGGCGCTGTTCGGTATCCTCGGCCGGGGAGACCATGTCCGAGCCACGGATGCACCCGGCCAGCCGCGACGCCACGGACTTGAGCAGGACGTCTCCGGTGCTGTGACCGAGGTTATCGTTGATGCGCTTGAAGAAATCCAGATCGATGAACAACAGGGCGATCTGGCTGCCTTCCGCCTGGGCCTCGCCCAGGGCGCTGCGCAGCGCCCGGAGGAACCGCTGCCGGTTGGGCAGACCAGTCAGGGTGTCGAAGAACGCCAGCCGGTGGACCTTTGCCGCGGCCGTCACGCGCTCCGTGATATTCCGGACCAGGGCCAGCACGCGGCCGTTCCGGTAGTTGATCAGGCGGACCTCATGGGCCCGGGGCGCGGTCTTGCGGCCGTGCTGGAACTCGAAAGTCTGCATGGAGCCGGTGTCCAGGGTCCTGCGGATGTGGGCGTGGAAATCGCGGGCGTGTTCGGATTCGAGAAAGTCGCCGACGATCCGCCCCTCGGCGTCGCTGGGCAACCATTGTTCGCCCTGGCCGTGATCGAGCTGCTGTTCGATCTGGCCGTCCGCGTTGAGCACGCAGATCGAATCCGGGATCGCTCCCAGCAGGGCGCGGTTTTTCGACTCGCTGACCTCCAGGTCACGCAGGGTCCGCGCGGCCCGGAGGATGAACTGGACCCGCTGGCCCAGGATCGGCCAGTTGATGGGTTTGCTGATGAAGTCCGTCGCGCCGGCTTCATAAGCTGCCTTGATCGAAGCAGAGTCGTCATTGCCGGTGACCATCAGTACCGGGGTCATGCCGAAGCCGGGCAATTCCCTCAGCTTGCGGCAGGCCGAGATGCCGTCGAGGCGGGGCATCTCCACATCCATGAGGACGATATCGGGCCTGGACTCGATGAAGCGATCCAGTGCCTCTTCGCCGTTGGCCGCCTCGGTTACTTCATGGCCGCCGGCCTCCATGGTCTCCCGGAGCATCATCCGCATGCTCGGATCGTCGTCGACCACCAGCACCCGGCATCGCAACCGACGGGTCGCGAATGTCATGGTCTCCTCCGACGGATAATTCGAATCACTCACGTCGGGGTTGGCGCTCCATGGCTGAGGTGTCAGACTCGACATAAACAAGGCTCGGGCGCGGCCACCGGCCGCGTTGCTGGATCGTTAACGTTGTTATCGGCTAACAGGCTTGATAATTAAGGAAAAAGTAAAAAAAGGGCGTGATCCGATTCACGCTTTGGCCATCGGTTTGCTCAGGCGGGTTTCGCAGCGGCTCACAA
>Ga0316198_10001502_pt1 | contig 13738 bp, 8 predicted proteins | sample OudBieAanoxic_MG_FD_204935 | JGI IMG/M metagenome (GOLD analysis project Ga0316198, IMG submission 204935) | Coastal sediment microbial communities from Oude Bieten Haven, Netherlands - site A anoxic | ecosystem: Environmental > Aquatic > Marine > Coastal > Sediment | place: Netherlands...
CCCCGCCGCTGTGCGACGCCCCGAGTCTAGCGTCGGCGCGGGCTTCGTGTCCGCGTCCATGGCCTCGGCACGGCGGGCCGCTACCATGCGGGGCCATGTGCCGATCGATCAAGACCCTGCGAGGGTCGCGCGAACCGGTCTCCGACGAGGACGTCCGGGCCGCCGCCCTCCAGTACGTGCGCAAGCTCAGTGGCTACCGCAAGCCGTCTCGCGCCAACGAGGCGGTCTTCGAGGCGGCCGTGGACGACGTCGCCGTGGCCACCCAGCGCCTGCTCGACGGGCTCGTCGTCCGCGGCTAGGTCCGCGGACCGGGGACCGCCGCTCCGCCGTGCCGTCCTAGCCGTCCGCGGGTGCGGGCGCCTCCGGCGGCGCCGTAGTCACGGCCGGAGCATCCGTCGGCTCACCGTCCGAGCCGCCCATGAACCGCCGTCGGAACCCGGCCTTGCCGCCCTCCACCAGCGAGTAGAGGACGGGGATGACGATGAGGGTCAGGACCGTCGAGCTGAAGAGGCCGCCGATGACCACGACCGCGAGCTCTTCGGCGATGACCGAGCCGTGCGCCATGCCCATGGCCACCGGCATCAGCGCCAGCATCGTGGCGATTGCGGTCATGAGGATGGGCCGTACGCGCACGCGGCCGCCGCCGATGAGCGCGTCGTAGACGCCGTCGCCGCGCGCCCGGCGCTGCTCCACGAAGTCGAGCAGCACGATGGCGTTGGTGACCACGATGCCGATGAGCATGAGCAGGCCGACCATGGCGCTGAGTCCGAGCGGGTGCCCGCTGAGGTAGAGCGCGGGGAAGGCACCGATGGCTGCGAGCGGCAGGCTGAAGAGGATGATGAAGGGGGTGATGAGCGAGCCGAGCGCAAGCACCATCACGATGTAGACCACGACGATGGCGAAGCCCATCGAGAAGAAGAGCGAGCCGAAGGCCTCCTCCATCTCTGCGGTGGCGCCGGCGAAGGTGGTCTCGATGCTGTCGGAGATGAGCCCCTCCTCGCGCAGAGCCTCGATGCGATCGGCCGCTTCCTGGGAGGCGGAGCCGGTGTCCTCGGTGATGATCTCGGCACTGACGGTGGCGGCCGGATCGCCGTTGACGCGCGTGACCATGCCGCGGACCTCGACCACGTCGACGTCGGCGACCTGGCGCAGTGGAGCGCTGCCGGCCATGCCGCTGACCGGCATCTGGCGCAGGCCCTCGACCGAGTCGACCCCCACGTCGGAGACGCGGAGCGTGGCGTCGCGGGCGGTGCCGTCCTCGAGCTTGTAGGTGCCCAGGGGCGAGCCCACGAGCACGCCGCGGATATCGGTCCCTACCTGGGCGGTCGTGGAGCCGATCATCATGGCCATGTTGGGGTCGACCGCCACCAGCACCTGCGGCGACTCCGCCACCGCATCGCTGGCGACGTTGTCGAGGCCCTCCATCTCGTCGAGATCGGCGGCGATGAGATCGCTGGCGGCCTTGATCTCGTCGGGGTCAGAGCCGCTGACGACGATCTGCATGCCCGACATGCCCGCGGCCATCTGGCTCTCGCCCGAGACGACGACCTCGAAGCCGTCGCCGGAGAGCGGCGTCAGGTCGGCCTTGATGTCCTGTCGCGTCTCCTCCATGTCGGCGGACTCGTCGATGCGCACGGTCAACATGGCGCTGTTGGGAGCGCGTCCCGCGAACGCGGCCTGCATCGCCTGCATGCCGGTGTCCCCGTCGCCGGGGATGGTGGACATGACCATCTCCACGTCGTCGCGGGCGAGCAGGATGTCCTCGGCCTCGATGGTCCTCGCACTGACCGCGGCCGAGGAGGCGCCCTGTGGCGGCGCCACGGTGATGGTCACGAGGTTCTCGCCACCCATGTCGATGAAGGCGGTGGGCAGGCCGCCGGCCATGGCCATGGCTGCGACGGCGAGCACGGCCGCGATGCCCAGCGTGGACCACTTCGTGACCCTGCTGCGCAGGGCCAGCTGCAGGATGGGCGTGTAGATGCGCTGCCAGATGGTCTCCGGTGGCTCGCCATTCTCGTCGAACTCGAGCTTGATCTTGTCCACGAAGAGATAGGCCAAGACGGGGATGACGGTGAGCGCCACCAGCAGCGAGGCCAGCATGGCGAAGGTCACGGCCAGGGCGAACGGCAGGAAGAACTGGCTGACCAGCCCGCCCACGAAGCCGAGGGGCAGGAAGATGGCCACGGTCGTGATGGTGCTGGTGGTGATGGCGGCGGCGACCTCCCTGGTACCGGTGATGACGGCATCGCCGGTGGCGTCGCCCAGGCCCTTGTGGCGATAGATGTTCTCGAGCACGACGATGGAGTCGTCGATGACACGGCCCACGGCCACGGTCAGGCCCGAGAGGGTGAGGATGTTGATGGTCAGGCCGAAGAGCCCGAAGATGGCGATGCCGATGAAGATCGAGAGCGGGATGCTGATGGCGGCGACGAGCGTGGTGCGCACGCTGCGCAGGAAGAGGAAGATGACGAGCACGGCGAAGAGGCCGCCGAGCAGACCCTCCTGCAGCAGGCCCTCGACCGACTCGTTGATGTAGTCGGCCTGGTCGGTGATGGTCTCGATGAGCAGGATCTCGGGATAGGCCTCGCGGGCCTCCGTGAAGACGCGCTGGACCTCGTCCGAGACCTGCACGGTGTTGGCGCCCGAGGCCAGCGAGACCGTGATGGTCAGCGAGGGCTGCCCGTTGGTGCGGGCGAAGCCGGAGAGGAAGGCATCGCGCTCCTCGACGGCGGAGACATCCCCCAGCGTCACCGGCACGGGCATGGCCGCCAGCGCCTCGGTCAGCTGTGAGAGGTCGGGCAGGTTGGCCAGGAAGCCGCCGCTGTCCTCGTCCGACGCCTCGTCGGTGGCAGACTCGTCCGCGGGCGGCTCGTCGGCCGCGGTGCTGGTGGTCGGGGCCGTCGCAGCGCCCGCGCCGCCCGTGCCCGCTCCGCCGGCACCGGCCGTACCGCCGCTCGAGCCCACGATCTGGGCCTCGAGCTCGGCGATGGAGGTGTACTCGTGGACCGTCGACACGGGCAGACGGATGTCGCCCTCGGTGATGGAGCCCGACGGCAGCGTGATGTGATTGGCGTACAGGATGCCCTGCACCTGCTGCAGGCTGACGCCGCTCTCGGCCATGGCCTCGGGATCGAGCACGATGTCGAGGACCGGCGTCGAGCCACCGGTGAGCTCGGCCCCGGAGACGCCATCGATGCCCTCGATGGCGGGCAGGATCCCGGTCCGCGCGATCTCGGCCGCGACCGTCGGGTCAGCGCCCGGGGCCGCGCCGATGGTAGCGGTCACGACGGGCAGCTGGTCCATGCTGAAGGACATGACGGTCGGGTCGACGTCGACCGGCAGGGCCGCCGTGTCGACCGCGCGTTCGACGTCGTCGAGCGCGATCTTGACGTCGGTGCCGAAATCGAACTCGGCAAAGATCATCGACATCGAATTGGACGAGCTCGACTGCGTGTTCTCCAGCCGCGGCACGTTCACCAGTGCTTGCTCGATCGGTTCGGTGACCTGGGTCGCCACCGTCTCCGCGCCGGCGCCGGGCAGGGGGCTGATGACCATGACGAAGGGCAGCTCGATGTCCGGGATGAGCTCCTGCTTCAGCGTCGTCCACGAGTAGGCACCCGCGATGAACACGCTGATGGCCAGCAGGATGACGACGCTCTTCTGCCGGAGCGAGAACTGGGTCAGGCGGATCATGCGGGCGTCCTTTCCGGGTGGCTCGGCTCGGTGGAGGGGTCGTCGGTACGTGCCTCTCGTTCGAGGGCGGCGACGCCCATGCGCAGGCCCCGCAACTCGGCCGTGGAGAGACCGTGCAGCAGATCGCCCAGCCGCTCGCTGCTCAGCTCGCGGAAGCGATCGACCAGTGCGCGTCCGCGCTCGGAGAGGGTGAGCAGCTGATGGCGGCGATCGAGCGGATCGACGTTGCGCTCGATATAGCCGGCCTCCACCAGGCGCTCCACGAGGCCGCTGGCCGCGGGCAGGCCGATGTGCAGGTGCGACGCCAGGGCCGAGATGGGTAATGCCGGGCGCAGGCCGACGAAGATGAGGCAACGGGCCTGGGGCATGGTCACGTCGACGTCCAGCAGGCCGACCTGCCGCCATTGGGCGATGTGCTCCATCAGCCGCTCGAAGTCGTGAAGGATGGCCTGGCGCAGCTCCGCGGACGTCGGACCGGTCATACGTCGGTTTCGGTTCCCCCCATGCGCACAGTTAGATGCGCATGAATAGTTCGCTCAATACAAACAGTACAGGGGAACCGACCGGTCGGGCAGCGGGCCAGAGGTCCCGAGGAACGGTGCCGTGAGTACCAAGAAGACCCGGCCGCTGCTGCGACCGGGTCTTCGTCGATCTGGGATGGGCCTGGGCTAGCCCTCGGCGGGTGCCGGCTCGGCCGGCGGCTCCGGCGGGGCTTCGGCGGTGTCCTCGTCGTCCGAGCCGCTACTCATGAAGCGCTTGCGGAAGCCCTCCTTGCCACCATCGACGAGCGAGTAGACGACAGGCACGACGATGAGCGTCAGGAAGGTCGAGCTGAACAGGCCGCCGATGACGACCGTGGCCAGCTCCTCCGCGATGATCGAGCCGTGGGCGAAGCCGATGGCCACCGGCGAGAGGGCCAGGATGGTCGCGATGGCGGTCATCAGGATGGGCCGCACGCGGGTGTTGGCGCCGCGCACGAGCGCGTCGTAGTTGGAGTAGCCCTGTTTCTTGAGCTGCTCCACGAAGTCGAGCAGCACGATGGCATTGGTGACCACGATGCCGATGAGCATGAGGAAGCCGATGAGGGCGCTGATGCCCAGCGGATTGCCCGTGACCAGCAGTGCCGGGATGGCGCCGATGATGGCCAGCGGCAGGCTGAAGAGGATGATGAAGGGGGTGATGAGCGAGCCCAGGGCCAGCACCATCACGACGTAGACCACGAGAACGGCCACGCCCATCGAGAAGAAGAGCGAACCGAAGGCCTCGTTCTGCTCGGCCGTGGCGCCGGCGAAGGTGACCTCCACCGACCCGGGGATGGCGCCGGACTCGTAGAGGGCGTCCACCCGCTGCTGGGCCTCCTGGGATACGGCGCCCTGGTCCTGGCTGGTGATGTCGGCCGAGACGGTCGCCGCCGGGGAGCCGTCGACGCGGGTGACCGTGCCGCGGACCTCCACCTGCTCGACCGCAGCCACGTCACCGAGCGCCGCGCTGCCGGCCATGCCGCTGACCGGCATCTGGCTCAGGCCCTCGACTCCGTCGATGCCCTCGTCGGAGACGCGCAGGATGGTGGTCGCGGTGCGGCCGTCCTCGAGCTGGTACTGGCCCACCGGCTGACCCACGAGCACGTCGCGGATCTGCGTGCCGATCTGGGCGGTGGAGGAACCGATGAGGGCGGCGGCGTTGGGGTCGACCACGACGGCCACCTGCGGCGTCTCGGAGACGGCATCGCTTTCCACGTTGTCCACGCCACTCATGGTCGAGAGGTCGGCCGCGACGGTGTCGGCGGCGCTTTCGATCTCGACCGGGTCGATGCCGCTGACCACGATCTGCAGTCCACCGCCGCCCCCGAAGGCGTCCTGCTCGGAGACGGCCACGTCGAAGCCGTCGGTGGCGATCGGCTCGAGGTCCTCCTTGATCCGCTCGCGACTCTTCTCGAGGTCAGCATCGTCCTCGAGGCGCACGGTGACGACGGCGCTGTTGGAGGCTCGACCGGCGAAAGCGGCCTGCAGTGCCTGAGCACCGGTGTCGGCCTCACCGGGGATGGTCGACTGCACCAGCTCCACCTCGGGGTTGTCCATGAGGATCTGCTCGGCCTCGATGGCCTTCTCGCGCACGCCGGCGGTGGAGGCACCCTGCGGCGGTGTGACCGTGACGGTCAGGAAGTTCTCGCCGCCCGCGTCGACGAACCCGGTGGGCAGCAAGGGAGCGAGAGCGATGGCGATGAAGAAGAGCACGCCGGCGATGGCGAGCGTGCCCCACTTGGTCAGGCGGTTCTTGAGAGCCACGATGACGACCGGCGTGTACAAGCGCTGCCAGATGGTCATCTTGGGCTCACCGGTCTCGTCGAACTCGAGATCGACCTTGTCCACGAACCAGTAGGCCAGCACCGGGATGACGGTCAACGCCACCAGCAGCGAAGCCAGCAGGGCGAAGCTGACGGCCAGGCCGAAGGGCAGGAAGAACTGGCTCACCAGGCCGCCCACGAAGCCGATGGGCAGGAAGACGGCCGCGGTCGTGATGGTCGAGCTGGTGATGGCGCCGGCCACTTCCTTGGTGCCGATGATGACCGAGTCATGCACCGAATCACCCAGACCGCGATGGCGATAGATGTTCTCCAGCACCACGATCGAGTCGTCCACCACTCTGCCCACCGCGACCGCCAGGCCACCGAGGGTCAGGATGTTGATGGTCAGCCCGGCCACGCCGAAGATGGCGATGGCCAGGAAGATCGAGAGCGGGATGCTGACGGCGGCGACCAGCGTGGTGCGGGCGCTGCGCAGGAAGACGTAGATGACGATGACCGCGAAGAGCGCGCCGAGGAGGCCCTCCTGCACCAGGCCTGCGGTCGACTCCTCGATGAAGACGGCCTGGTCCTGGATGACGTTGATGCTGATGGTGTCCTCGTAGGTCTCGGGCGCGGTGAAGGCGGCGAACTCCTCCTCCACCTCGGACGCGACCTGCACGGTGTTGGCGCCGGACTGCTTGGTCACGCTCAGCGTCAGCGAGGGCTGACCGTTGGTGCGGGCGTAGCCGGAGACCTGGACGTCCTGCTCCTCGATGGTGGCGATCTCGCCCAGCGTGACCGGCTGTGGGATCGAGGCCAGGGCGTCGGTCAGGGAGCTCAGGTCGGGCAGCTCGAAGAGCCCGCCGCTCCCCTCCTCCGCGGGCGCCTCCTCGGCCGGCGTCTCGTCCGTGGCCGGAGGCGTGCCGCTGACCGCCTCGCGCACGCTCGGCGTGCGAGCACCGACGATGAGGCTCTCCAGTGCCTCCACCGAGCTGAACTCGTGGAACGTGCTCACGGGCAGGCGCAGGCCGCCCTCGCTGATGGCGCCCGAGGGCAGGGTGATCTGGTTGGCGAAGAGGATGCCCTGCACCTGCTGGAGGGCGATACCGGTCTCGGCCATGGCCTCGGGGTCGAGGACGATGTCGAGGATGGGCGTCGGTCCGCCGGTGAGGTCGACGGTCGAGACACCCTCGATGCCCTGCAGCGCCGGCAGCAGCTCGTTGCGCGCGATCTCGGCGGCGACGGTCGGGTCCGTGCCCTCGGTCGGGGCCACGGTGGCGATGACGATGGGCTGGCTGTTGAAGTCGAAGCTGCTGACCTGCGGCTCGCTGCCCTCGGGCAGGTTCAGCTGGCCGACCGCCTGCTCGACCTCGGTAAGCGTCTCCTTGAGGTCGGTGCCGAAGTCGAACTCGGCGAAGACGAGCGAGAGCGAGCTGCCTGATGTCGACTGCACCGTCTGCAGGCGCGGGATGTTGCTGATCGCCTGCTCGACGGGCTCGGTGACCTGGGAGGCCACGTCCTCGGCGCCGGCCCCGGGCACGGGCGTGATGACGGTGACGAAGGGGAACTCGATATCGGGCAGCAGCTCCTGGCGGAGCGAGTTCCAGGAGAAGACACCGGCGAGCAGCACCCCCACCGCAAGGAGGATGATGACGCTCTTCTCCCTGACGGCGAACTGGGTCAGGCGGATCATGCGGGAGTCCTTTCGAGATGGGCTTCAGGGGGCGGGGACTGGTCGCCGAGGCGTTGGACCTCGCGATCGAGGGCGATGAGGCTGGTGCGCATGGCTTCGAGCTCGGCCGGGGAAAGCCCGGCGAGCAGCCGGCGCATGACCTCCGCTCGCAGCTCACGCATGCGATCGAGGGTCTTGCTGCCGGACTCGGTGATGGTCACGAGCTGCTGACGCCGGTCGCCGGGGTCCTCCTGCCGCTCGATCTGACCCAGCGCCACGAGCCGATCGACGAGGCCGCTGACGGCCGAGGGCCCGACTCCCAGTTCGGCGGCGATGGCCGACATGGGCACGCCGGGCCGCAGGGACACGACGTACAGGACCTTGGCCTGGGGCATGGTCACGTCCACGCCCAGGAACTCGGGCGCATGCGATTCGGCGATGTGACGCATGAGCGTCTGGAATTGGTCGAGGAGCTCCTCCACGACCGGGTCAGGGCTGGTCACGGCTTCCATTACCTAGTTGCTTGCCAATAGTTTACGCGCTGCGAAGGATACGACGTGCGGCGCAGTCTCACATGCGGCCCCGGAATGCGCCCACATGCCGGCTTCGCGGGTGGCTCCGAGGCGCCATCCATCCAGCGGCTCAACGCGACCTGATCGCGCCCGGATCTGCCGGTCTGAGTCACCGGGCGCGTGGGCCCAGCAGGGCCATGCGCCACGCGACTGGGACTGGCGAATCGGTTGCCGGGCCGGTCACGTTCATCCACCCGGCGCATCGTCCATCAGGCGTAGCCGGCGCCGGTACCAGGGGCGCCGCTACCGGCGCACGCCGCTCCCCTGCCCCGGGAATCGAAAGAGGCCCGGCCGCTGGACGCGACCGGGCCCCGGCTGGCCTTGGGTTACTTGTCGGCGAGGACCGCCTGTGCCGCCGCCAGGCGCGCTACCGGGACGCGGAACGGCGAGCAGGAGACGTAGTCGAGCCCGACGCTCTCGAAGAAGAAGATCGACTCGGGGTCACCACCGTGCTCACCACAGACGCCGAGCTCGATATCGGGACGGGTGGCCCGGCCCTTCTGGACCGCGATCTCGACCAGCTGGCCGACGCCGGTGGCGTCGATCGTCTGGAAGGGGTTGAAGGGCAGGACCTTCTCCTCGACGTACTTGAGCAGGAAGCCGCCCTCGGCGTCGTCGCGGCTGTAGCCGAACGCCATCTGGGTCAGGTCGTTCGTGCCGAAGCTGAAGAACGAGGCCTCCTTGGCGATCTCGTCGGCGGTCAGCGCGCCGCGCGGGATCTCGATCATGGTGCCGAACTTGTAGTCGAGCGTCACGCCGCTGGCTTCGGCGATCTGGTCGGCCTCAGCCTCGAGCAGCCCGCGCACGCGCGACAGCTCGTTCACGTGCCCCACGAGCGGGATCATGATCTTGGCGATGGCGTCACCGCCACGCTTGTTGACCGCGACCTGCGCGTTGAGGATGGCGCGGGTCTGGATCTTCACGAAATCGGGGATCATCAGGCCCAGGCGGACGCCGCGCAGACCCAGCATCGGGTTCTGCTCGTGCATCGACTGGACGATGGCCAGGAGCTCACGCTGCTCGGCCGTGGCCGCATCGCCGGCCTCGGTCACCTCGACGAGGGTCTCCTCGAGGTTGGGCAGGAACTCGTGCAGCGGCGGGTCGATGAGGCGGACCACGACGGGCAGCCCCTTCATGGCCTCGAAGATGCCCTCGAAGTCGCCCTGCTGGAGCGCCTCGAGCTTGGCCATGGCGCCGTCGAAGGTCTCGATGGCGGCCTGCTCCTCGGCGTCCAGGGTGCCGCCGGCCTCGAGCTTGGCCCGGGCCCGCATGGCCGCGCCGGAGACGAGGATCGCGCCGCGCACGATCTCGAGGCGCTCACCCTCGCGGAACATGTGCTCGGTGCGGCAGAGGCCGATGCCCTCGGCACCGTAGCTGCGCGCACGCTCGGCCTCTTCGGGCTTGTCGGCGTTGGTCCACACGCCCAGGCGGCGGACCTCGTCGGCCCAGCCGAGGACGGTCTTGAGATCGTCCTGCTCGTCGTAGTCGGCGCTGACGGTGCCGAGCGCTCCCTCGAAGACCTCGCCGGTGCCACCGTCGAGGCTGATCCAGTCGCCTTCCTTGAAGGTCACGCCGGAGTTGACCGAGGTAGCCGTCCTGGCGGCGTAGTCGACGGTCAGCTCGGCACAGCCGGCGACGCAGGGCTTGCCGATCTGGCGAGCGACGACGGCGGCGTGGCTGGTGGCGCCACCGCGGGCGGTGAGGATGCCCTCGGCCACGGCCATGCCGTGGAAGTCGTCGGGACTGGTCTCGATGCGCACGAGCACGACCTTCTTGCCTTGCTCGACCCACTCGACCGCGTGGTCGGCGTCGAACACGACCTGGCCGACCGCGGCGCCCGGGGAGGCGTTGAGGCCCTTGGCGATCTTGGTCGCACCCTTCAGCGCGTCGGGATCGTACTGGTCGCGTAGCAGCTGGTCGACCATGCCCGGCTCGATGCGCTGGAGCGCCTCCTCCTTGGTGATGATCTCGTCCTTGACCATGTCGGAGGCGATCTTCACGGCCGCAGCAGCGGTGCGCTTGCCGGAGCGCGTTTGCAGCATGTAGAGCCGGCCACGCTCGATGGTGAACTCCATGTCCTGCATGTCGCGGTAGTGGTGCTCGAGCCGGTCGGCGATGGCCTGGAACTCGGCGTGCGCCTCGGGCATCTGATCGTGCAGGTGCGCGATGGGGGACGGGGTCCGGATGCCGGCCACGACGTCCTCGCCCTGGGCGTTGGTGAGGTACTCACCGAAGAGCACGTTCTCGCCGGTGCTGGGGTTGCGGCTGAAGGCCACGCCCGTGCCGGAGTCCTCGCCCATGTTGCCGAAGACCATCATCATCACGTTCACGGCCGTGCCCAGATCGTGCGGGATCTTCTGGTTGTCGCGGTAGTCCCGGGCGCGCTTGCCGAACCAGCTGGCGAAGACGGCCTTGATGGCCAGGTCGAGCTGCTGGTACGGATCCTGCGGGAACTCGGAGCCGGTCTCGTCGAGGACGATGGCCTTGAGCTCCTGGACGACCTCCTTCATGCCCTCGGCATCGACGTCGGTGTCCTGCTTCGCCCCGACCTTCTCCTTGACGGCATCGAGGGCGGCGTCCATGCGCTCACCGCTGACGCCGAGGACGATGCGGCCGAAGAGCTGGATGAAGCGGCGGTAGGCGTCCCAGCCGAAGCGCTCGTTGCTGGTCAGCTTGATCAGACCCTGCAGGGTCTGCTCGTTGAGGCCGAGGTTCAGGACGGTGTCCATCATGCCCGGCATGGAGAACTTGGCGCCGGAGCGAACGCTCAGCAGCAGCGGGTTCTCGACGTCGCCGAGGCCCTTGCCGGACTCGGCTTCGACCTGCGTGACCGCCGCCTTGACGTCCTCCCACAGGCCCTCCGGCAGCGCCTCGCCGGCGGCGAAGTAGTCGTTGCAGGCTTCGGTCGTGATGGTGAAGCCACCCGGGACCGGGAGACCGGCCTTGGTCATCTCGGCGAGGCCGGCGCCCTTGCCGCCGAGGAGATCGCGCATGGTGCCATCACCTTCGGCCTCTCCGGCACCGAAGGCGTAGACGTACTTCTTGGCAGCGACCTGGGGACGAGTGGAAGCAGACATAGACAGAGGGACCTCAGGATGTGGGCTTGCGGGCATGGGGTGCCGCAGCGTCGGTATCTGGACAACACGCATGATAGAGCACCGTAGGCGTCGGGCTACTGCCATCCGGCCCCCTCAGGCACAGTCCCTGTGGCCGCCGCTGGCGCCACGCCGGGCTGGACTCCGGCCTCCCCCACCACACGGAGGCTCCCCATGACCGACGCCGAGCACGCCGCCCTGCAGCAGGTGGCCGAGGAGACCTGGACCCGTGAGTTCCTGGCCGGGCCCACCCGCACCCGCCTGACCGAGCTCCCACCGCAGGATGGCGATCGGGCGCCGGACCTGACCCTGCCCGACAGCGCCGGCAGGGACCGTCGTCTATCCGAGTTCTGGGCTGACGGCCCCGTCCATCTCGTCTTCACGCGCCACTTCGGATGCGGCTGCCTGGCCGACCGCTGGGAGCAGCTGCGACCGGCACGGGCTCGCATCGCCGAGGCCGGGGCGACCCTCGTAGCCGTGTGCCAGGCCGACCCCCCTCGGGCTGCCGTCGTCGCAGCGCGGCGCGGTTACGACTTCCGGCTGCTGTGTGATCCCGAGCTCGTGGCCTATCAGGCGTACGGCCTGCCGGAGGGTGTCCCGGCCACCATCACCCAGGACTTCCCCTGGCGACCGGACGACACCGAGACGTCCGAGGAGTGGACCGCCTCTCGCCGGGGCACCGAACGCACTCTCGTCGACCACCCGTGGCAGCTGCCCGGCAAGTTCGTCATCGCGGCCGGTGGCCGCATCATGCTGGCGCACCGCGCCCAGTACTGCGAGGACTTCCCGCTGACCGAGGTGCTGCTCGGCGCCATCGCCGCCGCGCGCGCCTAGCGTTCGGCCCGTCCGCGACCCCTCTTCCGCCGGAGACTCGTACACTTCATGGTCATGACCGACCACACGCACGACTCGCGCGCGATCGAGCCGACAGCGGAGAAGTACAACGCCACGCTCGTTCGGCGCGAGGACGACACCGACTCGCTCGGTCGGTTCTGGGTCCGCACCGATGGACCCATGCCCGACTTCGAGCCCGGCCAGTACATGACCATCGGCGTCTACGCCGACGACAAGCTCTACCAGCGACCGTACTCGGTCGCGTCCAGCCCCCAGGCCACCGGCGACGAGGGCTTCGAGTTCTACGTGCGCCTGGTGCCCATCCTGCGCTTCACCACGCTGCTGTGGCGCCTGCCCGTCGGCCACCAGATGCGCATGATCGGGCCCAAGGGTCGCTTCATGCTCGAGCCGGACGACGATCGCACCCACCTCTTCATCTCGACCGGCACCGGCCTGGCGCCCTTCATCGCCATGACCCAGCAGTTGCTGCACGACCAGCGACCGCGCCGGACGGTCATGCTCCACGGCTGCAGCTACCAGGACGAGCTGGGCTACCGCGACTGGCTCGAGGCGCTCGAGCGCGACGGCACCTACCCCATGACCTATGTGCCCACCATCTCCCGCCCCGACGACCCCCGCAACCAGGGCTGGACCGGCCACACCGGCCGGGCCGAGGCCGTGGTCAAGGACGTGTGCAAGGAGCAGAACCTCGATCCCGAGAACACGGTGGTCTACCTCTGTGGCAACCCCGAGATGATCCTCAACGCAGAGCAGGTGCTGATGGACTGCGGCTATCCCGAGTTCCACGTCAAGAAGGAGCTCTACTGGCCCAAGGGCAAGAAGCCGACGACCTAGCCGCGGTCCGGGCCGTGGTGGCAGGCGGTCGACGTGTGACCATCGGCCTGCCAGAATGGTTCCCACGGAGGTGTCACTTCGATGAGCGGACCAGTAGCGTATATGCGTATGAACGCATATGAACAGGCGTAGGGCTCGATGCACCCAGTCGTGAAGCGGGAGGTCCTCTCCCCCAACGTCACTCGCCTCCAGATCGAGGCCAGCCGCATCGCCCAGGTACGCCAGCCCGGCCAGTTCGTCATCGTGCGCATCGGGGACGGCGCCGAGCGCGTGCCGCTGACCATCGCCGACGCCGACGCCGAGACCGGCACCATCACCCTCACCATCCAGGCCGTGGGCAAGACCAGCTGCGACCTGTGCATGCTCCAGGTCGGCGACAGCATCAAGGACGTGGCCGGTCCGCTGGGCGAGGCCACCGAGCTCGTCGACAGCGGGCATGCCGTGTGCGTCGGTGGCGGCGTGGGCACCGCCGTCGTGCATCCCATGGCCCAGGGGCTGGCAGCCAAGGGCGTGCAGGTCACCAGCATCATCGGTGGCCGCGCGCGCGAGTGGATCATCTTCGAGGATGAGCTCAGGCGCTACGGCGATGTCCGCGTCTGCACCGACGACGGCTCGTACGGGCGCCACGGCTTCGTCACCGACGAGCTGCGGGACATGCTCGAGGCCGGTGGCGTTGATCACGTCTACGCCGTCGGGCCGGTGCCCATGATGGGCGCGGTGGCGAAGGTGACGC
>Ga0316198_10001503_pt1 | contig 13736 bp, 13 predicted proteins | sample OudBieAanoxic_MG_FD_204935 | JGI IMG/M metagenome (GOLD analysis project Ga0316198, IMG submission 204935) | Coastal sediment microbial communities from Oude Bieten Haven, Netherlands - site A anoxic | ecosystem: Environmental > Aquatic > Marine > Coastal > Sediment | place: Netherlands...
AACCTCCTGGTCCTTTTTAGGGTTGGTTGTACTGCATGAAAATACGATAGCAAAACTGTTGCTGGCCTGATCGGGCCAGCGGGCCTACGGCGAGTGGTGGTACCAGCGGATGACCGCGCCGCGCTGTCACTCTACCGACCGGCAGAGAACAGGTGTGTGAATTAAAGTGAACAATGGTGTGCAGCAATCGTCAGAAATTTGTTGTTTGATACTGGAATTGCGCGGATGCTAGCACCACTGACCAGCTATCTCAAACTAACATGTACCTCAATAATTCCTGTGCACCAGGGCAGGGCGGGTCAGGAGCCTGCCTTCCGGAATTCAATGCAATAGGAATAAGGGTGCTGAGTAAAGTTGTTGAAGTGGATTACGACAATGCGTTGGAAAATTGACGCATGACCGGGTCGCAGATATCGGGCCGGGCACGGAAATCACCTGTATTTAGAGTGGGAATCCTGAAACCTGGGGAGGTGGCAAAGTAGGTGTTACCCGGCGCAGGCCAGACAAAAGCGCATGGCGTGTTGAACGCCCGACGGGCAGCCCGCAGGACGAGCGGAGAGAATCATCTATAAACACCCCGGCTGCCGGATCAAGTCCGGCACAGGCCCCGCCGGGGTTCCTGATTAATAAATAAAGTCAGGCTCTTCCCCGAATCGGTAGATTACCTTTGCAGGGCCGAATTGATTCGGCCAATAACCTTCTCACATCGCATTCTTCAATTAGTCTGGCGCCATCACGATTAACACGGAACCCTGTATCCGTTCTGCCAGGTCTGCCAGTGAGGCGGGTGCTGCCGGCAGTTGTTCCGTTGCGGCTGCCAGTTGCAGTTCCTGCGACAGCAGGCCGCGCAACACCTTCACCTTGACGGCGTAGCTGACGTTCGGCAACACCTGGGGTTCAGCCGTGTCACCGTAGGTGCCCAGCATGGATGCCACCACGCCCACCACGGCACCGTCCATGTTCAGCAGTGGTCCTCCACTGTTGCCCGGCTGGATGGGTACGGAAATCTGATAGCTGTCGGGATCGTCCTGGTAACCATTAAGGGAGCTGATGATGCCATCGCTCAACTTCGGTGTACGGCCCATGATGTCGATGCGCGGGTAACCGATAGTGAAAACACGGCTACCCGGACGCGGGCCGGTGCTGGCCAGTGGCAGGGCCGGCGGCAGGTTGCCGGTCTTGCTGACGCGCAGCAACGCAAGGTCATGTTCTGCATCGCGCAGGGCTACACTGGCGTTGAGCTGCGTACCTGTTGCATCGATCAGCCGTACGTCTTCTACGTCGGCAACCACGTGATTGTTGGTCACTGCATAACCACGGGTGACGGGCCAGGCAGTGCCTGCCGAGAAGCTGGACGGGTCGTCTTCGGTGTCCCCGCTCCTGGTGGTGTGTGCGACGCTTGCCAGCGGTGTCGTGTCACCCTCTGCCATCAGTGCCGCTCGCGCCTCGTTTTGCCCCAGTGCCGCGGCCCGGTTCAGCCAGCCCTGTACCGCTGCGCTGTTGCGCGGTACTCCCATGTATTGCTGCAGGTGTTCGGCCAGCAGGTACTGTGCATCGGCGAGGTCCTGCTCAGCGGCTTGCAGGAACCAGTATGCCGCCCTGAGTGGATCCTGCCGGATGCCGCGGCCGTCGGTATACATCAGTGCCAGGTTGAACTGGGCTGCTGCAAGTCCGTTGCCGGCTGATTGTCGGTACCAGTGCGCAGCCTGTTGTTCGTCCCTTGCAACCCCTTGACCGTATTCGTACATGAAGCCCAGGTTGCTCTGTGCATACCTGTCGCCCTGTTCGGCCAGCGGCAGCCAGAGCGCCAGGGCACGACTGTAATCGCCGCTTTCAAAGGCATGCCAGCCGAGCGTGAACGTGTCGTGTGACGGTGCTGCGGAGCTGGCAGGCATGCTTGCCGAACACAGCAGCAAAGTCAGTGCCACTATGATCTGTGTCCCGGACGGGATGCTTGCACCAGCGCTCATGTTGCCACCTCGTGTAACCGTGCGGAGTGGCTGCGAGCCAGGAGTGTGATGCCGTGGCCCACAGTAAGAAGCTTAGCGGCCGGCCGTTGTTGCAGCTTGAACCGGGCCGGGAGGCTGTCATGTGCCGGTTCAGTGTGTCGCGGTGGCTCAGGTACTGAACAGGTAGGCGAGCAGGTAGGCGCCCAGCAATACGGCAACCCACAGCACCATGCTGCCGGTTGGCCAGGTGCGTGCCAGGAATCCCCGCGGGGCGTGATAACGTGACAGTGCTGCGATGACGCCTTTGACGATTCCCCCCGCCCTGTGCCGGATTGCAGTGTCCAGTGGCTGGCTGCGGGCAAGCAGCCGCTGCACCCCGAGTGGTAACAGGCGCCGGTAAAACCAGTCGCTGTCCAGGGTAATGGTCAGGGTTCTGCGCAAGACTGGCAGCATCAGGAAGAAGGCAAGGCCGGAGAACAACAGCAGTTGCAGTGTCTGTACCACATGGGCGCCGGTGTAGGGCAGGTATTCCACCGGATACGGCAGCAAGTTGTACAGGGTGGCGGGGGCAACACCGATGCCGATGCACAGGCCGGCGAACAGAATCATGGCAATGCGCATGCTGAGTGGCGGGTCGGGAGGGCGTAACCCTGAGTCCCGATGAAAGAAGACGAACCAGGGGAACTTGACACCCGCGTGCAGGAATACACCGGCCGAGGCGGCGATCAGCAAAAACCAGATTACGGCAAGCTGCTGGTCGGCAGCTGCCTCAACGACCATGGACTTGCTGATGAAGCCGGAGGTCAGTGGAAAACCTGAAATGGATATTGCGCCAACGATGGCGCACAGCGTGGTGACCGGCATGCTCTGAAACAGTCCCCCAAGATCCGTGCACTTGCGCCGGCCGGTCATGTACAGGACCGAGCCCGCGGACATGAACAGCAGACCCTTGTAGATGATATGGGCAAATGCGTGGGCGGCCGCGCCATTCAGGGCCATGGTGGTTCCGATACCGATTCCCGCAACCATGAAGCCGACCTGGTTGACGATGCTGTAGGCGAGGATGCGCCGCATGTCATTTTCCAGCATCGCGTAAATGATGCCATAGAAGATCATGAACAGACCCACGTAGACCAGTAGCTCGGTGCCGGGAAAACCGCGCATCAGGGTATAAACCGCAGCCTTGGTGGTGAAGGCCGAGAGGAATACGGCCCCGCTGGGCGAGGCCTCGGGATAGGCGTCTGGCAACCAGGCCGACAGGGGTGGCGCAGCCGTATTCAGCAGGAACCCGCCGATGATGAACCACCTGCCCCAGGAATCTGCCTGCATGGCCTCGAAGGACAGGGAGCCTGTCTGGCCCACATGGCCGATAATGCCAACCATCAGCAGCATGCCGCCGAACAGGTGCACCATCAGATAGCGTGTGCCTGCGTGGTGAGCAGTGCTGGAGGCTGCCGACCAGATGACCAGGGTCGAGCCGGTGAGCATCAGTTCCCAGCAGATGAACAAACTGATGAAATCGCCTGCATAGACCACCCCGATGGCACTGGCCGCGTACAGCTTGGCGGCGACGAGTTCCGGCAGTGTTGCCGTGCGCAGGGCAAACAGTCCCCCGCCCAGCGCCATGATGCCGAAGATGGTGGCAAACAGCCTGCTCAGGCTGTCGTTCCGCAGCGGCTCCAGTTGATAGCCCATGAAGGCCAGGGACCCGGGGCTGCCGTCGGGAATGTTCCAGATCAGCAGCAGGGTAACCAAAGGGGTGCCCAGCACCAGTAGTGGCCGCATGCCCGGTTTGACCAGCGGCAGCAGCAGCGCGCCCAGCAATAGCGCCAAACCGGGATGCAGGGCACTAATCATCGTAATAGGTGTCCCGGCGTTTAAGGAATAACCCCAGAAACCTGGCAATGACAATAATCCCTATACATGCCGCCCCCCCGAACCAGGCATGGAAACCGAAACTGCCCTCGATACCGAACCGGGCGTGGGTATGGATAAAGATCTCGGCCACGACAGAAAGCGCCAGCAGGAGCGTGAAGAGCACCCACAGGATGCGGACTGTACGTGGCCTGATCAAACGGTTCCTGGTCATGTTCCAGACCCGGTTAACTGGTTCGCAAACGCGAGCAGTAAATCAGGGAAGAAAAACAACACCAGGGTTCCCAGTGTGGTCACGCCCAGTGCCAGAAGTATTGCCGGCGGTGCCTCTCCATGCGTTTCATTATCCGGCTTTCCGGGTGTCTCAAAGAAGGCCGTGTACACTACTGGCAAAAGATAACCTGCTGTGAGCAGTGTACTGAGCAGCAGTACGGCCACGGCAAGCATCTGACCGGCGTCGACTGCCCCTGCAAGGATGTACCACTTGCTGACAAATACCGCGGTCGGCGGCATTCCGATCATGGCCAGCGCAGCGATGGCAAAGGCCCCCATGGTCCATGGCATGCTGCGCCCGATCCCGGCCAGTTCGCTGATCCGGGTTCTGCGCGTGCTGACCAGGATCGCACCGGCACAAAAGAACAGGGTAATCTTGCCGAAGGCATGGGTCGCAATGTGCATGGTTGCGCCCAGGATGCCCGCGGCATTGGCGAGCAGTGCCCCCAGTACAATGTAGGCAAGCTGACTGATCGTGGAGTATGCGAGCCTGGCCTTGAGGTTATCCTGGCGCAGTGCGACCACTGCTGCCAGCAGGATGGTGGCTGTGGCGATATACAGCAGCCACTGCCTGGCGTCTATTGCCGGCAGGGTGTCGATGCCGAACACATAGACCACAACCTTGAGTACGAAAAAGACGCCTCCCTTGACGACAGCCACGGCATGCAACAGGGCACTTACCGGTGTCGGTGCCACCATGGCTGCCGGTAGCCAGCGGTGGAACGGCATGATGGCTGCCTTGCCGATGCCGAAGATATACAGCATAAGCAGGATGCCGAGCAGGGCCGGTGTTGCAGTCCCTTTTAATATTCCGCCATCGACAAAATCCAGGGTGCCGGCAAGCTGCCAGGTCCAGATGATCGCAAACAGCAGAAAACCGATCGAGGTCCCAAGCAACACGCCAAGGTAGACACGCCCGCCGTGACGCGCCGCGGCCGTACCTGCATGGGTAACCAGGGGATAGGTGCTCAGGGTCAGGAGCTCGTAAAAGATAAACAGGCTCAACAGATTGCCGGCAAAGGCCATGCCCACTGCGGCCCACAGCGAGAGTGCAAAGCAGGTATAAAACCGTGTCTGATGGTTCTCCTGGCGCGCACGCATGTAACCGATGGAATAGATGGTGGTCACGATCCACAACAGGCTGGCAAGCAGTGCAAACAGCATACCCAGCGGTTCCACCGTCAGCTGCAACGCCAGCCCCGGCAGCGGCTCGGCCAGCGCCAGGTGGGGACGTGCACCGTCAAATACAGCCGGTGCCAGGGAGGCGATGGACGCAAACAACAGTATTGCCGTGAGGATGCTGACCGTTTCGCGGACATTCGGGTGGCGTCCGGTGAGTACAATCAGCACGGCGCCGACCAGGGGTACAAGGATTGCGAATAGCAGGGCGGTCATGGCGGCAGCATGCACATCGCGAGCAGACACTGTGCGGCCTGCGCGGCAGCGGTTGTCGTCAGGCTGCTGTCAATGCCGAAATACAGGTTGGCAATGATCAGCGCCCAGGTCGGCAGCAGCATCGAGAGCGGGGCTTCCCGGGGCACGGCATTGCTGCTGTCAGCAGGGGCCTGGAAATAGGCTGCCTCGACAATTCGCCAGATGTACACCACGGCCAGCAGCGAGGCCAGCAGGATGGCAGCGGCGATCGGCCACCAGCCCAGTTCCAGTGCGGCGACGACCAGGTACCACTTGCTGATAAAGCCGACAGTCAGCGGCACACCGATGAGACTCAGTCCGCCGATTACAAATGCCGCCATGGTCCAGGGCATGCTGCGACCCAGGCCACGCATCTGCTCCATGTTAACGCTGCCAAAGCGGTAATAAACACAGCCCAGTGCCAGAAACAGCGCCCCCTTCATGAGGGCGTGGTTGAACAGGTGCAGGATGGCGGCCGTCAGACCGGTTGCCGAGGCGAAGCTGATGCCAAGGATCATGTAGCCGATCTGCGCGACACTGGAATAGGCCAGCAGGCGTTTCACGTTGTCCTGGAAAATCGCCGCCACCGAGCCGGCAAACATGGCCGCCAGCGCCAGCGCCAGGAAGATAATGCTGAGCGGCATGTTCTGGAAGGCGAAGCTGGCACCGAAGAGGGTATACATGAAACGCAGCAGCACGTAGAAGGCGATCTTGGTGGAGGTCGCGGCAATGAACGCGGTGACTACCGAGGGCGCATACGCATAGGCATTCGGCAGCCACAGGTGCAACGGCACCAGTGCCAGCTTGATGCTGATGCCCACGGTCAGGAAGGCGAATGCCGTCACGACGGTGTGGTTGCCGCTGATAAGCGGCAGGCGCCGGGCAATGTCCTGCATGTTCAGGGTGCCGGTCATCATGTACAACAGCCCGATACCGATCAGGATAAAGGTGGCGCCGATGGTACCCATGATGAGGTACTGGTAGGCAGACGTCAGGGCGCGGCGCTCCTGGCTGAAGGCGATCAGGGCGTAGGATGCCAGCGACGAGATCTCCATGAACACGAACAGGTTGAAGGCATCACCGGTGATCGCGACACCCAGCAGTCCGCCCAGGCACAGCATGAAGATGGCATAGAACAGTGGAATCCGGTCGTGGTAGATCTCCTGCCAGACACTGCGGCGCGCATACAGCAACACCACGCTGCCAATGCCGCTGACGATCAGCAGCACGAAGGCGTTAACGATATCGACACGGTACTCGATACCCCAGTCCGCCAACCAGCCACCCAGTTCATAGGAAACGATTTCCCCGTCCAGTGCCTGGCTGAGCAGCAGCGCGGCGATCACGAAGGCCGTCCAGCCGGCGATCAGACTGATTAGCCAGGCAATCTGCCGGTTGCTCGAAAGCAGGCACAGCGGGGCGGCCAGCAACGGCACAATGACTTGCAGGATTGGCAGATGCTGGGCGGTCAAAAGGACGTGTCTTGTTCGTGGATCTCGTCTTCTTCCACTGTGCGGTAGGCCTCGTTGATGCGCACGACGAGCGCCAGCGCCAGGGCCGTGGTGGCAACGCCGACCACGATGGCGGTGAGTATCAGGACATGCGGTAGCGGGTTTGAGTAGCGGGTGACGCCTTCCATGATGATCGGCGCGGTGCCGCCCTCGACATTGCCCATGCTGATGAACAGCAGGAACACCGATGCCTGGAAGATGTTGAGGCCGACAATCTTTTTCACCAGGTTGCCATGTGCGATGACGATATAGAAGCCGGCCATCATCAGGAAGATCACGATCCAGTAATTGTAGTGGCCGACCAGTTGACTCATGGCCGCACTCCGCGTTCGGCAAAGGCATAGAAGATGATAATCATCACGCTGGAAACCGTGATGCCGACGCCCAGTTCAACCAGGAAGATGCCCAGGTGCTGGCCCTTGATGGGGTCCTCTGCGAGCACGTTATAGTCCAGGAAATTACCGCCGGCCAGCAGCGACGCCAGTCCGACCCCGGCATACAGCAATACGCCAGAGCTTGCCAGCACCCGCAGCAGGGGAGCCGGGGCGACAGCGCGTGCCGTTTCCATGCCGAAAACCAGTGCATACAGGATGAAGGCCGCTGCGAAAATCACCCCGGCCTGGAAGCCGCCGCCCGGCCCGGTCTCGCCGTGGAACTGCACGTAGAATGCGAACATCAGGATCAGCGGAATCAGCATCTTCGCCGCGACACGCAACACCAGGTTGTAGGGCTGGACCGGGTTTGACATTCAGTGTTTCTTCCCGCGCTTGCGGTAACCCAGCAGTGCCAGCACACCCAGCCCGGCGGTGAAGATCACAATGACCTCGCCAAGCGTGTCATAGCCACGATAGCTCGCCAGCACTGCAGTGACCACGTTCGGGATGCCGATCTCATCCTGGGTGGATTCCAGGTAGTGGGGCGCAACATTCAGGTGGGCCGGTGCCTGCGGGTCACTGAAATGCGGCATGTCCAGGGTGCCATAGATCAGCGTGGCGCCGACCACCCCGACGACCAGCAGTGGCAGCAGTGCCCGGGCGGGGCGTGCCTTTTCGCGGCGCACGGTGAGTGCCAGGGTCCCCAGCATGAGGAAGCTGGCGATGCCGGCGCCGACGGTGGCCTCGGTAAAGGCGACATCGACGGCATCGAGGGTGACGAACAGGGCCGCTGCCAGGAAGCTGTAGATGCCAAACAGCATCACCACGGCGAACAGATCGCGTAGCTGGATTATTGCCAGCACGGTGATGCTCAGGAATACCAGCAGGATCATGTCGATCAGGATTTCGATGGCAGTTTCTCCCGGGTGTCCAGCAGTGGTTGCAGCCGGCTGTGGAATGCGGCCCTGCCCAGCGCATGGGTGGCGGTGGGGGAGGTAAGCAGCAGCAGGGCGAGTATCAGGAACAGCTTTATCAATACCAGTCCCCAGCCGGCCTGCAGCATCAGTCCCAGCAGAATGAGGACTGCGCACAGGGTGTCGGTGACTCCGGCGGCATGCATGCGCGTGTAGAAATCCGGGAATCGCAGTATCCCGACGCCACCGCTGATGCCGAAAAAGCTGCCGGCCATCAGCAGCAGCCAGCTAAGCAGGTCGATCCAGTTACTCATCAGCGGTATCGTTCCTGGGAACGCCCGGCGGCAAGGTGATGAAACGGAAGCGGCTGTATTCGAAGAACCGCAGCACGGCAACCACACTGATGAAATTGATCAGGGCATACACCAGTGCGATATCCAGAAAATCTGGGCGGCCGCCAAGAAAGCCCAGTACAGCAATCAGCAGTACGGTCTTGGTGCCGAACATGTTGACGGCCAGGATGCGGTCGTACACGGTCGGGCCGGCCAGCGCGCGTGCCATGGCGAGTACCATGACCACCATGATGGCCAGGCAGGTGGCTATAAACATCCACACTCCAGGTTACGCACCCGGTTATCCATTTCCCCTTGCTGCAGGGTGTGGCTGTCAGACTGCGTCAAGGTATGCACCAGGATCACTTCATCCTGGATATTCAGCGTGACCGTTCCCGGGGTCAAAGTGACGGAATTAGCATAGATGACCTTGCCCAGCACGCTCTCCTGGCTGAGGTTCAGCCAGATCATGTCGGGGCTGATGGCCTGGCCCGATCTCCAGATGCAACGCGTGACAGCGAGGTTGGATTTAATGACCTGTACTGCCAGCCAGCCCAGGTACATCGGCAGTCGCGGTGTCAGGTGAATCGGCTGGGATTCATGGTCTACCACGTCCATGCGGGTCGAAATGGCGACGACCAGGAGCGAGGAGGCAATACCAAGGGCCAGGTTGAGGAGGCCGAAGTCGCCGGACATCATCAGCCAGAACAGCATCAGGCTGGCCGTCATACTCAGTCCGTGCATGCGCGCTAGCCTCCCGGTCCTGATAACAGCGCTGCAGCTCCCGGCAGTGCCGGGGGATGATGTATCAGACACTGGCCGTGCCTGTTATGTGTCGCTGCCGAGTCCATGATATTCGAAGTGTTATATAGCCCGGGAATCACCCTGCAGGTTATGGCTATCTCCAGATAAAATCAAGTTCGGGCAACAGTTTAACGACAATCCGGCTGCAACGCGGAGCGCGTGGGATTGTGAGACAGGTACCGGTCTTTAAGGGGTGTTGTTATCCGTGTGTTACCTTGATTGCTCGGGACTGGTGTAGATCACCCGGGCTATTAAGCAGCGTGCTCCATCTCCCGGGGGGAGAGGGGGCAGGGCCTGATACTACTTGCAAACTCTGCGGAAGAGCCAAGAATGACTGTCTTGAATGCCAATGCACCTCCTGCAGATGAAACCACTGCCGTGCCTGCAGCCCATGCCCGCACCGGCGATGAACTGCTGGCTGCGTTGCGCAGCCAGCCCGGCGGGCTGAGTCAGGTCGAGGCGGCCGCACGCCTGAAGCACTACGGCCGGAATGCCCTGCCGGAGAGCCGGCCGCCCGGCATCATCCGCGTATTTCTGCACCAGTTCATCAGTCCGCTGATCTACGTGCTGGTGGCGGCCGCGCTGGTTTCCATGCTCATCCAGGAATGGTCGGATGCCGGGTTCATCGGTGCCGTGCTGCTGCTGAATGCCATCATCGGTACGGTCCAGGAATTCTCGGCACAGCGCGCTGCAACAGCGCTGCAGCAGCTGGTGACTACCTGTACCCGGGTGCTGCGCGACGGCGATACCTACGAGGTGGATGCCGAGGAACTGGTGCCGGGCGATATTGTGCTGCTGGAATCCGGTGACCGGGTGCCGGCCGATATTCGCCTGCTCGCCAGCCATGAACTGGAGGTGGACGAGTCACTGCTGACGGGTGAGTCGCTGGCGGTACGCAAGGATGCCGATCAGGTGCTGCAGAAGGACAGTGTGGTCGGCGACCGCGTGAACATGGCCTTTGCCGGGACGCTGGTGAACCGGGGACGGGCGCGCGGCATGGTGACGGTCACTGCGCTTGGCACCCAGCTGGGAGGCATTGCCTCCGAGGTGCTGGGCAAGCCGCATACCAAGGCGCCGCTGCTGGTACGCATGGAGCTGTTTACCCGCCGGGTGGCGGTTGTTGTCGGGATTGCGGCGCTGCTGATGGCTGCGGTGGCATTGAGTCGTGGCATGCCGTTTGAAGAAATTTTCCTGCTGGCCGTGGCGCTGGCGGTGTCGGCCATTCCCGAGGGTCTGCCGGTTGCGCTCACTGTCGCACTGGCCATCGGCATGCGGCGCATGGCGCGGCGCCATGTCATTGTGCGCCGCCTGCTGGCGGTGGAGGCGCTGGGCTCCTGTACCTATATCGCCACCGACAAGACCGGCACCCTGACGGTGAACCAGCTGACGGTGCGGCGCATCCTGTTTCCCGGCCACCCGACACTGGACGTCACGGGGCAGAGCCTGGAACCGGAGGGTGTCATTACCGCAGCCGGCGGGGTGCCGACACCGGAACTGGAGGCGTTGCTCAACAGGCTGTGCCGGGTGGCAGTCCTTGCCAACGAGGGCTTCCTGGCGCACCGCGACCATGGCTGGGTCCATCACGGTGATGCGGTGGACGTGGCGCTACTGGTGATGGCGCACAAGGCCGGGATCGTGCAGGCCGAGGCACTGCAGGCCTGCCCGGAGGTCGCAGTCATCCCGTTCGAATCCGAACACCTGTTCTCCGCAAGCCTGAATGCCGCGGACGGTGAGCAGCATGCCTTTGTAAAGGGCGCGCTGGAACGCCTGCTGCCCATGTGCAGCACCATGCCGGCCGCGGGCGGACCCGTGGCGCTGGATCGGGACGCACTGGAACAGCAGGCGCAGGAACTGGCTGCCAGGGGGTACCGGGTGCTCGCGCTGGCATCCGGCAAAATCTCACTGGCAGCGGGAGAGGTATTTTCTGAAGAGCACCTGCAACAGCTGGACCTGATCGGCCTGGTTGGCATGATCGATCCGTTACGGCCCGAGGCGAAGGCGGCCGTGGCCGCCTGCCGGGATGCGGGCATCAAGGTCGCGATGCTGACCGGCGACCACCCGGCGACGGCCTATGCCATAGGCAGCGAACTGGAACTGGTGGAATCACCCGGGCAGGTCATCCCGGGGCCGATCCTGAAACAGGCGGCGGATGATGCCGCCGTGGACCGTCTCACCGCACGTGGCCGGGTGTTTGCCCGGGTGGAGCCGCAACAGAAGCTGCAGATCGTCCGCTCGCTGCAGCGGAACGGCCATTTCGTTGCCGTCAGCGGCGACGGGGCCAATGATGCGCCGGCGTTGCGGGCGGCCCAGGTCGGTGTCGCCATGGGCAAGAGTGGCACCGACGTGGCGCGCGAGACCGCCGACCTGATCATCACCGATGACAATTTCGCCTCTATCGTCTCCGGGGTGGAAGAAGGCCGCATCGCCTATGCGAATGTGCGCAAGGTGATCTTCCTGCTGATCTCCACCGGTGCCGCTGAACTGGTGCTGTTTACCCTGGCGTTGCTGACCGGGCTGCCGCTGCCGTTGCTGGCCGTGCAACTGTTGTGGCTGAACCTGGTGACCAACGGCATCCAGGACGTGGCGCTGGCCTTTGAGCCCGCCGAGGGTGACGAATTGAGCTGTCCGCCGCGGTCGCCCCGCGAGGCGATTTTCAACCGCCTGATGATCGAGCGCGTGGTGCTGTCGGCGCTGGTGATCGGCAGCGTCGCCTTCTTCCTGTTCCAGCTGCTGCTGCAGCGCGGCTTCTCGCTGGAAGAGGCGCGCAACGGCACGCTGATGCTGATGGTGCTGTTCGAGAACATTCACGTGTTCAACAGCCGCTCCGATCGTCTCTCAACCTTCCGTCACAACCCGCTGCGCAATCCCCTGCTGCTGTTTGGTACGGCAGCCGCACAGCTGATTCATATTGGGGCCATGTACACCCCGTGGCTCAGTGATGTACTGGATATACAGCCGATTTCGGTGCAGCACTGGGGGCTGCTGCTGGGGCTGGCGCTGACGGTGCTGGTGGTGATGGAACTGCACAAGGCGCTGCGCCGGCGCCTGACAATACAACCAGGCGCTGCCTGAGATACACGATTCGCGGGCACAGCTATGCCGCTGTACTTTACTGGTATGCGGCTGGATGCAGCCTTCAATGCCACGGTCCTTGCTGGTGTCTCGGGGCGGGGCTCCCCGGTCGATTGGCCATCAACTATTTCAGAATAAGGCCGTAATGGGTATTATCCACTGGTTGTGTTACCAGTATCGCTAAAATAGGCATTGCAGCGGCACCATTCACTACCCGGCAGCTGCACCTCTCGACCGCCCGACAGGAGTACAAGATGACATCAAAAAACGATCCCCGGCCCATACTGGTTCCGGTCGACTTTTCTCCTTGTGCGGAGGCCGCACTCCTGTACGCCCTGGAAATTGCGGAAAAACTGGGTGCTCCACTGACGGTGCTGCATGTCGTGCATGACCTGGGTGATGCCCCGGGCTACTACAGTGTCAAAGGCAGGAAAAAACAGCTGCGCCGGATGGAGGATGTTGCCGCCGATATGCTCAGTGAGTTCACCCTGAAAATGATCGAGAAAGGCGACGGCAATCCGCTCCTGGAAAAGGCCGAGACCAAGCTGGTTGTGGGGTTACCGGTAAGCAGAATCCTGGAAACAGCAAAGAAAATTGATGCACGGATGATTATCATGGGCAGCCAGGGGCGCACCGGGCTGGCGCACGTATTGCTGGGTTCAAAGGCGGAGCAGCTTGTGCGGTTGTCGCCACTGCCGGTCATGATCGTCAAGGAAGGCTGTAACAAGGAAACCGACAGCAAATCAAAATGAACAGCAACAATAAACTGAAAAATCCGTTCGCCACGATTCCTTCCCTGTTGCTGCTAGTGATCGCGGCCCTTTTGGTCCTGGCAGCCATGCCGGTCTTCGCCGCAGGCAGCGGCAGTTCGGGCGAAATGGACTGGCTGAACATGAGCATGCAACTGGTCGGCGGGCTGGCCCTGTTCCTGTTCGGCATGGAACAAATGGCCGACTCACTCAAGGCCGTTGCCGGCGAGCGAATGAAGCTGATCCTCGCGAAGCTCACCGCCAACCGCTTTATGGGCGCCATCACGGGCGCCTTCGTAACGGCAGTTATTCAGTCGTCCTCGGTTACCACCGTGCTGGTCGTCGGATTCATCACGGCCGGACTGATGTCCATGTCCCAGTCAATTGGTGTCATCATGGGCGCCAATATCGGCACCACCATCACTGCCCAGATTGTTGCCTTCAAGGTGACCAAGCTGGCATTACTGATG
>Ga0316198_10001504_pt1 | contig 13726 bp, 8 predicted proteins | sample OudBieAanoxic_MG_FD_204935 | JGI IMG/M metagenome (GOLD analysis project Ga0316198, IMG submission 204935) | Coastal sediment microbial communities from Oude Bieten Haven, Netherlands - site A anoxic | ecosystem: Environmental > Aquatic > Marine > Coastal > Sediment | place: Netherlands...
CGAGAGGACCGGAGTGGACGAACCGCTGGTGTGCCAGTCGTCCTGCCAAGGGCGCCGCTGGGTAGCTATGTTCGGTTTGGATAAGCGCTGAAAGCATCTAAGTGCGAAGCCGGTCTCGAGATGAGGTTTCCCACCGGGTCAACCGGGTAAGACCGCAGGGAGAACACCTGTTTGATAGGCGGCATGTGGAAGCTTGGTAACAAGTGAAGCTGAGCCGTACTAACGGTCGAGGGCTTGACCTTATTCAGCAGCCCAACCAAGGGCAGCTGCCAAGACAAGGTCCGGAAGATTTCACCGCGTCAGCGCGACGGTCGTCGCGCAGCGGCAGAAACGAAGTCAAAGACTTACGCAAAGCCGGCGGGACCCGCCGGCACCGATCACGTCGTCACGACATACGCATGAAGATCCTGGTGACTCTAGCGGAGAGGCCATACCCGTTCCCATCTCGAACACGGAAGTCAAGCTCTCCAGCGCCGAAGATACTCAGGGGGCAGCCCCTCGGGAAAATAGGTCGTCGCCGGGGTCTTTTGCGTTGTGGCGCAAGAACCGCGCTGCTCGTGCGCTAGCCCTTCGCTCTTGTGGGCGCCGGATGCGGGTCGAAGCCGTATCATCGGACCGTGCAGTCTGATCCTCAGGACGAACAGCAGGCGCTGCCCGCAGGCCGTGACGGGGAGCCTGACGAGGCAGGCGAAGGTGCGCCTGCGCTGGGCCCGGCGGAGACATCGTCGAGTCCGGACGCAGCAGGTGGGACGCCGCCGCCCGCCCCGAGCAAGCCACCGCCGCCCCGCATGCCGGGTCCGCTGGGTGCCTCCACGTCACAGGGTGCTCCTCCACCCCAGATGCCCGGCGTTCCGCAGGGCGCCACACCACCCGCCCCGCCGTCGGGCACGCCACCACCGCAGATGCCGCCTCCGCCGCGCATGCCGGGCCCGCGTAGCACGACCTCCTGGACCGCTCCGCCGGCCAGGACCTCGAGCCCGGAAAGTGCCGGGCCCGCTCCGACCGAACCGACCGGAGCTGGGTCCGCCGGTTCGCCCGGGCCTGACGACGCACCCGCGCCCCCCGGTGAGCAGCCGGCCCCGGCCGCCGACGCCGGCGAGCGGCCCGCGGGCGAGGAGCCTGGAACTGCCGCAGGAGGGGCCCGACCGGCGGCGTCTGCGGTGGCCCCGGTGGTGCAGGGCGACTGGCTCGCGAGCGTGTGTCCCTATCTCACTTCAGAGGACGGGTCCTACCGTTCCGCTACCGCGGACGAGGGTCACCGCTGTGTGGCGGTCGATCCGCCGGCGACGCTGCCGCTGGCCTTCCAGGAGCGCTTCTGCCTGACCGACCGACACCCGCGCTGCGAGATGTACAAGTACGCGCAGGAAGTGGGGCAGGACGGCGGCATACCGGTACCGGCCACGCAGCTGCAGGCCGCGGCTACGCGTCCGGTCCAGGCTACGAGCGCGAGCGGCAGAGGTAGCTCCAGCCGCCCTGCCATCATCGCCGCCGCGGGCGTCGGTGGCATCGCCATCCTGGTGCTGCTCCTGGTCCTCGTGATGGGCAGCTGCGCGGGCGGCGATAGCGGCACCGACGGCGCTGCCTCCAGCGAGCCGGCGACGACCGAGGAGCCGCAGCCAGAGCCCACGCCAGAGCCGGAACCCCAGGCCACGCCCGAGCCGGAACCCGAGGCCACGCCCGAGGCCGAGCCCGACGCCACTGCCGACCCCGACGCGGACACGGCGACGCAGGGCCTGACGATCCTGTACGAGATCCAGGAGGGCGAGGCCCTGCTTAGGGTGGCCGAGACCTTCGGCGTCACGCGCCGGCGCATCCTGCGCGCCAACCCGGGCCTGGAGGAGGTCGCCCCGGCCGACCTGCCGGGCGAGACCATCGAGATCCCGCTCCCCGCCGGGTCGCTACTGGAGGAGCTCGAAGCTCTGCCCGGTTACCGGGGCCCCGTGCCCTGATGGCCCTCGGGCGCGGTCGCGGCTAGGCCTGGCAGGAGCGGCACCACGTGGTGGTGAAGCCGCCGGGCGAGACTTCGCTCAGCGTCGTTCCGCAGCGCGGGCATGGGTGGCCACCGCGTAGATGCACGCGCAGGAAGTCCCGCGCCTGCCGCTCGAACGTCGGCGGCACGCGCGTCTGTAGCTCATCCACCGCCCAGCCGCAGACCTCACGCGCTGCGCGCCACAGCGCCTCGGACTCCTCGGGCGCGAGCGACGCGCGCTTGCGGAAGGGTGCGATGCGGGCCGTCCACAGGATCTCGTCGCTGTAGGCGTTGCCGACGCCGGCCACGAACTCCTGGTTCTTGAGCAGGTTGCCCAGCTCGCCGTTGTGGCGCTTGATGCGCTGCTGCCAGAGGGCCAGGTCGAGCTGGGGGTCGTCGGCCTCCGGGCCGAGCGAGTCGAGACCGACCACCTTGCGCTCGAGTCCGGCCGGCACGACGTAGACCTTGCCCATCTTCTTGGGGTCGCGGTAGCGCAACTCGACCTGGACCTCGTCGGGAGGCAGCCAGTCGGCGCCATCGGTCCAGGCCGCGAACGGCTGCCCCGGTGGCGCATCGTCGCGCGGCCCGAAACGCCAGACCAGGGCCGTCGAGGCGAATGCCTTGGCGCTCGGCGCAGCCAGACCCAGCCGGCCGGTGAGCATGGCGTTGATGACCATGCGGTGTGCTCCCAGGTGCAGGGTCAGGAACTTGCCCCGCTGCTCCACACGCTCGAGGACGGCGCCCTCCAGCGCACGCAGCTCGGCGCTCGTACCGCGCAGGACCAGCGGCTGCTTGACGGTCGTGGTCAGCAGCGGCCTGCCCGCGAGGGCGGCACTGAAGGCATCGGCCAGGACACGGAGGTCAGGTAGCTCGGGCACGGGCCCATTGTTGCGCGCTTCGCCGCGTGATAGGATGCGCCAGCCCTACCTATCGAGAATACGCAGACCACGCAGACCCGGTAACGGAGGAGTCATCCAGCCCGATCTGGACACGGAAGACACGCCGCCGCTCTGACAAGCCCGGGACGCTGCCCGGGCTTCGCGCATGCTTGGACGGGTGGGAGCCTATCCACCAAGGAGACCAGAGAGTTGACCGTAGAAGAGCCGAAGACCACCGACACCGAGAACGTGCCGGACGTGACCGAGACAGCGACCGACGCCCCCGAGGCCGCCGCCACGGAGGAGACACCTGTCGAAGCCACGACCGTGGCCGAGCCGGAGTCCGGTGACACGGCCGCTGCCGCCGAGGCAGAGACCCCCGCCGAGGCGCCCGCCCCCGAGGCACCCGCTGCCGAAGCAGACGCCGCCCCCGAGGCACCCGCTGCCGAAGCAGACGCCGCCCCCGAGGCACCCGCCACGGAAGCGGCTTCCGAGACAGCGCCCGCCGAGGCCCCCGACCCAGAGACGCCCGCCGAGCCGGCCCCCCCGCCGGTGGATCTGGGCCCCGAGCCCACGACCATGGAGGAGCTCCTCGCCGAGCAGCCCGGCGACATCCCCAGCCTCAAGCACGGGGACGTGGTCGAGGGCCGGATCGTACGCATCGACAAGGACGAGATGCTCGTCGACGTCGGCGCCAAGTCCGAGGGCGTGGTCAGCAACCGCGAGCTCTACGGTCGCAACGCGGAGTCCCAGCCCGAGCTGAACGTGGGCGACCAGATCCTGGTCTACGTGCTCCAGCCCGAATCCACCGATGGCCACGCGGTCCTGTCCGTGCGTCGCGCCGGCCTGGAGCGCAAGTGGCGCGCCATGCAGGAGCAGTTCGACGAGGGCGTCATCATCGAGGCTCCGGTCATCGACCATAACAAGGGCGGCCTCATCGTCGACTGTGGCATCCGTGGCTTCGTGCCCATCAGCCAGATCGTCGATTTTCCCCGCCGACCTCAGAACGACCAGCCGCGTGACGCGGCGCAGGAGATCGCCGAGAAGCTGCAGCCTTACGTGGGCCGCAAGCTGCGCCTCAAGATCCTGGAGGTCAACCGCAAGGCCAACCGCCTCATCCTGTCGGAGAAGGTGGCGCTCTACGAGGAGCGGCGCGAGAAGCGCGATGAGCTCTTCAGCAGCCTGCAGGTGGGCCAGAAGGTCAAGGGCACCGTCCGCTCCATCGCCCCCTTCGGCATCTTCGTCGACCTCGGCGGCATCGACGGTCTCGTGCACAAGAGCGAGCTGTCCTGGAACAAGGTCAACAACCCCGAAGGTTCACACGAGGTGGGCGATGAGGTCGAGGCCGAGGTCATCGACATCAACCACGAGCGTGGGCGCATCAGCCTCTCCATCCGCCGCCTGCTGCCCGACCCGTGGCAGTCGACGGTGGCCGACCTCAAGGTCGGCGACCTGGTCGAGGGCACGGTCACGAAGATCGTCAACTTCGGTGCCTTCGTGCGTGTCAAGGACGGTCTGGAGGGCCTCATCCACATCAGCGAGCTGTCCCACCAGCGCGTGGCCCATCCGGGCGACGTTGTGCACGAGGGCCAGGCCCTGCAGCTCAAGATCATCTCCCTCGACTCCGAGCGCCATCGCCTTGGCCTGAGCCTCAAGCAGGCCCAGGAGGCTCCGGCCCGGCCCCCGCGCGAGCGTCGGCCGCGTGGTGAGCGTGGCGGCTTCGACCGCTCGCAGGCCATCCAGGAGCCCGAGGGTGGCATCGACAACACCCTCGCTGCCGCCTTCGCCCAGGTGCGCCAGCAGATCGCCGAGCAGGACGCCGCCGACGCGGCCGGCACCTCTTCGGAGGCCGAGGCCGTGGTCGAGGCGGCTCAGGCCGTGAAGGCTGAGGCGGTGGCTGACGCCGTCGAAGCCGAGGCCGTGGCTGAGGTCGCCGAGGCGGTCGAGGCCGGCGCTGCCGCCGAGGCGGTTGCCGACGTCGAACAGGCCGCCGAAGCCGAGGCCGTGGCCGAGGTGGCTGAGGCGGTCAAGGAAGCCGCCGAATCCGAAGCCGTGGCGGACGCCGCCGCTGCCGAGGAGGCCACCACGCCCGAACAGGCTACTGCAGCCCTCGAGCAGGCCGCCGAGGCCGAAGGCGTGGCCGAAGCCGCGCAGGCCGCCGCCGCTGCCGCCGCTGCCGAGGTCGTCGAGGACGTCGAGCAGGCGGCCGAAGCCGCCGCCGTGGCCGAGGTCGCCGAGGAGGTCCGCGAGGCCGCCGAAGCCGAGGTCGTGGCCGATCTCGAGAAGGCCGCCGAGGCCGAGGTCGTAGTCGAGGCTGCCGAGGCCGCCGAAGCCGAGGCCCAGGCCGCTGAGGCCAAGGCCGAGGCCGAAGCTGCCGACGCGGCTGCGGACGAGGCCAAGGACTAGCCACCGCCACCATCAGTCGCGGTCGCCCGCCGGGCGATCGCGCCATCAACGCCTGGCGCCGTGCGCCGCGTCGCCCCGGCCGGGGTCGCGGACGCGCGGCGTCTTCGTCTCGATGACGAGTCCGTGACGAACGATTCGGCCGAACCGGTCCCTCGGGGCCGTGTAGGACTGATGCGGTGGTAGCATGACCCGGCGGCCGTCAAGGGGCCGCCTGTAACCGGAGTCGTCACTATCCCTATGGATCGGTTCGACAAGTTCACCGACCGCGCACGCAAGGTCCTGACCCTCGCGCAGGACGAAGCGCAGCGCTTCAACCACAACTACATCGGCACTGAGCATCTGCTCCTCGGCCTCGTCCGCGAGGGTGAGGGCGTGGCTGCGCGCGTGCTCGAGAACATGAACGTCGAACTACCCAAGGTCCGCACCGCCGTCGAGTTCATCATCGGCCGCGGCGATCGGCCCGTCGTGGGCGAGGTCGGCCTGACCCCGCGCGCCAAGCGGGTCATCGAGCTGGCCATCGACGAGGCCCGCCGGTTGGGCCACAACTACATCGGCACCGAGCACCTGCTCCTGGGCCTGGTTCGCGAAGGGGAGGGCATCGCGGCCGGCGTGCTCGAGTCCCTCGGCGTCAACCTCGACAAGGTCCGCCACGAGGTCATCCGCGTGCTCAGCCAGTCGAGCGCGTCGGGCCCCAGCAGCACTAGCAGCAGCGAGAGCAAGCGCGGCTCCGGCTCCAAGACGCCTACCGTCGACCAGCTGGGCATCAACCTGACCGAGGCCGCCCGCACGGGCAAGCTCGACCCGGTCGTGGGGCGGGAGAAGGAGATCGAGCGCGTCGTGCAGATCCTCTCCCGGCGGCGCAAGAACAACCCCGCCCTCATCGGCGAGCCCGGCGTGGGCAAGACCGCCATCGCCGAGGGTCTGGCGCACCGCATCGTCAGCGGCGACATCCCGGAGACGCTCGCAGACAAGCGCGTGCTCACGCTCGATATCGGCTCGCTCGTGGCCGGCACCAAGTACCGCGGCGAGTTCGAGGAGCGGCTCAAGAAGATCATCGAGGAGCTGCGCAGCACCAACGACGCCATCCTCTTCATCGACGAGCTGCACACGCTCGTGGGCGCGGGGGCAGCGGAGGGCGCCATCGACGCGGCCAACATCCTCAAGCCGCCGCTCTCCCGCGGCGAGCTCCAGTGCATCGGCGCCACCACGCTCGACGAGTTCCGCAAGTACATCGAGAAGGACGCCGCGCTCGAGCGTCGTTTCCAGCCGGTCATGGTCGATGAGCCCACGCGCGAGCAGACCGTCGACATCCTCTTCGGCATTCGGGAGGGCTTCGAGCAGCACCACCGCGTCAAGATCACCGACGATGCCTGCCGCTCGGCCGCCGACCTCTCCATCCGCTACATCACCGATCGCCACCTGCCCGACAAGGCCATCGACCTCATCGACGAGGCTGCCAGCCGCGTGCGCCTGCGCTACAGCTCGACGCCGCCCGAGCTCAAGGCCAGCCAGAAGGAGCTGGAAGAGATCGCCAAGGAGAAAGAAGCCGCGGTCAACGACCAGGACTACGAGCGCGCCCAGGAGCTGCGTGACCGGGAGTCCGCGGCCAAGGCCAAGGCGGACCAGCTGCGCAGCGACTGGCAAGAGGCGCTGGCGGCGGAGACGCCTGACGTCACCGACGAGGACATCGCCCAGGTGGTGGCCCTCTGGACGGGCATCCCCGTCACCCGCATCGCGCAAGAGGAATCCGAGCGGCTGCTGCAGATGGAAGAGGCCCTGCACAAGCGCGTCATCGGCCAGGACGAGGCCATCGACCAGGTCTCCAAGGCCGTGCGCCGCGCACGCGCCGGGCTCAAGGATCCCAAGCGGCCCATCGGCTCGTTCATCTTCCTCGGGCCCACCGGCGTGGGCAAGACCGAGCTGGCCAAGACGCTCGCTGATTTCATGTTCGGCAGCGAGGACTCGCTCATCAAGATCGACATGAGCGAGTTCATGGAGCGCCACAACGTGAGCCGGCTCGTGGGCGCCCCGCCGGGCTACGTCGGCTTCGAGGAGGGTGGCCAGTTGACCGAGGCCGTCCGCCGCAAGTCCTACTCGGTGGTGCTTCTCGACGAGATCGAGAAGGCCCATCCCGAGGTCTTCAACATGCTGCTGCAGATCCTCGAGGATGGGCACCTGTCCGATTCCAAGGGCCGGCGCGTGGACTTCCGCAACACCATCATCATCATGACCAGCAACGTCGGGGCCAAGGACCTGCTCAAGGACACCTCGCTCGGATTCCGTCCCGTGACTGCCGACGAGGACCAGGAGCGCGAAGCGCAGTACGGCCGCATGCGGGACAAGGTGCTCGAGCAGCTCAAGGTGAGCTTCCGGCCCGAGTTCCTCAACCGTATCGATTCGCAGGTCGTGTTCCGCTCGCTCACCGTCGATGAGATCCGCGAGATCGTGGACCTGCTGCTGGCCCGGGTGCGTGACCAGCTCAAGGCCCAGCAGATCGAGATGGAGGTCACCGACCGGGCCAAGGATCACGTCATCAAGCTCGGCTACGACGTGGACTACGGCGCTCGCCCACTGCGGCGCGTCATCCAGTCGATGATCGAGGACCCGCTCGCGGAGGCCTTGCTGGTGGGCACCTTCAGCGCCGGCGATACCGTCCGGGTCGACCGGGACGAGGACTCCGGGCTCTCCATCGAGGCCGCCAAGGACAAGGCCCCCGTCGAGGCCGCCTAGGCCGTGGCGCGCTCACGGGCCGCCAGCCAGTACGTCTGCCAGACGTGCGCTGCCACCTTCCCCAAGTGGGAGGGTCAGTGCCGCAACTGCGGCGCCTGGAACTCGCTGGTGGAGACGCTGGTAGCCCCGTCCGCGCGCCGCTCGCGAGCCGGCATCGCGGCACCGGCAGCCGGCGTCACAGCGCAGCCGTTGGGTTCGCTGCGCACTGCTCGCACCGCGCGCCGGCGGACCGGCCTCGGCGAGGTCGACCGCCTGCTCGGCGGCGGCCTGGTCCCCGGCTCTGTGCTGCTCCTGGGCGGCGAGCCGGGCATCGGCAAGTCCACGCTGGTGCTGCAGGTGGCAGGCGCGCTGGCCGTGTCCGCCGCCAGCGCATCGGATGCCGAGGCGCGGGTGCTCTATGCCAGCGCCGAGGAGTCGGCGGCACAGCTGCACCTGCGAGCGGAGCGCCTGGGGCTCACCGGCGGCCCGGCCGACGGCGCCCTGCACGTGCTGGCGAGCACGGACGTGGCCGCGGTGGTCAGGGCCGCCTCGGCTGAGCCGCCGGCGCTGCTGGTGGTCGACTCCATCCAGACCGTGGAGGTCGATGGCCTTGACGGCCCGCCCGGCTCGGTGGGCCAGGTGCGCGAGGCGGCGGCCCAGCTGGGCGCCTTCGCTCGAGAGCAGGGCGTGCCCGTCCTGCTGGTGGGTCACGTGACCAAGGACGGTGCGCTCGCCGGGCCCAGGACGCTGGAGCACCTCGTCGACGCGGTGCTCATGCTCGAGGGTGACCGCTACGGGTCGCTGCGCCTGCTGCGCGCGCTCAAGAACCGCCACGGCTCGACCGATGAGGTCGGTGTCATGGAGATGACCGCCGGCGGCCTGGTGGAGGTGCAGGACACGGCCGCGGCCTTCCTCGGCAGTGGCCAGCGCGAGGCGCCGGGCGTGGCCGTGGCCGCTGTGCTCGAGGGCACGCGGCCGCTGCTGGTGGAAGTGCAGGCGCTGGTGGCGCCGGCCGGTGGCCTGGGTCCGCCCCGGCGCACCGTGGCCGGCCTCGACGCCAACCGCCTGGCCCTGCTCATCGCCGTCCTCGCGCGACGCGGCGGGATCGACGTCGGCGGGCGCGACGTGTACGCCAGCCTGGCGGGGGGCCTGACAGTGGGTGAGCCCGCGCTCGACCTGGCCGTGGCCCTGGCCATCGCCGCCTCGGCCCGCGACCAGGCCCTGGCGGTGGACACGCTCGTGTGCGGCGAGGTCTCGCTGCTCGGCGAGGTCCGGCCGGTGCGCGCTCTCGACCGGCGCCTGCGCGAGGCGGCCCGGCTCGGCTTCCGCCGTGCGCTCGTTCCGGCGGGCTCCACCGGCGGCACGGGAGCGCCCATACCGGAGCACCTGGAGCTGGTGCCGGTGGCCACCTTGCGGGCGGCCATCGAGACGGGATTCGGAGTGCCCACTGGTACCTCTGGGTAGGAGGCCACGGGTACGCGCCTTCTGGTAGCGTTCGATGGCCATGTTGAGGTTCGTCCGCCTGCTCGGGGGTGCCCTTGGGGTCATCCTCGCGATCACCCTCGCCGGGCTGTCCGATGCCCTGTCGGATCAATCGACCGGGGGTCGGTTGATGCTGCTCGCCTGGATCGTGGCCTGGGCCGTGGTCGGCTTCGCGATCATGCCCTACATCACCATCACGCCGGCCCGCTGGCTCATGCGCGCGGTCACCGACATGTCCACCGACGAGTTCGTGGCGGCGGTGGTGGGTCTCGTTATCGGCCTGCTCATGGGCTTCCTGCTGGGCCTGCCTCTGACCACGCTGCCGGCGCCCTTCGGCGTGCTCCTGCCCATCGGCGTTTCCATCGTCCTGGCACTGGGCATGATGGGCCTGACCGTGGCCAAACGGAACGACCTCATGGACGCCATCCGCGATCTCGGCCTGCGCCGTCCCGGCGCCACGCCCGCGCCCGAGTCGGAGGAGAGCCACGACCCCGTCACCTTCGTCGATACCAGCGCCATCATCGACGGCCGTGTCGTGGACGTGGTGGCCTCCGGTTTCCTCAGCGGACTGCTGATCGTGCCCCGCTTCGTGCTGGGCGAGTTGCAGCACATCGCCGACGACTCGCACCCGGGTCGGCGCAATCGCGGACGCCGCGGCATGGACGTCCTCTCCGTGCTGCAGAAGGACCATCGCATCGAGGTCGAGATGAGCGCCGAGGACGACCCCGGCGTCTCGACCGTCGACGCCAAGCTGGTCTCGCTGGCCCAGCGGCGCAACGCGGCCATCCTCACCACCGACTACAACCTCAACCGCGTGGCCCAGCTGCAGGGCGTGCGCGTGATGAACCTCAACCAGCTGGCTAACGCCCTCAAGCCGGCCTTCCTGCCGGGCGAGGAGTTGCACGTCAAGGTCATCCAGGAAGGTAAGGAGCCCGGCCAGGGCGTGGCCTTCCTCGACGACGGCACGATGGTCGTGGTCGAGGGCGGTGGCGCCCACATCGAGGGTGAGCTGGACGTGACCGTGACGCGCATCCTGCAGACGGTGGCCGGGCGCATGATCTTTGCCGAGATGGCCCCGGGCTCCTGAGGCCCGGGCGACCGAATACGACGCTCAGCGCCCCGGCACGGCACACTTGCGCGGTGACTCTGGAACGCATCGCTGACGCGGTCATCGTGGCTGCCGGGAGCAGCCGCCGGATGGGCGGCACAGACAAGCTCGAGCTGACCATCGGCGGCCGCTCCATCCTGCGCCGCAGCGTGGAGTCGATGGCGGCTGCCCCGCACATCGACCGCGTCATCCTGGTGACCGCCGCGGAGCGCGTGGAGGAGCTGCGCACCAGGCCCTGGCTCGACCAGGCCGGCGTCACCATCGTGCCCGGCGGACGGCGGCGCCAGGATTCGGTAGCCGCCGGCGTGCGGGCCGCGACCAGCGAGGTCGTGCTCGTCCACGACGCGGCCCGCCCGCTCGTCTCGACCGAGCTCGTGCGTCGCGTGGTCGAGGGCGCTCGTACGCACGGCGCGGCCATCCCCGCCCTGCCCGTGGTCGATGCCCTCAAACGCGTGGTCGACGAACGCATCGTGGGCTCCGCGGAGCGAGCCGGGCTCTACCGTGCGCAGACGCCCCAGGGCGCGCGGCGAGCGCTGCTGCTGGCGGCCGCGGAGACCCATGCCGCGGGCGACGAGGACATCCCCGACGAGGCCGACCTGCTGGCCCGCGACGGCGTGCCGGTGGCCATCGTCCCGGGTGACCCCGACAACATCAAGGTGACCGTGCCCCAGGACCTGGCCCAGGCACGCCGCCTGGCCGGCGAGGACCCGGGCGCGCGGGTGACCCTCGGCAGCGACAGCCATCCCTTCGGCGCGGGGGACGGCCTGCGCCTCGGTGGCCTGCTCATCGAGGGTGCCCCGCGGCTGCACGGCCACAGCGACGGCGACGCGGTGCTGCACGCGCTCTGCGACGCGCTGTTGGCGGCCGCCGGTGGCGGCGACCTGGGGCGGCTCTTCCCCTCCGGTCAGCGCCATACCCGCGGCGTCGACAGCCGCAAGCTGGTGGCCGAGGTCATGTCCGGCGTGCGCGCGGCCGGCCTGCTCGTGGCCGGCCTGGACGTGACCATCCTGGGTGCGCGGCCGCGCCTCGGCGGTCAACGGCTCGATGCCATGGCCAGGAGCATCGCCGACCTCACCGGCGCAGACCCGGCGCGCGTGTCGGTCAAGGCCGCGACGGGTAACCTCAGTGGCGACGAGGGTGCCGGCCGCGTCATCAGCGCGTCCTGCCTCGCTAGCCTGGTATCGCGATGAGCCTCCGCTTCAAGAACACGCTCGGTGGCGCCATCGAGCCGTTCGAGCCGCTCGAGCCCGGCCGCGTACGCCTGTACAGCTGCGGCCCGACCGTCTATGCCCCGGCGCACGTGGGCAACTTCCGGGCCTTCGTCTTCGCCGACCTCGTGCACCGCGTGCTGCGCTTCTGCGGCCACGAGGTCACGTGGGTCATGAACATCACCGACGTCGACGACAAGATCATCCGCGACGCTGCCGCCGCGGGCCAGGACATCGGCGACTTCACGGCCACGCACACGGCGGCCTTCCTCGAGGACCTGGCCCGGCTCAACATCGAAGCGCCCGACATCATGCCCCGCGCCACGGACCACATCGAGGACATGGTCGCGCTCATCGAGACGCTCATCGAAAAGGACCACGCGTACCGCACGGAGGACGGCTCGGTCTTCTTCCGCATCGCCTCCTGGCCGGCCTACGGGCGGCTGGCCCGTATCCACCCCGACCAGCAGCGCAGCGGCGAGCGTGTGGAGGCCGACGAGTACGACAAGGAGAGCGTGCGCGACTTCGCCCTGTGGAAGGCAGCCAAGCCCGGCGAGCCCAGCTGGCAGACCTCGCTTGGGGAGGGGCGTCCCGGCTGGCACATCGAGTGCTCGGCCATGAGCATGCGCTACCTCGGCTCCAGCTTCGACATCCACACCGGCGGCGTGGACCTCGTCTTCCCCCACCACGAGGACGAGATCGCCCAGTCGGAGGCCGCCACCGGTCAGCCCTTCGTGCGCACCTGGCTGCACAACGCGCATCTCCAGATGGGCGGGGCCAAGATGGCCAAGTCCAGCGGCAACATCGCCCGCCCGGCGGAGCTGTACGCGGACGGCGTCAGCCCGCGCGCGCTGCGCTACGCCCTCATGGCCACGCACTACCGTTCGCCGCTCGAGTTCTCCCAGCGCTCGCTGGAGGCGGCCGCTGCCGCCGTCGTGCGCCTCGACACGGCGGTGAGCGCGCTCGACGCCTACACCGAGGACCGCGCCGACGACGGGACGCTGCCGGCGCTGCTGTCCGACGCGCGAGGCACGTTCGCCGCCGGGCTCGAGGATGACCTCAACATCTCGGCCGCCTTGGCCGCCACCTTCGACCTGGTTCGTGAGCTCAACAGCCGCGTGGCCGCCCGCGTTCTCTCCACCGCCGATGCCCGCCGCGGCGCGGCCGCGCTGCGCGAGCTGGACACGGTACTGGGCGTGCTCGAGGATGAGGCCGGGAAGGAGCTGACACCCGAGCTGGCGGCCATGCTCGAGGAACGCGTGGCCGCCCGCGCCGCCCGCGACTGGGCCCGCAGCGACGCGCTGCGCGACGCTCTCGCCGCGGCCGGGATCGTGGTCGAGGACACGCCCGACGGCCAGCGCTGGCGCAAGGCCTAACCGTGCCCCGCGAGCCGGAGCAGCAGGGCCAGGGCCAGCGCCGCCCGCAACGGCGGAGCGGTGACCACGCGCGGGGCAAGCCCGGCGGTGGCAAGCCCGGCGGTGGCAAGCCCTACGGTGGCAAGCCCGGCAAGCGCCCCTACGGCGCCGGGTCGCAGGGCAAGCCCCATGCCGGCAGGCCACACGCCGGCAAGCCTTACGCCGGCAAGCCGGACGCCGGCAAGCCTTACGCCGGCAAGCCGGACGCCGGCAAGCCGGACGCCGGCAAGCCGGACGCCGGCCGATGGCCCGCTGACCGCGAGCGGCCACCAGCGGCTGAAGCCGGCCGTGACAGCACCACGCCCTACCCGCAGGGCGAGGGTCCGCGCGCCCCGCGAGAGGGGCGTGGCCGCGATCGGCGCGTCGAGTACCAGCATCGAGGACGGCCGCGCGGCCCGCGTCCGCAGCGTGGTCCATGGGAGCATGATCGCGGCCCGCGTCCGCGCCGCCGCGACTGGGAGGGCCCACCGCGCGGCCCGGCAGGGCCATCCCCGGCCGAGGTGCTGGGCGAGGACGAGGAGGTCGTGGCCGGACGCCGACCCGTGGAGGAG
>Ga0316198_10001505_pt1 | contig 13720 bp, 16 predicted proteins | sample OudBieAanoxic_MG_FD_204935 | JGI IMG/M metagenome (GOLD analysis project Ga0316198, IMG submission 204935) | Coastal sediment microbial communities from Oude Bieten Haven, Netherlands - site A anoxic | ecosystem: Environmental > Aquatic > Marine > Coastal > Sediment | place: Netherlands...
ATTCCGACGAAGTCGAAGTGTGTTTCGCCGCGGTAGATCTTGGTGAGCACACTCATGACGTCACCTCCACCGGTTCGGCGGGTTTCTGTCGTTGATCACTCTTTCCCATCGCCCCGCGAATCGAGAACCATCCGCCTTCACCGAGCGCCGAATGCGCTACGAGCCAGGTCGTCGGGCGCGTGTAGAAGTAGGAGACGAGAAGGTCGATCAGCGTGGCGATTCCAAGGATGAGAGCGAAACCCTTCACCGGGCCGATCGCGAGGACGTAGAGCAGCACCGCAGCGAGCGCCGTCACCGTGTCACCCTTGAGATTCGTGCTGAACGCTTTCGGGAACGAGTGATCGATCGCCTGACGGAGCGGGCGTCCGGCGTGGTACTCCTCCTTGATGCGTTCGAAGTACACGATGAATGAGTCGAGGGTGATACCGATCGACACCACCACACCGGTGACACCGGCGAGCGTCAGCGTCGTCGTGATCGTCTGGCCGAGCAAGATGATCGTGCCGACGAGGAGCGAGCCGAACACCGTGAGTCCGACAACGGCGATCACGCCGAGAACGCGGTAGTAGACGATCATGTACACGGCGACAAGCGCCAGGCCGAGTAGCCCCGCGATAAGGCCGGCGCGAAGCGAATCGGCACCGAGCGTCGCCGAGACCGATTCAACACGTTCGCGCTCGAACGTGGTCGGGAGGGCACCGTAGTTGAGGATGGCGGCAAGGTCCTCGGCCTCTGCTTGCGGGTTGTCGGAAGCTCCGATGGTGATGACGACCTGGTTCGGATCGAGCCCCTCGTTGGGATCCACGTCGGCCGCAACGGCGGGAGCGGAGGTCACCACGCCATCGACCACGATCGCGAGCTGGCGTTGCGGAGAGGTGACGGGGAATGTTGCGAGTTCGCCCGTGGCAGTCCTGAACTTCTCCCCACCTTCGGTCGTGAACTCCGGCACCACGACGACTTCGGCTGCGACACCGCTGGTTCCTGCTCGGCCGCCCTTCATGTCGGCGCCGGTCAAGAATGCCGGGCCGACGACGTACACGATCAGACCTGCTTCGCCGGGCAGGTAGGCGATCTCGGCGTTCACATCGTCGGGGTCGGAGAAGCCGGTCTCCGGATCGAGGTTCTCGGGATGATCCCCTTCAGGGTCGGTTAGCGCGGGACTCTGCTGGGCGATCTCGTAGACGGGCCGGAACGACATCTCTCCCGTTGTGCCGACGGCTTCGAGCGCACGTTCCCGATCCTCCACGCCTGGGAGCTGGACCACGATCGAACGATTGCCCTGCACACGGATATCCGGTTCTTGCACGGAACCCACACCCTCGATGCGACGGCGCATGATCCCAACGGCGGCATCGAGCGTATCGGGGTCGGTTCCTTCGGGACCGACGAGCACAACCGAGAACCCGCCTTGCAGGTCGAGCCCAAGGATCGGTGCCCAACCAGCGAGCAGCATTGCACCGAGCGACCCCCACGCGATCGCAAGGGTCAGGACAAGCGTGATGATCGCGTTCTTGCGATTCACTCCGTATCGTCTCCGATGCGCTCGGCGATTGCTCGTTTGGCGATTCTCATGCTTGAACCGCCCCCGATGTCGATCGTGAACGTCTCATCGTCCTCAGAGCGGATCGTGCCGTAAATCCCGCCGATCGTTCTGACTTCATCACCGACCGCAATCGAGTCGCGCAGCTCCTTTGCCTTCTTCGCGCGTCGTCGTTGGGGCAGCACGAGCAGCAGGTAGAAGAGGCCTCCCAGGACCACGATCGGCAACAAGAATCCGAGGGCGCTTCCGCTGCTCTCGGTCTGTGCGACGACGATCGTCGAGACGCTCGACAGGTACAGCACTGGATCCTCCGTTCGATGGGCCGGCATAGCCGCCGGGAAAGCGCCGGAACTCTAGCCGCGGAAGTGGTCTAGTCCCCCATCCTGGCACGCACAATTCGGTCGCGGTAGCCGGCGAATCTGCCATCCACTATGGCAGCGCGAGCGCCGCGCAGCAGGTCGAAGGTGTACGTGAGATTGTGGAGCGTGAGCAGGCGGTGTGCGAGGGGCTCGTTCGTGGTGTACAGGTGGCGCAGGTAGCCGCGGCTGTGTCGCCTGCAGGTCAGACATGTGCAGCCACCGTCAAGGGGTTCGGGGTCGACAATCCACTCCGCCCGCTTGATGGAGATGTCGCCCGTTCTCGTGAGCGCCTTCCCATGGCGGGCAAGCCGGGTGGGAATCACACAGTCGAACAGGTCGACGCCTCGTTCGATCGCCGCAAGGATTCCCTCCGTGTCCCCGAGTCCCATCACATAACGGACCGCGTTCGGCGGCAGGTGGGGAACAGCAGCGTCGAGGGCACGATTGCGTTCTGCGGAGGTCTCTCCAACCGCAAGGCCACCGATCCCAAAACCCGGGAATCCCAGCGCTGCGATGTCCTTGGCCGACTGCTCGCGCAGATCCGGCTCCGCCCCGCCCTGAACGATCCCGAACAACGCCCGGTCGTCGCGACGTTTTGCGGCGAGGGCCCGCTCTGCCCAGCGAAGGGTCTGGTGCATCGCAGCCTCGGCCTCACCCCGAGCCGACGGGAGCGGTACCGGCACATCGAGCGCCATTGCGATGTCCGAGCCGAGCGATTCCTGAACGGCTACCGCACGTTCCGGCGTCAACTCGACTCGAGCACCGTCGTAGGTGCTGCGGAACACGAGGCCTTCCTCGCTGATCTTCGGCTTGAGAGACAGGACCTGGTAGCCACCGCTGTCCGTGAGGATGGGGCCGTCCCACGCCATAAACCCGTGCAATTCGCCGAGCTGAGACACGACGTTCTCGCCGGGCCGCAGCATCAAGTGGTACGTATTCGCAAGGACAATCCGGGCACCGACCGTTCTCAGATCCTCGACGTCCATCGTCTTGACCGTCGCGCGCGTGCCCACCGGCATGAAGTTCGGCGTTTGCACGAGTCCGTGCGGGGTACTCATCGTTCCCATACGAGCGCGGCCGTCGGCCGCTGCGCCTTCCCAGGTCACTGCAGTCATTGATCGACCTCGATGAACATGGCGTCTCCGAACGAGAGAAACCGGTACCCGGAATCGAGAGCATGAGCGTAGACCTCACGCCACGCTGGGCCGAGCAGGGCCGCGATCATCACGATCAGGGTGGTACCGGGGGCATGGAAGTTCGTCACAACCGCATCGATCACCTTCGTACGGAACCCCGGGGCTATGAACAGGCCGGTGGATCCAGACCCGGGCCCGACCCTCCCGTCGGGCCCGGCGGCAGTCTCGAGGGTGCGCACGACGGTCGTCCCGACGGCCACGACGCGTGACCGGCGCACCTTGGTTTCGTCGATCGCTTCGGCCGTCGCCGTCGGCACCGTGTACCGCTCTTCGTGCATCTCGTGGTCGCTGATCGGTCCATCCTCCATGGGCCGGAACGTATCGAGCCCAACTTCGAGTTCAACGTCGACGATCCGCACGTCGCGTGCGTGGAGCGCCTCGACGATACGCGACGTGAAATGGAGCGCCGCCGTTGGGGCCGCCGCCGATCCGACGGCCCTCGCAAACATCGTCTGGTATCGCTCGTCGTCGTCCAAGGTGCCGCAGAAGTACGGAGGGAGCGGCACCTCGCCCAGTTCGCTCAGAACCGCGTCGACGCTGCGCTCAGACGAGACCTCGAGGGTCACAACTCCACGATCTGGATCGGTCACCACGACCAGCGTCAGTGGGCCGACCGTCAACTCGCTCCCGGGCCGAATCCGCCTGGCAGGGCGGACCAGTGCCTCCCATGTTGTGGCGGTGATCTGCTTCGTCAGCAGAAGCTCAACCCGCCCACCGGTCTCTTTGCGTGCATAGACCCGGGCGGGACGAACCCGCGTGTTGTTGACCACAACCAGATCCCCAGGGTTGAGGAGATCTGGGAGTTCGGAGAACGTACGATCGGCCAACGTCCGCACCACGAGCAGCCGAGCGGCATCGCGGGGCTCGATGGCCTCCTGTGCGATGGCCTCGGGCGGCAACGTGTAGTCGAAATCAGACGAGTGCATGCGGGCAGGACGATACGGGTGTTTGAGTCCCGAGATGAGATTCGAGACATGAGACTTGAGACATGAGACACGAGACACGAGACATGAGACTCGAGACATGAGGCTGGATCGAATCGTCGCCGGGCCGCCGAGCTGGCGGCTCGCGACTAGTCCAACAGTCTCCCCTGCGGAGACTCAACACCAGCACGCTCAACTCCCAGATGCTCGTACGCCCGCTCGGTTGCGATGCGGCCTCGGGGAGTTCGCTGAAGGAAACCTTCGAGGAGGAGGAACGGTTCGTACGCGTCCTCCACCGTCTCCGGCTCCTCTCCGACCGCGATTGCGAGTGTCGAGAGCCCGACCGGCCCCCCTCCGAACTTCCCGACGATCGCATCGAGGATGGCGCGGTCGACCTTGTCGAGCCCCATGTCGTCCACCTCGAACACTTCGAGCGCCCGGTCGGCGACTTCGCCGTCAACATGCCCGTCCGCGCGCACGGCGGCGTAGTCGCGCACGCGCCGCAGGAGACGATTCGCGACACGCGGAGTGCCGCGGCTTCGACGGGCGATGGTGTCCGATCCCTCTTCGGTGATGTCGACATTGAGGATCGCAGCCGATCGGTGGAGGATGGCCGAGATATCGTCCGACTCGTAGTAGTCGATGCGTGCGACGTAGCCGAAGCGATCGCGCAGCGGTGGGGCAACTCGCCCGACTCTCGTTGTCGCTCCAACAAGCGTGAAGGGAGGAAGGTCGATCTTGATCGACCGAGCTGCCGGACCCTTCCCAACCACGATGTCGAGTTGAAAATCCTCCATTGCCGGATAGAGCACCTCTTCCACCTGGCGTGGAAGGCGGTGGATCTCGTCGATGAAGAGGACATCGCCCGCTTCAAGGTTGGTAATGACGGCTGCGAGGTCTCCTGGACGATCGAGCGCAGGCCCCGACGTCCCTCGAAACTGGGCATCCATCTCTGCGGCCAGGATGCCGGCAAGCGAGGTCTTCCCGAGTCCTGGTGGGCCGGAGAACAGCACGTGGTCGATCGCCTCGCCGCGGCCCCGGGCCGCCTCGATCAGTATCGCGAGGCGTTCCTTCAGGTCGCTCTGGCCGACAAACTCGTCCATCCGGTGGGGGCGGAGGCCGACTTCGATTGCTTCGTCTTCGGGCGTCGGTTCGCCGGTGAGCAGTCCTTCGTCTCTCATCGCTCACTCTGCTTCCCAAGCGCCTGGAGTGACCGCCGCAACATCTCTGTCACGGACACGTCGGACGGCATGTCTCTCAACGCTCCGCTGATCTCGTCTGACTGATACCCGAGGCCCTCGAGAGCCAACCGCACCTCGCCGAGCGGACCCGATGTTTGCATTGCCCCATCGGGAACCTCGAGCTTCGGTCTGAGTTCGAGCAGCAGCTTCTGCGCAGAGCGTTTCCCTATGCCGGGAACGGCGGTGAGTGCGGCGACATCGTCGGTCGCGACGACCCGGCGAAGGTCATCCCCGGACATCGTTGCGAGAATGGCAAGCCCGACCTTCGGCCCCACGCCCGAGACCCCGAGCAGCAATCGGAACAAGTCCCGCTCGTCGGAGGAAGCGAACCCGAACAGCGCCATCAAGTCCTCACGCACTTGGAGGTGCGTGTGCAGGACGACCTCGGATCCAACGCCGGGCAGTTCGACAAAGGTACGGCTCGTCACCGCAACGTCGTAGCCCACACCCCCGACGTCGATGAGCACCGTGTCGGCACCAACCGAGGCGAGCGTGCCACGAAGGCGCCCGATCATGAGACCCTCGCGTTCAAGGCCCGGTGTTGCACATGGCACAAGGCGACGGCGAGCGCATCCGCGGCATCAGCGGGACTCGGCGCACTCGGGAGCTTGAGACGCATGGCGACGACTCTCTGCATCTGTTGTTTGTCTGCAGTGCCGGAGCCCGTGAGCGCCATCTTCACAGCGGATGGGGTGTATTCGGCTGTCTCGATGCGAGCTTCCGAGAGGACCAGCAGGGCGACACCGGAGGCACGGGCAACCGACATCGCGGTCTGGCGGTTCTTGTTCACGAAGACCTGCTCGATCGCCGCGGCCTCCGGTTCATACTCGGCCACGATTTCTCGGAGATCACGGGCCAACTCGACGAAACGTTCGCCGAGCGGCTGCGCAGGGTCCGTTCGGATGACTCCCGCGGCCACGGCCGTCTCCGTTGGGCCGGACGATTCGATGATTCCGTAGCCGGTGCGTGTGAGACCGGGATCGATTCCCAATACGAACATATGTTCTACATCGTAGCGTCGGGCGGCCGCAGATCCCAACACCGTCCGCCAATCGTCGACACCTGCCGGTCGCAGCCGAAGGGGCGCATCGGTACCTTCAGAATTCTCCGCCGAGGTCGGGCGAGACGAGGGTGTAGTTCTCGACGGCGACGCCGGTCTGGGCCAGGTGGGCGACTACGTCGTCGAGGCGGTCTGCCTGTCCGGTGTTCTCGGAGCCATAACCCCAGACCATCGGGATGAGAACCGACCTGTCGTCGGAGCTCTTCTTGAGCGTCCACCCGATCACCTCGAGCTGAAGGAAGGTCGGCACGCCCCCCTTCTCGCCGGTCTTCAGCCTGAGCCGGGTCCCAGACGGAGCCGGGATCAGTTCTTCAGCCATTCCTGCACCTCTCCGACTGTGTGGTTGCGGCCTTCCCTACCGGTTCTCCCTCCGGCCCCTCCAGTCTGTTACCCCCTACTCGAGGGAAGCGAGCACCTCGTCCGGTATGTCGAAGTTCGCGTGGACACTCTGCACATCGTCGAGATCCTCGAGGGCATCAACGAGTCGCAGCACCTTGGGAGCACTCGCCTCGTTGACCGGAACCGAGACTGAAGCGATCTGGCTCACCTCGCCCTGTTCGATCATCACGCCCGCTCCCTCCACTGCCGCTCGCACCGCGGCGAGATCACCGGGTGCACACGTGACTTCCCATTGATCGTCAGCCCCTTCGACATCGTCGGCGCCACCTTCGAGGGCTGCCATCATCACGGTGTCCTCGTCACCATTGACCAGCAGGTATCCCTTCTGTTCGAAGAGATAGGCGACCGAACCGGGTTCTCCGAGGCTGCCACCATGCTTGGTGAGTGTCGACCGAACGTCCGCGGCGGCACGATTGCGATTGTCGGTGAGGATTTCGACGTAGAGCGCAACACCGCCGGGGGCATATCCCTCGTACCAGATCTCCTCGTACTCAACGCCGTCGGCGTCACCGGCACCGCGAGCGATAGCGCGTTCGATATTGTCCTTTGGCACCGACGCGTCCTTTGCCTTCTGGATGGCGGTGGCAAGGGTCGGGTTTCCGTCCGGGTCGGGCCCACCCGTCCGGGCGGCGGCTTCAATCCCCTTGATCAGCTTGGCGAACAGCTTCCCCCGCTTGGCGTCTTGACGCCCCTTGCGGTGTTTGATGTTTGCCCACTTCGAGTGTCCGGCCATCAGCGCTCCTCGGCAAGTTCGATCAGCATGGTGTGAAGACGGTCGTCATCCGTCAACTCAGGATGGAATGATGTTGCAAGGATACGGCCCTGCTGAACCACAACCGGGTGTGCTCCTCCCCCGCCGGGATCCCCAACAGTGGCGAGGACGTCCACTTCGGCGCCGACTTTATCGATCCACGGTGCACGGATGAACACGGCCCGCATCGGGTCGCCAAGGCCGATGACGTCGAGATCAGATTCGAACGAATCGACCTGCCGACCGAACGCGTTCCTCTCGACCACAACATCGAGCACGCCGAGTTGCGGCTGAACGGGACCGGTGGTTGCCGACGCCAGGAAGATCATGCCGGCGCATGTCCCCAATACCGGCATCCCCGTCTCGATCCGTTCGCGTAGCGGCGCGATCAGACCGTAGATGGTGGCCAAACGACCGATCGTCGTCGATTCGCCGCCCGGGATGATCAGCGCGCGAACCGAGTCGAGGTCTTCCGGAGTCCTGACCTCGATTCCGACGTGCCCCAGCCGCTCAACGACGGCGAGATGCTCCCGGAAATCGCCCTGGAGAGCGAGCGCTCCGATCCTCACCTCAGTTGCCCCGGTCTTGCATCCGCTCCTCAGCCGGCAGCGTGTCGATGTTGATTCCGACCATGGCCTCGCCGAGGTCCTTGGACACCGTGGCGATCTTGGCCGGATCCTGATAGAACGTCGTTGCTTCGACGATCGCACGTGCCCGCACGTCGGGTTCGTCCGACTTGAACACGCCCGACCCGACAAAGATGCCATCACACCCGAGTTGCATCATCAGCGCGGCGTCCGACGGCGTTGCGATCCCGCCTGCAGCGAAGTTGACGACTGGGAGCGCTCCGGTTTCGGCGACCTCGCGAACGAGCTCGATGGGCGCGCGGAGCTCCTTGGCGGCGTTCATCATCTCCTCGGGATCGAGCGTCGTGAGCCGACGGATCTGACTGTTCATGAGGCGCATGTGGCGGACGGCCTCCACGACGTTGCCGGTCCCCGGCTCACCTTTCGTCCTGATCATGGCGGCGCCTTCACCAATCCTGCGAAGAGCTTCCCCGAGATCCTTTGCACCGTTGACGAACGGCACGGTGAACGCCCGCTTGTCGATGTGGTTCTCATCGACCGGCGTGAGCACTTCCGACTCGTCGATGTAGTCGACACCGAGCGACTCGAGCACCTGAGCCTCCACGAAGTGGCCAATCCGCGCCTTCGCCATGACCGGAATCGAGACGGCACCTACGATCTCTTCCACCTTCGACGGGTCGGCCATCCGGGCGACGCCGCCGTGGGCACGAATATCGGCGGGAACACGCTCGAGCGCCATCACCGATACGGCTCCTGCGTCCTCGGCAATCTTCGCCTGTTCGGCATTCACGACGTCCATAATGACGCCGCCTTTCAACATCTCGGCGAGCCCGCGCTTGACGCGATCGGTACCGAGCTCGGTGGTGATGTCCACGGTGATCTCCTCAGTGTTCTGTACCTGAAGTGTACCGACGCGCCGCCCCGTAGAAACGAGGGCCTACAAGGCCGCCTGCGCCGCGAGTGCATCCTCGTAGGCAGAGACAAACGCTGCCGCAACCGTCGGACCGTCGAACCGCTTGACCCGTTCGGCGGCCGCGTTCCCCAGGTCGTGGGCCACCGCCGGATTCGCAAGGAGATCGATGATCTCCTCGGCGAGACTCGCAGGATCACCCGGGTCAACGAATCGAGCCGCCGGCCCTGCCACGTACTCGAACGCGGGCAGCGCCGATGCAACCACGGCGCACGCCGCCGCCATCGCCTCCGCGAGCGTGATCCCGAAGCTCTCACCGCCGAGGTTCGGGGCGCAGAACACCGTCGCGGCAGCCAGCCTGTCTCGTTTCACATCGTCGCCGACCCATCCGAAGTACTCAACACCGTCACTCCGCTCACCGCGGTTCGCGCCCATCACGCTGAGCGCCGCTTCGGGAATCGATCTGCGTACCGTCGGCCACGCGTCGAGGAGCACCGACAGGCCTTTCCGCTCGTCGTCCCTCCCGAGAAAGGCGACGCGGAGCGGATCCTTGGGTCCGGCCACGTAGCTCCCGACATCAATCCCGTTGGGGATGACGCGGTAGTCGACAATGCCGTCGATCGAGCTTCCCGAAATCGGGCTGGTGACCGTCACCACGGATGCCCGGCGAAGCGCCATCCGTACCCCGCTCCGGCCGTAGCGGTAGAGGCTCCGAACCCAGCCGGGTGGATCGGCGTGGAACGTGGCGACCTTTGGCGGCCCGTCAACCCGCAACGCTGCGGGAGATACAGCCGGCATCAGCGGTTCGTGCACGTGGATGACGTCGACACCTGCGAGAGCCAGCGCAAGATCGCGGCCAACACGCGGGTCGAGGAGGATCGGTGTCGCGGCGCGATTCGCAGTGATGACCCTCGTGGCTCCGAGGAGGATCGCCCCCTCGGGACCTTCGGTTCCCGGACCCACGATGACCGGATTGTGTCCAGCTTCGCGCAGCCATCCGGCGAGGCGGATGACCTGGTCCTGGACGCCCCCCGGCCGACCGAGGTCGTACGGAGAAACGAGCCCGACCCTCATTCCTGCTCTTCCTCGACAGCGACATCGGATGGCCAATTGGGCTGGAACAGATGCCAGCTGGTGGGTGCGGCACGGATGATGGCTTCGAACTCGTGCGCGAGCGCCTGTGTGCCGAGCCGGATGCGCTCTGAACGTTCATCGGCGTCGGGCAGCGGCAGCTCCGGGTGGACTTCGAACAGGTATCCGGGTCCGTCGTAGTACGAGCCGACCGGGAAGAGGGCCGCTCCGGTCAACTCAACCAGCGAGCACGGCCCGGCGGGCATCGTTGTCATCTCTCCGAAGAACTCGACAGGAACGCCGCGACCGTTGACGTCACGGTCGGCGACGAGCGCAACAACCCGGCCCGCGTTGAGCGCCTTCGTCAGCACCGACATCGTTGAACCTCTACCGTGAATCAGAATGTCGATGCCGAACGCCGCGCGCGTCTTGATGAACCAGTCGGTGATTCGCCGGTTTGGGAGGTCCTCGGCAACCGACAACACCCGTAGATTCAGCGACTCCGCCACCGCACCCGCAACCTCCCAGTTCCCCATGTGCGGTGCCACCATCACAACGCCGCGTCCCGCCTGCTGGGCGGCGTACACGGCGTCCAGACCCGTTGCGTGAGCCTGGCGGACCACCCACCCCTTCCTTCTCGGACGGAACCAGAACACCTCAGCCCAGTAGCGGCCGTAGCTAGCAAACATCTCGCGCCCCGCGGCGGTGATCTGCTCCTCGCTCGGAGCAGGTCCCATGACGCGACGCATATGCCGCCGCAGGAGCCGCATGCGCTTTCCGGCGACAAAGGAGAGCCCGAACCCGATCCCGCGCCCGGCGGTTCTCATGGCGGGCGCGGGAAGGAGTCCGAAGAGACCGGAGAGTGCCCGGTACAGGAGGTAGCCGAGAAGGCCCTTCACCCTGGGAGCTGCTGCCAGGTGCGCCGCATGCGTTGCACGACCGTGAGTCCGGTCAGCACGACGAAGATCCACAGCATCGGTTCGAGGATCGGCAGTCCGAAGCCGGCGAGGATCACACCGGTGAGCGCCAGGATCATCCGTTCGGCTCTGCCCATCCAGCCACCGCGCCCTTCGGCACCCCACGATTCCGCTTTCGCTCGGACATACGGAACGAGTAACGAGAACGCAAGGGCGACGAGGCAGAGAATCAGGCCGACCGAGTTTTCGCGGAGGTACACGCCGAGACCGACCCACACAGCCACCTCGCCGAAGCGGTCGGACATCGTGTCGATGAATGCACCCCGGTCGGACGAAACACCCTTGTACCGCGCGAGCGGACCGTCGAGGGCGTCGAGTAGGACGCCGAACGCGGCCGTGAATCCTCCCTGCCAGAGGAGACCGTTGGCGATCAGAGCCGCACCGGCAACGGTGATGGCGAGACCGAGCACCGTAACCATCGTCGGAGTGACGCCGATCTTCCCGAGTGCGCGGGCGATCGGCTTGAGAATCGGCGCGGCCTTCTTGCGCGCTTTGAGGTCGATCATCCGGTGCCTTTCACTGGTGCGAAGGTAGCACAGCTGCCACCGATCATCGCTCCGGATACAATGGTACGTCCCGAGCGATGTCGAAGCCCAAACGACACACCCCGTGAAAAGGAAGTGACCTGATGCCAGAGCGCCACGCGCAGTTGAGTTTCGATGGAACCGAGTACGTGCTCCCGGTCGCCGAACCGACGATCGGCAACCCCGGTTTGGGTATCGGTCAACTGCGCAATGACACCGGCGCCGTCACCTTCGACCCGGGTTTCGCGAACACCGCGGGCGCCCGCTCATCGATCACGTACATCGACGGAGGCGCCGGCGTCCTGCAGCACCGCGGCTATTCCATAGAAGATCTCGCTGCGAACGCAACGTTCCTCGAGGTTGCGTATCTCCTGCTCTTCAAGAAGCTGCCGACGAGAGCCGAACTCGACGTCTGGGAAAATGATGTTCGTCACCACACCCTGCTGAACGAAGAGATGAAACGATTCTTCGACGCCTTCCCGAAGAGCGCTCACCCCATGGCCATCCTGTCGTCGGCCACGAATGCCATCTCGACGTTCTATGAAGAGTTCCACGATCCCACCGATGAGGATTCCTTCAACGAGAGTGCACTCCGGTTGATCGCAAAGATGCCGACGATCGCAGCGTGGGCGTACAAGAAGTCAATTGGGATGCCCTACTGCTACCCCCGCAACGACCTCATGTACGTCGAGAACTTCATCCACATGATGTTCCACCTTCCCGTTCAGCAGGAAGAGGTCGATCCGGTGCTCGTGAAAGCGCTGAACGTCCTCCTCATACTCCATGCCGATCACGAGCAGAACTGTTCGACGGCCACCGTTCGGGGAGTTGGCTCGAGCCAGGCGAACCTCTTCGCTTCCGTCTCTGCGGGGATCGATGCGTTGTGGGGCCCCCTCCACGGCGGCGCGAACCAGAGGGTGATCGAGATGCTTCGGACGATTGTCGAAGACCCGGATGCGTCGGCCAAGTCCATGGTCGCTCGCGCCAAGGACCCGAATGACCCGTTCCGGCTCATGGGATTCGGACACCGGGTGTACAAGAACTACGACCCTCGCGCCCGCGTACTGCGCAGCTATGCCGACGAAGTACTCGGCAGCATGGGGATCACCGACCCTCTCCTCGAGGTAGCAAAGGAACTCGAGCAAGCGGCGCTCGATGATCCGTACTTCGCCGACCGCAAGCTCTACCCGAACGTCGACTTCTACTCGGGGCTGATATTCCGGGCCCTGAAGTTCCCGACTCGCATGTTCACCGTCTTGTTCGCCATCGGGCGGGTCCCGGGATGGATGGCGCAGTGGAAAGAGATGACCGAAGACCCGGATACCCGGATCATGCGTCCGCGCCAGGTCTACGTTGGAGAGATCGACAAGGAGTACCTCCCGATCGATCAGAGGTAGCCCGAAGCAGACTCGAGACACGGAGCCTCACCTCGGGTCTCGAGTCTCAGATCTCGGGTCCCGAGTCTGCCGGCGGTGCCGGTACGGGTTCTGTGTACTGATCCGTGACTGTGCCGTCTATTCCGTCCACCATGACCAGGGCGCGTTGGGAGGGTGGGTCGTCGGCACTGAAGACCAACACGTTCCATACCGGTCGTGCCCGCCATCCGGCGAAACCGAGTGATGCGGACGCATGTCCGACCGGGAACTCCAAGGTCCGGTTGGCTACGTCGAGTGCCTCTCCCTCGCGAACCTCGAGGTTCCACGACGCGATGAGGTGGTAGGAGCCGACCACGACCAGCACAGCGACCGCGGCCCACCACATCGCTGAGGGCAGGGCTCCGGTGGTGATCAGCACCGCGACAACGACGGCCCCAACGAAGTACACGACGGCTGCCCGCCTCCTCCGGTTGGTGTCCGGAACGTGGTACTCACCCACGAGATTCGAATCCAGATCCTCCGGTATGGCCGCCGCTTCGGCGACATCGGCAGGGATCTCGATCGAACGTCGGTCTTGACTCACGTCGGCGTCTCTCCAAACGCGCTCTCAACGAGTTCGGGATCGATGGTCTGTTCACCACGATTGCGGTGCCACCGATCCCACACCACCAGCATGGAGGGCAACACGAGGATGGCGGCAAGCAACGACAGCAGAATCGTGTAGGCAGTCACGAAGCCGAACTGCCGGAACGGAATCGTGGTTGAGGTCATGAGAATCCCGAAGCCGAAGATCGTGGTCATCGCCG
>Ga0316198_10001506_pt1 | contig 13707 bp, 10 predicted proteins | sample OudBieAanoxic_MG_FD_204935 | JGI IMG/M metagenome (GOLD analysis project Ga0316198, IMG submission 204935) | Coastal sediment microbial communities from Oude Bieten Haven, Netherlands - site A anoxic | ecosystem: Environmental > Aquatic > Marine > Coastal > Sediment | place: Netherlands...
GTCCCCCTGGCACCGCTGTTTACCGACGACGCCGACGTCGCCCGCCTGCTGGTGGTGGCGCTTCTCGTCGTGGCCGTGCTGCAGCCGTTGGCGGGATGGGTGTTCGTCCTCGACGGCATCCTCATCGGCGCGGGCGACGGACGCTACCTCGCGCTGGCCGCGGTGGGGGCGACCGTGGTCTTCGTGCCACTCGCCGTGCTGGCGGTGCAGGCGTCGTCGTGGGGCGACGCGGTGGGGATGGTGGCGTTGTGGTCGGCCATCGGCGGCTGGATGCTGGCCAGGCTGGCAACCCTCGCGCCGCGGGCCCGCTCGCAGCGCTGGCTGGTCACGGGCGGCCGGGGCTGACCTACCAGAGCACCGCGATGGCGACGTTGACGATGGCAAGGCCGCCGACCAGGTAGTACAGCCCGTCCGGGATGACCTCCTTGCGTCGATTCACCCACACGAGCAGGAGGACGATCGCGGTGATCACGAGCTTGACCGTGATCTTGGCGTAGTCGTACTCCCGGTCGAGCACGGCTTCGCCGAGACCCACGATGATCACCCCTGTCACCAGCTGGGTCAGGGCGCCGTGCAGCATCGCGGGGTTGACGTGCCTCTCGCCACGCGCCCGCATCTGGACGAGCCAGCCGCCGATGAGGCTGGCGAGGCCGAGGAAGTGCAGGACGACGACGAGGTCGTAGACGATCTCCACGCCGACGAGCCTAGGACAGGGCCCGGCGGATCACCTCAGGCTGGTCACCCACCAGGCCAGTGAGCCCGCCCGAGACCGCCTCGCGCACCTGGACGGCGAGGTCTCCGTGCTCGTCGGCATGCTCGCCCCGCCACAAGTGCTCGGGCAAGAAGGCGTTCTCGGCCCGCAGGGTCCAGGTCCATGCGGGCAGCCCGCGCGACGCGGCTGCTTGGAGCACCTCAGGGCCGTTCCTCGCCCCGGCCGAGGCAAGGGCCAGGTCGGTCGCGAGCCCCACGAGGTCTGCTCGGGCGGCGATCGCATCCCAGGCCAGCGCGTCCTCAGGTGCGGCATCCTCCACAAGCTGTACCAGCCGTAGGTCGGGAATCGCGCCCCCGGCACGCAGCGCGTGGAGCCGATCGAGCGGTGCCGCCTCGAACGCCATGACCCAGATCGGCGTCGCCTCGCACGGTGCACCCGCCGTGGCCAGGTCTCCCAGCAGCGAGTCCACGACGTCCAGACCGCGCGAGGCAGCCGCCTCGACGTCCTTGAGCTCCACGGCGACGCCGACGCAGCGTCGCCGCTCCGACGCCTCGGCCACGGCCACGGCCAGCACCTCGGCCAGGGTGAGGACGACCTCGGCGCCGTCCCGCTCGGCGCTGGCGGTTCGTACGTGCGGCCAGCGTTCCCGGCAGCGCAGCGCGGTGACCTCGTCCACGGTCATCTCGTCTGCCCACCAGTCCACGATGTCCTCGTGCGCCACCCGTCGAGCCGAGCAGCGGTCGGCCAGGTCGCGGCGGCCGGCAACGTCGGTCGTTCCCGACAGCGCGGTGTCGTGGCGGGCCACCAAGGTCGCGTCGGCGCACGGCACGACATCCACCTCGATGACGTCCGCACCGGCGTCGAGTGCAGCGCGGAACCCGGAGGCCGTGTGCTCGGGGAACTTGGCCGGAGCGCCGCGATGCCCGACGACCAGCGGAACACGCCCCGCACCCTCATCCATTCGGCTGCTCCCACTGCGCGCGTTGTGGTGCACGATTCGAAGACCTTCACGGTACGGCGAGGACGCATGGACGAGCAGCAGGAACCCTCTGCCGGCTCCCGCACGGGGACGCCGCTGGACTGGGTCATGAGCCGCCCCGACGTCACGTCCAGGCTCCGTCGCGAATCACCCGACCCTTCGGCATCTCCATGACCTTCGACATGGTGATCGCCCCTGGGCTGCTACCCGGAGGCGATGGCGACCCCGCCACAGCAGACCTGCTTCAGACGGTGGCCGCGCTGCTGGGCCAGGAGGGTCTGGCGATCCTCGACTCCGCGCGGCCGATCACGACCGAGGACGCGAGCTCGGCCGGCTGCTACCGGGTGGAGAACCTCGGGCCCCGCGGACACGACCGGACGGCGTTCCTTCTGCGCCGCTGACCGGGTGCGACGACCGTCACTCCCACTCGATCGTGCCGGGTGGCTTGCTGGTCACGTCCAGGACGACGCGGTTCACCTCGCGCACCTCGTTGGTGATGCGGGTCGAGACGCGCTCCAGCAGCGCTGCGGGGAGGCGAGCCCAGTCAGCGGTCATGGCGTCCTCGCTCACCACGGGACGCAGCACGACCGGGTGCCCGTACGTGCGCCCGTCCCCCTGCACGCCCACCGAGCGCACATCGGCCAGCAGCACCACCGGGAACTGCCAGATGTCGCGGTCGAGGCCGGCCGTTGTGAGCTCCTCGCGGGCGATGGCATCGGCGGCACGAAGTGTCGCCAACCGGTCGGCGTCCACGGCGCCGACGATGCGGATCGCTAGTCCCGGTCCGGGGAACGGGTGACGCCACACGATGTCGGCCGGTAACCCCAGCTCTTCGCCGACGGCGCGTACCTCGTCCTTGAACAGGGATCGCAGCGGTTCGATGAGTCCGAACTCGAGGTCGTCGGGCAGTCCCCCGACGTTGTGGTGGCTCTTGATCGTGGCAGTCCCGCTGCCGCCGCCGGACTCGACGACGTCGGGGTAGAGCGTGCCCTGCACCAAGAAGTCGACGCTCTCGCCGGCCGCACCAGCCGTCGCCAGGACGTCCAGGGCGGCCTGCTCGAACACGCGGATGAACTCCCGACCGATGATCTTGCGCTTCTGCTCGGGGTCCGACACCTCGCTCAGCGCGTCGAGGAACCGGCGCTGTGCGTCGACGACGACCAGGTCGACTCCGGTGGCAGCCACGAAGTCGCGTTCGACCTGCTTGGCCTCCCCCTCGCGCAACAGCCCGTGGTCGACGAACACGCAGGTGAGCTGGTCACCGACCGCGCGCTGCACGAGCGCCGCCGCGACAGCGGAGTCCACCCCACCGGACAGACCGCAGATGAGCCTGGCGTCGCCGACGTGCGCTCGGATCGCAGCGACCTGCTCGTCGACGATCGTCGACGTGGTCCACGTCGGACGGCAGCCGGCTATGTCGTAGAGGAAGTGCTCGAGCACCCGCTGGCCGTGCTCGGAGTGCATGACCTCGGGGTGCCACTGGACCCCGGCGAGGCGCCGCTCGGTGTCCTCGAACGCTGCCACAGGGGCCCCGGCAGTGTGCGCGAGGGGGCGCAGACCGTCCGGGGACTTCGTGACGGCGTCGCCGTGGCTCATCCAGACATCGAGCTCGGCCGGCAGCCCGGCAAGCAACGTGGCGTGCGTGTCGACCTGCAGCCGCGTGCGGCCGAACTCCGACAGCCCGGTGCGCTCCACCCGGCCACCAAGCCCACGCGCCATGGACTGGAACCCGTAGCAGATGCCGAAGACCGGCACGCCCTTGTCGAACAGGGCGGGGTCGGTAGCCGGCGCACCCTCGGCGTAGACGCTCGACGGCCCTCCGGACAGCACGATGGCCGACGGGCGACGCGCCAGCATCTGCTCCACGGGCATGGTGTGGGGCACGATCTCGGAGTACACGCGAGCCTCTCGGACCCGTCGAGCGATGAGTTGGGCGTACTGGGCGCCGTAGTCGACGACGAGGACGAGGTCGTGCGCGGTCACTGGCGAAGTCTAGGCTGCGCGCGTGACGCCGTACTCCCTCGACGAGCTCGCCGAGTCCGCGGGAGTGCCAGCGCGCACGATTCGTTTCTACCAGGCCAGTGGGTTGCTACCCAAGCCCCGCCGCGAGGGGCGCGCTGCGGTCTACAACGACGACCACCGACAGCGTCTGGACCTGATTGCCGACCTGCGTGCCCGCGGCCTCAAGCTGGACGCGATCCGCGACATGGTCGATGCGGGTTCGCTCGGCAAGGCACCCGTCGTCGCGCTGCTGGGCCCGGACGCCGCAAGCGAGCGCTGGCTGACCGAGGCGTCCCGGACGTTCGACGCCACCGGGTTGGCCGAGTTTCTCGGTGAGGCGAACCTCGACCTGCTCAGCGACCTGGTCGAGGCCGGCTACCTGACCAAGGTGAACACGGCTGAGGGCTGGCGCTGGCACGCCGACGACCTCCCGCTGCTGCGGGGCGCACTGCAGCTCGCCGAGCTCGGCACCGACGTCTCGCTGAGCGCGGCCGGCCGCGACCTCATGCGCTCGAGCATCCGCACCATGGCCGAAGCCCTCGTCCGCATGTGGCTGGACGAGGCCGGCCGTGCCTACGCCGGCGATGCCTCACCCGGCGAGCTGGAACTGAGCCTGGACCGCGTACGGGCGATCGCCTGGCAGTCTGCGGCCCACATCACCGCACAGGAGATCGAGCGGGCGGTGACCCGTGCCGACGAGCTGGCGCGGCCCGGCGAGACGGGCTGACCCGCGACGTCCCTGACGGCGCCGCCCTGTGGGTCGGACTGCCTGCTGGGATGCCTGAGCGAGGGAACCGCCAGATCCGACGGGCACGTCGTGGCCCGACACGACCCGACATCCCCGGGGAAACTAGCTACGCCACGACGAGGCAAGGAGGGAAAGGTACCTTCGCCAGGGCCCGAGCTGCGGCGTAGGTACCTTCCATCACACAGCCGGCGGCATCGGTACCTTTGCCCCGCCCTGAACCCCGTCGTTGGTAGGAAACCCCCGCTATGCGGGTGTTCGAAGCCAACGATGAGCCCGTCCGGGTGGGAAAGGTACCTCCGCCGCACGAGCCAAGGCGGGAAAGGTACCTTCGCCAGGGCTGAGGGGGACCAGCGCGACATCGGCGGCGCAGAAACTCGCTTTCGTCCTCCGCGGCGTACGACATACATTCGCCTCTCGTGCGTCATCTCCCGCTGATCGACCCGGGGACGCCCGACCTCCGAAGCGCCGAGCGCTATCTGTGGTGGGTGGCCCTGGGCCAGAGGCGCACCCTGCTCATCGGTGTGACCTGGGGAATCGCCTGGATGGGAGCCCAGGCCCTCGTGCCGGGGGCGCTCGGCGCGGGCGTGCAGACCGTGGTGGACGCCGATCCCGGTGGCGCGCTCAGGTGGGGACTGGTCGTCCTGGCCCTTGGGGCGGTCCAGGCGTTCGCGGGCATCATGCGGCACCGAGCAGCCGTGACCAACTGGCTCACGGCGGCGTCCCGAACCCAACAGCTCGTGTCGCGTCAGGCGAGCGCGCTGGGCGGTGACCTGGCGGGGCAGGTGTCCACGGGCGAGGTTGTCACGGTGACCGCCAACGACGTCGAGCGCGTCGGATCGCTCTTCGACGTCACGGCCCGCTTCGCCGGAGCCATCGTGTCGTTCGTCGTCGTCGCCTCGCTGCTGCTGAGCCGGTCTGTCTCGCTGGGCTTGATCGTGCTCATCGGTGTGCCGCTGCTGTCGCTGGGTGTGCTGCCCCTCGTGCGTCCGCTGGAACGGCGCGAGGCGACGCAGCGCGAGCGCATCGGGATCGCCAGTGCCCGTGCCGCCGACACTGTCGCCGGGCTGCGCGTACTTCGTGGGATCGGCGGTGAGGGACTCTTCCTGGCCCGCTTCGCCGATGCCTCGCAACGAGCCCGCGAGGCAGGCGTGCACACCGCACGAGTGCGATCGGTGCTCGACGCGCTGCAGGTCGCGCTCCCCGGCGTGCTCGTGGTCGCGGTCACCGGCCTCGGTGCGATGCAGGTCGCGAACGGCACCTTGCAGGTCGGGGCGCTCGTTGCCTTCTACGGATACACCGCCTTCCTGGTGCTACCGCTGCGCACGCTCACCGAGGCGGCCGAGAAGCTCACCGCGGCCCGGGTAGCCGCGCGCCGCGTCGTCAGGGTGCTCTCCCTGCAGCGCCTGCGCCACGAGCCGCCTACAGGCGTCGACGAGCCAGGCACCGGAGACCTGGTCGACCCGGTCACCAGACTGGTCGTGTCCCCCGGTCACGCCATCGGACTGGTGAGCGCCGACCCGTCGACGACGGCCGCCCTGGTTCGCCGGCTCGGCGACGTGCCCGTGGCGGGTTCGCAGCCGGCGGCGGCAACCCTGGACGGCGTCGCACTGGCCGACCTGACGACCGACATCGTCCGGCGTCGGGTGGTCGTGCAAGACACCGACCCCGTGCTGCTGTCGGGCTCGCTCGACGCGTTGCTCGACGTGCCGCGCAGTGGGCGGATCTCCGCTGAGCAGGCCATCGCAGGCTCCTGCGCCCAGGACGTCTTGGACGGGCTGGGCGGGTTCGACTCCGAGCTGCCCGAGCGCGGTCGGTCGCTGTCCGGCGGCCAGCGACAGCGGCTGGCTCTGGCCCGGTCGCTGCGTGCCGACCCCGACATCCTGGTTCTGGAGGAGCCCACCAGCGCGGTCGACTCCCACACCGAGGCGGCCATAGCGGCGTCGCTGACAGCGATCCGCGAAGGCCGCACCACGGTTGTGGCCAGTGCCAGCCCACTCGTGCTGGGCGCGCTGGACGAGGTCGTTCTCCTGGAGGGCGACCGGGTCGTCCAGCGCGGCAGCCACACCGATCTGATGACCGATGCTCGCTACCGGGCGATCGTGACGAGGGAGGACTCATGAGGACGCCACCGGCGCCCAGCGAGGACGCCACCCGCGTGCACCGGCTGCCGGTCGCCTCGGGCACCACGATGCGCGCCGAGGTTCGCCGGCTCATGGGTCGCCACCGCGCGACGATGCTGACGGTGATCGCCATCCACGGGATCGCCGTGCTCGCCGGGCTAGTGGGCCCCCAGGTTCTCGGCGCCCTGGTCGAGCAGCTCAGCGACGGGCAGGTCGACGCGCTGGGCTGGTTGATCGGCGGGTTCGGGGTGGCCATCGTGGTGCAGACGGTCGCGACACGCGCCTCCCGGCTTCGGGCGAGCGTGCTGGGCGAGTCCGTGCTGGCCGACCTTCGCGAGGACTTTCTTCGCCGCGCGGTCGACCTGCCCCCGAGCGAGGTCGAGCGGGCCGGCACGGGCGACCTGGTCACCCGCTCGACCACGGATGTCGACCGCCTCACCTGGGCTGTCCGGCACGCCGTCCCGGAGATCGCGATCGCACTGGTGAGCGTGCTGGTGATCGGCGCGGCGCTGGTCGTCACGGCTCCCCCACTGGCGCTGGCGTGGCTCCTGGCACTCCCGCCGATCGTTGGCGTCTCGCGCTGGTACTTCCGGCGGGCTCCGGCGGCGTACCGGTCAGAGATGGGCGCGTACGCGGCCGTCAACGCAGTGGTGGCCGAGAGCGTCGACGCCGGTCGCACCCTGGAGACGTACCGGTTGGGTCCGGCCCGGGTCGATCTCACCGACCGACGTGTCGGGCAGTGGCTCGACTGGGAGCGCTACACGCTGTACCTGCGTTCGGTGTTCTTCCCCTCGGTCGAGTCGGCCTACGTCGTGCCCCTCGCGGTTGTCGTGGGCATGGGTGGCTGGCTGGTGGCCGACGGGCGGATCAGCATCGCCGCATTCACCGCCGCCGTGCTCTACACGCAGATGCTCATCGAGCCAGTCGACCTGGTGCTGATGTGGTTCGACGAGCTTCAGGTCGGGCAGGCGTCCCTTGCGCGGCTGCTGGGCGTGGCAGAGGTCAAGGCGCCGCCGACCGATCCGGACGAGCGGCCGACCGACGAGCACCTGGACGCCCGCGACGTGCACTTCGGCTACCGCGACGACCAGGACGTGCTGCGTGGGATCGACCTCGGCGTCGTGCCGGGTGAGCGCCTCGCCGTGGTGGGCCCCTCCGGTGCCGGCAAGTCGACGATGGCGCGGCTGCTGGCTGGCATCCATCCGGCCCGCTCGGGTGAGGTGCGCCTCGGCGGAGCCGACGTGTCGGTCATGCCGCCGGAGCGGATCCGCCGGCACGTGGTTCTGGTGACCCAAGAGCACCACGTGTTCGTCGGGCCGCTGCGCGACAACCTGCTGTTGGCCAACCCCGACGCCGACGATGCCGACCTGTGGCACGCGCTCGAGGTGGTGGGAGCCGACACCTGGGCCCGCCGGCTGCCCGACGGCCTTGACACCGAGGTCGGCTCAGGCGCGGCAACGGTGTCTCCGGTCCAGGCGCAGCAGATCGCCCTGGCCCGGCTGGTGGTGGCCGACCCGCACACGCTCATCCTCGACGAGGCCACCTCGCTGCTGGACCGTCGCGCCGCGCGGTCGCTGGAGCGCTCGCTCGGACGGGTGCTGGACGGCCGCACGGTCGTGTCGATCGCTCACCGGCTGCACACCGCGCACGATGCCGATCGCGTCGCGGTTGTCGAGGACGGCCGGATCAGCGAGCTGGGCAGCCACGACCAGCTGGTGGCCGCACAGGGCTCGTACGCGGCCCTGTGGGAATCGTGGCAGGGCGAAGGCAGCTCGTCGCACCACTGACAGGGCTCGGCTGGCGCGCGCCCGGCGCGGACGGCTCAGGCGTGGACCGGCAGTTGCAGGGCTCCGGGGGCGTCGGCTGGGACGACCGGGGCCTTCGGGGCCACCGGGACGAGCTGGGCGTAGTCGGACCCAAGGGGGGGTCGCGGGTCGTCCTGGCCCTTGTTCGGCCAGAACGACATCGCCCGCTCCGCCTGTGCCGTGATGGTCAGCGACGGGTTCACCCCGAGGTTCGCCGACACGGCCGCCCCGTCCGTGACGTGCAGGCCCGGGTGTCCGTACACACGGTGCCACGCGTCGATGACGCCCGTCTCGATCGAGTCTCCGATCGGCGACCCGCCCAGGACGTGGGCCGTCGCGGGCAAGTTGGCCAGCTCGAACCAGCTGCCGTAGGCGCGTGCGTCCATCTTCTCGGCCAACCGCCGCACGACGTCGTTGCCGGCCGGGATCCAGGTCGGGGGCGCGTGCCCCTCGTCGTGGCTGCTGCGCAGGATGTCGGCGCCGGCGACACGCTCGACGCGCATCTTCAGCGAGTTGTCGGTGTCTTGCATGACCAGCACGACGAAGCCACGTTCGGACTGCCGACGGACCCAGGGCACCTGCCACAGTGCGGTGGGGTCGGCCCGGAACGCGTCGACGAACCGCCGCCATCTCGGCACGCTGGGCTCGCCGGGCAGGTCTCCGTCGACCAGCAGCGACTGCAGCAAGAGCAGCTGGTTCGAGCCCTTGCTGTATCGCACGGGCTCCACGTGCGTGCCGGACTCGGGGAAGAACGACGAGGTGATGGCCACCCCGACGCTGTGGTCGACGTCGGTCATCTTGTCGGTGTAGGCAGCCAGCAGCGCCTCGCTGTTGGTGCGGAACTTGCGCCCGAGCTCGGTCGACAGCTCGGGCAGGTGGCCGTCGCGCTGCATGCGCAGCAGGAGCTTCTGGGTGCCCAGCGAGCCGGCCGCCAGCACCACCTGGTCAGCCGTGACGGTCTTGCTGGCACCCTCGCCGCGTCCATCCGTGCGGGCGAGGTCGACGAAGTAGCCGCCCCCCGCCTGCGGACGCAGTGCCTGCACCGTCGTCAACGGAACCACCCGCGCGCCGGCCTTCTCGGCCAGGTACAGGTAGTTCTTCATCATGGTGTTCTTGGCACCGAAGCGGCAGCCGACCATGCAGCCACCGCAGCGGTTGCACGTCGTTCGCGTCGGACCGGCACCACCGAAGTAGGGGTCGGGAACGGCCTGGTCGGGTTTGTCGCCGAACAGCACTCCGACCGGCGTGCGCCGGAACGTGTCCCCCACGCCCATGTCGTAGGCGACCTCGCGCATGAGCTCGTCCGCGGGCGTCATGTCGGGGTTCTCGACCACGCCGAGCATGCGGCTGGCCTGGTCGTAGTACGGGTCGAGCTCGTGCTTCCAGTCGGTGATGTGGGCCCACTGCGCGTCCTGGAAGAAGGCGTCGGACGGCTTGTAGAGCGTGTTGGCGTAGATCAACGAGCCCCCACCGACGCCGGCGCCCGACAGGGCCGCGGCGTGCTCGAGCACGGTGATGCGGATCGTGCCGTACATGCCCAGCTGGGGTGCCCACAGCGACTTGCGCGGGTCCCAGTTCGTCTTGCCGAAGTCCTCGTCGCGCCACCGGCGTCCTGCCTCGACGACGAGCACCCGGTAGCCCTTCTCGACGGCGCGCAGCGCCGCCACCGACCCACCGAACCCACTGCCGACGACGACGACGTCCCAGTCAGCCATGAACGGTCACCTCCACCCTCTGAAAGTCCTTCACTTCGGTGAACCCTGTGGTCGCCATTGCCCGCCGCAGCGCCCCGACCAGGTTCATCGACCCATCGGCCGCACTCGACGGACCCCGCATGATCTGCTCCAGCGTCCCGGACGCACCGACCCACACCCGCTCGCCGCGGGGGAGCTCGGTGTGCCAGGCCTCCGCCCCCCAGTGCCAGCCCCGCCCCGGGGCCTCGAGCGCTCGAGCGAGCGGAGATCCGATCATCACCGCGTCCGCCCCACACGCTATGGCCTTCGGGATGTCGCCGGACCTGCCGATGGACCCGTCTGCGATGACGTGCACGTAACGCCCGCCGGACTCGTCCAGGTAGTCGCGACGAGCTGCCGCGACGTCGGCGATGGCGCTGGCCATGGCCACCGATACCCCGAGCACCGAGCGAGTCGTCCCGCCGGCTCCCCCGCCGAAACCGACCAGGACGCCGGCGGCGCCGGTGCGCATCAGGTGCAGCGCGGCTTGGTAGGTGGCGCACCCGCCCACGATCACTGGCACGTCGAGCTCGTAGATGAACTGCTTGAGGTTGAGCGGCTCCGTCTGGCCCGAGACGTGCTCGGCCGAGACCGTCGTCCCCCGAATCACCAGCATGTCCACCCCGGCGGCCAGCACAGCCTTGTGCAGCGCCAGCACCCGCGGCGGGGAGAGCGCCCCTGCGACTGTGATGCCCTCGGCGCGCAGCTGGTCGACGCGTGCCGCGATCAGGTCGTCACGGATCGGGGCGGAGTACACCTCTTGCAGCCGGGACGTGGCCTGCGCACCATCGAGCTCGGCGATCTCGGCCAGCAACGGCTCGGGGTCGTCGTAGCGCGTCCACAGCCCCTCCAGGTCCAGAACCGGGAGCCCACCCAGCCGTCCGATCTCGACCGCAGTCGCTGGCGAGACGACCGAGTCCATCGGCGCGGCCATGATCGGGGTGTCGAACCGGTAGGCATCGATCTGCCACGCGGTCGAGACCTCTTCGGGGTCGCGGGTGCGCCGGCTCGGCACGATGCCCACGTCGTCGAGCTGCCAGCCCTGCCGGCCTCGCTTGCCTCGGCCGATCTCGACCTCTGCCACGGCTCTCCCCTATCGCGGGCTGTAGTTGGGTGCCTCGGTGGTCATCTGAACGTCGTGCGGGTGGCTCTCCTGAAGACCCGCCGCGGTGATGCGCACGAAGCGTCCGCGCTGCTGCAGCTCGGGCACGGTGGGCGCGCCCACGTAACCCATGGCCGCGCGCAGGCCACCCACGAGCTGATGGGCGACCGCCGAGAGGGGCCCGCGGTACGGCACCTGCCCCTCGACACCCTCGGGGACGAGCTTGTCCTCGCTGAGCACGTCGTCCTGGAAGTACCGGTCGCGCGAGTACGACTTGGCGTAGGAGGCGCTGTCGGCCGAGCCTGCGGCCCCCCGCGAACGCATCGCACCGAGCGACCCCATCCCGCGATAGGTCTTGTACTGCTTGCCGCTGATGAACACCAGGTCGCCGGGGCTCTCCTCACAGCCGGCGAGCAGCGAGCCCAGCATGACAGTGTCGGCCCCCGCCACGATCGCCTTCGCCACATCGCCGGAGTACTGCAGACCGCCGTCGCCGATGACGGGCACGTCGGCGGCACGAGCGGCACGCGCCGCCTCGTGGATGGCACTCACCTGCGGAACGCCGACGCCGGCCACGACGCGAGTAGTGCAGATCGAGCCTGGCCCGACCCCGACCTTGATGCCGTCGGCACCGGCATCGATCAGCGCCTGCGCGCCCTCGTAGGTGGCGACGTTGCCGCCGACGACGTCGATGTCGTCCAGCTCGGCCTTGAGCGTGGCGACCATATCGAGCACCGAGCGGGAGTGTCCGTGCGCCGTGTCGACGACGAGCAGGTCGACACCCGCGGCGGCCAGCGCGAGCGCGCGCTCGTGGGCATCCAGCCCGACACCCACGGCAGCGCCGACCCGCAGCCGGCCGTAGGAGTCCTTCGTCGCCAGAGGAAAGGCCTCCCGCTTGACGAAGTCCTTGAGCGTGAACAGGCCGGTGAGACGGCCGGCGGCCTCGACGAGGGGCAGCTTCTCGACCTTGTGCCGGCGTAGCAGGGCCATCGCGTCGTCGGGGGCGATGCCTTCCGGGCCGGTCACAAGCGGCATGGGCGTCATCACCTGGGACACCGGGCGCGTGCGGTCGGTCTCGAAGCGCATGTCGCGGTTGGTGATGATGCCGACCAGCATCCCGTCGGCGTCGACCACTGGCGCCCCGGAGATGCGGTACCGCCCGCACATCGCATCGACCTGGTCGATGGTGGCGTCGGGCGAGACGGTGACCGGGTTGCTCACCATGCCGGCCTCGGAGCGTTTGACCAGGTCGACCTGAGAGGCCTGCTCCTCGATCGGCAGGTTGCGGTGCAGCACGCCGATGCCACCCTGGCGCGCCATCGCGATGGCCATGCGCGCTTCGGTGACCGTGTCCATGGCCGAGGAGAGAAGGGGAACGGCGACCTCGATGCGGCGGGAGACGCGGCTGGCCGTGCTCACCTGGCTGGGGATGACGTCGCTGGCCCCAGGCAGCAGCAGGACGTCGTCGTAGGTGAGGCCGATGGGCGGATCAAGCAGCGTCATGACGCCGTCATGCTAGACGGCTCAGGCGCGAGGTCAGGCGCCGACCGAGCGAGCCATCAACGAGACGGCCTCGGACAGGTCGTGCACGGCCACGACGCGGTGGCGTGGCGCGTAGCGCTCGGGGTGCGACGGCCAGCCCGGGCCCGCCACGGCGATCATCGGAGCCGGCCGAATCTCGGGCAGCACGGACAGCTGACGGGGATCGCCAGTGTGCGGACGTTGCGCCCAGAGGAACACCCCGGCTGGGCCTACCCGGCGGATGGCTGCGGCCAGCGCGTCCGCAGGTACCCGGGCACCCAGAACGCGTGTTGCCACATGCCGCTCGGCCAGGGCGGCTGACACGGCATGCAGTGGAAGGGAGTGCTGCTCCTCCTCCGCGCATGCGAGCAAGATCGGACGGGTGTTCACAGGGTTCGACGAGAATCGCTGGACGTGATAGCGGAACACGCCCAGGACGCACTCCGACATCAGGTGCTCGACATCGACGCCCTGCCCTGTCTTGGCCCAGCGCTGCCCGATGGTCACCATCGCCGGGACGACGAGGGAGTCCCAGGTCGCGATGACTCCTCGGCGCTCGAGCGACTCGCGCACCATGGCGCTGACCGCTGCCGCGTCCAGCCCGTCGGCTGCCTTGACCAGCCCGCGCACCCGGTCCTCCGAACGCGTCAGCGGAAGAACGGTGGAGCGCGCGGCGGTGGCCGACCCGCCGGGGCCGTCCAGGGACACGCGGGGGAGCTCCACCTCGTCAGTCGCCAGGGCGATGCGCGCGGCCTCAGACGCCGAGACGCCCTCGATGCTCAGCCGCCGCATCAGCTCCAGGCGGGCGACATCGGTCACCGAGTATCGGCGATGGGTGCCGGCTTCGTGCTGAGACGGGCCCAGGCCGTGCCGCCGGTCCCAGGTGCGCAGGGTCGTCGGCGACACCCCGAGACGTCGGGCGACGGTCGCGACCGTGAGGGTCGCGTCCTGAGCCACACTGCTGTGGGATTCGACGACGGACATGA
>Ga0316198_10001507_pt1 | contig 13707 bp, 12 predicted proteins | sample OudBieAanoxic_MG_FD_204935 | JGI IMG/M metagenome (GOLD analysis project Ga0316198, IMG submission 204935) | Coastal sediment microbial communities from Oude Bieten Haven, Netherlands - site A anoxic | ecosystem: Environmental > Aquatic > Marine > Coastal > Sediment | place: Netherlands...
GCCAAAGTAGTTTTCCCCAAAATATCTTTTAGTGCAGCATCTAATTGCGACCATAGACAAGTGGTTCTGCAATTTTCTTTGATACATTTTTTATTGACACCCTCATTACAATCCACTACTTTTACCTCTTCATCTAAGATTTCATAAAGTTCAAGTACTGTAATATCCTCAGGAGCTTTGGTGATTTTATATCCCCCATTAGGCCCTCTTTTTCCTTTAATTATATCTCTTTTCTTTAATTTAAAGAGAATTTGCTCCAAATATTGAACAGATATATTTTGATCTTGAGATATTTCCTTTATTCTTACTAACCTATTCTCACCTAAATTTCCTTCTGCTATATTTATAACGGCTCTTAGCCCATATCTTATCCTTGTGCTTATCTTCATAGGTTTTCCTCCGTTTTTTCTTTTTTATTAAAATGCTTATACGCTTTTGGGGTCACAACCCTTCCTCTATGGGTTCTTTTAATGAAACCAACCTTTACCAAGTAAGGTTCATAGATCTCCTCTAGAGTTCTCCTGTCCTCTCCTAACAAAAGAGCCAGGGTTTCAATTCCGACTGGTCCTCCGTCATAATTATCTATGATAGATAGGATAATTTCACGGTCTAATTCATCCAAACCATAATCATCGACTCCTAACAAACTCAGAGCCTCTTTTGCGATCTTTAAAGTTATTATTCCATCGCCGCGAATCTCAGCATAATCTCTAACTCTCTTTAAAAATCTATTGGCTATCCTAGGTGTTCCACGACTTCTGAGAGCCATTTCCAAAGCTCCCTCAGGTTCTACCCCCACGTCTAATATATTAGCTCCCCTTATGATGATTTTCAAAAGGTCATCTGTAGAATAATAGTCCATCCTATGCACTAAACCAAATCTATCTCTCAAAGGAGCACTTAGTAATCCTGCCCTAGTTGTGGCTCCTATCAATGTGAAATTTGGTAGTTCTATCCTAATAGATCTTGCTGTAGGTCCCTTACCAATTATAATATCAATTTCACGGTCTTCCATAGCTGGATATAAGATTTCCTCCACCGATGTATTCAGCCTATGAATTTCATCTATAAATAAAATATCCTGTTCCTCTAAAGATGTCAAAATTGCTGCCAGGTCACCGGCTTTATCTAAAACAGGTCCAGATGTCACCTTTAGATTGGTCCCCATTTCTGTGGCTATAACTCCTGCTAAAGTAGTTTTCCCCAGTCCAGGCGGTCCGTATAAAAGGGTATGATCCATAGACTCATTCCTATTTTTAGAAGCAGTCATAAATATTTCCAATTTTTCTTTTAACTTTTCTTGACCTATATATTCATTCAAAGTTTTAGGTCTTAGATTTCTCTGTACTTCTATTTCTCCACCAAACTCAGCTGCCGACAACAGTCTTTCATCCATAAAATACCCCTATTCGTCTATATATACATACTGATTGCAAACTGTATTCCACCTATTATCGCTCCTAAGATTGCTCCTATGACCTCTATATGCTTCAATTCATTGTTTGCTATCCTGTATACCATTTTTTCCAATTCATCTAATTCAAAGTTTTCAATTTTCTCGACAATTATATTCTTCATATCTACACTGTCTTCCATTTTTTCTATTACCACTGTAAAAAATTCATCTTTATTTTCCTCTATAGCATCTTTTATATGACCTTTGATCTTTAATATCATACTGTCTGTTATAAATAAACTAGCCATTGGAATCTTTGATAACACTTCTTTTTCCAATTTATCTTCTACAATCCTGTCTACTATTAGGTCGATCTCTTCTCCTAATTCTATATCTCCAATATTTGCAGTAATATCCTTCATAGATATCAATTCATCTTGGATGGTATCAGCTATACTTCCTGCTATCTCCATCTTTCTTTTGGGAATCAGCCCCTGCATTTTAAATCCTAATATATTTATTTCTTTTAACGGCCTAAATAACATCTTAATTGCAAAATAATTTGTTATCCATCCAATTAATGCTCCTATCACTATCATCAAACTTGCTTTTAATAACATCTTTTCCTCCTGCTTTTTATTCCTTTTCTTTATGGTCACTTTTTTAATATCCATTACTGGTATCTTTGATTTTTTTCATTATTTATTTCTATCTACAACTGTTTTTTCGATACTTAAAACAATATAACATTTTATCATATTCAGTGCTTTTTTTCAATTCCCTTATTAATTTAGTAAAGAAAATGAAAGTAATAAAAATTTGATCTTTGATTTGGCTCAAAAACTAAAAAAAGCAGTAGATAAATCTACTGCTTTTAAACATTTCAAATATATATAATTATACAGTTTCGATGTTTGAAGCTTGAGGACCTTTAGCACCTTCAGTGATTTCGAAAGTTACTTCTTCGCCTTCTTTTAAAGTCTTGAATCCTTCTTTGTTGATTTGAGAGAAATGTGCAAAGTAGTCATTTCCATCTTCAGCAGAAATAAATCCGAATCCTTTATCATCGTTAAACCATTTAACTGTTCCTTTTAACATGTGTGTTACCTCCGTAAATTTTGATACAGCGAATCCTACTAAATTTCCAATTGAAATTTTGTTAACCCCTGTTACTACATATATAGTACCTTAAAAGTTATATAAAGTCAATCTTTTTTCCATTTATTTAATCTAACTTTAAAAATTTAGTTTTTATACTATATCCCTCTCCTACTTTTTCCTTGACAACCCTCTCGTACCTGTCTAATTGTTCCTTGTCCATAGATACTCCAGATTTATAGTCATAGATAATTATTTCTTTCTTTTTTTCATCTAAGTTCAGTCTGTCTATGATATGAGTTCTTTTCTTATTTACAAATTTTCCATCCTTTTCTACTTTTTCATAGGAAGTCAATTCCAATTCCTTGAAAATTGTCCACCTTCTATGAAAAACGTCTGTATTGTTGGATATAAACTCTTCAACTCTTTCAATTATCTTCTGAGTTCTCTCAATCCCCAGCATATTACTATATTTATTTAATGTCAGCTGTTTGGCTGTTTTTTTCTCCTCTACCTCACCATATTCTATATTTTCCAAATAATAATGGATAGCCAGACCTGTTTTTCTCCTCAATTCTTTTTCCACACTATGCTCTATTGATATTTCATCTTTTGTTCTTTCTACCCTCTCACCAGCTTTTAGGGCTGCAGCATCTCTGTATATATTAGGTTTTATACAGAACTTCTCAGCCCTGCCATCATCAATTGTTTTTTCTTCATATGGGATAAATTTACCAACCATCTGACTCCCGCCATCTAACAGCTCTTCTCTGGACACACCAAAATATTTTTCAATAGGAGATATTAGGAGGTCGTTATTTAATACAAAAGTTTCCTCTTTCTTCTTAGTGGTTTTTGTAGGCTCGACACATAAAAATAAATTTGCACGTGGTCTCGTCATTCCTACATAGAGAGTATTTATTTCCTCATCCAAAAATATTTGTTCACTGTGTTCGTATATCTCTGTGTTTTTTATAACACTATTATAGATAGAATTAGTAAACAAATAATCTTTTATATACTCATAATTTTCATCCAATTTAGCCAACAACTGCACTTTATGCTGCATCCCTTTATCTGAATACCCTGTCAACTTATAATTGGATCCTTTATCCGACAAAAACATATATTCTGTATGAAAATCCAAACCTTTAGATCCGTGAATTGTCATCAATATCACTGAATTCAATTCAGATATTCCAACTTGTTTTAAGCCATTGGAGTCACTATTCATCTTCAAAAAGCTTATAAATTCAGACAGATAATCATACTCCTCCATGAGTTCTAAGAAAAAATTAATATTTTTTATATCCCTTGTGGCACTATAAGTTTCAATAAAATCATATTCCTCAATCATGCCTTTCCCCATCTTTTTATAGGGTAATCCTTTGATTTTTTTTATCCTATCCAGTTCTATCCTCAAATTTTCCTTTATAACAATTTCTTCTTTCTTTTCTATATCTTCAGTTCTTATATTTTCATTTTCAATCACTAAATAACTCAATACATCTTCCCTATTATTCAGCAGGTATTTAAGGTCCGGCTCCCCTACTTCAATAGTTTTTCTGAAAAACTCTATCAATGACATAAAGTCATTATGGATAAAAAAATTAAATAATCGCAGCATCTCCTCCACACAGGGGTGCTGTACGATAGAAAGACTGTTTTCCATTATGTAGGGTACTCCCAATTCCTTTAACTTATCCCCTATCTTACTGAGATCCTTCTTTTTCCTTCCAACTATCCCTATTCCTCTATAGTCAGATTTCCCTTCTTTACCTCTATTTGCAAACCTATCCCTAATATCTATTGCAATTTCAGAGTGAATCTCAGGGTCCGCCATAACTGCTACAAAGCCCTTATCATCTTTCTTGCAGCACTTAACTTCCTTATATTCCCATCTGTCATCTTCATTCTTTGTGAGATGATTTTTAGAAACATGATCAAAAAATAGATTAACAAAATCAATTATCTTCTTTTCACTCCTATAATTTGTTGGTAACGATTCTACTCCAGCCCCCAGTATCCTGTCAAAACTTAGAAATAATCCCTTGTCTCCCCCACGCCATGAGTAGATACTTTGTTTTTCATCTCCTACGATGATTAGGTTGTTGCATCCCTTAGCAATGGGCTCAATTATCCTCCACTGAGACACACTGGTATCCTGTGCTTCATCTAAAAATAAAGTTGATATTTTACCGCCAATTATCTCATAAAAATTATCTGTGACTATACCATCCTTCACAAGATCCAAATCTTCATCTATCATATATTCGCTGGTATAGTTGGTTATATCAGAAAAAGTAAACTTTTTTTCCTTGAATTTTATATCATCATAGATAGATCTAGTTATTTTTTCTATCTCTAATATATCCTGTTCATAGGGAACTACCTCTTCAATAAAAATTATTCTTTCCAACAACCTGTGGATTTCACCTTGAACTTCCAAAACCTGAGCTTTTATATATTCCCTGGCCTTTCCTCCCATTTGAGTTCCATTAACAATTTTATTTTCCAAAAATTCTTTTCTTTTCTCCAATATAAAGGTTATTAATTTTTCCTTATCATCCAAAATCCCATGAAATTCTTCCTCTATAATCTTTCCTGCCTTAGCCAAAACTTTTTCATAGACCTTGCCATGGTCTGTTACCAACTCATCAATTAATTCAAAGGTTCTTACTATATTTCTATACAATTCATCTTTCACACTCTCTGTATCGCTATTTGTTTCATTTTTTTCTATCAGGGCAAACTTCCATCTCTCTTCAGATATTTTTTTAATAAGGTCGATATATTTCTCTACCTCTCTATCTGCTGTTTTTTCCAAGAATTCTTTAATCTTATGAAACTCCTCCCCCTTTATAATTCTGCTGAATACCTCTCCATAGATTTCCTCAGCTTCCACAGTGTTACTCATAGAATAAGTGTAAATATTCAGAGAAGGTCCGATAGCTTTTTTAAAGATCTGGGCAATAAATGAGTCTATTGTATAGATCCTTATCTTATCTTTATTGAGCAGGAGTTCATTTTTCACCTTTTTTATCCTATCTGTATCTATCTCAATTTGCGGATACAAATTTCTTATATTTTCTTCCAATTCTTTATTTCCATGACTTAGATCATCTAAAAACTCAAAAATCCTGACTTTGAGTTCCGCAGTTGCTGCACGGGTAAAGGTCATAAATAAAATCTCATTGTAATCCTCACCCAATAATATTCTAGATATATATTCTATTGCAAGCCTGTAAGTTTTTCCTGTTCCTGCACTGGCTTTCACCACTTTTTTATTTGTTTTCATCTAATTCACCAACCTTACAGATATTTAGATATTCACATCTATCACACCTGCTTGTTTTATTTCTCTCAAAAATTCCTAAGTTCAAGAATTCTTTCAGTTCTGTTTCCAAAACACCTAACTTTTTTTCCTTTCCATCAGGATCTATCTTATTTCTGCCAACCTCATCTTTCACTAATTTAATTTTTTTACTCTTTTCCAGATTTCCTTTATCCACATTAAATATATATTTTTCTGTGAGATCTGCCTCTCCTGCATGTAAGATGCTGTAAAAATCCAGCTGCCTTTCATTTAGGTTTCCAGTTTTAAAGTCGACAATATAATCCCTTTTTTCGGTTTTGATTATGAGGTCTGCCTTAGCTCTTCCGACGATATCTATAGTTTTATTCTTTATCTCGCTCTTTAAAGGTTCTTCTATTAAAAGTTCCTTTATTCGCTCTCCATATAACTCCTTAGAGATCTTCCTAAAGAATTCTCCTACACTGTCAGCCAAGTTTTTATAGATGATCTCTCTATAATACCTTTCATTTAATCTCGGCAATTTCAACCGTCTCCGACCTACCAATTCCTCTAAAACACCCATAACTATCCCGACTTCTATCCTGCCTCTTTCCAGCAAAGAGTAATCTTTGGTTAAGTGTATTTTTTTTAATACTGCTTCAAAGAGTTCATGAGCAAGGTTTCCATATTCCCGGCGTGTGAGATCCCTATCTACCTCAAGTTCTTCTCTATCTAATTTCACCAAATATCTGAGATACATCTTGTATTTACAATTAAATAATTCATCACACATATATGCTGTTATCCCGAAAGGGGCTTTTAGTTCTTCCGCCTCAAACTTCATCTTACTGGGTTTTTCTCCCTCAAACAACTCTTCACCAGCTTCCAGTTTTTTTACTTTAGAGTCGGGTCTGATTAATTCTAAATAATTTTCTGTTGTCTGTTTCAAATGTTTAGGAGTCACTCCAAAAATCTCCATAACCTCCTCCACAAATGGAGAAAGGGAACTGTCAGATCCCATATTCTTTATGGCTAATATGACGGAGTTCTCACTGGTCATTACAGCTCTGAACAAATTATATTTTTCTTCCAATCTGATCTCATCTATCCCTTTTATCCCCAAGTTTTTTTTCTGCTGCTCTGTAAATAAAAATGTATTTTGCTTATTCTTCGGTATAAAGCTATCTGAAATATTCATAAGAACTAAATTTTTATTTTTCGTAGTTTTTATATCTTCGAGACTTTGTTTTCTTAATGCTGTCTCAAGACTTCCCCCTATTTCCTTAAACTCTAAATATTTTAATATTAATTTCAATAACCCTTCTGATGTTCTTCCCTGTCCAAAAAAGTTTTTCCATCCATCTACTACATCTAGGTCTTCTATCACTTCTATCTCACTGAGAGCCTCAAAATACTTTCCAACATTTTCACTTCCATCTAATAGTTTTTCCAATTGTTCACCAGAGAAAGTAAGTTGTTCAGTCCATTTTTTTAGATCATCATAGGATCTCATCTTTTCTACATCTTCAAATATCCTGTAGATAAAGTTTTCTTCTCCTAGTTTTTCTGCTATGACATATTTCGTTAAATATTTATAACCTTCATTTACCAAGACCTTAAATTTTTCCAAATCGTCAGACATGATTTTATAGTATTTAAAAATTTCATCACCTTTAATTATATCTACCACAGTGTGAAGTTCTAAAGCCAATTCACCGTCTATTTCCTCCAAGGTAGACAGCAGTTTATGCAGCCCCTCCAAGAGAGAAAAAATAGGCAGATCTGATATATACCTGGTTTCGTTAAAAAAACTGTTATATTTATAGTTATCATTATTTGCATCAAAAATTTTGATATCTACATTATCTGTATCGGTATTTTTATTTTCGATATCCAAGACTTTTAAAAGTTCTGTAAACTCATCGTCTACAGTATACACCTCTATTTTTTTAGTGGTTTTAGATGCCTTTTCTCCTATATTTGCACCCTTTATTGCCAGAGTTTCTTCACAAAAGTCATCTCTATCCATCTGTAATTTCAGTGTTAAAATAAATCCATCTGCCTTTAATTTTTTAACTACCCACTTCTCTAAAGGGGTAAAATGAATCTTATTATATATAACTATATCTTTATATCCCGCCAGACTTTTAGACGTATAATTTTCATCTTTTATTATAAAAGTAGGGTCTGTATAGTTTTTATCTGACAGAAATTTTATATAATTTTTTTCGATATCCAAAAACGTGTCATATATTTTTTTCTGCCATTTTCTCAGGTCTTTGATCTCCGTCAGCCTATATTCCTTCAGCAGTTTGAAAAAATTTAAAAAATTAGCCGCAATGTCTATCACATCATAATAGCTCTCTACTCCTAATTCTTTTCTATTTTTAGAACTCAACGATCTATAAAAAGCTATCACTTGTTTTTCCTCACGTAATACCATCTCACCACTTAAAAATAAGTTAGTTTTAAACTCCCCCATACCCATAAATTTGGGCTGTTTCAAGAATATTTTTGGAATTCCATTAAGTTCTTGATTCTCCAAACTCTGCATATATCTGTCTTTAGCTAAACTTTTATCCACTGACTTAGGAAAAACATGAATCTTTCCCCCTTCTATATCATCTATTATTTCCTCATCATATGAGTAATATTTTATATTTATCATCTCATTCATCCTATCATTCTCCTCATTTTGTTACTGATTTCAAAACCTTTTTTCCATAGATTTCACTGATTATTTCATTTTTTTCATCTTTGAAGTTTATAATCGCTATCTTTAAAACAATCGAGTTCCCAATAAAATTATACAACAATCACCCCATATAAAAAAGGCAGTATATAAAATATTATATATCACTATTATCGTCCCTCGAAAATCACCCCACTTTTATTTTTTGTACCCATATAAAAACTACTATTAATTTTTTATTTAGTATGGATAATAACCCCATAAAAGCACATTGATAACATTTATTTGGGCAAACTGTGAGTTTTTTTTGATTTTATATGTAAAATGTGTTAGAATACGGGAAAGAATACAATATGAAGTAAATAAAGTAATTACTTAATTGGCGAGGTTTGCAATGTTTTATAATAGTGCAGATACGAACTAATTGAAAAAAAGGAAAATTTAATTTGAAAAATATTTGTAGAACTGGGGTTTACTTAGGGTCTCTATTGAGGCAATGAGTTATGCTATTTATGTGGCATATTGTGAGTCTATATGACGAAACTTAAACACTCTAACTCTACTACCTTTATGGTGGTGGATTTAGAGTGTTTTTTATTTTTTAAGGAGTGATTTATGTTAAAGAAAGACATCAACAAATTGGATATATTATCGTTAGCCATAGGAGCTATTATTGGATGGGGAGCTTTCGTTCTTCCGGGAGATTTATTCTTAAAAGCAGGAATTTTAAACTCAAGTATCGCAATAATTGCAGGGGCATTAATAATGGTCGGGATAGAAAAAAATTATGGTTATTTGCTTAAAAAATTTCCAGTAGCAGGGGGCGAATACGCCTTTACCTACGATGCTTTTGGATGGAAGCATGCCCTGGCATGTGGGTGGTTTTTAGCTCTGGCATACATAAGTATTGTTCCATTAAATGCTACAGCGTTAGCTTTGGTTGCTAAGTTTACTATGCCTGGTATCTTAGAAGTGGGTCACCTCTACAGTATAGCTGGATCTGACATCTATTTAGGAGAAGTATCGGTAGCTGTATCTGCCCTTTGTTTATTTGCTTATTTAAACATTAAAGGTGTAAAGCTAGCTTCTCAACTGCAAAAGATAATGGTACTTTTATTGGTGGGAATAGTATTTTTATTTTTAAGTTTAGTTATAGCCAAAGTTGGGATAACTAATCCAAATACTATGTCATTTTTAGGTTCAGAAGAGATAAGTTTCCCAAAAATATTGAAGATATTATCTATAGCTCCAATGTTGTTTGTAGGATTTGATTGTATTCCACAGGTTGCTGAAGAACTGAATTTTAAAGCTGAAGAAGCTTCTAAATTAGCTATAATTTCTATCTTAGTAGGAGGCTTAGTTTATATCTTAATTATTCTTTTTACTTCTTTTGGTGTAACTAGAGAGGAAATAATGAATGGGCAAATATCTTGGGCAACAGGATATACCACAGAATATTATTTTGGAAAGATAGGAATAATACTTTTAATAGTAGCACTTACCTCAGCTATCGTAGCAGGGATCAATGGATTTTATATGGCAGCCAGCAGATTGTTGTTCGCAATGTCTAGAGGAAAGATATTACCAGGATTTTTTGGGGTATTAGATAAAAAATATCACACTCCTAAAAATGCAATTTTATTCACCCTGGGGATATCTCTAATAGCTCCTTGGTTCGGCAGAAATGTATTGTTGTGGATAGTCGGAACTTCCAGTGTAGGAGCATCCATAGGATATCTATATACAAGCCTTTCTTCTTATAAACTATACAAAGAGGAATACGGCAAGGTATTCATACCGAGTATTTTCGGATCTATATCAGGAATAATATTTTTAATCCTTTTATTGGTACCGGGACTAGACAGCTCCCTGAGTCTCCCATCTATACTAGTTTTAGTAGTTTGGGGTATAATAGGATTGTCATTTTATACATTTTATGACCTTAAGGTTGTGCACTATACCAAGGAAGAATTGGATGAATTAATTCTAAACAGAGATTCAGAAGGAAACTTCAAAGAAAAATAAAAACAATAAACAATAAAAATTTATTGATATAAAAAAGAGGGCGACTCGAGTAGAAATTCTACTTATGAGTCGCTCTCTTTTTTACTATCTTTTATTCATATTTTCTAGTTCTTTTTCCCTTTGCTTCATCCTTTCTTCAAGTGAAAGCGGCTTATTAGATTTTGGCATCAGATCTCTAAAACTAGTTATATCTATATTGCTGTTATTTTTTTTCCTGTCTTCTCTTTTTTCCACCCCAGGTTTTCTTTGTCCATCGGATCTTTTAGGAGCAGAGTTTTCTCTGTTATTAGATCTCATATTTTTCTTTTTATTAACCTTACTCATAATTATCCGAACTATTATCATATAAACAACAATTTTTATTATAACATCAAATTCCATATCCATCACCCCTTACAAGTTTCTAAAACTTCCTCTATATGCCCTTTAACCTTTACACCTCTCCATTCTTTTACTATCTCATTATTTCCATCTAATATGAATGTAGATCTTACTATTCCCATAGATGTTTTCCCCATGAATCTTTTCTCCTGCCAAACACCAAATTTTTCACATATTAACCCATCAATATCACTGAGCAGGTTAAATGGTGTTTCTAATTTTTTAGCAAAGTTAGATTGTTTTTTTACAGTATCTTTACTTATTCCAAAAATTTCTATCCCTAACTCTTTAAAAACTCCATAGGATTCACCGAATCCTTTCGTTTCTGTTGTTCACCCAGGTGTATTTGCTTTAGGATAAAAAAATAAGATCTTTTTTCCTTTATGAGCTGATAAATCAGTCATATCTCCATTCTGATTCTCTAAAATAATATCCATTAAAACCTCCATAAATTTGCTAAAAAGCAACGTGACGTTACATCCATTAAAAAAAAACCTAGGTTTTTTTAATTTTAATATATTCGGTAAATTTTATGATTTCCTAATTATTAAAGAAGGTAATATACAAAACATGTATATTACCTTTTATAATTAATTCTTTATTTTCCTTTATTTTCTCCTACTGTTGTAAATGCTGTAGCTAAGTTAACTACATTTTGTAATTCTGATGGAATTATAATTTTAGTTGCCTTTCCATCTGCTACTTTAACAAAAGCTTCCATAGCTTTCAATGAAAGAACTTCTTTTGTTGGGTGAGATTCATTTAATAATTTTAATGATTCTGCACGAGCTTTTGTAACTTCTAGAAGTGCTTCCGCTTCTCCTTCTGCTACTCTTATGGCAGACTCTTTATTAGCTTCTGCTCTTAATATTGCTGATTGTTTTTCCCCTTCTGCTACTAATATTGCCGAAGTCTTTTCTCCTTCTGCTATCAATATTTTCTGTCTTCTTTCTCTTTCAGCTTTCATTTGTTTTTCCATAGCATCCTGGATCTCTGCAGGAGGCATAATGTTTTTCAATTCTACCCTATTTACCTTGATTCCCCATGGATCTGTTGCTTCATCTAATATAGCTCTCATCTTAGTATTCACAACATCTCTAGATGTTAATGTAGTATCTAATTCTAAATCACCTATAATATTTCTTAATGTAGTTGCTGTAAGATTTTCTATAGCGTTTAGAGGATATTCTACTCCATACGTATATAACTTAGGATCTGTAATTTGAAAATAAATTACTGTATCTATCTGCATAGTTACATTATCCTTTGTAATTACTGGTTGTGGAGGAAAATCAATAACTTGTTCCTTCAAAGATACCTTTCTAGCTATCCTATCTATAAACGGTATTTTTAATCTTAATCCTACATCCCAAGTGTCCATATAGGCACCCAGTCTTTCGATAACATATGCCTGTGATTGCGGTACAATTCTAATATTAGTTACAACTAATAATATAGCCACTAATATCAATGGAAAAAATAATAACATGTCTACCTCCTTTTATATCTTCTTTCTAAGTATCAATTTATTGCCTTCTACTCTTTCTACAACTCCAGCGTCTCCTACTTCTAATTTTTCATCACAAGTAGCTCTCCAATATTTCCCATCCAATTTAACTTCATAAAGATCTACCTCTATTTTTTTAGATATTTCAACATCTTGACCAAATATCCTGCTTTCGATAGGTTTTCTTTTCTCTAAAAGTTTTTTAGCTATTGGTCTGGTCAATATCAGGAAAAATCCACTGAGTCCAACAAAAATATAAAATTCATTTATAGGGTTTTTCACCATTCCTGATATCAGTGTCAATATTATAGCTGCAAATGCAAACCATATACTCACTAATGCCGGTACTGCTAATTCTATCCCTATAAATACCATAGTTAATAAAAACCACCAAATCATCCCGTTATCCCATGCCATTCTATCACCCCATCATAGTTTTCTTGATCCACTCTTTTACCTCTACACCCTCTATAGTCAGCTTATCTGTTCCGTTAATTTCGTCTGGCTCTACCATAAAGAAGTTTATATATAAGGTATTACCTTTTTTATAGAATAAATCAAGTTGTAATGGTAAGAATACAACTTGTCCTTCTCCTAAATCTTCTACACTTAATCTTTTTAATGGATTTATTACACTGTTCATATAATCCATCTTCTCTATCATCCACATGTTATTAGTCCAGAATTTTCCTTCATTTAGTGTTTCACCTATAAATGGTTCTACGTTTGAGATAGCACTAAGTACCTTTCTTACTGATTCAGCATCAAAATTCTCATCATATGTAGCTTTCATCCCTCTATCTTGAGCTAGAAAAGATATAAACTGCTCACTTACCTTTCCTTTCTCTGCTACAGTATTCCAGTAATATATCATTGATTCCAATACGTCTAAACTTTTTCTCATTTTTTTGCCCCCTATTAATTATCTATTTCTCAAGTCTAGTATACCAAATATATTAATTCTTATCTATCTATTTTTTTTTAAATAACCTATCTATTTTAAGAATAATTTAAGTTTCAAAAAAAAAATAATAATTCTAGAAATAAAACAAAATTGAAAGTCAAAATTTCCCTATAGAAAACACCTATTACCCCTTGATAAACATCCTGTAATTATCCATATGTAACAGTATATATTGTTATATCAACGGTGTGTAAACATTTCCATGGATAAGATTATGGATAGTTTCCTCTATAATTTTAAACCCTAATCTTATTTCTTCATCACTGACAGCTGCAAAACTAATTCTGAGCTTATTTGATTTATTGTTTTTGTAAAAAAATACATTCCCAGGAAGAAGGCTGACACCTCT
>Ga0316198_10001509_pt1 | contig 13688 bp, 10 predicted proteins | sample OudBieAanoxic_MG_FD_204935 | JGI IMG/M metagenome (GOLD analysis project Ga0316198, IMG submission 204935) | Coastal sediment microbial communities from Oude Bieten Haven, Netherlands - site A anoxic | ecosystem: Environmental > Aquatic > Marine > Coastal > Sediment | place: Netherlands...
TGTGTAGGGGCCGGGGAACAACTGAAGGTATGGCTGAGATCTTGTGGCACCGCCGGGAAACCAGGCGGCAAACAGAGAAAACAAACTTCAGCCTATAGCCACGGGAGGCCCCGGTCTACTCGACCGATTGCTGAATATTCGGTATCTAATTTTATTAAGGATACCAATATAATGCAAAATTTGATATTATAGGTGGGCAGATGATTTATGATGCAAGAATGTTTATTAGGCGGCCGAACTCAAACACCATGCAAGAAGGCTAACATTAATGGAGATTGGAAAACAGATCATTGAAACCGCCATAAAAAATGGCGCAACCCTCGCTGGGATTGCAAATGTAAAAAAGCTGAAAACATCTGCTTCCCACTTGATATACACTCAGCTAGGAAATTATTCGGGAGTTGGCACCATAAAAGATGGTGACACGCTAACGGCAGATCAATTGTTCAACTGGCCTAAGACAGCAAGGTCTTTACTCGTGATCGGTCTGGCACATCCCCAGAGCCTGCAAAAACTCGATTGGTGGGATGGTAAGGGTACTCCGGGCAATCGTCTTCTGATTGATATCATGAAACATACCTGTCAGCAAATCGAAAATAATCTGAAAATCAACTCAAAAAAACTTCACTATTATGTTGAAAAAGGAGGGGTTTTTCTCAAGGATGCTGCTGTACTGGCAGGACTGGGTTGTATTGGTAAAAATAACATGCTGGTGACCAGAGACTATGGGCCGCGTGTTCGGCTGAGAGCCCTTTTCTTAGATGCGGAAATCCAACCCACTGGACCTATCAGGTTTGATCCTTGTGCAGATTGTAAGGTCTACTGCCGGAGGGTTTGCCCGGAAAGCGCCATGGATCAGAAATCTCTGTCGTTTGAATCAGTTAAGAATTCTTTTAATTTACCTGCAAGGGATGGGGCCTATGATAGAGAACTTTGCAATATGCGAATGGAAAAGGATATTTCCGAAAGCAAAAAAAATGCTGGTACACACGAACCGATAAAATACTGCAGAAAGTGTGAGTTTATCTGTCCGGTAGGAAAATAGCGCTATATAGTTCCCTTTCAAAAACATGATCCTATATCGACGGCACGAATTATTTCTTCATCAATCTTATAAATAATTATCCAATGTCCGAATATTAACAGCATGATTTGATAAATGATACCAATACAATACGAAACCTGGTATTATAAATTTTTGGGCATGTATGGCACAGGATTCCTAATATGCGAAAACTCAAAGGTCAGTATTATGAAATGGCTAAGAGGATAAATTTGCTACCAACAACGGTTCAAGCTGACCGCAAGAAGCGTCGCGGTTTCGCATTAAAAACTTCGGACTGCATAGATCAAGTCGCGGCAGGTTAACCTCAGCGTTGGGCCAAATATGGTTTCGACACTCAACCGCAATTAACTGAAAGAGGATTCCGAACCATGATTTGTATTACTGGAGCCGGAGGGACCGTCGGAAGCGAAGTTCTCAAGCAACTCGGATCAACAAATGCGCGATTTCGGGTGGCGCATTTTTCGAAGGGGAAGGCTGATCGTGCACGAGCGAGCGGGATCGAAGCGGTTGTTATCGACTACAACCGGCCGGATACACTGGAGGAGGCCTTTGGGGGATGTGGAGGCTGGAACGGGATGAGCAGCGGTTTGCTTCGCATACCAATTACCATCGGTGCCGACGAAATCTGGGGGCAACAACGTCTATGGAACTGATTCAATTTGCCGTACTTTTTTCCGCCCTGCTCTGTTCGCTGGTCGCAGGATTGGTTTTCACCTTCGCGATCGTCGTTATGCCCGGCATTAAAAGCTTGGGAGATCTTCCCTTTCTCAAGTCTTTCAAGGCAATGGATCGCGTGATTCAGAACAACCAGCCGATATTTATGTTTGTCTGGCTCGGCTCTGCTTTGGTATTGCTGGTTTCTACTGTGCTGGGGATCTGGCTATTGGAGGGTCTTGATCGAATCCTCTTGGTTGTCGCATGCGTGATGTATTTATTTGGTGTCCATTTGCCGACGGTCACTATCAACATCCCGCTGAATAACCACCTTCAATCCCAGGATCTCGACACGATGACCGAACCTGCGCTGCTGGAAACCACAGCAAGGTTTGAGTCACGCTGGCTACGATGGAACGCCATTAGGACAGTCCATGCAATATTGACGACAGCACTTTTGCTTGTTCTGCTAATCCGACTTTGATCAACAGATTCTCGAGGAAATAGGACCCAATAAAATCGTTTCACTGGATTTCGGAAACGGCGCGAAACCAGTAAATTGAACGTTCATGCATTATTATCCGAGACTTGAGTATTCATGAGCACGAATTTTCAAGTATACCGTTTCAATCCTTTAGGAAAGGAAAATTACCGATGAACGCAAGAATGCTCGGGCAGACAGAAACGAGTCTTCCAGCAATTGGGCTTGGCTGCATGGGGCTATCAGAATTCTATGGCCCTCCAACGGATCGAGAAACTGCCATTGGGCTTCTCCACGCTGCCATTGAGCTTGGTGTGCAGCACTTTGATACGGCGGAACTCTATGGCATGGGGGCGAATGAGACCTTATTGGGCGAAGCATTTCATGATCGCCGTGACAAGGTCTTCATTGCGACTAAGTTTGGGCCAATCCGTGATCCCGAGACCGGGGCCGCCGTTGGGATCGATGGCTCACGCGCAAATTGCCAACGCGCGGTGGAGGGCTCGCTAAAGCGACTACAGACCGACGTGATCGACCTCTATTATCTCCATCGAGTGGACCCTGCGACCCCGATTGAGGAAACGGTTGCGGCAATGGCCGAACTGGTTACTGAGGGAAAGGTTCGGGCAATTGGTTTATCCGAGGCGGCCGCCCCCACGATACGCTGTGCTGCCGAGGTTCACTCGATTTCGGCTGTGCAATCCGAGTACTCCATTTTCAGTCGCGATATTGAGGATTCGGTGATTCCGGCCTGTCTTGAGGTCGGTGCGACGCTCGTAGCGTATTCACCGCTGGGGCGCGGCATGTTATCGGGGAGATTTAAGCAGGACGTTCGCCCTTCAGAGGGCGACTTTCGGACGCTGACTCCGCGATTTCAGGGAGATGCCTACGAAGCGAATGTTGCGCTTGTCGCGGAAATCGAAGCGTTAGCATCCGTAAAATCTTGCAAGCCAGCACAAGTCGCGCTTGCTTGGGTCCTTAGCCGTGGCGATCATGTCATGACAATTCCTGGAACGTCCAAGCTCGATAATTTGAAGGTCAACCTCGGTGCATACGATACTGCTCTGGCAGATGACGAATTGAAAAGGCTGAATCGTCTTGCTTACCAAGTTAAGGGAGATCGCTACGACGAGCGCGGCATGATGATCATTAACGGCTGATTGAGAAATCAACGACCTTAATTAACTGGGGTGGTTGTTTTTAAATATCTGGACCGAGGTCAGATCCCCTGCCTGGCCATGCCATCAGCTGCATTCCCATAGGCGAAATCCGTATCCTAAAACTGTTGATGTCTCCAAAATCCTGTAAATATAAGGTTGAAAAATCCCTGTGGTTCGGGAAAATAACACTGCACACTGCGACCATTAGTGCTTGACTTCGATAGCGTTTTCAAACCCAAGCAATGCATCCGGTAGTTTTCACAATCAAGAATGGCAGATGTATTCTTGAAAACTGGCTCTTTCAAGGATGATTATCCTATGTGTAAACTTTGACAGTTTTGTAAAACTCTACGATACCAAAAGTATCCTTAAAAATGAAACTGAACACTGCGACCATATTGCTCAGGTATATGGGTAAGAAAAGGGCGCGGATTGTCTATTACAATCCTCGCCGTTTTTGTAACTTGACCACGTCCGATGCCTTTGCAAATATTTGCTGGTTAAAAAATACCCTGGAAAATTGAGACTATTCTCTTATCACAGGTCCAAGTTTTTCTGTGATACGAAGAAAATATGTAATCTTTCGCGTTGAATACGATTTTTAGTTTGAAAATTAAAATATAGGATTTATTCAATTCGGGCGTAAGCTTTCTTAACTTGTCTGCGTACAGCGTATCATTTCAGCGCGTGATATACGATCTGATGAATTTTTCGATTTTTTCCCCTTTGAAAACGCCAAAGTGCCCATCACAAAGAATATCAGCGTTGAGACCCAAAAGAAATTTCAAACCACGAATATAATCTTCAGGATTTGAAAGGAAGGATGGATCCAGCAGCCCTTGTATATCCTGGCCAAAAAGCACCCTTTTCTTTTCAAGTCCAACCAGATAGACCACCGAGCAAGGAGAATGTCCAGGACAATGATATGGCAGTATATCTCCCGGACCAACCTTGAAGCTTTCCTTTCAGCCCCTAATTTTGTGATCGATATTTAAAAGTGCTATTGTGGCACCATACCAGGATGCCATTATGGGTAAGCTCGGTTTTGCTAAATGTTTTTTTGCTTGCAGGCATGGTTGTTTCACTCCTTTACTTATCGGACCAGCAGTATTGGCGTGTTCCTGAAATCCATATCCGACCGTTTGGTTTAGTTTGGGTATTAACTTATTTGGCATCAATGTTCGGACGGAGGATCGACCACGACGTAAGTGACCTCTCCACCCTTAAAGCTCGGCATATACCAATTGCCTCCGCATTGCACATAGGTAATCCCATCGACCTCGACCTTCTCAGGCGTACAGGAAAGTTCACTGTAAGTCGATTCCGAGATAGTGGACCCGATGACGGCGGCACCTGCTACGACTACCGTTCCTGCTGCCGCATACCCCACCCAGTTATCCCAGTCGTCGTTATGGTAATGGTCATAATGGTGATCCTGCCCGTCTTCGCGTGCATCGTCCCTGTGATCGTAGCGATCTTCCGTTCGCTCCTCTCTCCCTTCTTGACGGTCACCGCGTTGATCCTGCGATTTCTCGGAAGCTTCCGACAGACTCGACTGACGTTCAACCTGATTATCCGTCCGGGCATCCTGACGTGTGGCGGTGTCCCTGGGCGTCATCTCGGATCGATTTTGTGTCCCCTTGGTCGAACGGGCCTGAGACGAGCGCGAAGAAAAGCTTCCGCCGCTGGCCGGACCGGAGCGGGATACTCTCATTCCGCCGCCTCTTCCACCACCACCGCCCCTTCCACGTGCGTTTGCCTCCAGGGCTAAGGTGACGACAAAAAGGACCACGGTCGCAACACAGAGGACTCGATAAAAAGATAAATTTTTCATTTCTTCTCTCCTTTCCCGATCGGGGGTGTGGCTACAATGGGGGGCTCCGCGAAAAACTGTATCCGATCGGCATCCTTTGGAATGTTGGGGAAAAAAGATGACTCTGGCGGATTAGGTGACAAATTCCAATTCGAGAAGTTTGCCCAATACTGGGGTTGTCCTACCTCAAACTTGTAGGTTATAACGATTCTGAGTGGTAACGGATCCCCCGTTTCTGGTAATAAGACCTGGAAATCGACATTGTCCGCACGTACGACCAGATGAAAATAAGAAACGCCATTGAGTATCAGGGTTTCGACGATCTCTGCCTCCCTGACTCGTCTCCCGAATTCATCGGGCAAATTGATCACATAGAGCATGGCCAGCGGGAAGCGCATCCCTAGATCCTTGACATAATACGTGATCGCACTATCAATATCCCCTTTAATTTTGGACGATGCATACAACTTTTTCGTCAAACTGAAGACAGTGATCGCCTGGCCGTCAAAGGCGATTGCGTACGACTCCCCGTTACTCCGTTGTGCGTCGACTCTGAAACGATCGGGCCGATCAAATACCAGCTTGCGATTCTCAAGGAATTCGATTTTTTGTCCGGAGTCTTGAACAACGTCATAGCCGCTCTGCTGCGCCACGCTTAACTGTTTGAGCTGTGCGAGAAAGCTCGCCATGCGCATCAGCTGATCCATGCCGGCGCTGGAATGAGCGGTCTCGGTAGCGGGAGATTTGACATCGGCAAGCGCGACGGTCGCAAGCAAGGCAGTCAATAACACGGTTCCTGAAATGATGGTCCTGATAACTCGGCGCATTGGTAAGCTCCTCGCGTCTTTTAAAGTATCAGCGTAAATGGTGGGCTGCGATGTTTTCCTATAGCTTCGAGCGCTCATAGACATGCATCCCCACCAGCCAGGCAACGATTACCACCAGGTAGATCTGTCCGATTAAAGCCTCCATTGATGCCAGCGCACTGGCTTTTGCATTTAAGGGGGTAATATCACCATATCCTAATGTCGTAATCGTTACGAAACTGAAATACATGAGCCAGATAAACTTGTCGGTTGGTCCTGTATCGAGGGGAAGATCGAAAGATCCGGGAACAAAAGATTCCAGCGTCACATAAAAGTAACACCACACTATGGATATTAACAAATATATAATGACGGCCACATAAATAACCTCTCGACCGACACGTTCTGCACTGTAAATGAACCTTGCCAGCACAACGATTGAAAAAAAGAGATAAATCACAATGATTGTGCTGGTCAGGGCTATAATCTTGTCAACCGTCCCAAGAAAATTATTAACCCATACAGCGGCGATAGCCAAAACAACGAGAATCAGTCCCGTCGTCAACTGCTTTTTTCCCCAGGAGATAGTATGATAAATTTCTATAAAAATCCAACTTGTCAGAATGCTTCTGATTAGCTCAAACCATCTAAGATCTTTCAAAAATGGGGACAACACCAGTAGCAACAGCAGGAAAATCAGTAAGATTAGAAACCGCTCAGTGTGATAGTATTGAGTCAGCGACTGCGAAAACTTGTTGGATGACATGAACTTATCTCCGTATTAGAAAAAAATAATTATGATGATTCAAACTATTAGTGTCTGGTTAAGAAAGGGCCAAAACATACATTATAGTCTCTCAAACAGTTTTCGTGTGGCGAAATTGGTTGGCTAATCCCAGCATGGCAGCAACTTCTGCCATGGGTATGAGATCATTCCATTCGAATAATAGCCGAAATTTATTTTCAGATCATTTGTGATTTTCATATTACGCTAAACGAGTTAAAATAATAAGTAGTTTCTTTGTAATGTAGCAACAGTTAACGTTTAGATGGGTTTTAATCATAGAGTTACAATTGACAAAATGGAAGATTTATAAAATATTATTCCGATCGCTGTAAAGCGATAGCTATTGGTCTTTCACATAAATTTCTTTAAAATTTTTGACTCGATTGGGGTATTACGTTATGCGTTACCAGTCCGGCCTTCGCCAATTGCTGCGATCCTTATCTTCAACAGGTAATTCGAGCCCTTCCGGATCAAACAACCCGCCCCAACTGGTGCGCTCAATCATTGCATCTCTGTTCTCTGCCGAAAGGATTTCTTCACCTTTCCTGATTTGCCAACCGCCTCCCAGTGCCTTGTAGGTAGCCACCAGACTGCTGCCCACCTGGCCCCTGAGTTCACTCAAACGATCTGCCTGGGTGGCGAGAAAACGCTGGGAATCCAATACTCTTTGATAATCAACGAGACCCTCTTTGTATTGCAGCGAAGATATCGTTACCGATCTTTGGGCCGCAGCGACGCTCTCTTTCAGAAACTGTTCCTCTTCCTTGGCCCGCGTATACGCCACCATCGCATCCTCGACTTCCCGCTGGGCGTTTAAAACCGTATTTTTGTATGTGACCACAAGCTGTTGAAGCCGTGCATCTTCTACCCGCACACGGTTTTGGATGCGCCCGTAATTAAGAATATCCCAGTTAAAACCCGGTCCGGCACTCCAGAACAAACTTTTTTCGCTGAATATATCACCCAGAGAATTCTCGCCGGATACCGACGTTGCGTCTGATGAACGCCATCCAATCGTTCCAAATAGCGTAAAATGAGGGTAAAGGTCTGCTTTGACAATTCCGATCTGAGGACTTTGGGTGGCGATTCGCAACTCAGTCAGCCGGATGTCGGGTCGACGCCTGAGAAGGTTATTGGGTATGTCAACAATGATTGTCTCAGCGGCCACCGGAATCTCAGACGGTCCACTTAGCATCTCTTTCAGCTCCCCCGGCAGCATACCCAGCAAAATGGCCAGCGCGTTCTGGGCTTGACGCAGCCCGGATGCCAGCTGGGGAACCAGGGCTTGGGTATCAGCCAACAACATCCTGGCCTGGGTCACATCCAGCTCCGAAACAGCTCCCTCTTTGAATCGGACGTCGGCAATCCGCAAAGATTGCGCTTGTTGTTTCACGTTTTCTCCGGCGATCACCAAACGCTTCTCCAACGTACGGATCAGGATATACGTGCGCGCGACTTCAGCCGTCAGAGATACGAGAACATTGTCATAACTGGCCACAGTGGCCCCCAGGTTGGCGACTCCGGATTGCACCGAACGGCGGAACTTGCCCCAAATATCCAACTCCCAGGCAGCATCGAACCCGAGGCTCAGTGCATTGAAATGACTGTCGATAAGCGGCGTGTCAGTATTTGTGCTGAGTTTGCTGGCTGTCAGATCTCCGGAAGCCGATTGCTGCTGAGGGTAGAGGTTGCCGACCGCAATTCCCAATTGCGCACGAGCCTCATAAATACGGATGCCGGCGATCTGCAGAGAAAGGTTTTGCTGATAGGCTTTTTCGACTAAATTGTCGAGCACAGGGTCATTAAACACGCGCCACCAGTTGCTGTAGTCGGTTTGACCGGTACGTAAGCCAGGTGCTTGTATCTCAGTCCAGTCACCCCGCAATGGTGCCTCCGGCTTGACAAAATCCGGTCCGACCATAGTGCAGCCACTCATGATCAACACTATGGAAACCCACGCCAGCCTCAAGGGCCTCAATGGTTTGACCCATCTTGCAACCCATCCAGTCCGGTTTCGATTGTTTACCGCATAGCCTTTACCAGTATACATAGCGCTCTCCCTTTTATGACGTATCCGACCCAAAGTAGTGTGTGCGTAACGATGCCCTTTTAGTATATTTGTTTTTGGGTTCAGCCGGGCACAGTGTCTTCCGGTGGTTTAACCCTAAAAAAGATGCTGTAAAGTACCGGCACATAGTTCAGCGTAAATAGACTGCCGATGCCAAGGCCGAAGAACATGACGGATGCCATGCCGAAAAAAAGCGGATCATGGTTGATGATCAACGGCAAAAAGCCCAGCATGGTGGTTGACACCGAAAGCAGGATCGGCCTGAATCGGCTGACAGCCGAATTGACGATTGCATCATAGGGTGTCTGCTTGTTTCTCAGGTTCTCCTCGATTTTATCGATCATCACGATGCCGTTGTTCACAATGGACCCAGCCAGGGCCAACAGCCCGAGGATGACCATGAAACCAAAATCGGCCTGCATCACCGTCAGGCCGACCACGGCCCCGACAATGACCAGAGGTATGGTCATGATAATGATGGCAGCCCGCCGGATGGAGTTGAACTGCCATACCAGCAGGAAGACAATACCGCCAAAACACGGCAACAGCCATTTTGCCAGGTTCTTCTGGGCCGTGGCGGAGTCCTCCAGTTCAGCGCCGACTCGCCAGTAGTGATTTTTCGGAAATGTCATTGTTTCCAGCGTGGGTTTCAAGGTGGCAAAGATTTCGGACGCCTTCAGCACCTGGTTTTTGGCGCTGACGCTGATTGTGCGCTCCTGATTGTAGCGCACGATACGGTTCAGCTCGCCGACAGTATACACATCGGCCACCTGGTTGATCGGCACGCTGTCACCGGATGACGAACGGATGCCGAGTGTGCGCAGGCTTTCGGGGGAATCCCTTTCCTCCCTGACCCCACGCGCAACAATGGGAATTTCAACATTGCCCTGGTGGTAATTCGTGGCCGTTTTACCGTCGACAAAGAGATCAAGCGTTTCGGCCACAGCCTTGGACGTCACTCCCGCGCGGAGAGCCCGGGTCTGGTCGACATCTGCCTTTAGCATAAACACCCGGTTGTTCCAATCCTGTTTGATATGCATGGTGCCGGGGATGTCCCGTAGCGCGGCCATCAAATGGTCTGCCTGTTCCTGCAGCACCCCTATATCGGGACCGCTGAGCCGGATCTCCAACAAGCCGACTTCGCTGCCGCCAAGCCACATGGATTTAACCCGGCCCCGGACATTGGGGAAATGATCTTGCAGGTATTGGCCCGTGCGCTGGACGAGTTCGGGCACCTCTTTGTTGGTCTGTGTGTTGACGATCAAAAAACCGACGAACGGGTCCGGGTCCAACGGCGATAGTGACAGGAAAAATCGCGGCCCGCCGTTACCTACGTAGGCTATGGTTCCGGTGATTTCCGGGTTTTCCTTTTTATCCTGGAGCCAGGCGCTAAGTTCTCTGACGGTCCTGTCGGTCTCTTCGATACGCGTGCCGGCGGGAAGGTCGAGATAGATCAGATACTGGTTTCTGTCTCCGTTCGGGAAAAAGGCCTGCGGTATAAAGGTTGCCGCATATATTGCTGCGGCAAACGCGCCGCCCGTCACGGCCAGCACCAGTATACGATATCGAAGGGAAAACGTCAGGACCCGACGGTAAATCCGATAGAATTTTCCCTGGTAGGGATCGCTCCCCGGCGCTTTATCACCGCCGCCGGCCGGAGGAGCTTTTAAAAACCAGTAGCACATGCTGGTGGATGAAAACATGGAGAAGAACCACGAACCCATGAGCAGAATAATCATCACCGAACCCAGCGAGGCAGTGTAATCACCGGCCATGCCGATTTGCAGCAGAATCGGTCCAAAGGCGAAAACAGTCGTCAGCGTGCTGGTGAGCAGGGGAACCGCAAGCGCATTGCCGGTCTTTAAAACGGCATCTTTGCGTGGCATGCCCGTTTCCATATTCATTTTAATGTCATCAGATACAACAATGGCGTTATCAACAAACATGCCCAAGGCAATGATCATGGTGGCCAGCGACATCCGTTCCAGATCGATACCCAGCGCGAGCATCATCAAAAGACCGAAAAGCATGACCAGAGGGATAAACGAGCCGACGATCAAGCCGGTTCGAAGCCCCAAAAGCAGCATGACCACCACCAGGACAATGCCGATGCTTTCGATCACGTTGATCACCATGCCCTTGACGGATTTTTTGATGAGATCCGGCTGGTAGGTGGCGAATTCAAGCACGTAGCCCCATGGCAGAGACTGCTCGATATCTTTGACCGTTTTTTTCAACCGTGTGCCGAACTCGACGGCATCGACCCCTTTGATGATAAAGACGCTCAATACAATAGCCGGATGGCCATTGTAGTAGGCCGGGTTTTGGATCGGCTCCACGTAGGCTTTTCGGATGGTTGCGATGTCGCGCAGCGGAATCGAGGCCTGGGACCCTGGAATCGGAATGAGGACCGCTCCTATCTCCGCAATGGACACGAACTGGCCCTGGGTCTCCACGGTAATTTCCACATCGTTTATGGCTATCCTGCCGCCGGGTAAAAGGACGTTCTGCTCCTGAAGTTTTTTCCCGATATCGACGGGGTCGATGCCCAGCTGCGCCATTCTTGCGTTCGACACCTCCAGATAAATGCGCTCATCCTGCACACCGGTGAGATCGATCTTTTGGGTTCCTACCACCAGATTGAGGCGCTCCCGGATTTGACGGGCGGTTTCATGCATTTCCGCCATGTCAAATCCATCGCTCCAAAGGGCGATGGTGGCCACCGACGTATCTCCGAACGTATCGTTGACCATGGGCCCCATGGTGCCTTCCGGCAGCTCGGGTTTGACATCGTCCATCCTGTTTCGCAGCAGTTTCCATGTCGCCGAGAGCTGTTCGGCAGGCACTTCATCGCTGATGGTGACATGGATCAGGCACTCGCCGTATTTGGATGTGGAATTCTTGATCTTGTCGACCTCACCCATGCTGCGGATTTTTTCTTCGATCGGCCGGGTGATCAGGCGTTCGACTTCCGCCACCGGCATGCCGGGATATTTGGCCGTCACCACCGCTTCGCGAATCGTAATGAAGGGGTCTTCCAGTTTCGGAAGGCCAATGAATGCATATAGACCACCGACAATCACCAATATTATGGTCATGATGACGGTTCGAGAATTATTCAGCGCAAATCCGGTAATCCCTTTCATGTTCGGTTCCTTCTATTTTTTCATCAGTTTGACCTTCATTCCATCGGCTAAAAAACTCACACCGGCCACGGCAATGGTGTCCCCGGCCTTAAGACCATCGGTCACAATGGCATTTTTTTGTTCTGTGCCGCTGAAACGGATCGGTGTTTTTTTGACCATCGACGTCTCGGGATCATACACAAAGGCATATCCCTGATTCGCTTCCGGGGCAGGCAGGATTGCCTGAAGCGGAAGCGTGTAACCGGCCTTCCGGTTTTCGTCCTTTATGGTAAAAATGGCTTCAGCGGTCATACCGGGTTTGACTTTTTTGTTCGGGTCTGCCAGCGCCACTTTGACCGGAAAGGAGTTAGCCTGAACAGCGGCGGAGCCGATGTAGGAAATACGGCCCTGTGTGGACTCACCCGACAGCGTGGGAAAGGTAATCGTCACTGCGTCATCGATGTGTAAACGGTCGATGGTGGTCTCCGGAACGGTCAGTTGTACTTCCATATCCCCCGTGGCATTGATTTCAAACACTTTCTGCCCGACTTTAACCTCCTCGTTGGGCTGCACCGACCGCCAGGCGATGGTGCCGTTGTAAGGTGAGAGCAGCTTGGTTTTGCGTAAATTGCGATTGGCTGACTCCAGTCTGGCCATCTGAAGATCAACCGCGCTGCCAGCGGCCTTGTAGCTATATTCGGCGACATCCAAACGACTTTCTACCCCCGCACCCTGCTCATAAATCCGCTTTTGGCGCTCGTACTGCGACTTTGATTCGTTCACCTGCTCCCTGGCCTTTACCAGCTCAGCATGGATCGCATCCACCTCCAACTGATAGGGTTCCGGATCGAGGAAAGCGAGCAGCTGTCCTTTTTTTACCCGATCGCCGATGTCAACTTTCACAGACACCACCTGCCCGCCAACCTGAAAACTGAGGCCAGAGGAATCGACCGCGGCGGCAAGCCCGGAAAATTTGAGTGTCTGCCCGGTGGCCTGCTCACTGACAGTCATCGTCTTGATCGGTCGGACCTCATCAGTAATTTCAACTTTATCTTTGCATGCCGTCAGGGCAATCGATATGCAGAGAAGCCAGACCATCCGCTTTAAAGTTTGTTGTGACATATTAAACCTCATTTTTTAGCTTCAATTGTTGTTATTATGTTTAGGGGAATAAATGATAATTCAATTTTATTCATGAAAATAAAAAAGTTCGAAGACAATTACTTCAATTCTACATTTTTTACCGGTTCCTTGCATCGCATGCTGACGCTGTAGTCGTTTTATCAAGGCCCGCTAAAAACGCTACGCAAAGAGCAATGCTTAATATGGGTGTTGTTTTCATTATTTTTCCCTCCTTTTTCTCACCTTAGTTGATATCAGCACGATCTTATCAGACCCTTGCAGATTGCTCTATCGAATAAGACGCATGGAGTATTTGAGCATATGAGTATTGGGTTTAAATGCATCAATCCATTATTTCACCATTTTAATACTTCATTTGTATCTTGTCTGGCGTGCCGGGACCTGTTCCGGGTAGGGTTGAGGCACAGCCACCCAACGCCAGGATAAAAAGTTAGGAACTGAGAATGATAGCCCCAACGAAGAGTGCCGATTGTGCGCTAACGGTTCTTGTGCTCCTTTGCCTCCTTTTTTTGTGTCAAGATTTTATCATAACTCTAACTTAAATTCTGGATCAGTTTTGGGGGGCAGGTCACGCTCCCCTGATTG
>Ga0316198_10001510_pt1 | contig 13687 bp, 9 predicted proteins | sample OudBieAanoxic_MG_FD_204935 | JGI IMG/M metagenome (GOLD analysis project Ga0316198, IMG submission 204935) | Coastal sediment microbial communities from Oude Bieten Haven, Netherlands - site A anoxic | ecosystem: Environmental > Aquatic > Marine > Coastal > Sediment | place: Netherlands...
GGGAGACCAGATAAAAAATAAAATTATAAAAAAATATGGGAATCTAACTACATTGATCTCTAAACCAAACCCAAAAGAAGCTGTAGAGGCTATCTTGTCTAGGGAGGCAGATGTTTATATCGAAGATTATCAGGAAGCTTTAAAATATTTAGTTAAAAATCCAAATAATAATGTTAAATTGAATTACCTTTCAAACACTATTAACACGGAATATTATACTGGAGGAAAGGCAGAATTTCAGCCTTTGTTAGATATTATAGAGAGAATTTTTAAGAATAAAGATCTGACAATGAAGTTTTTTCATGAGGAAACACTGAGTTATACAAAAAATAAGTTGGAAATATCCAATGAAATTGAAAAATATATTAAGAATAAATCAAAAATAAAGGTTTTTCTTCCTTCCTTTGAAGAATTCCCACAGCTTTATTATATCAATGGAGATAAGGGCCCAGAAGGATTTTTAAATAATTACTTCTATGAAATCAACAAAATGTTGGGAATAAAAATAGAATTTGAAAGAGAAAATATAAATTTGGATTTTGATGTAAATCCATTTATACTGAGTGTCAATGGGGAAGAATTAATAACGAAAAATGAAGACATACTCATAACAGAGCCCTATACTCAAATGCCATTATTGATTTTTAATGGTAGTGATGAAGGCTACGTTCCATATTTTGATAATCTAAAAAAATATCGTATTGCTGTAGTAAGGAATTCTTTTATCGAAAAGTATCTTTTATACAAAGGGTTAGGGAATAACCTAATAAGGTTTAAAAATATAGAAGAAGTATTAATAGCAGTGAGTTCTAAAAAAGCGGATATTCTAATAGGGGAATTGCAGCAAATAGATTATTTTTCAAAAATATATAATGTAAGGAATCTGCAAGTTGCAGGAACCATCCAAGATAAATTGGAATTAAGTTTTGGAGTCCCCAAAGAAGATAAAACCCTTTATTTTTTAATAAATTCATTGAACAATAAATTTTCTTATCGGATAAAAGAAGAGAAAAATAAATTTTTTATAAAAAAAATAGAAATTGCAAAAGATTATAAAGTCTCCATAATTATTTCAGTAATTTCAATTCTCCTACTAAGTTTTGTTTATAATCATTTAAGAAAATTTAAAAATACTTCTATGAAGTTAAAAAAATTAACTATTGGTCTGGTTGAAACTCTGGAAAATGCCAATACATTTAACGATGAAGATACAGGTGCACATATAAAACGATTAAACCAATATTCAGAATTATTGGCTGAAGAACTTAAAATGCCAAATTCTTTTGTAAATGAAATAGGATTATACGCTTCACTTCATGATGTGGGAAAGATCGGGATATCTGATAATATATTAAAAAAACCTGGGAAATTGACAGAGGAAGAATTTGAAACAATGAAAAATCATGTGGAAATAGGATATAATCTTATGAAGGATCTAGATATTAGTCCGGTAGCTTTAAACATAGTCAGATATCATCATGAAAAATGGAATGGGCTGGGATATGGAAAAGGCTTAAAAGAAGAAGAAATCCCAATTGAAGCCAGAATAGTGGCTTTGGCAGATGTATACGATGCATTGCGTCAGGAAAGGGTTTATAAAAAAGCCTTTACCCATGAAAAATCTATAGAGATAATAAGGTCTGAAAGTGGTAAACATTTTGACCCTAGAATAGTTAAAATTTTTATAAAAAAACATAGACATTTTCAAAGGATTTTTGATGAAAATTAATTCTACCTTTAATTTGATTAAAAAATAATTTATAATTATATTAATAACTGATGGTTTATATTTATCTAGGCATTATAATGGAGGATTAATTATGAAAGCAACTATCTATGTAGATGAAAAGAATGAATTTTTACAAAATAAAGTTAACTATCTTTTGAATGAATTTAAAAATTTAGAGGTTGATTTTTTAGATGAAAAAGATAAAAAAGACTATAGTGAAACTGATGTTTTTTTAGGAGTATCTATGACCAAGGATGAATTAGAAAAAGCAGATAAATTAAAACAAATATATGTTCCGTATACAGGGTTAAATAATTTTCCACAAGATAAACTGTTGCAGAGAAAAATCAATATAGAAGGGACCCATGTGAAGGCAAAGTATGTAGCAGAAAAAGCTCTGTCTTTATTATTGGCAACTATGGGAAAGGTTGTTTCTTATGATTCTGATATGAGAGATGGACCTTGGAGTCTTGAAAATCGAAGTAGATGGGAAAGTTTTTTTGATAAAAAAGTTGGGTTAGCAGGAGCAGGTCATATTGGACAAGAATTTATAAAATTAGCTAGAGTTTTTACAACTAATTTTTCTACTGTTGATAGAGGTAAAAAAATTGACAATATCTCTAATTATTATTCTTCATTTAAAGAGTTAGCTGAAAATACAGAAGTTTTAATAGTTTCTTTACCTCTGAATAGTTCTACTAAAAATATTATTGATAGGGAAGTTTTAGAAGTTTTTGAAGGATATATTGTAAATGTGGGCAGAGGAAAGGTAATAGAAGAAGAATCTTTTTATGAACTGTTAAAATCAGGAAAAATAAAAGGTGCCGGGATAGATGTATGGTACAACTACCCTTCTACGGGGAATCTATGTAATCCCTCTAAATATGCATTTAATGAACTTTCAAATGTGGTGATGTCTCCTCATACAGGAACAGAGAATCAAGAAAATGAATGGTTATACTTTAATGATGCTTTTGCAAAATTAAGAAAATATATATATGAAAATATAGACTAAAAAAAACTTCACTATTAACAAAATAGTGAGGTTTTTTGGTGGGATGTAAAATGCCTTATAGTATTTACTATATATAGACAGATCACTAGTTTTTAAAAGTTGTCTTTTTTTATAAAGGTTGATAAAATAATTAAAGAAAACAAAAGTATCGAACAAGGGAGAGAGAGAGATGGAAGAAAGAAAATTTCATAAATTAATAAAATATATAAAACAGGAGATAAAATCAGGTAATTTAAAAAATGGATCTCAGATATATCCGGAACGTACTCTAGCTGAAAATTTGAATATTGGAAGATCATCGGTAAGGGAAGGGATCAAAATATTGGAGATAATTGGTTTGATTGAAAGTAAAAGAGGCGGGGGAAACTATATCACCAATGATTTTAAAAATATGTTATGTAGTCCATTATCTCTGGCGTTTGAATTGCAAAAGGGAAAAATAAAAGACGTTATTGAACTTAGAAAGATGCTAGAACTCTCCAATGTGGAATTTATGGTTAAGAGGGTAACTTTAGAGGAGATACAAGAGGTTGAAAAAATCTATGAGATGATGTTAAATTGTAATGAGATAGGAAAATTAGCTGATTTAGACAGGGATTTTCACCTTTTAATGATGTCTTTTTCCAAAAATATTTTATTGACTACAATTATTTCTGCCATATCCGAGCTATTAGAAGAATCGATGACGGCTTCTAGAGATATGGTTTTAGAAAAATTTGGGAAGGGGAAAATAGACTCGGATCATAAGATGATTTTAGAAGCCCTAAAAAATAGAGATGAAGAAGGATTAAAAAATAGTTTAAGTACCCATTTCGACAATATAGATAAAAGTTTACCAAATTTAGATTAAATATTTTAAAATTAAAAGGCCTCTCTAGAGAGGCTTTTTAATGTGAAAATAATAACTTAAACACCAATTATCAGATATAAATAAAAAAATATTAATTTTTCCGTTTTAATACTGATTATTTTATTTGTATTAAAATAGTCCCAGAAGATGTGTAGATAGGAGTGGAAAACAGGATTTCTACAATATAAACGTTTGTATTTGGAAAGGACATTTAAATAAAAAAATAACTTTATTGACATATTGGTAGATCATAAAGTACCCTTTTAGAGGAAGCAAATGTAGATTATTTGTTTTTAATTTTTGCTTTAAAAATTGGTCATACCAATTTAAAATACAAGGAGGAAATATATGAAAATTGCCGTTTGTATAAAACAGGTACCTGGAGGTACTAATGTTCAAGTTGATCCAGTTACAGGAGTACTGTTAAGAGATGGTGTCGATTCTAAGATAAATCCATATGATCTTTATGCTTTAGAATCTGCATTTCAAATAAAAAATCAAGTAAACAGCGAAATAGGAGTCCTATCTATGGGGCCACCTCAAGCTAAGGCTGTAATCAGAGAATCATTTTCTATGGGAGTAGATACAGGTGTGTTACTTTCCGACAGAAAGTTTGCCGGAGCCGATGTATTAGCGACATCTTATGCTCTAGCCCAAGGGTTAAAAGCAATGGGAGAGATAGACCTAATAATCTGTGGGAAACAAACTACCGATGGAGATACAGCTCAGGTAGGACCAGAGATGGCAGAATATTTATCTATACCCCATATTTCAAATATAAGTAAAATACTAGAAGTGACTTCAGAAGGTCTTACTGTAGAAGCAGACATGGGAGAAACTATAGAGGTACAAACTATTGGTTATCCATGTTTAATTACTGTGGAAAAGGGAATTTATACTCCTAGACTGCCGTCTTATAAACATAAATTAAAAACAGCCACTAGAGAGATAAAAGTTTTAACTTTTGATGATTTAGATGATAAAGATGAAAAAAAATATGGTTTAAATGGGTCGCCAACTCAGGTAGAAAGAATATTTAATCCTCCTAAAAATGCAGATAAAGAGATGCTTTCAGGGGATGAAGCTGCGGTTGAATTATTTGATATATTGAAAAAGAGAAAAATTATCTAGGAGGTTAAAATGGCTAAATTAGTTATAAATCACGATAAAATAAATCATAAACAAATGATGGAATTGATAGAACTATGTCCCTTTAATGCAATCGAAGAACAAGATGGTCAGACATATATAAATTCTGGGTGTAAGATGTGTAAAATCTGTGTTAAAAGTGGTAATGGGAGCATTGAATTTGTAGAAGATGAAACTATAGTAAGTGTCAACAAAAAATTATGGAATGGAATAACTGTTTATATAGATCATTTTCATGGTGTAATAAATCCAGTATCGCTAGAGTTGATAGGGAAAGCCAAGGAATTAGCTGGAATAATCAGCCATCCGGTTCAAGCTATTTTAATTGGTTCAGGTGTAAAAAAAATAGCAGAAGAATTGGAGCATTATGGAGTAGATCAAATTCATGTCTATGACTATAAAGAATTAGAGCATTTTAAAGTTCAAAATTATACTGAGGTATTTGCTGACTATATCGAAAAGAAAAAACCATCTTCGATATTGGTAGGAGCAACAACACTGGGAAGATCTTTGGCTCCTAGGGTAGCAGCAAGATTTAGAACAGGGCTTACTGCAGATTGTACTATCTTAGATATGAAACCCAATACAGATTTGGTGCAGATAAGACCAGCATTCGGCGGAAATATAATGGCACAAATAGTTACAGAAAGGCATAGACCACAGTTATGTACAGTAAGAGCCAAGATATTTGATGCTCCTGAGAGAAGTGTAGAAAAGAATGGAGAAACAATAAATCATCAGATTGATGTAAAGAAATTAAATTCAAAAATTCAAGTTTTGGATATAGTAAAAAAAGATAAGGAAGTATCTATAGCTGACGCAGAGGTAATTGTGGCTGTAGGAAGAGCAATAGTAAAAGAGGAAGATATTGTGATGATTCAGGAGTTTGCAGATCTTGTGGAAGGAAAGGTAGCTTGTACTAGACCTCTCATCGAGTGTGGGTGGCTAAGCAATAAATTACAGGTTGGACTCAGTGGAAGGACTGTAAAACCAAGATTATTATTTGCATTTGGAATTCATGGAGCAGTTCAGTTTACTGCTGGAATGAATGGATCAGAAACAATAGTTGCTGTGAATACAGATGAACAGGCTCCAATATTTGATGTGGCACATTATGGAATTGTAGGAGATTTATACAAGGTCATTCCAAAATTGACAGAAGAAATAAAAAAAGATAGAAAAATTACTTTTTAAATGGAGGACTAAGATGCATAATAAATACAAAGAAATAGATATGAATGATTTTGAAAATATAAAAAAATTAATAGGAGATGCTGAAAGGGTACTCTTTAAAGGGGAGATCAATCCAGACTATTCCCACGATGAATTAGGTGGGGTAGAAAAGATGCCAGATATACTGGTAAAAGCTTATTCCACTAAGGAAATTTCAGATATTATGAAATATGCCTATGAGAACCATATTCCTGTAACGGCTAGAGGATCAGGAACAGGACTTGTAGGAGCATGTGTTCCCCTTTTCGGTGGGATAGTTATAGAGACTACAGGGATGAATAAGATCTTAGAATTAGACGAGGAAAATTTAACTCTGACATTGGAGCCAGGAGTATTGCTTATGGAGATAAGTAAATATGTAGAGGAGCAAGATTTTTTCTATCCCCCAGATCCAGGGGAAAAAAGTGCAACAATTGGAGGAAATATAAGTACCAATGCAGGTGGGATGAGAGCTGTAAAGTATGGTGTAACTAGAGATTATGTGAGAGGACTAGAAGTTGTTCTTCCTTCAGGAGAAATTATTGAAGTGGGTGGAAAAGTAGTAAAAAACTCTTCTGGTTATAGTATCAAAGATTTGATCATAGGTTCTGAAGGAACTTTGGGGATTATCACAAAAGTAATCTTAAAATTGATCCCTCTTCCTAAGCATACGATCAGTTTGCTGATTCCATTTGAAGATCTAAATACTGCGATCGATGCAGTACCAAGTATTATTAAGTCTAAAGCTATTCCTACAGCTATCGAATTTTTACAGAGGGAAGTAATATTTGCTGCCGAAGAATATTTAGGGAAGATATTTCCAGATAAATCCAGTGATTCCTATCTTTTATTAACTTTTGACGGGAATTCAAAGGAACAGGTAGAGAAAGACTATGAAAAAGTAGCTGACCTTTGTCTAGAAATAGGTGCTTTAGATGCTTATTTAGTAGACACAGAGGAAAGAAAGGAAGCTGTCTGGTCTGCCAGAGGAGCATTTTTAGAAGCAATCCATGGATCGACTGATGAAATGGATGAATGTGATGTAGTGGTTCCTAGAAATAATGTAGCAGAATTTATAAAGTATACAAAAAATTTAGCCAAAGAATTTGATATCAGAATACCTAGTTTTGGTCATGCTGGAGACGGAAATCTACATGTTTATATCTGTAAAGATAATATGGATGTAGATCTATGGAATAAAAAAAGAAAGGATGTTTTCAAAAAAATGTATGATAAATCTTTGGAATTAGGAGGCTTAGTATCTGGAGAGCATGGGATTGGATTTGCCAAGAAGGAATATATGTTCAACCAGTACAATGGAGGCCATCTTGATTTAATGGTTGGTATAAAAAAATCATTTGATCCAAAAAATATTTTAAACCCTGGAAAGGTTTGTCAATAGGTTCCATAGTGGATCTTTTAGTCAAAGGCTTTACTATTAAACATAAATACTCCCATCACCATCTATAGATGGGAGTATTTTTTTATAGAATTTTTTATAAAAAGGAGGCAAATATGTTATTATTTACAGCCCTTATTGCAGTGGTCTTCCCCCTGTTATTTTTAGTTATTCTAAAGATGTCTGCTAAAAAAGGAATGGCATTAAGTTATGTAATTTTACTTTTAGGTGCTTATTTTATTTGGGGCATGGAATCAAAAGTTCTAGTCGCTTCATCACTTCAAGGGATCCATAAAGCAATGACTATACTTCTCATACTATTTGGTGCTATGGTTCTTTTAAATATGCTAAAAAACACAGGTGCTATTACAAGATTAAACAAGGGGTTTAGAGCCCTTTCTGAAGACATGAGAGTCTTATCTATAATACTGGCATTTTTATTTGGTGCTCTCCTAGAAGGAGTTTCTGGGTTTGGTGCTCCTGTTGCTGTTGTTGGTGCTTTAATGGTGGCATTAGGATTTCAACCACTAACTGCAGCTATATTAGTGCTTATTGCAAATAGTACCCCTGTTCCATTTGGAGCTGTGGGAACTCCAATTTTTGTAGGCCTTAGCAATATTTCAGAGTTAGCACCGAAAGATTTTACTAGTATTGCAATATTGATTACTAAGTTAGATATCTTTCTTGCGACCTTTATGCCCTTACTTCTTGTAGTGGTATTAGTCTTATCCTTTGGTAAAAAGAACAAGCTTAAATCTATTCTTGAAATGGCTCCTTGGTCTATCTTTATCGGTCTAGTCTATACACTCTCTGCATACTTATATGCCAACCTTGCAGGTCCTGAATTTATCTCTATCCTTGCTTCTATTACTGGGCTTTTTGTAGCTACTATCACTTGTAAGATGAAATTTTTAATTCCTAAGCATGTATGGACTGAAGCTTTAGATGAAGAGACAAAGGTAGAGGAAAGCAGTTCTAAGGAAGAGATGTCATTATTTAAAGCTTGGGCTCCATATATCCTTGTAGTTGTAACTTTACTAGCTACTAGAATATTCCCAGTTATCAAAATTTTTACAACTACAGCTATAGACCTTTCTTGGAAACACATAATGGGATTTGAGCAAATATCAGATAAGTGGGCTCTACTCTATTCTCCAGGAACTGTGTTAATATTAGTCGCATTTTTAACTATATTTCTTCAAAATTCAAACTTGGATTCATTTAAGAAAGCTTGTTTCACTTCATTTGGACAAGTAAAAAATACCACACTAATACTATTTTCTACATTGGCTCTAGTGCAGATATTTTCAAATTCTTGGATCAATGGTCTTGGTTATGTATCTATGCCGCAATATATAGCCACTACTATGAGTTCTTCATTTTCAGGATCTTGGATCTTTATAGCTCCATTTATAGGGATGCTTGGAACCTTTATCTCTGGAAGTGGTACAGTATCAAATCTTACTTTTGGTGCGATTCAACATGATGTGGCAAACATCATAAATTTAAATCCTACATTAATATTAGCTGAACAAACTCTTGGAGCAGGAGTAGGACATATAATTTGTATTAATGTAGTTGTAGCAGCTTGTACTGTTGTTGGACTTTCTGGTAAGGAAGGGTTAGTAATTAGAAAGGTATTTATACCTAGTATTTTCTACTCATTAGGTATAGGTGTAGTAGCTTTTGCTTTTAGTTAGATTCATAATTTAATTATTCAATATTTTATATCTTCTAAGATCTAAAAAGGTCCACGAGAAAGGCTAAAAGCCTATCTAGTGGACCTTTACTTTTTTCCATGATAAGCTGTCTATCTAATCTTAATAATATCAATGAATAAATTAGATTCTTATTTGGGTTTTAAGATAACGATCTATATAATCATAAGGGTTAATTTTTAGAGGGAAGGAAGAGATTAATAAGAAAGAAAAAGGAAACTTTTTTGATATTGGTAAAATATTATAAGATGCTTAATATAGATCTTAGTAAGATAAATTTATAGGTTAATTTTTAATGTAGTAGGAGGAGATTTAATTGAAAAAAATAATCTATATAATTTTTATGATATTTATAACTCTTATCGTTTTAGGAGAAATAAGAGACTCAGACCCCAAAACAGAAATACAGAAGACAGAGGTTCTGCATTCTTTAAACTACAAAAATGGGAAATATTACAATCCATGGCTGAGAACTACTAAAGGATTCAAGGATTTTATGCGATGGAGGTTTTCAAAAGCTGCGGAGTTTCCCATAGAGAACAATGAATATCTTCCTGAAAAACTTTCGGTTAAACTTGAAGAACTCAGAGATAAAAAAAGATATATCCTATGGATAGGTCATATGACATTTTTTATAAGGATCGACGATAACTTCTACCTCCTTGATCCTATATTCTCTAAAAGAGCTTTTATTCCAAAGAGATATATAGATATACCTGTATCTCTGGAAGAGCTTTTAGAGGTTTCAAAAGATGGCCGGCTGAGGGTTCTTATTACCCACAATCACTACGATCATCTGGACAAGAAGAGCATTATGACTCTTCCTGAAGGAACTGAGATTATAGTGCCTCAAGGAGACGGGAAACTGGTAAGAAAGTGGGGAAAATACAGGGTAGAGGAGATGGATTGGAGTGAATCAATTGATAACATCACTTTTGTAAAGGCACAGCATTGGAGTAAAAGAATCGGCAAGGGCAGAAATACATCTCTCTGGGGATCTTTTATAGTTGAAGATAAAAATATAACTTTATTTTTAGGGGGAGATTCAGGATGGTTTTCAGGATTCAAAGAGGTAGGAAGAGAGTATGATATAGACTATGCCCTGGTTTCTGTAGGAGCCTATGAACCTAGATGGTTTATGAAGGAAAATCATCTCAATGTGTCAGAATCCATATCTGTCACGGAAGATCTAGGGGCAAGACTTATGATTCCGGGTCATTGGGGTACTTTTAAACTTGGAGATGAACCCCCGGGACTGCCTAAATATCAGTATGAAAAATTAAATAATAAAAAAGTAAGGCTCATGAAGATCGGAGAGATCTTTCCCCTGGAAGAAAAATAAAGAAAGATGAAATAGTTTTAGGGAATTTAGCTAAAAATATTTTTAGATTTTTCTAATACAAAATGTGCTATAATTTTATTAAAAAAATATACAGTGGATTTTTATTTATTCGTATAAAAATTAAAATATTAGGGGGATCATATGGAATTAGATATAAGAAATGGAAGATTAGAAGATGTTGAAGCTTGTTTTATCTTGGAAGGAAAAACATTTCCAGAGGAGGAAGCAGCCTGTAAAGAAAATATAGAAATAAGATTAAGAAAATTTGCAGAAGGATTTATAGTAGGAGAGTTAGACGGGGAGATAGTAGCCCATATAAACAGCGGTTCTACCAATCAGGAAGACATAACAGATGAAGAATTTAAGGAGCTCATCGGCCATGAAGACGGGGGTAAAAATATAGTTATTTTTTCCGTAGCTGTGGATCCTATTCATCAAAAAAAAGGAATAGCTAAGATGATGATGAAAGAATTTATTGAGGTATCTAGAAAGATGAGAAAAGAGAAGATCCTCCTACTCTGCAAGGAAAATCTTATGGGAATGTATGAGAGGATGGGATATAGGAAGATAGGAATTTCAGCTTCTACCCACGGCGGAGCTGTGTGGTATGAGATGGAGCAAATTTTATAGGTCATTTATAACAAAGCAACGTGACGTTGCATCCAGACAGGCACAATCTAAGTTTTAATAAGTTTTTATTTATTCAATAAATTTTGTTGGTTTAATTTCCTAGATAATAAAAAACATCAAATATAAAGAGGCGTCTAATTAATTAGGCGCTTCTTTAAAAAAAATCATCATTTAGGAGAATATAAAATTTTTATTCTGATGTCATTAATACATAATTTTATTTTTACCACTGTTTTTAGCCTTATAGAGCAGTACATCTGCTTTTTTAATAAGTTGCTCTATATCCAACCCCTTCTCATATTCAGCTACTCCGCCGCTAACAGTTATTTTTATTATTTCTTCTTTATCTGAAGGATGTATAAACTCCATTTTGCCTGTTATTTTTCTCAGTCTATTTCCTATTTTAAACGCTTCTTTCCGATTTTTATTTTGAAGAAGAATTATAAATTCTTCTCCCCCATATCTGAATATTTGGTCATTATTATCGGTATTTTCTATAAACATTTTACAGATCAACTTTAAAACCCTGTCTCCAAATATATGACCATAGGTATCATTTATTCTTTTGAAATTATCTATATCAAATATGACTATTGAAAAACTATAGTTATCAAATAATTCATGTTTCTTCCCAGCCCTTATCAGGAAGAGTTCCAACCCTTTCCTGTTATATACACCTGTAAGGCTGTCTGTTATAGCACTATTCTTTAGATTAATCTCTCTTTTTTCTATACTGACTTGAAGTGTTTCAATTTCTTTTCTTATAGTGTTCAATTCTGAGTCTTCAGATATAAATTCTAAAAGTTTTTTTTCATCTTTTTCATAATTTCCAAGAGAGATTTCTCTGATCAAGGTATTTATAATTTTGATATGGTTGTCCAATTTTTTTATAAATTTATTTACAATGATTGAAGTGATTGTAAGACCTAAGAGTGTAAATAATAGACTTGAGATAATTATTTTACGTGCAGTTTCAGTTAACTCCCGTTCGTCGACTCCTCCAATCATAAGGAGTTCTAGTTCTGGAATATATTCTTTAATAAAAATTATTGTTCTTTTGGGAGTTTTTATCCTTATACGTGAAACGTCTGTTGACAGTGCTACATCTCTTATATAATAGTTCCCCCTGGAAAATTCAGCAGGAAAAAGATTTTGCATATATTCTCTGATCAACAGAAAATTTTCATTATTTTTTCCTGAATCCAGAACAATTGAATCAAGTTTATCGACTATAAATATCATTACTTTTTTTCCCAGTGCAAATTCTTTTAATTTCTTTTCAAGACCGCAAAAATTTAGATCCAATCCAATAACTCCTTTAAAAATTCCCTCTTTGCTGTAGATTTTTTTGGTTATGGTTGTTCCCTCTTTCCCATCGATAAATTCATAGGTTATGGTGGATAAGCTATCCATTTTCGATCCTAAACTTCCTATATACCAGGGTCGTGATCTCGGATCATAATTCCCCGGAAGTTTTGTATTTGATGTGTAAATCTTTCCTTTCTCCGATCCCCAAAATATATTTTTAACCTCTATGTTGTCAACTGCAATATTACCCAGCATGAGGTTTAAATTCTGTTTATGATCATTTAATTCATCATAGTCACTGACTATTATTTCAACTAGATTCAACAAAGCTTTAGACTTATTAAAAATTAAATTAAATTCAGACTTCTGAGAATGAAACATGAGTTCGATTTTTTCCATTTCACTCTCGTCTATTTTATTTTTAATCAAAAAATATCCATAAGTTCCTAAAAAGAATATTGGAATAAATGCACTGATTATTGATATTTTAATAATATTTTTTTTTATATTCATATGGGTATCCTTTTAAACAATTATTTTTATAAATACGTCTACGATCGTAGGAGAAAATTGTGTCCCTCTATTTTTTAATAATTCTTTCACCGCTTCTTCTTCGGTCAATTGTTCTTTGTATACCCTTTCTGATGTCATAGCATGCCATGAGTCTGCAACACATATAATCTGGGATAACAAAGGGATTTCATCTCCCTTCAAACCGTTGGGATAACCCATCCCATCCCAACGTTCATGGTGATATAAAATATACTCAGAGATCTCTTTTAGGGTGTCACTCTGTGATATTATTTCATATCCTACCTGAGAGTGCTTTTTGATAATTTCATATTCAGAAACAGTTAATTTATCTTTTTTATTCAGAATCTCACTGGGAACGACTATTTTTCCAATATCATGCATGATTGCAGCCCAGTATAGATCATCCAACTCTTTTTCGTCCAAATTCAATGAATCTCCTATTTGAACACTGTATGATGCGACTGATTCAGAATGACCTTTGGTATAGTGATCATGAAATTCCAAAGCAGTAATAAAAGACTGGACAATATCATTTTGAAGCATAATTTTATAATCGCTAGATTTTTTTATCTTATAAAATCCATTTGAAAGGTGCTGGATCTCCTGGATTTTATTCATAGTTTCATGGGAATAATGTTTGGAGGAGTTTTTACTTATATCCAGATTAAATCCTCCGATAATTGTTTCATTTTTAAATATTCCCACATGAAGAGATTCTTTTTCGTGAATTGAGGATGAATTCTTATTTGTGACTATACTATCCTTTGAAAATTTATAATGATAGATATCTTCAGGCATTTT
>Ga0316198_10001511_pt1 | contig 13685 bp, 9 predicted proteins | sample OudBieAanoxic_MG_FD_204935 | JGI IMG/M metagenome (GOLD analysis project Ga0316198, IMG submission 204935) | Coastal sediment microbial communities from Oude Bieten Haven, Netherlands - site A anoxic | ecosystem: Environmental > Aquatic > Marine > Coastal > Sediment | place: Netherlands...
CCAGTTGTTCTGCGGCTTCAAATATTGGGTCTGGTATGGATACTGCAACTTTCATTCGCTTAGGGTATCACTTTGGTAATACCAGCTCAACCTAGACACATAACGTCTGAGTTAAGCGGCGCAAAAATGTGCGCATTTTTACGTCCGGTGGAGGGCCGTAGGCCCGGAACGCACTTGAACGCCTTGTTATTCCTTACGGAACTATAGCATTGTGAATATGTCATATTTGACATAAAATAGATCTCGTGAGTCCGAATAACAAGCCCTTAGTATGGCTACACGGAGAGGTAAAGACGCCACCCTTCACAAAGGAGGCAAGGTTAGAAGCAGGGCTTCTGCTTAGACGATTGCAGAAGGGCCAGAAAATTGGCCTTCCACACTCGAGGCCGATGCCGAGTATTGGCGCTCGTTGCCATGAGTTGCGAATTAATGACGAGGACAGCATTTGGCGAATTATGTACCGAATAGACGCTGATGCAATTGTTATTTTGGAAGTGTCTAAGAAAAAATCGGCCAAAACGCCCAAACGTGTTTTGGATGTGTGCAAGTTAAGACTGAAGGTATATGACCGTGAAACAAAGTAAGCGACAGAAACTTGAGCGAAATGGGTGGCGTGTAGGTACTGCCAGTGATTTTTTAGGCCTCTCAGCAGAGGAGTCTGCTTATATTGAGATGAAGCTTGCATTGAGTGCGACATTGCGAGAAGAGCGTGAGAAGAAGAAGTTGAGCCAAGTCCAGTTCGCACGATTGATTGCTTCAAGTCAATCTCGCGTAGCAAAAATGGAGGCAGCTGATGCATCTGTTTCAATGGACTTGCTTGTAAAGTCTTTGCTTGCACTTGGTGTCGCTCGAAATAAAGTAGCACAAGCCCTGGCGGCATAACTTCTATTTAGGTGGAAATTAAGGCATATCAGGCCTTTTTCGCCGATATGCAGATCGTAATCTTCATTTTGAAACTAAACCTTCTGTTTTGCAAAACCATGTTTGGTTTCCTGATCTGCAATGCTGGTTTATCAGTACTTATTTCCCGATACGCCGCGTGCTTTACTTACAGGTTCTGACGCAGATTACTGATTCTTCTCTCATAGGTTGAAAGTTTATGCTGATTTGCGCTGTTGGAAACCGCCTATGTCAAAACTGCTGGATGAAATCAGAAATACACTGCGTGTCCATCACTACGCGGTGAAAACCGAGAAGGCTTACGTGCAGTGGGTCAAACGATTTATTCTGTTTCATAAAAAAAGACATCCGGTGGGTATGGGTAAGGTAGAGGTTGAGCAGTTTTTGACTTGGCTGGCGGTGAATCGCAAGGTCGCACCGTCAACCCAAAACGATGTGTCCACCACGATGATTTATACACACGTTGTTAACCGTGGTGCTTTTGGTGCACGTTCGCCGCTGGACTCTTGGAAGTACTAGCGCTTGAGCCGGTTACGAACTTTGCCGCCCAGCCAGCGTGCCTGGCTGATGGCCAGCTTGAGTTTATCGTCTGCGCCGGTTGAACCCTCCATCAGGGGCTGCAGTTCAGGAACCAGTCCGGTTATGGATTCACCCCTGAGCCGGTCAAAGATATCGGTCACCCGTTTGAATTCATTCATCAGGTAAGGGGAGTGGTCCCCCATTTTGATATAGGTCAGCACACTGTCTAGCTGGTTAAAACCCGATGTTTCCCCGGCGAGCGTGAGCCTGTCTTTCAGTGATTGCAGACGTTCAATTGCCAGTTGCTTGAGATCATCAGGCAGGTGCTGGATATTGAAATAATCGGGAATTGACAGGTGCACCAGGTTGGGCATGGCACGGATAAAGCTGAACCGCTCGTGGCAATAGTCGATCAATTCGTGCAGGTGGAAGATATTGTAAATCTGCACGGTCACACTGAGCGTGGCGCTACCCAGGTTCAGTTCTTCATGTTGTTGGTCGATGATGTCCAGGTTGCGCGCCAGCCTGATCCACTTTGCCGGGTAGCGGATATAGTCATTCAACTCCCCAAACGCATCAATGCTGCACAGCAGGTTCACCGACTTGAACTGTGGCCAGAGCTCCCGGTGCCGCGCTGGTATCTTTGTCATATTGGTGTTGAAAGTCAGCTCGATATTGCCGGCGACACCTTGCTCGACGCATATTTCCAGTACTTTTTGCACCTCGGGAATGATCAATGGCTCTCCGCCAGCGAAATGCAGGTGTTCCAAGTCACTGCAGTGTGCGCGGAAATCGTCCCATAGCTGCTGGTTATGAAACCAGGTCATGTTTTCGTATTCGGCGGCCTGTTTGGCATTGACTCTCAGCCTCGGCCGTGCCACCTCGTTCCACTCTTCCATCAGCAATTTGCTGGCCCTGGGGTGACACATGCGGCACCGCAGGTTACACAGGTTGCCGAGTCGGTAATCGCGTGAGCGGATGCGTACCGGTGCATTGCCCTGCTCATCGGTGTTGTCGAGAATCCACGGGATATGTTTGTCGAAGTGCTGGTTTTCCGCTTGCCTGCGGCTGCAACCGCCAGTTTCTTCAGTGAGCCGGCAACGTTCACAGGCTGCGGGCCAGTCACCTTTTAACATGTCCAGGCGGATGTCGCGCATATGCTGCGTGGCGCCTATTTGCTCGTCACTGAGGCCATCGGTGACGTTGATGGGCTGGCCGGTGTCCTGGCGGATATAACTGTGATCAAACTCTTCTGCCGTGCAGCATAACTGCACCTCACCTCCGAGGTTCACAAAGCGGTGCAACCACGGCAAAACGCAAAACGAGTGCTTTGATGCCTCGTTGTAATCCTCTGGAAGACCGATAGTTGTAGGGCCTGTCTCCTGGCTCATTGACACTTCCTGGCCGGTTGCTTCACTTAGGTGTTCCTCCTGGACTGCTTGTCACTGATGATGCTCTTGTACATCTTTCCAAGCGCCTTGTCACTCGCCCTGCGTTCGGCGATGCTTGCGCTGTTGAACTTCTCCTCCCGCGCAAGTTTGCGCCAGCGGTCCAGCCGGGTTTGATCGATGTGACCCGCCTCGATGGCTTGCTTGATACGGCAACCCGGTTCATCGATGTGTTCACAATCGCTGAACCTGCAATGGTTGGCAAGTGCCGATATCTCCGCAAACACATCATCCAGACCAGCTTTTACATCGGTCAACTGCAGTTCCCGCATACCGGGTGTGTCGAGTAACCAGGCACCGCCGGGTAACTGGTGCATGGAACGCGAGGTGGTGGTGTGTCTGCCTTTTTCATCATCTTCGCGTATGGCCTGGGTTGTAATCTCTTGCAACCCAAGCAGGGTGTTGGTGAGCGTTGATTTACCGACACCTGAGGAGCCGAGCAAAGCAATGGTCTGCCCGTTGCTCAACCAGGGGTCCAGGCATTCCAGTGATTCGGTTTGCAGCGCATTAACGGCTTCTACCTGTACACCCGCTGCCAGCTTGCTGGCCCTTTGTACATAATCACGGGAATCATCAACCAGGTCCGCCTTTGTCAGTATGATCACGGCCATGACCCCAGCCTCGCGTGCTATGGCGAGGTAACGCTCAAGACGCGCCTCGTTAAAGTCCTGGTTACAGGATGAAACGATGAATAGGGTATCTACATTGGCGGCAATCAATTGTTCGCGCCGGTCGGTGCCGGGGGCGCGGCGTTTGAACAGGCTTTTTCTGTCCAGGCGGTGCACCAGGCGGTGCGTATCGCTCTCGAACAGGGCCCAGTCACCCACCGTCAGGTTCAATTCGTAAGCGGTGCCCGATAACTCAACATGTTGCTCGATGCCCTCACCTTCAATCTGCAATCCTGAGCGGTGCACATTCATGATGCGCACGGGAACAATAGCCGCCGGATCATCTACCGGTAGTTGCTGCTGAAAAAAGAGGTCAAGACCCAGGTTGATCAGTTTCGTGGTAATCATCATCGTTTAAAATTGCGCTATTTGATGATTGTAACCTGTATTCATGATTCATTTTGCAGGCGGTAAGGCTGGTCGTAAACAGCTTGCAACAGATGGCGGATGCATGCCGTGGATCACATGAAAGCCCTTTCCTGATTTCAACCGCAATCGTCCTCAAATAACAGTTCAGAAATAATGTGTTTGCGCCAGGTTCAAAAGGACTTTAATTCTCGCTTTGCTCTGCTTAAACTCTAGCTTTGAGCCATTGGGAGTTCCAGTCATGTTGCTCTTCAACCCTTTGAAGCACGATCGTAGCTACGCTGATCCAAAAACCCGTGAAATGATGCAGAAGGTCATCGATTTTTTCGAGCAGAAGGGGCTGGAAAAAATTAAGTACGACTGGCATAACAAGGTCTGGAATCACGACTTTGTTGATTTCATGAAGGACAACCAGGTGTTTGCGACCCTGATGACACCGGCTGGTTATGGTGATGAAGGTTCTTGTTGGGATACCTGGCGGAATGCCACGTTTGCCGAAATTACCGGGTTCTACGGGATCACCTACTGGTACACCTTCCAGGTTTCCATGCTGGGCCTCGTGCCGGTGTGGACGGGCAGCAACGAAGCGCTCAAGCAAAAAACTTCGGATTTACTCAAACAGGGCAGGGTGTTTGCATTCGGTTTGTCCGAAAAAGAGCATGGCGCGGATATCTATGCTTCTGAGATGAGCCTGTCCCCACAGCAGGACGGCACCTATCTTGGCAATGGCAGCAAATACTATATCGGCAATGGCAACGAGGCGGCCATCACCTCGATGTTCGGAAAAATGGCGGATACCGGCGAGTACGTATTTTTTGCGGCCGATAGCGGGCACGAAAATTACGAGTGCATAAAAAATACGGTCAACGAGCCAAACTACGTGGCCGAACTGGCACTGCAAGACTACCCGGTTACCGATGCCGAAATCATGGAGCGTGGCCCCAAGGCCTGGGACAACATGCTCAATACCATCAACGTCTGCAAGTTCAACCTTGGCTTTGGTTCACTGGGCCTGGCCACCCATGCGTTTTACGAAGCGCTTGATCACGCCGCCAACCGTAAGCTGTACGGGGGTTCTGTTACTGATTTCCCGCATGTCCGGCAGATATTCGTCGATTCCTATTGCCGTCTCGCTGCGATGCGTCTGTTTTCAGACCGCGCCATCGATTACATGCGCTCGGCTTCTTCCGAAGACCGGCGCTATCTGCTTTACAACCCCATCGTGAAAATGCGGGTGACCAGCGAGGGTGAAAAAGTCGTAAGGGCTTTGCACGAGGTCATCGCTGCCAAGGGTTTCGAGAATGAGCCGTTCTTTGAGATTGCAAACCATGAGGCCGGTATGCTGCCGAAGCTGGAGGGCACCATACACGTCAATATGGCCCTGATAGTGAAGTTCATGAAAAACTTCCTGTTCGAAAGCACCGAGTATGACGAAGTCGGGAAACATACCGCGACGGCGGACGATACCTTTTTATTTGACCAGGGACCCGCAAGGGGATTGGGCAACATTCTTTTCCACGACTACCGCCTGGCGTATGAGAAGTTTGATTCACCCAATATCGAGCGTTTCAAGGGACAGATCGCGGCCTTTCGTTGCCTGCTGCTCAAGGCCGGTCCTGATGAAGCCCAGACCAAAGATATCGATTACCTGTTGGCCCTGGGCGAATGTTTCTGCCTGATCGCCTACGGGCAATTGATCCTGGAGAACGCGCCTTGCTTCGAGGTAGAGGATGACCTGCTCGAGCAGATTTTCGATTGCATGATACGTGACATGTCAGCTTCGGCACTGAAAATTTACAGTAAAACCAGCAGCACCAAACATCAGAAGAGCCTCGCTTTGGATATCATCAAGGCGCCGGTTGCCAACAAGGCACGCTTTGAAAGGATCTGGCAGGAGCACGTATTTGCCTTGAAAGGTGTGTATGACACCGGGCTTTGACCAACGATAGTGCATACTGAGCGCATGACGAAATCAAAAGAGCCCGGTCAGGTCCTGACCGTTGTAGTTACATCGTTCAACCCGGTAAAGATCGAAGCGGCCAGGGAAGCATTCCAGCGCAGCTTTCCACTTCAAGAAATCCAGGTGGTTCCGCTCAAGGTGATTTCAGGTGTTGCCGATCAACCCATGTCCGATGATGAGACACGCCAGGGCGCAAGAAACCGTGTTGCTGAGGCCAGGTTAAAGGTTCCCGATGCCGATTACTGGGTCGGGCTCGAAGGCGGACTGGATTTTTTTGATGAGCACCTGATGGCTTTTGCCTGGATGGTAGTGAGCGCTGCCGATGAGCGCTACGGTGAGGCCCGCAGTGCAACACTGCCTTTGCCCCCCGAAGTGCAGTCTTTGGTTGAGCGCGGGCTCGAGTTGGGTGAAGCCAACGACCGGGTATTTTCGACCATCAACAGCAAACAGGCTGGGGGCGCCTACGGCTTACTCACCGAAGGCCTGATGACACGTGAGAGCATATACACGCAAACACTGACCCTGGCCCTGATCCCGCTTGTGCACGAACTTTGGCCCTGAGCAGATCAAGCCCGATTGATAGCAGATACAAGTCCGAAGCATGGTTCCGGCAGCTATCAGTTATTCAGTAATAACAGCGATGCGTAATGCTTCAAGCTTGAGGTGAGCAGAAGCAAGGTAATGTTGCATTTGATCCGTTTCAGCGACCAGGTGGTCGATTTCATCCTGGCGTATATTCGGGTTGACTACCGCCAGGGCCCTGAGGCGTTTTAACTCCGATTGCTGCAGGTTTTGCATACTGGTCCTGGCCGTATCGATCATCTCCGGTTCCAGCTTTGCGGCCAATTGCTCCGCGTGCTTGATCATGGTGACAATCTTTGCTCGTGTATGCCGTATGAACTCCTGCGCGGTCAGTTTCCTTACCCGCTGCCCGAGCTTATTGATCAGTTTCCCGGTCAGTACGTCACTGAGGTCATTGCCCTTGTTATCAATCACCACACGGGTCATGGTGGAGGGTAGATAACGATGTAGTTGAAGGGCCGGCGGGGCAGGGCAGGTCATGGTGAAAACAGTTTCCAGCAACATTGCGCCCGCCTTGAACGGCGGTAGTTTCATGGTGCAAAAAGCCGTGTTGCCAAAGTCTCCGCTGATCATCATGTCCATCGCGCCGGTCACCATCGGGTGCTCCCAGGTCAGGTATTGATAATCCTCACGTAAGAGGGCGAGATCACGTTGATAGGTGGCCGTCATGCCGTCTTCGGGTAACGACGGGAAACTGTGGTCGGCCATCTGGTCGCCTGGGCGAAGCACGACACTGTTGGCGGTATGGTGCTCCTGGTCCACACCGAACTGGTCGAAAATCTTCTCCATGTAAGTGCTCAGCGCGCGCCGTTGCTCGTAGGCGTGCATGTCCTCGATAATCTGATCAGCCCGGTCATGCTTGCAGGAATTCAGCTCGAGCAGGCGGTCACGGCCATTTTGCAACTTCAGCAGCAGTGCTTCGGCCCGGTCGTGGGTATGCTGTATCAACTCGTCCACCGCGCCTTGTTTACCGGGTTGTAAAAGGCAGTTTTCGAGTTCGCCCTCAAACTCCCGGTACATTGCCTGCCCGATGGCGCAGGTTGATTCAAATGCGTTGATACCCTCGTGATACCAGCGTAGCAACACCTGCTGGGCGCTGGCCTCAAAGTACGGAACATGAATCTGCACTTTGTGACGCTGGCCGATACGGTCGAGGCGCCCGATGCGTTGTTCCAGGAGATCCGGGTTCAGGGGCAGGTCGAATAACACCAGTTGGTTGGAAAACTGGAAATTTCGTCCTTCGCTGCCGATCTCGGAACACACGAGTACCTGCGCACCCTGTTCCTCATCGGCAAAATAGGCCGCCGCGCGGTCCCTTGCCACCAGTGACAGGCCTTCGTGGAATACGGCGGAGTTGAAAGCCTGTTTCAGCTTGAGGTATTGCTCCAGTTCCAGGGCGGTTTCGGCACGGGCGCAGATCACCAGGACTTTGCTATCGCCTTTCTGTTTCAAAAACCCGACCAGCCAGGCAACCCTCGGGTCGGTCTTCAACCAGGTCTTGCCCAGGCTCCGCTCCGGTTGCAGACAGTTTACGAGTTCGACTTCACCGGCCTTTCCGGTATCGGTATCGGCCTGAAAAGCCTCCGGACCCGGTAATGGGTATGAATGTAATTCGCGCTCTGGGAACCCACTGACCGATGCCCGGGTATTGCGAAACAATACCCGGCCTGTGCCATGGCGATCCAACAATTCGGCTATCAAACGATCGAGGATTTCTGCCGGCTCGGTTTTGCCGCTTTCAATTTCGTCATTCAATGAGGCGAGTGCTGTTTCTCCAAGGAACCCGGCGAGCTTTTCCTGCACGGCGCTGTTGTTGAACTGTTCGAGCCCATCCTCCGCCAGCAGGCTTTGCACCAGCTGATTGACCGGGGCGTAGCTTTCTTCCTCACTGCGAAAATCCTCGAGACTGAAATAGCGGGCCGGATCGAGCAGACGCAAACGGGCAAAGTGGCCCGCCAGGCCCAGTTGTTCAGGTGTCGCGGTCAACAGCAGCAGTCCTTTTGCCTTTCGTGACAGGGTCTCAATGGTCTGGTAGGCAGGGCTTACATCCTGTTCGCTCCACTCGAGGTGATGGGCTTCGTCAACAACCAGCAAATCCCAGTCAGCCGCCACGGCCTGCTCCAGCCGCCCCGGATGTTCACTGATAAAAGACATGCTACACAGTACAAGTTGGGCGCCTTCGAACGGGTTTTCCTCACCCGATTCGGCAATTGCGAGACAGCGTTCCTCGTCCACGATGGTGAAAAACAGGTTAAAGCGCCGCAACATTTCAACCAGCCACTGATGCACAAGGCTATCTGGCACCGCGATCAATACCCGGCTGGCCCGGCCTGTAAGTAACTGATGATGGATGATCAGGCCGGCTTCAATGGTCTTTCCCAGGCCAACCTCATCGGCCAGCAATACCCGGGGTGCATAACGGTTTGCAATCTCATTGGCTATATATAGCTGGTGGTGCAATAGCTGAATACGGGCGCCGGAAAGGCCCGCAACCGGGCTCTGTTGTTGCTGGTGGAAATGGCGCAGGGTGTCCAGTCTCAGTTCAAAGGTACGATTCTTGTCAATCTGGCCGGCAAACAGACGATCCTGCGGCTTGCTGAATTGAACAAAGCTATTCAGTTCCACCTCGGGTACCACCATCTCCTGGTCGTTTTCATCGCTACCGAAATAAATGAGACAGTCGTTATGCTCTGCAACTTCGGCAATTAGCAGCGCACGGCCTTCGGTGTCGCTGACTTTCTGGCCCACCTCGTAACGAACACGACTCAATGGGGCATTATCGATCGCATAAACACGACTTTCATCCGCAGCCGGAAAACTCATTGTGACACGGCGGTGCGAGACTTCGACAACAATGCCAAGACCCAATTCTGATTCGGTATTACTGACCCAACGTTGGCCGGGCTTTATTGAGGAAGTAGGCACTTGTGCTCTCAACTACTGGTATGGGCGCGGATAGTAAGGGCAATTGGCAGTTTGAACAAGGGCAATCGACATAGCGTTTGCCAGAATGCATTTTATCGGCGGATAAGGCGGGGTTTAGTGTGTTTTAAGCAACGCAGGCGATCCTGGTTATCTCTATCCTGAAAGTGTGTTTTTTTGTTTATTATCGATTTCTAATGTACCACTGTAAAGACGATTCATGAGATAATTCGCCTGGGAATTTCGAGCGCTAAATGTCTTTAAAAAGCATGATTTACCACGCCTTTCCAAGCCGTTATTGGAGACTGATCTTCATCATGTCACAGGGAAATGAATTCAAGGATGAGATCAGTGCGAAAACCCGATCGTCTTAAACCCTGGCAGATGTGGCTGGCTCTCTTTGCAATTTCAGTTTGCGCCGGCAGTAATGCAATCGCAAAAGGCATCGCCGACCCACGTCCTGTCATGCAGGCATCTTCCTTATCTGTTTCACCTGTGCTCGATGGCGAGGTTCTGGCTGACCCGGCCTGGCAAGGTGTAGATCCGGCCAGTGAATTCTGGCAGGTTCAACCTGTTGAAGGGCAGCCGGCAACACAAAGAACCGAGGTGTATATCGGTTTTCTGGGTGATGCTTTGTATATCGGCATGGTGGCCTATGACGACAACCCGGAAGGCATCATCGTTACCGATGGCCGGCGCGACCGTAACCTTAATGAGAGCGATAGCTTTCGCGTGATTATCGACGGCATGCTGGATCGGCAGAACGGATATGTCTTCGGCACCAATCCTATCGGTATGGAATACGACGCCCAGGTGGTCAAAGAGGCTTCATCCGGCAATTCCGGTTTCAACCTTAACTGGAACGCGAGCTGGGATGTACAGGCTCAGATATCAGAGATCGGCTGGAGCGCCGAGATGCGTATTCCGTTCAAGAGCCTGCGTTATGGCAAGGACGAGAACCAGTCCTGGGGTATCAATTTCCAAAGAAATATACGCCGTAATAACGAGGTCGTTTACTGGGCGCCGCTATCACGTCAATACAACCTTAACCGGGTTTCAGAGGCCGGTACCATCGAAGGCGTTTCACCGTCGTCAACCAGGAACCTGAAAGTTACCCCCTATGGCCTGTTCAGGGCAGGCCGTGGTGGTGAACTGGATGGTACGAAAACGGATACGGAGTTTGGTGTCGACGTCAAATACTCGCTTACACCCAGCATGACGCTTGACCTCACGTACAACACGGATTTTGCCCAGGTTGAAGCGGATGAGCAGCAGGTCAACCTCGATCGTTTCAACCTGTTTTTTCCGGAAAAACGTCCATTCTTCCTGGAGAATGCCGGCCAGTTTACCGTTGGCAATAGCGGCCAGGCACAATTGTTTTTTAGCCGTCGAATCGGTATTTCGGAAGATGGTGATGTGATTCCCATCGAGGGTGGCGCCCGCTTATCCGGCAAGGTCGGTGAAAGGACGAATGTCGGCTTTCTCTACATGTCTTCAGAAGCTGTCGACGGTATTGCCCCCGGAAATAAATTTACCGTTGCACGGGTAAACCAGGAGATGGGAAACCGGTCTTCGCTCGGCGCTATATTCGTCGAGCGTAATGGTGATGGCTCTTACCTGGTTCCGGAATCCGATGACAAGAACAGAACCTACGGCATAGATGGCAGGCTCGGTATCGGTGAATTCACATTGATCAATGCCTGGCTGTCAAAAACCGACACCCCGGGTCTCGATGACGACGATTTTGCCTACTCGATAAAGGGGAATTACGACTCCCCAAAATGGAGCCATGGGATCGAATACACCGAGGTACAGGCTAACTTCAATCCGGAAGTCGGCTTCCTGTCACGCTCCGAATACCACAGGTTTGCGGTTAACAGCCTGATGCGTATACGCCCACAGGATTTTTGGGGGTTGCTCGAGATTCGCCCGCACTACAGTTACCAACGGTACTGGAATTTTGACGATTTTGTCGAAACAGGCTTCCTGCACATGGATGTACACTGGGAGTGGAAAAACGGTTATGAGTTTCACACCGGTTACAACGTTTTTCGGGATGGGATCGATGAGCGGTTCGAAATCATCGACGATGTCTGGGTCGAGCCAGGCACCTATCACGGGACCGATGTTGGGCTATTTTTCACCACGGACCGGTCGCAGGACCTGTCGTTCAGAATGAGTACCACCATAGGTGACAAGTTTGGCGGTGACCGTTTCCTGATATCACCCCACATTGATTATCGAATCGGTGATAAATTCAGCAGCAGTCTGTCGGTCAACTACAACCATTATGACCTGCCAGTCGAAGGCGGGAATTTTTCAGTCACGCTTTCGCGCTTACGTCTTTCCTACTCGTTTACGCCAAAGGTTCTTTTACAGCTGCTGATGCAATACAACGATGACAGCGAGACATTGAGCACCAACCTGCGTTTCTCCTGGCTGCGTACTGCCAATACAGGTCTTTACCTCGTGTACAACGAGTTCAACGAGGACGGTGTTGGAGCGCTTCCGACGGGTCGTGAAATCATACTCAAATACAGTTACATGTTTGATGTGTTCAAGTAATAATTGAAGCTGGTTTTAACTGCCCTTTACCGTATTTTTCATAGATTGAATCTCTTTTCTCAGGGTCAATATTGACCTTGCTGAGGTCCCCGCTGATATGCGGTAATGCCAACAGTCGTTTATCCATCACCCGGTACCAGAGCCGCGGGATGTAAGCGAGAAGGTAGGCGCCAAAATAGCCATTGGGCAACTCGGGAATGTCATCAAAATTTCGCAGGCTTTGATAACGGCGTGAAGCGTTGGCGTGGTGATCTGAATGCCGCTCCAGGTGAAATAGCAGGATGTTGCTGAAGGTGTAATTCGCGTTCCAGGAATGATGCGGCTTGCAGCGTTCAAAGCGGCCGTTTTCGTCCTTTTCCCTTAGCAAGCCGTAATGCTCGATGTAGTTGGCGCTGGTGAGTTGGTACCAGGCCCAGACATTATGTATAACGAGGAAAGGTAGCATGATCCAGCCAAATGCCAGGATTAAACCTCCCTGCAATACAAGGCTTCCGGCATAGGATTGCAAAATTCCATTGTGAACACTCCAGGTCGCCTGGTCACGGCTTTTGAGACGCTCTGCCTCGGCTATCCATCCACGCCGGAATGCGCCTGGGATTTCACGCAAGGCAAACCGGTAAATCGATTCACCCATACGCGCGCTCGCGGGATCACCCGGAGTGGCCACGTAACGATGGTGGCCGCGGTTGTGCTCGACGCAGAAGTGTCCGTAAGCGGGAATCATCAATGCGATCTTCGCGAGAGTCTGTTCCACGGTGGTTTTCTTGTGACCCAGCTCGTGGGCGGTGTTGATACCAAGTCCGCTATAGGCACCGGCGGTAATTGCCAGAACCAGTATTGACCACGCGCTGACATCCTGTGTACCTGCAAACCAGGCGATAGCAATCAAGGTGATAAAGTGCAATGGCACGGTCACCCAGGTCAGGTAACGGTAGTAACGGTCCTCTTCCAGTTGCGGAACGATTTCCTCTGGCGGGTTGTTGGTATCGGAACCGAAAATCCAGTCGAGGAACGGAATCACGAAGTAGTTCACCGACAGGGGAATGATTAACATCCATTCGTAACCAAAATGGAAATACAACGCAATTCCCATTAGGGGCCAGAGCGGCAGGAACACCGACAGCAACCACAGGTAGCGCTTCCTGTCACGGTATTCGATATGGCCCTTTAACGGGTGCTCTAGCGTGTAAGTGACGATGGTCTTTTTCCTTAGTGTTTGGGAAAATGATAGCTTAGTTTCGGTAAATGTCCCAATTTAGAAGACTCCTTCAATCAAAGTTTGTGCTTTGACTTATAGGTGCACTGTTGAATGCTGGGGACAAATCGTAATTGCTTATTGCTTGGTCGAGGGAGTCGTAGCTAATCAGTCGCTTAGTTTAGAGCCCGTCACAAGCATCGCTCTGGGATTGCGTGCACTTGGAAACTCATTGGTGCTTCGTCAAGGTAGCAGAGGCCATGCAGTACCTCTCTTCAGGACGCGCTTATGTTCAGGATGAACAGTATGCCGCGGGCGCAGGGATGCGCAGGAGTGGCCTGTTTCAGTTTTGCACAACATCCAGCGAACAAACTTTCTGCCCTCCGTGAGGCTTCGCGCCGCACATCCCTGTGCTCCATCGCGAAGTACCGTTCATCCTGAACATAACACCGTCTGCTATGTGCGAAATCACGGGCCAATGGTTTCTGATGGATGAACTACGGTAAGGCTGAAGGTGTGGTGGCGGGATTGCTTTCCAGAACCGTACGAGACAGGAAGTC
>Ga0316198_10001512_pt1 | contig 13679 bp, 11 predicted proteins | sample OudBieAanoxic_MG_FD_204935 | JGI IMG/M metagenome (GOLD analysis project Ga0316198, IMG submission 204935) | Coastal sediment microbial communities from Oude Bieten Haven, Netherlands - site A anoxic | ecosystem: Environmental > Aquatic > Marine > Coastal > Sediment | place: Netherlands...
CGGGTTTGTAGACGTAGTCCTCTTCATCGGACCAGCCGAGCTGATATGCGCCGAGATCGATGTCAACGGTGGTCATGATGTTGCGCTCCCCGAATTTGCACTATGGACGTAGTGGCATTGTACGACTGCTCCGGGGTGAACCGGACGGGAATCGTTCGGGCGGCCCCACCGGGGCAGGAACGAGTGGGAGTGGGGAAGACCGGATCCGCCCCGGCGAGCCGCCCTACCAATGTTCAACGCTCCTCGGCTCCCATTCGTTCCCAGTACCGCCCGAATCAGAAGACTTCCTCGCACCACGGTGCAACATCACCGCGGAGCATTCGGCCGAGAAGCAGAATCGACTCCTCGGCCCCTCGAATCCGTCCGGCTTGGGCCATGGCAGAGGTGCTGGTGCCACCGAGGTAGAGGCTTGCGAGGTCGGTCCCGCCGAGGCTGAGGTCGGTCACCGCATCATCGACCCTTCGACACGAGCCAACGCCGCCAGCCACCGCCAGTTCGAACGATCCGCCAACGTCAGGAAGGGACGGGTCATCGACGGCGAGGCGCACAACGCCGTCAACCGCGTACGTCCTCCCCTCGAGCGCTTGAACGACGTCAAGGATCCTCAGGTACAGCGCATCCCACCGCTTCCGCTTGATGCGCCGGTGATCCGGGACCTTCCACGCGAGCGGATCATCAACCGGAAGATTCCAGTATTCGATCTGCGGAAAGAGATCGATGGTGGTCAGGTAGCGCCAGAGGCCCGTGTGAGCCGTTGCCGACGGCGCGATGAGTTCACGTATCGAGATCTTGCCGTCCGGAAACCCCGACGCCCAATTGGACTTCTGACGGTAGATGGCATACCCATCGGGGACCCCTTCGCTCTCGTGGAGAACGCACCGCAGCGATGAGAACCCGTCCCTGTTTGCCTTCGGATCATCGAAGTGGTGTTTCCACCACAACTCGGACCTCGAGAGCATGCCCGGCCGTCGCGGGCGTTCCACCTCATAGATCGCGGGGAACAACGTGATCGCCTCTTCGGTGGTGACGAGGCGTACAGAACCCGAATCGCCTTCAATCGAGATACGGTTCTGGTCGATCTCGATTGCGTCGTTCTCCGTAGCCACGCCGAATCCGTATCGGCCGTAGATCACACTTTCGGATGCCCAGAGTCCGACAAGTGGTTCGCCGCGCCGCCGGCCGTCCTCGAGATGGTCGCGCATCATCGCGGTGAGCACTCCACGCCGTCGATGTGTTGCTGCAACCGTCACGATCGTGGTGCCGGACATGGGGATACTCGCACCACCGGGAACCGTCACGGCGAACGGGAACGCCCCGAGGGTGCCGACGATCAGATCTCCGTCGAAGGCGGCAACGGTGCGATCGAGCGGAACAAGATCCTCGAACCATGCCGGTGGGAAACTCCCGTCGTCGAAATCTTCACCAAACCCGGCAAAGATGGCCTCGCGGAATGCGACCGTCTCGTCACCGGTGATCGGACGAGTTGTGATGTCCATGGCGAGAACCCTACCGGTCGTCCGGAAAGCAATCCTGGCGACGATACGCTGGACCAGGAGCCACACCCGAGGAGCTGACTCATGGGACCAGTACGCATCGCCGTCCAGATTCATCCGCAACACATCGACTACGTCGGCATCCGCGATGCCGTCGTCCAAGCCGAAGACATGGGCGTCGACGTGATCTATAACTGGGACCACTTCTATCCGCTCTACGGCGGGGATCCCGATCCAAACGCAGGCAAACACTTCGAATGCTGGACAATGCTCGGCGCCTGGGCCGAGCAGACCGAGCGGATTCAGTTCGGAGCGCTCGTGACCTGCAACTCATATCGGAACCCGGAGTTGCTCGCCGACATGGCTCGCACCGTTGATCACATCTCCAATGGACGCCTCATCCTGGGGATCGGATCCGGGTGGTTCGAGAAGGACTACACCGAGTACGGGTACGAATTCGGCACGGCCGTGAGCCGCCTTCAGGATCTGGATGCAGCAATGCCACGAATCACCAGCCGCCTCGAGCAGCTTGATCCCCCTCCCACCCGCCACATCCCGATCTTGATCGGAGGCGGCGGTGAGAAGGTGACCCTTCGGATCGTCGCCGAGCACGCCGACATCTGGCACACATTCGGCGGCATCGACACCATCACACACAAGTCACAAGTCCTCGACGAATGGTGCTCGAAGGTCGGTCGTGATCCGTCGACGATCGAACGGTCGGTCGGGATGCAACCCCACAAGCTCGACGAGGCCGACGCCTACGCCGAAATCGGCATCACCGAATTCACCCTCGGATTCACGGGACCAGAGATTGATCTCAGCCCGGTGAAGGCCTGGCTGGAGTGGAGAGACAGCGTCAACGGAGCCTGAGACGAGAATCAAGAGCAAAGAGCAAAGAGCAAAGAGCAAAGACAGAATGGGGCCTCTCCCCTTTTCCTTCTTTCTTCTTTGTTCTTTCTTCTTTCTTCTGTCCTGCTACTGACTACTGAGTACTGACTACTGACTACTGGCGTCCCACGAACCGTCTCACCGACGGAGGCACGTCCACACCTTCGAGGTTGCGGTCGTCCGGCTTCGGGTCACCCGGGGTGAGCGTCAGTGGGACGACACCTGCCCAAATCGGGAGTGCGTAGTCCTCCGGTTCGTCACCGACGTCATTCTCGCTCACCTTTGCGGAGAACTCATCGATCGGGACCGCCGCGAGCAGCGTCCCTTCATCCTCGTTGCGCGACGGATGCCGCGCCTCGTCCCATCGGCCGGGGAGGACCGCGTTGGTGATCGCCTTGAACGCCACGTCCCGCTCTCCTGGGTCGTCGACCACACGAGCCTGACCCATGACCACCGCCGACCGGTAGTGCATCGAGTGATGGAACACTGATCGGGCGGCGACGACGCCGTCGAGGATGGTGGCGGTCACCGACACCTGCGCACCGTGTTTCATCAATCGCAGCATGCGGCTCGCGGGGGAACCGTGGAAGTACAGGGTGTTTCCGACCCTGGCGTGAATCGTTGGGATGACATAGGGCGCGCCGTCGTGGATGAATCCGACATGGCAGATCAATGCCTCGTCGAGAATCTCATTCACCGTCGCCCGGTCGTAGTCCGCCTTCTCCGGGATTCGCCGCACGCGGGTCCGTTCAGTGGGTGCGTCGCTCATGTGACGATCCTAAAGACGCGGCAGAGCACCGACCATCCGGTCGGTGCTCTGCATCAGTGCGTCGTGTTGTCAGGTCTGATCGTCGACGATGTCTTTAGCCTTCTCAGCACCCGTATCGATGTGATCGGTCGCTTTCCCGCCGGTGGCCTTGTCGGCTGCGTCGGCCGCCTTGTCGATACCGCCCTTGACCGCTTCCTTGTTTCCGCTGACGAGATCTTTCGCCTTGTCAACCATGTCTCCGAAACCCAATGTCCCCTCCTTGTTGTCTGACTGACTCATGGTACCGCAACCCCGGATCGTCGGTTTGGGCGAGTGGCGCAACGCGAGCCTTCGATCGAACCAGGACTTCGGCAATAGGCTGTCTCCATGAGCAGTCCGCTCCTCGCGAGGATCTACGATGCCGTGCTCGCGCCCACCGAATGGATGGGCGTACGCAATCAGCGGCGCCGGTTGATGGACGGACTGTCGGGACGAGTGGTAGAGATCGGAGCCGGAACCGGTCTCAACGTCCCCCTGTACCCGGCCGCGGCACACGAGGTACACGCGATCGAGCCGGACCGGCACATGCTCGAGAAGCTCAGATCGAAGGCGAGCGGGTCCAGCACCCGGCTCTACCTCTACCGCGCCGACGCCCATCATCTGCCGTTCGCAGGCGGCGTGTTCGATGTCGCGATCGTCACGTTTGCGCTCTGCACGATCCCCGACCCCGAGCGTGCGCTCGACGAGGCTCACCGAGTCGTCCGCGGGGGAGGTGTGCTCCGCTTCCTCGAACACGTCCGTTCTGAGAAGAACAGGACGGCGGGGTGGCAAGATCGGGCCGCCCCACTCTGGGGCAGGATCTCGGGCGGCTGCCGCTTGAACCAGCCCACGGTCGAGATCCTCGAAGCAACCCGATGGGAGGTCGACGACGTGTGGCGGTCCGGAGGAGGCTCGGTGGTCGCCGGTCAGGCGTTCCGCACCTGATCACGAAGCGCTTCCCCGAGCGCTTCGATGGCGCTCAGCGGGGTTGTGGCATGCGGCGAAACCCGAATCCACCCGTTCCGCTCGGAGACAATGAACCCGGCAGTCCCCAACTGCTCCACCGTCTCCGCCGAACCAACCCCCGGGATCCTGAACGTGACGATGCCTGCCCGCTCGCGATCGTTGCGCCACGGTTCGATGACCTCGCCGCCGACCGAAAGGACCATCTCCAAGACGGCACCCGAACGCTCCAGAACGGCTGCCTCGATCTCAGCGAGACCCCCGATCTCGACGAGTCGCAGCGCCGCGGCGGCCGCAACCGCGCCAAGGAGATTGGGAGAGCTCTCAAGGAATCGGTCGGCACGTTCGACCGGTGGATGAGGCGGGGGCACCTCGAAGGCGAAGTTGTCTTCGACCCCCCACCATCCGGTGAGCGTCGGAGCGAGCCGCTCCAGGGCCCGCTCCGAGACGGCCATCACCCCGGCGCCCAATCCTCCACGAAGCCACTTCTGTCCACCTGCGACGAACACGTCCGCGGCACCGAGCTCGGTCTGCACGGCACCGAACCCCTGGATACCGTCGATGAGCACAAGTGCGTCCCCGGCAGCCTCAGCGATCCCTTCCACGTCGACGCGGAATCCCGTCATGTAGTCGACGAGGCTCACGGCAACGATGCGGGTTTCGTCATCGATCGCCGGAGTGAGTGCTTCCGGTACAACTCTCCCGTCCGCGATCTCGACCGAGCGCACCTCCGGTCCGCCTGCGGCTTCGGAGCGAAGCCACGGATATCGGTTCGCAGGGAACTCATGGGACGGCACCACAACGTTGCCCCCTGCTCGGATGAGACCGAAGGCAACCTGCATGATTCCTGCGCCGGTCGACGGAACCGACGTCGCGAATCGGTCCTCGACCCCCAGCGCAGCGGCAATCGTCGCGCGAGCGTCGGAATAGGCGGGTTCGATGATGTCCGGAATCGGCCGGTCGCCAAGCGCCATTGCGTCAAGCAGACGTGCGGACGCCGTTCGTGCAGACTTCGAGGCAGGACCAACCGACGCGAAATTGAGGTAGCCGGACTGCTCCTCGAACTCGGTCAGGTAGCCATCGATCACTTCATCCCCCGTTCCCAAACTTCGACGAGGCGACGGTACTCCGTGCTCGACTCCGCCAATCCGGTATGGGTCCCGTCGGCAATGATCCGTCCGTCTCCGATCATGATGACCCGATCGGCGCGTTCTGCCGACCGAAGCCGGTGTGCGATCACGATGGCGGTCCGACCGGCCAGCAACACTCGCAGCGCTCCCTCGATCTCGACCTCGGTCTCGGGATCGAGGTTCGACGTCGCCTCATCGAGAACGATGACCGACGGATCATCGAGGAACGCCCGCCCGAGGGCAACCAACTGGCGCTCCCCAGCGGAGAATCGACCGCCCCGCTCTCGGACCTCGGTGTCGAGGCCGTCTGGGAGGCTCCGCACCCAGTCATCGATACCCATCGCTCGAAGCACGTTCCACACGTCCGAGTCGGAGGCATCCGGCGCCCCATACATGAGGTTGGCGCGCAACGTGCCGGTGAAGAGGAAGCCGTCCTGAGGAATGAGCGCGATCGCGTCGGTCCGGGAGTCGATCGTAAGGTCGGTGAGGTCGGAGCCGTCAATCACAACCGATCCCTGCTGCGGGTCGTAGTAGCGCAGGACGAGCTTCGCGATCGTCGACTTCCCGGCGCCGGTCTCGCCAACGACGGCAAGCCGCTGGCCGGCCGGGATCTCGAGGTCAACGTCGCGGATCACCATCGTGTCGTCGTCGTAGCCGAAGGTCACGCTGCGAAGCTCGATCTCACCGGCCACCGGCGCTGCAAGATCGACGGCACCGGGGCGCTCGACCACGTGTGCTTGAACATCGAGCAGATTGAACAGCTTCGCGAGAGCGGCGATGGCCGCTTGAAGCAGGTTGTACACGTTCGCCAGGTTCACGATCGGCTGGAAGAACCAGTCGAGGTAAAGGAGGAACACCACCAGCGTTCCGAACGTCAGCGACCCGTCGATGACTCGGATGCCGCCGATCGCGAGAACGGCGGCGATCGACACAACACGCAGGAACCCCACGGTGGGGAAATACCAGGAGATCGCCTTGGCGGAGCTCATGTTGGCCCGGTAGTGGGCTTCGTTCACACGGCCAAACGATGTCGCCTGAACCTGCTCCTGCGAGAACGCCTGCACAACCCGTACCCCGGCGATGCCCTCCTGCAGCCCGGCGAGGACGCGGCCGATCCGTTCCCGGACCTGGCCGTACGCCTTCGACGCCTGGCGCTGGAAGACCATCGTCACACCGACCAGCACAGCGATCACGGTGAACGTCGCCGCAGCCATCGGCCAGTCGACGAGGACCATGGCGATCGCGACCCCAACCACCGTCAGGGCGTTCGAGACCGCCAACACCGCACCGTCACCCGCAAACTCCTGAAGCGACTCGATATCTGACGTCATACGGCTGACGAGCACCCCGCTCTTGGAACGCGAGAAGAACGCCGTGTCGGAACGGATGAGGTGGCCGAACACGACACTGCGAAGCTTCAGCAGGTATTGCTCGCCAACCCAGGCGATGCCGTACCGAGAGATCTTCACGAACACGTACTGCACGACGAGCAGGCCCATGAACGTGAGCGCCGCAATCGTCACCACCTGCTTGTCGCCTTCGGCGACGCCGCGGTCGATGCCTGCTCCCACCGTCAAGGGCCCGGCGAGCCGGGCCGCCGTCCCAAGCGCCGCGGCCGTGAATGCACCGAGTGCCGGCCACCGCAGCGATCGGCCGAGCCGGACGGCCCGTGTGAGGAGTTGGCCTCGATGGTCGACCACGGCATCGTCGATGTGTTGCCTAGGATTCATCGCACACCTTCCGCTGCGGTGCGATCGTCGTGAGCGAGCACCTCGCCGTATCGAGGAACGGTGCGGAGCAGCTCCTCATGGCTGCCGACGCCGGCGATTGCCCCGTCCTCCAGGAAGACCACAAGCTCGGCCAGAGCAAGCGTTGACGTCCGATGAGCGATAATCAGCGTGGTCCGACCCGCCATGACGTGGCGCAGCGCCTCCTGAATCTCCGACTCAACGACGGCATCAACCGACGAGGTCGCGTCGTCGAGGATGAGGATACGCGGGTCCCGCAACACACTCCTCGCCAGAGCGACCCGTTGCCGCTGGCCTCCAGACAGGGTGTGGCCGCGTTCGCCGACCGCGGTGCCGTAGCCTTCCGGCATGGCACAGATGAAGTCGTGTGCCTGCGCGAGCCTGGCCGCCGCCCTGACGCGCCGCTCGTCCGCCTCAGGGTCACCAACGAGGATGTTCTCAGCGATCGTTGCCGAGAATAGGAAACTCTCCTGGAACACGATCGCAACCTCGGACCGCAGATCATCGAGGCGCAGATCGCGCACATCAACGCCATCGATCGAGACGGACCCTGCGGCGACGTCGTAGAACCGCGGCACGAGATTGGCCACCGTTGTCTTGCCCGAACCGGTCGCTCCGACGAGAGCCACGGCCGTGCCGCCCGGGATGACGAGATTCACCCCGTCGAGGACGTCGGGCCCCGTTGGATAGGCGAACCGCACCCCGTCGAACCGAATCTCACCGGGGCCCTCCGGCAGCGGAACCGGCCGGCCGGCATCCTCGATCACCGGGTCGGTGGAGAGCAGCTCATCGATACGAGCGGCCGAGGCAGCAGCCCGCGGCAGGTTCGCGAAGAACCAGCCGGTGATCATCAGCGGCAGCACCAACACGGCAAGGTACTGGGTGAAGGCAACGAACTCTCCTTCGCTGAGCGCACCATCAATGACCCGAAGCCCGCCGATCCACAACACAGCAACCGTTCCGAATGACGGGATGAGCTCGAAAAGCGGTGCATAGGTCGACCGATACCGCGCGATCTGGATCGTGTCCTCATAGATCGCCACTGCAGCGGCCTTCAAACGGAGCTCCTCGCGCCGTTCCTGCCCGTACGCCTTCACGACCTCGATGCCGGCGACGCTCTCCTCGACGACTTCCGCCAGGTCGGCGAGCTTCTGCTGGACGCTGAACGACAGCCGGATGACACGGCGGGCCAGCGCGTTGGCGTTGAGCACCAGCGCCGGGATGGTGAGCGAGGCGACCATGCCGAGGATCGGATCGATCACGATGAGCACCACCATCACCACCAGGAACATCGCGATGTTCGCGATCACGATGGGAAGCATCATCAGAATCAAGCGGATCTGGGAAAGATCGGACGAGGCGCGCGACATGAGCTGGCCCGTTGGGGTGATGTCGTGGAAAGCGAAGGCGAGTCGCTGGATGTGGGCGAACATCCGTCCTCTGAGGTCGGCCTCAGCCCGATACGCGAGCCGGAAGCCGAAGTAGCGGCGGAACCCCATGCCGATGGCCTGGACGATCCCGACACCAACCAAGGCAATGATGAGCGGGGTGAGCATGTCGCGACGTTTGGCGAGAATCGCGTCGTCGACAATCGTCGCGACGATGTACGGGATGAGAACAACCGTTGCCATCCACACGAGCGCGCCGGCAATCGCAACAACACCGTCGCGTGGGTAGGAGCGAAGCGTTCGGAGCAGCAACCCGAGCCCGCTCCGGATGTCGACCGCAGCTCGATCGTCGTTCACGGGGTGGTCCCGCGCACCACATCGACGATTGACGGCACGAGAGCCGGAACCGAGATGATGATGAGGCCAAGGGCGTAGGACCAGACAAGGATCACACCAATCGAACCAAATACCTCGAGGGTGCTCCCCCCGAACGTCGGTATCAGGACCGCGGCCAGCCACGTCGTGACACAGAGGACCGCCGCTGCAACCGAAGCAGACAGGAACGACGCCCGAATCGGTGTTGGCAGACCCCACCGGTAGATTGCGAAGAGAACCACCACGACCCACGCCAGGATTGCTCCAGCGCTGATCCACGCAGCAGAGCCAAGGTCGATCCCAAGATCGGCGAGCTCAGTGGTGAGCCAGTTTCCGACGATGACGGCGAAGTAGCTCAGGGCAAGAGCGATACCGGCACCCAGGGTGAAGAGCATGCCGAGGCCGCGGGTGACGAAGTAGCCGCGCGTCTCTTCAACGTCTTCGATCATCCGGAGTGATTTCTGCACGGCATAGATCGCCCGCGACCCCGACCAGAGCGCGACGAGGAGGGACACCGTCAAGACGAGCGGACCCATGCTTCCGACCTCCCCTTTCGCACCCTCCAGAATCGGTTCGAAGAACCCCGAAACATTGGCAGGGAACCTTGTCGCGAGCGTCTGCTCGACACTCTGAAGCCCTTCGGGGTCTCCCCCAATCATCGAAATCGCAGCCACAGCAGCAAACGCCAGCGGCACGAGAGCGAAGATTGAGTTGTAGGCGATCGCTGCCGACATGAGAAATGGGTCTGCGGTTGCGATTCGCTTGATGGCGGCTACAAGGGGATCGAGGCGAGGAGGAAGCGAAGGCAGCGAGCGCATAGTCGGAGGATACGGCTGATCAGTGCCGAGCAGAAAACCGTCCCGTTCCTACACTCGCACCCAATGCGTCGTTCAATCATCACCGCCGTCGCCGTGGCCGTTGCCGCCACGGCCTGTGTCGCGGGCGCCGACGTGGTGCCGGCCGATCCGAACGGGACAACATCCACCACCGTCTCGGAGACCACGATCCAGGAGCCCGGCACCACAACTCCCGCCGACACCACCAACACCAGCGCTCCGACGACGACCACGGTGCTCGGCCGCCCACCCGGGGTGGTGCCGCCCGAAAGTGTCGGCGAACCGTGGGGCGACGTGGTCGGACTCACGATGTTCCGTGGCAATCCCACCCGTACGTTCTATGGCTCGGGACCCGTTCCGAGATCGGCCCCGGCCACGGTCTGGAGATTCCCAGACGACGCCATGTGTGGGCAGTCTCCCGTCGGCCAGGAGAACAAGGTCTGGTGCGGCAGCGGGTGGACCGGCCAGCCCGTGGTGTGGGAGCGGGAGGATGGCATCACCGAGGTCATCTTCGGTGCGTACGACAAGCAGATTCACTTCCTGAACGCAGAGACCGGAGAGCGGACCCGCCCCGACTTCGACATGGGAGACATCATCAAGGGTTCAGTAACACTCGACCCCGACGGATTCCCACTCCTCTACGCGGGTTCCCGAGACCCCCGGTTCCGCATCATCGCGCTCGACGGCGAAGAGCCATACGAGGTCTGGTCGCTTCACGCCAAGTCGGTTGACGGCATTTGGAACGACGATTGGGATTCGAACCCGGTAATCGTTGATGACGTCATGTACCAGGGCGGCGAGAACTCGTGGTGGTTCGCCGTCAAGCTCAACCGCGGATACGACGCCGACGGCAAGGTGACCGTCGATCCCCAGGTCGTCTATCAAATGCCGGCGTGGACCGATGAACTCACCGAGATCTTCGGCCGCCAACACTCGGTCGAGAACTCAACCGCCGTCTTTGAACAACGCGCCTACTTCACAACGTCGGCGGGCCGGGTTGTTGGCGTCGACGTCTCCGATATCGAATCCGGGAACGGCGAGATCTTCTTCGACTTCTGGAACGGCGACGACACGGATTCCACCATCAACATAGATCGCGATGGCTACCTCTACGTGGTCTCTCACGCCGACACGGCGAAGAAGAACAACACGGCGGCCCGGCAAGTTCGCGAGGTCGGCGATCTCGCAAAGCTGGATCCGAACAATCCGGACGACCCGGTGATGTGGTCGGTCTACCTCTCGGCGGCTCGCGGACAAGACGCCGGCGCATGGGCAACGCCGGCGCTCCACGCCGAAGCCGGCCTGCTCTTCGTAGCGACCGATGCCGGGGACTTGCTCGCCGTCGATACGACAACCGGTGAAACGGTATGGGAGGACTTCATCGGCGGCAATGCCTGGTCGTCGCCCGTCATTGCCGACGACATGCTCGTTGTAGGTGTCGACTGCCTGACGGGTGACGCCGGATTCCGTGCCTACGATCTCGTCAACCCGAGGGCACCTCAGCGTTTGTGGGACGTGCCGGTTGGTTCAGGCCAGTGCATCGAGTCAACGCCTGCGGTCTGGAACGGTCGAATCTACGTCGGTTCACGCGACGGGTTCTTCTACGCGCTTGGCAACGGATGACCGGTCGCAGCACCGTCAACACCTCGACAGGCCGGAAGTTCGCATCGGTTGTGCTGTTCATCATCGGCACAATGGCGTCCTTCGCGACGGTGCTCGGCTTCTTCGGGGCAACGTGGTGGGGTTGGGACCGGCTCGCCGATTGGCGCTTCCCCTTGCTGCTGGTCCTCGTTGTCACGTCCATCGTGTACGGATTCGTATTCCGACGGGCTGTCTCGGCCGTGTTCCTCCTGGCTGCAATCGTGAACGCGGTTCTCCTCGCGCCGCTGTGGCTCTCGACACAACCGCAGCCCGAATCGAGCGACCGCCTCCGCGTCGTCAGCTTCGACACCAGCGGTTCCGGTGACCACCGGAAAGCCATCGCTACGTGGATCCACAGCGTCGAAGCCGACGTCGCATTGTTGTATCGAACCACCGGAGACTGGAGCGATACCCTGGCCACCGTCGGCGTCCCGTATCGCGTCGTGCCGGCTGCGGTCGGCAGCGAAGCACTCGGGAAAGCCATCATCCTCGTGCGTGGCGACATCGCCGTGACCCCGCTCAACCCCGTGCCCGGCTCCGATCTGACGCTTCTCGTTGACCTCGAGGGCACCCAGACAAGGCTCGTGGGCCTTGCCGTCCAGAACCCCGGTTCAACGTTCGCGGCCGACCAGCGTCTCGCGAGGTTCACCTCCATCAACGCCGCGGTGGCGGAATCCGCCGAACCGGTCGTGGTAGCCGGCAATCTCGAGACGTCCCGCTGGTCACACGCATTCGACGTGATCGCAGACGGGTTGAACAACTCCGAGGACGGCTTCGGATACGCCGCCACATGGCCGCGAACGGACCCGCCCCTGATCGGTGCCTATGTGGGCCTCCCGCTCGACCACGCGCTCTACCGTGGCGACATCACCGTCCCTTCGCGCCGGGTGGGACCGGACCTCGGCCCGGCTCACCGGCCGCTCCTCGTCGACATCTCGCCTGCCGCCGAGTAGGGATCAATCGCTCATCCCCCGGTACCCTGCCGGACATGCTTCACGACTACACGTCCGTCAGGGCCGATAGCGTCGCCGATGTCACCGAGGCCGCCATCGCCGAGGCCGAGTCTCTCGTCGATGGGGTGATCGGGATCGACGGAGACCGCACCTACGAAAACACGATGGCCCCGCTCGATTCGGTCGGTGTGCTGGTCTCCGATGCATCAGGAGTGGGATCGTTCATGGCGAAAGTCCATCCCGACGCCGACGTACGGACGGCGGGCGTGGAGGCGGGGGAACGGACCTCGAAGTGGGCCGCCGACCTGATGATGCGTCCGGATCTCGCGGCTGCAGTCCGGGCGTACGCAAGAACCGAACATGCCGTTGCTCTCGGAGAGCTCGAGGCCCGCAACCTGGAATTCTGGCTCCGGGATCTCAGGCGGGCGGGACACGACCTCACCGAAGATGATCGGGCCCGGCTCCGCGAACTCAGACAGCGACTCATCGAACTCCAGGTTGCGTTTAGCAGCAATCTCAACGAATGGGACGATGCAATCGACATGATGCGCGAGGACCTGGCGGGCCTTCCCGATGTGTACCTCGAGCGGCTCGAACCGGGCGAGACCGAGGGCACGTTTCGCGTCTCAATGGAGTACCCGGACTACATCCCGTTCATCGAGGAAGCTCAGAACCGAGACCTCAGACGGCAGATGCAGTTCAAGTTCTGGAATCGAGCGGCCGAGGCAAACACCCCGCTGATGGAGGAAGCCGTGGCGGTGCGGAACGAGATTGCGTTCCTGCTCGGCTATGACACGTGGGCCGAGTACGCGATGGAACTGAAGATGGCCGACCCCGACGGTGTTGACGCCCTCTACGAGTCGATCATCCCCGGTCTCACGACACGTGCGCATGGGGAACTCGATGTCCTCCAGAAACTCGCCGATGCCGACCTCGATGGCGACTCGATCAGGTCGTGGGACTGGATGTACTACCACACGCAGCAGCGTCGGCGGGACTTTGGGATCGACCAGAACGAAGTGGCAGAGTACTTCCCCCTCGAGACCGTCGTCGCCGGCATGTTCGAGATCACCGGTGAGGTCTTCGGCCTCGAATACCGTGAGGTCCCCGAACCGCAAGCTTGGCACGGTGACGTGAAGCTGTACGAGATCCGCAACCGGGGCGAGGACCAGCCGATCGCCTACTTCTACGCCGACTTCTTCCCGCGAGAGGGCAAATTCGGCCATGCGGCATGTTTCTCGATCACGGGTGGGATGCGGACCGAAGACGGCAGCTATCGGGCTCCGGTCTCCGCCGTTGTGGCGAACTTCACGAAGCCGGGACCCGGATCACCGTCACTCCTCAAGCATGACGAGGCCCTGACCCTTTTCCACGAGTTCGGGCACGTCCTGCACTTCAGCCTGACGACGGTCGACCATCCCCGGTTTGCCGGGTACGACACCGAATGGGACTTCGTGGAAGCACCGTCCCAGAT
>Ga0316198_10001513_pt1 | contig 13678 bp, 10 predicted proteins | sample OudBieAanoxic_MG_FD_204935 | JGI IMG/M metagenome (GOLD analysis project Ga0316198, IMG submission 204935) | Coastal sediment microbial communities from Oude Bieten Haven, Netherlands - site A anoxic | ecosystem: Environmental > Aquatic > Marine > Coastal > Sediment | place: Netherlands...
GCCTGCACCCACATTGACATGCAGTTCCTGACGCCCGTAACGGGTGGCCGGTTTAGCACGTTCTTTCTTACGTTTGTGCTGTTCATCAGCCAGCTTCTTAAGACGTTCTTCTTCTTTTTTGCGTGATTCTTCTTCGGCTCTGAGTCTTGCAGCGGCCTGCTCTTCCTGTTCTTCCTGCTCACGCAAGGACTGCTCTTCGCGGGCCTTGATCGCTGCTTCCTCAGCGGCCTTACGGGCTGCTTCCTCTGCCTCCAGACGCGCTTTTTCTTCAGCTTCAACGCGGGCTTTTTCCTCAGCCTCACGCCGCTCCTGAACTTCCTTCAGCGCCTGCTGAACTTTCTCCCTTTCAGGATCCACTTCCTGTAAAGCTTCACGCTTCACATAGGTGCGACTCTTGCGGAATTCGACATTCACGGTCTTGGTCGATGCCCTTGGACCACTGCCCTGGATACGCAACTCGCTCATCGACTTACGCTTCAAGGTCACTTTTCGTGGCGCAGTTGCATCACTTTCCGATTTGCCATGTGATGACCGGAGGTGAGCCAATAACTTTTTCTTGTCGTCATTGGACACCGCGTCATCACCTGATGTGAGCGCGATGTTGGCTTTGCTCATTTGGTCAATCAGCTTATCAACACTGATTCCCAGCACTTCTGCCAATTGTGCGACGGTAACTTGGGACATATATTCTGCTCCTATAAGAACCTATGGGTTCTTTTTTTCAGGAATCCTGGTTTTCTTCTTCAAACCACGGGGCGCGTGCCGCCATAATCAATGCGGCTGCCTCTTCTTCTGACATTTCGTCAATTTCCTGCAATTCATCAACGGAAAGCTCTGCCAGGTCTTCCTGCGTACGGGTACCCTTTTCTGCCAGGCGGTAAGCAAGCCGTTCAGTCATTCCATCCAGGCTGAGAAGATCCTCTGCCGGGCTGTTGTCATCGAGTGCTTCTTCCTTGGCAATCAGTTGCGTCAGCAGCGCATCACGTGCGCGGCGTCGTAACTCCGTGACCATTTCTTCGTCAAACTCTTCAATTTCAAGTAACTCGGAGTCGGGTACATAAGCAACTTCTTCGATATTGCTGAAACCTTCCTGCACCAGGATATTGGCAACACCCTCATCAACATCCAGGCGTTCCATAAAGTTCTTGAGAACCTTTCCAGCTTCTTCTTCACCCTTCTTGTCAGCGTCTTCCACGGTCAGGACATTCAACTCCCAGCCGGTAAGGTCGCTGGCCAGCCTTACATTCTGCCCGCCACGACCAATGGCCTGGGACAAGGCGGCTTCTTCAACTGCGATGTCCATCATGCGACGTTCTTCATCGACAACGATGGACGCAACCTCTGCGGGCGCCATTGCATTGATGACAAACTGTGCCGGATTATCATCCCACAGGATAATATCGATCCGCTCACCCGCCAGTTCATTTGAAACGGCCTGGACACGCGAACCACGCATGCCGACGCAGGCACCGATCGGATCGGTTCTTGGATCATTGGATTTCACAGCGATCTTGGCACGACGACCCGGATCACGGGCACCACCCATAATGGAAATCAATTCCTGTCCGATTTCCGGCACTTCCAGTTCAAACAGGGCAATCAGGAATTCCTTGATGGTACGACTGGCAAACAACTGTGGTCCGCGCATTTCAGGCTTCACTTCATAAAGAAATGCCCGCAAACGATCTCCCGGACGTACCGTCTCACCCTGGATCATATGACGTTGGGCAACAAATGCCTCTGCATTGCCGCCCAGGTCCAGGTAGACATTGCCACGCTCAACCCGCTTGACAATACCGTTGATCAATTCACCTTCACGTTCCTTGTAGGCCTCGACCACCTGCTCTCTCTCGGCTTCACGAACACGCTGCACGATGACTTGCTTTGCAGTCTGTGCAGCGATACGGCCGAACTCGACGTTTTCCATGGGTTCTTCAATAAAATCACCCACTTCTAATTCGGGGTTATGCTTTAAAGCATCTTTAAGCAGGATCTGGTGATCCTCTGACTCAATTTCCGCATCATCATCCAGAACCTCCCAGCGACGAAATGTCTCGTACTCGCCGGTGTCGCGATCAATCGAAACGCGTGCCTGGATTTCATCGTTGTGGCGTTTGAGAGTCGCCATTGCCAGTGCCGATTCCAATGCTTCAAAGATGACGTTCTTGGCGACACCTTTTTCATTCGATACTGCATCTACGACCAGAAGAATTTCTTTACTCATTTGCTGTTAACTCCGTGCAGGGTCATATCCCGTATTTCGTCATTATTTCGTTTTATGGCTGGCGAGGATCTTATCGTAATCCGGAACCAGTCTTGCCTTAACGATGTTGCCAATATCAATCGTTACTTCCGTACCATCCTGTTCAATCCGAACACCGGTTTCATCTGCGCCCAGGATAGGGCCGGAAAATTTACGCCGGCCATCTTGCGGGGCAAACAGGGTAATCTTTGCCGTGTTTCCCGCAAACTGACGGTACTGCGCAGCCGTGAACAATGGTCTGTCCAGCCCGGGTGAGGAAACCTCCAGGTTATACTGACTCCTGATGGGGTCCTTCACGTCCAGCAGTGCTGCAGTTTCCCGGCTAACGGTTTCACAATCTTCAATAGCCACACCATTTTCATGGTCTATATAGATTCGTAACACCGCGTGTTTCGGGCTGCTGTTGTATTCCAATCCGACAAACTCATAACCCAGGTCTTCCACCAACGGCTGCAACAATTCATTTAGTTTCTGGACGCTCAAAACAAATACTCCGGGCACAAAAAAAGGGCAAAAACGCCCCCGACGATCAGCCCCGGTCTAACCCGGAACCTTTACACTCACGCCCGACCGGGCGGATGAGACAGCATTATTTCATTACACTATCCAATCGTCGCAAGGGATCACCAGCCATTGCTGATGAAACAAAAAAGGGCCCTGCCGGACCCTCGAATAATATTGGTAGCGGGGGCAGGATTCGAACCTGCGACCTTCGGGTTATGAGCCCGACGAGCTGCCAGACTGCTCCACCCCGCACCGGCAAGGAAGGCATCATAATGATTCGATGCCCCAATTACAAGACCTTATATTACTTAATATTCAGATGCCTGAAAAGCCCTTGGCTAATTACGCTTTGATTGACAGTCAAAGTCCGAAACTTGTCATGCAAATCGTAATCAGAGAGCTGGAAAATATTCCCAACCCAAGAATCATCGCACCATTCAAGGTCAGTGCTGCACCAAAATCCACGGGCGCTGTGATGGGCATCTCGTGTTCCGGATCATCAAAATACATGTACTTGATAAGCCGCAGGTAGTAAAAGGCACCGATGACGGCAAACACCACAGCGGTGACCGCCAGCCACAACAATCCTGCTTCTATGACAGCTTTAAGCACCATCAGTTTCGCAAAGAAACCAACCATCGGCGGTATACCGGCCATTGAAAACATGACCAGGGCCATAATCGCTGCATAAAATGGGTTACGCTGGTTAAGCCCTTTGAAGTCTTCCAGGTTTTCCGCCTCAACACCACGTGAGCTTAACAGTATGATCATGCCGAAGGAGGCAACTGACATGATGCCGTAAACGATGACATAGTACATCGCAGCACCATAGCCAAATGCAGTTCCCGGCAACAATCCCAACATCACAAAGCCCATATGCGAAATCGTTGAATAGGCCAGCATGCGCTTGATATTTGTTTGCATGATCGCCGCAAGATTACCCAGGATGATCGACAAAACCGCCAGGCTTGCCAGCATGCCCTGCCAATGAATGTGCAGGTCTCCCAGTCCACTACTCAGAAACCGGTAGGCCATCGCAAATGCGGCAAGCTTGGGTACAGATGAAATGAACAGGGTGACTGCAGGTGGCGCACCTTCATAAACGTCGGGGATCCACATGTGGAATGGAACCACACCAAATTTGAATGCAATTCCGACGACCACAAATACCAAGCCGAACACGAGGAGGATATCGTCTGTGCCCTGGACACGGATGGCCTCCGCAATATCCGGCAATAGCAGGCTTCCGGTGGCGCCATAAATCATCGACATACCATATAGCAACATACCGGAAGCCACTGAGCCCAACACAAAATACTTCATGGCCGCTTCAGAGCCACGCTTTGATTCCCGGTCAAATGCAACCAATGCATATACAGAAAGTGAAACCAGTTCCAGGCCAAGATAGATCATCAACATGCTGTTGGCGGAGATGAGGATCATAACCCCCAGCATTGCCTCCAGGCTAAGCGTGTAGAAGTCCGACCGGAACATATTGAAATTGCGCAGGTGGTATTTCGAATAGATGAATATCATGCCCATCAGAAGAAAACTGAATACCTTGAGTACGTCACCCATGGCATCCCTGATGAAACTGTCCGCAAACGCGTTTGCAGTGGGCACTCCGTCAAGTAAAAAACCACCTCGAAAGGTAATAATGGCAGCGAATATAACGGTTAACATGGCGAGCAGGTGAATTATTCCCCGACGCTCTTCACGCAGAAACAGATCGACGATCGCAATCACACCGGCCATCGCGACAACCCAGATTTCAGGAGCAGCTAGTAACAATTGGGCGCTGTTCATGTTAAATGACCTTTGATTGAATTATGTGTTGTAACAGGTTATCCACGGACGCCTGCATCATGTCGACCAGCGGCTGCGGCCATAAACCAAAAAACAGTATGGCGACTGCCAGTGTGCCAAGCACCAGCGCCTCCCGGGCATTGATATCCTGCAGGTTTTCGACCTCGCGATTAACCACGGCACCAAAAATGACCCGTTTGGCAAGCCACAAACTGTAAGCCGCCCCGAGTATCAGGGTGAATGCTGCCAGGAAGGCAAACCAGAAGTTGGCCTGGAATGCTGACAGGATGACCATGAACTCACCAACGAAACCACTGGTTCCGGGCAGGCCCGAATTGGCCATCAGGAAAAATACCGCGAACAGTGCAAACCAGGGCATGGTGCTTGCCACACCACCGTAGTCTTTAATCATACGGCTATGCATACGGTCGTAAAGAACACCAACGGTCAAGAACAGCGCACCGGAGATAAAGCCATGAGAAATCATTTGCATCATGGCGCCTTCAACACCCAGCGCCGCACCGGATACGCCACCGGTCTTGCGATAAATTGCAAAGGCGATAAACAAGCCGAGCGTTACAAAACCCATATGGGATATGGATGAATAAGCGATAAGTTTTTTCATATCCTGCTGCGCCAGGGCAACAAAACCGATATAGACCACAGCGATCAAAGACAGGGCTATTACCAGCCAATCCAGTGCGGCAGAGGCGTCGGGGGTGATAGGCAGGCTGAACCTGATAAAACCATAACCACCGATCTTCAACATGATGGCCGCCAGGATCACCGAGCCACCGGTTGGTGCTTCAACGTGAGCATCCGGTAACCATGTGTGTACCGGAAACATCGGAATTTTGACAGCAAACGCAGCCAGAAAGCCGACAAACAGCCACTTCTGAGCAGTCAAACCCAGGGGCATTTCATGCCATGCAAGGATGTCCCAGGTACCGGACTGGATATACAGGTATATCAGGCCGATCAACATGAACACGGAACCAAGGAATGTGTACAAAAAGAACTTGATCGTCGCGTAAACCCGGCGCGGCCCACCCCATATACCGATAACCAGGAACATCGGGATCAGCATGGCTTCAAAGAACACGTAAAACAGCAAGGCATCAAGTGCTGAGAAAACACCAATCATCAGGCCTTCCATCACCAGGAAGGCTGCCATGTACTGGCTTACATTCTTCTCTATTGAGCGCCAACCGGCGATCACGACCAGCACACCGAAAAACATGGTCAATAGTATCAATGGGGCAGAAAACCCATCCACACCCAGGGTGTAGTTGATATTAAAAGTTTCAATCCACACCCGTTGCTCAACAAACTGCATTGCGGCAGTTGAAGTATCAAACGAGAAGAACAGGGGCAGACCCAATATAAAGGTAGCCGATGCGATCAACAGGGCGAGGCCCTTGGCAAGGGCTGGCCGTTGATTACCTGCAACCATCACTGCCACGGCGCCCAGTATGGGCAGCCAGATCAAAATGCTGAGTAGAATTCCGTTCATCGTCCCGTTCATCGTCCAGGCACCATTGTCACCCAGACTGCTAAAATTCCTATCAGTCCGATAATCATGGCAAAGGCATAGTCATACAAAAACCCGGTCTGCCAGCGGCGAACCCGCGCGGCTATCCATTCAACCACCCGTGCTGAACCGTTGACGAGACCATTATCAATAAAGCCGGCATCTGCTTTGTTCCACAAGTTTTGGCCAAGCTTCACACTGCCCTCGGCAAAAACTTTCTGGTAGAACTCGTCAAAGTAATACTTGTGATCAAGCAGACGATATAAAAACGGAAAGCGATTCTGCACGGCGTCGGCAATCGTGGGCCGGAACTGGTAAATAACCGTCGCAAGAACAAAACCGGCAACCATTAACCAGAAAGGCAGGGTGTAAATTGCGTGCATGGCCATCGCAGTGGCACCGTGGAAATGCTCACCCAATTCAGCGAGAACATTGTTCTTCTCAAGAACAAAGATTGAGTCGTCAAGCCAGCCACCAAACAGAACCGGCTCGACAGTCATCCAGCCAATAACGATTGAAGGAATGGCCAGCAGAATCAGCGGCAGTGTAACCACCCATGGTGACTCTTTGGGCGCATGTGCCAGTTGCCCTGATGGCGGGTGATCACCGGCATCGTGAACAACCTCAAACCGCTCCTTACCATGAAACGTCAGGTATAGCAGCCTGAAACTATATATAGCCGTGATCAGAACACCCGCAACAACTGCGAAGTAGGCAAATTCACTACCCCAGCGATGCGAGTCGGCGACCGCCTCGATAATTGCGTCCTTGGAATAAAAGCCGGAGAAGAATGGAAAACCAATAAGTGCCAGCGTACCAATCCAGGCAGTCGCCCAGGTGATTGGCATGTATTTCCTCAGGCCACCCATATAGCGCATATCCTGCTCATGATGCATGGCAATAATGACGGAACCTGCACCGAGAAACAGTAATGCTTTAAAAAATGCATGTGTCATCAGGTGGAATATAGCTGCAGAGTATGCTGAAACACCCAGTGCTACGGTCATATAACCCAGCTGCGAAAGTGTCGAATATGCGATGACACGTTTAACATCATTCTGCACAATACCGATCAAGCCCATTGAAAGTGCGGTTACCGCACCGATCAACAGAACAAAGCTAAGAGCCGCATCACTCAATTCAAACAATGGCGACATTCTGGCCACCATGAATATACCGGCGGTTACCATGGTCGCGGCGTGAATCAAAGCGGATATCGGCGTAGGGCCTTCCATTGAATCCGGAAGCCACACATGCAATGGTGCTTGTGCCGACTTACCCATGGCACCGATAAACAGGCACACGCAGATAAAGGTCAGCATGTTCCATTCGATGCCCCCGGGGATTGAAATTGTCTGCCCAATGGCACCGCTGGCCTGTGCAAAAACCTCTGCATAGTCGAGGGTACCAAAAGTGAGCAATATGGCGGCAATTCCCAGCAAAAACCCAAAATCACCGACTCTGTTCACCAGGAAAGCCTTCAGGCCAGCCTTGGTCGCAGAATCCCTGTCATACCAGAACCCGATCAAAAGATAGGACACAAGCCCCACCGCTTCCCAGCCAAAGAACAATTGCAGGAAGTTGTTGGACATGACCAGCATCAGCATCGCAAAAGTAAACAGTGCGATGTAACTGAAGAAACGCTGGTAACCCGGGTCATCACGCATATAACCAATCGTATAGATATGGACCATAAATGAGATAAAGCTCACGGTACACATCATTAATGTCGTCAGGTGATCAACCAGGAAACCAACCTGGAAGCGAATGCCATCCGCAACCATCCAGGTATACACATTGATATTTACAGCATCAAGCGTGCCGTTGATCTGCTGTACCAGCAGCCAGGCCGACAAGGCAAATGACAGACCGACACCCAGAATAGTTACTGTATGAGAGCCCACCCGGCCGATCTGGTTACGGAAGAATCCCGCCAGGATCGCGCCACCCAAAGGCAACAACGGTATCAGCAGCAGTGTGGTTTGCAACGACATGTTCATCCTTTCAGATCGTCCAGTTCGGCAACATTAATGGTCTGCCGGTTACGGAAAAGCACTACCAGGATAGCGAGACCAATACCCGCCTCGGCCGCCGCTACCGTCAGTATGAAGAAAACAAATATTTGTCCGTCGAGATTACCCAGGAAACGGGAAAATGCGATGAAGTTCATGTTAACCGCCAGCAACATGAGCTCTATGCACATCAAAAGAATGATGATGTTCTTACGGTTAATAAAAATTCCGGCAACACTCAGACTAAACAGAATTGCGCCAAGGGTCAGAAAATGTGCAAGTGTCAGCATGATATTTCCTCAAACGCTCCGTGGCTTCTCTGATTTCATCTTGACCAGCCTGACGCTTTCATCACGACGGGCCTTGACCTGTACCGACGGATTCTGTGTCTTGATACCGGGTCGTGTACGAAGCGTCAGAGCGACCGCTGCAAAGATTGCAACCAGCAAGATCACACCGGCAACCTCAAACGGTAATAAGTAATTGGTATACAGCAGTTCACCCAGTTCGCGGGTATTGCTGTAACCCACGGGATTGGGCGCAGGTATCGGAAACATCTCTGCGCCAAACCGGCCCCTGCTCCACACCACCATCAACAGTTCTATCGCCATGATGATGGCCACCACGACGGCCACGGGCAGGTAGCGGATAAAGCCTTCCTTGAATGGCACCAGGTTAATATCCAGCATCATTATCACGAACAGGAACAGCACCATCACCGCACCCACGTAAACGACCACCAGTATGATGGCGAGGAACTCCGCCTCCAATAGCATCCAGATGGCGGCTGCGCTGAAAAAGGCCAGGATAAGAAACAGTACGGAATATACCGGGTTGCGTGCGGTTATGACCGACACACCGGCAAATACCAAAACCAATGAAAAAGTATAAAAAACGAATTCCTGGACAATCATCGGTAGGCCGCATCCCTGTTACGATTTTCTGCAATCTCTGATTCAAAACGATCACCGACTGCCAGTAGTTTTTCTTTGGTCATGATGCCCTCTTCACGGTTCTCCATGTGATATTCGAGAAACCCGGTTTCAACAATTGAATCAACAGGGCAGGACTCTTCACAAAACCCGCAGAAAATACATTTGAATAAATCTATGTCATAACGTGTTGTGCGACGACTGCCGTCTTCACGTTGCTCAGACTCGATAGTGATGGCAAGTGCAGGACACACAGCTTCGCATAACTTACAGGCAATGCAGCGTTCCTCACCATTCGGGTAGCGGCGCAATGCGTGCAGACCGCGGAAACGAACCGATTTTGGTGTTTTCTCTTCCGGGTAATTAATTGTGATGGTTGGACGGAACATGTGGCGCATGGTGAGACTCATGCCCTTGAGCAACTCGAGCAACATCAGGCTGCGGAAATATTGAATTATTCTTTTCATCCTCAGCTACCCTTTGTCACGAATCCGAGAACGGTCATCATGGCTGCAACCATCACCCAGACCATTGTTATCGGAATAAGTACTTTCCAACCCAGACGCATGATCTGGTCATAACGGTAGCGGGGGAATGTCGCCCGGTACCACAAAAACATGAACATGAAGACAACCGTCTTAGCCAGGAACCAGAATATACTGCCCTCAGCCAGGAAGGTATCGCCCAGTACCGGCACACCCTCAAACGGTGACAACCAGCCACCTGCAAACAGGATGGCGGTCAAACCTGAAATCAGGATCATGTTGGCATATTCTGCCAAAAAGAAAACGGCAAACGACGAGCCTGAATATTCGACGTGGAAACCCGCGACGATTTCTGATTCACCCTCGGCCTGGTCAAACGGTGCACGGTTTGTCTCAGCCACACCTGAAATCATGTAAATAACGAATAAGGGCAACAGCGGCAACCAGTACCAGTCAAATATACCGCCCTGCTGTGCCAGTACAATTTCCCGGAGGTTCATCGAGCCGGCGAGAATCAACACGCCAACCAGTGAAAACCCCATCGCAATTTCATAGGACACCGCCTGTGCCGCAGCACGCATCGCGCCGAGAAATGCGTATTTTGAGTTGGACGCCCAACCGGCAATGATGATGCCATAGACACCCAGCGAAGTAAGTGCCAGTACATAGATCAGGCCCGCATCGACATCCGCCAACACCATGAAATCATTAAATGGCACGACAGCCCAGGCCGCGAAAGCCGGTGTCAGGGCAATGACCGGTGCCAGCAGGAACAGGTAGCGGTTGGAATTGGTCGGCAGAATGATCTCTTTCAACAGCAATTTGAAAACATCGGCAAATGGCTGTATCAAGCCCAGCGGGCCAACCCGGTTAGGTCCGACGCGAATCTGCATTGCACCGATGACCTTGCGCTCAAAATATGTGTAGAACGCCACGGCTGTAATCAATGGAACAGTAATCACCAGGATCTTGAGCACCGTCCAGATCAGGTATTGTGACTGAATCCATTCCCAAACCGATATGAGCATATCAAGCATCAGGCCGCCTCCACGCTAATGGGTCCAAAACTGTCGCCGAGTGTACTGCTGACGGCCGTTGCGCTTTTCACCCAAACCGCACCCGCAGGTAACTCACCACACAAACGGACCGGAAGAATGACATGTGTATCACCCTGGCTGACCTTGACTTCATGACCATCGGCGAGACCTTTACGGCCAGCATCATCAGGGTTCAGGCCGACAAAGGTATTCTCGGCATGTACCGTCTGTTGCAGGTGTTCTGAACGACGACACACGGCATCGACCGCATACATTGCAAGCTCACCTACCCGATAAAGATCAGTCCCGGTCTTTGGTGCGGGTAATTCAAATTCAGTTGCCTGACCGGCAGACTGGCTGATCTCTTCAAGCATCTCGTCGCGCAGCGACGCGATGGTGACCTGGGAAAAGCCATCCAACTCAAGACTCGAACCCAGTCGACGGAGGATTTTCCAACCTGGTTTGGCCTGGCCTGACGCTTTCACTGCCGGTTCTACCACGAGCGACTGGCCGTCAAAGGTATAAAACAGGCCTTCGGACTCTGCCAGCGGCGCCAGTGGCAGTATGACGTCAGCCACTGCTTTCAATCCGTCACTGGCAAAAGAGGAAACGGCTACCACACTCTCGGCCGATGCAAGTGTTTGCATGGCAAGTGCCGGGTTAGCCAGATCAAATTCCGGTTCAATATCCCATAACAGATAGCCCTTGAGCGCTGTGCTCAACATTTCCCGGGTATTGAGACCTGGACCTGCCTGACTCGCAGCTGCCACCATGGCAGCACCCGTGGCATTGGCCCCATGTGAAAGTACGTTGAGGTTCGCACCGCTTGCGTTTGCAATCCAGACTGATAACTGACGTAACCAGGAAGCCTGTTCATGCGCCATCGCTGCCTGCCCCAGGATCAACATCTTTGCGCCGTCGCCGGTCAGCATTTCAGCCACTGCTTCATGAGCCGAAGCCGCCTGGTTTTCCGATACCGCGGCTTGCAGATCACCGGGGATTTCTTTTCCGGTAACTTTGGCAACCGCCGTCGCAATTGTTGCCAGTTCGGCAACCATGTTTTGCGGGGCTGTGATTATTTTATCCGCCAGTTCGAAGTGGAAGTTCCAATCCACCGGGTTCAAGGCGGCTACTTTTCCACCGTTGCGCCAGGCCTTGCGAACACGCTGACCAAGAATGGGGGCTTCGTGACGGATATTACAACCAATCAGGAAAATCGCCTGGGCGTCATCAATGGACGCCATTGGTGTTTCAAATGATGCGGTGCGGCCAAGGCCTGCCCCGTCACTGAAGTCCTGTTCTCTTAACCGGTAATCTACGTTGGCGCAGTCAAAACCGTTCGCCAGGCGTCGGGCGAGGTAGTGTTCTTCCGTAGAAGCATTCGGCGAAAACAGAACACCGAGGTTGCCACCACCATGTGCCGTTACTGATTTACGCAGCGCCTTTGAAGCGACGCGAATACCTTCATCCCATGAAACGTTTTGCCACTCGCCATTCACCTTGACCATGGGCTCGATAACCCTGTCATCGGAGTTCAGGCCGAAATGAGAATAACGGTCACGATCTGACAACCAGGTTTCATTGGTAGGTTCATTATCCCGGGGTACCGCGCGCAGAACCTGTCCACGGCGTGTGTGATACCACAAGCTGGAGCCCACACCATCGTGCACTGCCACGGACGGCCGCGCCATTAATTCCCAGGCACGCGCCGAGAAACGGAACGGTTTATTGGTTAACGCACCCACCGGACACAGGTCAATCACATTTCCGGATAATTCGGAGTCAATTCCCTGCGAAAGACTGGTGCTGATCTCGGAGCGATCACCGCGTCCGAACATGCCCAGCTCATTGGTCCCCGCGATTTCATCGAGGAAACGCACACAGCGCGTACATTGAATACAACGGGTCAGGTCGGTTTGAACCAAAGGCCCGATATTATGATCTTTGACGACGCGTTTACGCTCGGTAAAACGGGAAACAGAGCGGCCATAGCCCATTGCAAGATCCTGCAATTCGCATTCGCCACCCTGGTCACAAATCGGACAATCAAGCGGATGATTGATTAACAGAAACTCCATAACACCATGCTGGGCGTCGATCGCCCGACGTGACTGGGTATAGATTTTCATGCCATCCATAACCGGTGTGGCGCAGGCCGGCATCGGTTTGGGTGATTTTTCAATGTCCACAAGACACATACGGCAGTTGGCCGCGATACTCAGTTTACTGTGGTAACAAAAACGCGGAATACTGATGCCAGCCTTATCGGTGGCCTCAATTATCATCGAGTTTTTAGGCACTTCCATGGCCTGACCATCAATTTCGATGTTGACCATATCAATCACTGCTTCTGGCTGCGTGCTCATGCAGCTTTCCCCTTCTGATCATCAACCATAGACCGGCCGTTTTCCACGTAATATTCAAATTCATGCCAGTACTGACGCAGGAAGCCCTGCACCGGCCAGGCGGCTGCTTCACCAAAGGCACAGATGGTGTGACCCTCAATTTGTCCTGCCGCAGATTTCAATAACTCAAGGTCTTTCAATTGGCCCTTGCCTGCCACAATTCTATCGAGGACCCGGTGCATCCAGCCCGTACCTTCACGGCAAGGCGTGCACTGACCACAGGATTCCATGTGGTAGAAGCGTGAGATGCGTGTACAGGCTTTGACCATACAGGTGGTCTCATCCATGACGATGACGGCACCGGAACCGAGACCAGAACCAGCCTTGGACAAGGCATCAAAATCCATCGTGATACCCATCATCACGTCAGCGGGCAATACCGGCATGGATGAACCACCGGGTATCACACCCTTGAGTTTGTTGCCGTTACGTACGCCACCAGCCATTTCAAGCAATTCGCTAAACGGCGTACCCAGTGGAACTTCATAGTTTCCGGGCTTATTCACATGACCGGAAACAGAAAATACCTTGGGGCCGCCATTATTGGGCTTGCCAATATCGAGGAACCATTGTCCCCCGTTGCGCATGATATGCGGGATCGACGCCAGTGATTCGGTATTGTTGATGGTGCTGGGTTTGCCATACAGGCCAAAGTTGGCAGGGAAAGGCGGCTTGAAACGTGGCTGGCCTTTTTTGCCTTCCA
>Ga0316198_10001515_pt1 | contig 13668 bp, 10 predicted proteins | sample OudBieAanoxic_MG_FD_204935 | JGI IMG/M metagenome (GOLD analysis project Ga0316198, IMG submission 204935) | Coastal sediment microbial communities from Oude Bieten Haven, Netherlands - site A anoxic | ecosystem: Environmental > Aquatic > Marine > Coastal > Sediment | place: Netherlands...
TGACGGTTCTCGTCGGCGGCCTGCGCGCCCTCAACGCCAACTTTGGTCAGTCGAAGCACGGCGTCTTAACCGACCGGCCTGGAACCCTGACCAACGACTTCTTCGTCAACCTGCTCGACATGGGCACAGAGTGGAAGGAGTCCAAGACCGGGGACGTCTTCGAGGGGCGCGATCGCGCCACCGGCGACGTCAAGTGGACCGGTACCCGCGTCGACCTCGTGTTCGGTTCGGACTCCCAGCTCCGGGCGCATGCGGAGGTCTACGCGTGTGACGACTCGCAGGAGCCGTTCATTCGCGACTTCGTGGCAGCCTGGGACAAGGTCATGAATCTCGATCGATTCGATCTCGCCTGATTTCCAGGGACGGCTCTCGTCCCCCTGCGCGGAACTCTTCGGGGCCCAGGCTGTTCATCCTGCGAAGGGTGGCACCCTAGCGTGATACATGCCACCCATGACGATGTGTCAGGAGGGTTCAGGCCCGAGGACCTCGAACTATTGATTGGGAACGACCGCGTACCCTACTTCCCAGGATTCTCTGACTCAGTACCTGTTGAGAGGCCCGGGGCTTCGCAAATCCCATTGTTTGACGCATACTCTTCATGTGAGCAATGAACAATCAGACCATCTCGCCCTCGCCGCCGAGGAGGTGCCGAGTGAATCTACCGCTTCCGGGCCGGATGCCGGTTCGGGGACGGCGGACGCGAAGGTTACCTTGACCGGAGAGGAAATCCTCCAACGCATGGGGATGATCCGACTGCGGATCGACGAACACACCGACGAGCTGGTTGCCCAGGTCAACGCCCTGAGTGATTGGCGGTCCTATGTCCGGCGCTATCCATGGCTTTCGGTTTCGGCCGCGGCCGCGATCGGCTTCGTTGTCGTGCCTTCTCGAGCAAAACCCGGCATGGAGGACGTTGCGCGGAAAACCTCCGGGAATACCACGGCATCCGCCGCGGAGGAGCTCAGGTCTATCCTGATCGGAGCGGCAAAGAAGGCCGCAACCGCCTATGCGAACAAGTCGCTCGGCAATTTCGTCAGCGGCAATATCAATTCCGACGAGAAGGCATGACCAGCGACGAAAGGCCAGCGCTATAACCGAGGGGGAAGAGCGGCACACCAACGACCTCATCAATTCGGGCATATCGGATGACGAAGTCATCAAAGACGCACCGCAACGGGTGGCCGGTCTGGGTCGCGCGGTAACGGACTATATCGTCGAACATCCCGAGATCTGCCTGGTCCTCGCCCTCGCTATCGGCGCAGCCGTTGGGGTGGTGGTGAAACGAAAATGAGTGGCACGTCACCAATCGACGCTCTGAAGTCGAACACCCAAATGCTGGTTCGTGACGCCGTCGAGTTGACCGAGCTGCAACTCCAGCTCTTCGCGGCCGACGGACGGGAGATGGCGCAAAAATCGGCCCCTCCCCTGCTGACCGTGGTAGCAGGAGTGACGATCGCCATGAGCGGTCTGCCGTTGCTTCTAGTCGCATTCGCCTATGCGCTCGTCGAGTTGGCGGGGTTTTCGGTGTGGCTCGCGATGGTCTGCAGTGCGCTCTCGGGGATTGCGGTCGGGGCTCTCGCGGTTTTTGTCGGTCTTCGCTGGCTGCGCCCTCAGCTGGAGATTTGGCGGCGATCGGCTGCTGAGCTCAGGGAAAACATCGATTTCCTGAAGCGATCCCTCTAGGCGAGTTTCATAAGAGGTCCGGTGTGATGAACCGGAAGTGCATGGGTGCCACCCTTCATGGGTGCCTCACTTCGCACTAACGCATTGTTGATTCTCACCGCCACCCAAACGCGACAATGAGGCAATGCAAAATGTGGCACCCTAGACTTCCTAAGTTCCTAAGCCCTGGCACCCGAACGTTGGACCATGATAGGAAGACAGAGAAACCAGAAGGCTCTCAGAAGCCTGGCTCGCGATCATGAGTGGCGCGGTTTCTGGGGTCAGGCAAAAGGAGGATCCCTGATGCGTAGATTTGCCGGCTTGGCGACAGCTGCCGTCCTCACCACGGCCCTGGCGGTCGAGCCTATTGTCGATGGCTGCACAGCGTTCCTGGCCTCCGGCGAAGACGGGGTGCTGTTTGGCAACAACGAGGATTTCTGGAATCCGGCTACGAAAATGTGGTTCGTTACCGCTGCAGAAGGGGGTTACGGTGCCATGTTTTTCGGCTTTGACAATCTCTCTCCACAGGGCGGCATGAACGAGGCCGGTCTCGCCTTCGACGGTTTTGCCACCCGACCTAAGCCTGTGACCGAAACCGCAGAAAAGGAGAGCTTTAACGGTAACCTAGTGCTCAAGGTGATGACCGAATGCGCCACGATTGCTGAGGTGCTCAAGGTCTACCAAGGGTACGACCTTGCCAGGATGGAGAGGTTCATGCTGATGTTCGCAGACGCCACCGGCGACTCGGTGATCATCGAGGGTGATGAGTTCATTCGCAAGAGCGGTGGTTTTCAGGTTGTCACCAACTTCTACCAGTCCGAAGATCCCACTGGCAAGAACGCCTACGGCGAGGGCAAGGCCTGCTCTCGCTTCGAGGTCGCAAACCGCATGCTCGGACGCACTAAACGTGTAAACATCTCAGACGCACGCGAGGTTCTCGATGCGGTCCATATCGAAGGTGAATCGAACACGTTGTACTCGAACATCTACGACCTCGACGACCGGCTAGTCTACGTCTATAACTTCCATGATTTCGACAATGAAGTGGTGATCGACCTTTCTGAGGAACTCAAGAAGGGCCCGCATGTGGTGGACCTGCCATCGCTTTTCCCGCGAAACTCCGCGCGTGAGACGTTCGTGGCCAAGCAGGAGCAAGCCATGGAACTGCGCCGCCAGAATCGAGGCTTGGTGGATCTTCCTATCGACGCCCTTGAACGATTCGCCGGGACCTACAGGAGTTCTTTCGGTGACCTGGAAATCAAGGTCGACTACGGGGCGCTGGTCGTAGCCGCATTCGGGCAATCCCCACTGCGACTGACTCCCTTTTCAGAAACCGGGTTCTTCGAGACTACGCTAATGATGGACTATGAGATCACGTTCCACATCGGCGACGGCGGCGAGGTAACCGGCGCCGACGTCAGAATCTTCAGAGACGACTTCACGATGGCCGAACAGTTCATCGAGAGGATAAAATAACTCGCCTGCCAACTGATACGAAACCGCCATGGGTGCCGCGTTCACCATTGTCATCATGGGTGCCACGTACCGAATTGTCGGCTGCAGTGCAGTAAACATGGGTGGCACCCAAGCAGGTTTATGGCGTCACCGATGACCACAAATCGGTGGTCCCCGACTCGAAACCATCGGCAAAGATCGTCCAGGGCATGACCTCCGCGAAAGACAAACCAACGCGGAGGTTGTCGAAGAAGGCTGGTTGGCCGTTCATCTGATCGCCCCGGATTGAGACGGCCAAGATTTTTCCGCCGCCGCTATTCAGCAATTCGGCCGAGACGCCGTTGATCTCCGGCAAGCTTGACTCGTCGAAGGGGTCGACCCAAAGCGTGATAACCTCGTCGTCGTTCAGGCCGCCGGTATTCGTGTCGCCATACTTGATCCGGACGACGACGAGTTGTTCGTCGGCGGTCACCGTGCCACCGCTGGCGACGCCACTGATGCCGCCGTTACCCACGATGTACGCCCCATCACTGATCCCGAACGAGAAGTCGACAACGCCGCCACCGTCGACGCCCACAAGCTCAAACTCAAACGTCATGTCTCCGTCAGCCCTCGCAGGGTCAATCAGGAAGCTCGCATAGAACAGATCGCCGTCGGTTTCGTAGAGAACATGTTCGGCCGAGGTGTTCCGTGTCGCAGTGCGGACCCCGTTATCACCGGAAGGCCGGTCGTAGACGGCTTTCCCCGTGCCGGCATCGGGGTCGATCTGGGTCTTATTCACATAAAAGTCGCTGTTCGGAATGAGCGTCCAGTTGCCACTCAATCCGGTGGCCTGCCCCGCCGGGTCAGCCGAGATCAAAGCGTTGTCCGGATAGCCTGTAAACGTATCCTCGATGATTATTTCCGCCTGCAAAGAGGCAGCCGGCGATAACAGACACAGACTCATCAGGCCTGCCGCGATTCCGTGAAATCTCATTCGATTGCCCTCCGATATGTTTTCAGTCAAACCATGAATCGTGTCATTGATGCCCGCCAGGGTCCTCGCCTTGGGGACCTCCCGCCGGACAATCCGGCGGTGCGGTACACTCACCCGATCCAATGCACGACCGGTGCCAACGTCTCCGGGTTTAGCAAGTGGTTTTGGAATGGTTATTTGGCTGCAGAGGAGCCTCGATGGGCCGCCCAGTATCCAACCCTGGGGAGTCGATGAGCCACGCAGGTTGTGGCAATCCGACCCACTCGGTCAGGTGCCGCCGTCGATCCATGGCAATCACCGCCAGGTCCGTCCTTCCCATGGGGTGCAGGTCAACCGATTCACACATGGGTGCCACACTTCGCATCACATGGGTGCCACACTTCGCATTAACTCATTGTTCATCATGGGTGGCACCAATCGGTATCGAAGTGCAGACGTAGCGGCCTCACTCTGTTTTCCCTGGAACTTCCCTGGACAATCCCGATGACTCTGGAAAATCCCGGCACCACATTGTCTCCATAACCAAAAGGAGGCGAAAGATGGATACGAACACTCATGGTCGGTTCGTCGGAGCACTGGTGTTGTGCGGCCTGGTGGCTGCAGTCTGCGCGGGGTCGGCCGCGGCTGCGGGCGATGTCCTCGCCCAGGGCAATCTGCCCGGCACCTTCGGGTTGCGCTTCGGGCCAGATGGCAACCTTTACGTATGCTCCATGGCCGGGATTGCGGTCCTCGACGTCAGCCGCGGACAGATGGTGGACCTGATCGGTCCGGAGCGCGGAGTGAACGGCCCGGAGGACGTGAACTTCGGTCCTGATGGATCCATGTACTGGTCACAGATGTTCACGGGCGAGATTGGGCGCATGACGCCGGACGGGACGGTGACCACGCAGATGATCGGCTTCGGCGTCAACTCGATCGTGTTTTCAGCAGAGGGGCGAATGTTCGTGACCGAACCCTGGAACACCGACACGCTGTACGAGATCGACCCGACGTTTGTCGAGCCGCCCGAGTTGATCGCCCAGGGCCTCGGCGGGCTCAAAAATCCGGAGTTCGGGCCGGACGGACTGATGTACGGCGCGCTGATGACGCAGGCGCAGGTGGTGAAGATCGACGTCGGTGTGGCGCCGCTGACCACAGAAACCATAGCCGACGACATCCCTGGGCCGTTCAACGTCAAGTTCGGGCCGGACGGCATGCTCTACGTGCTCGAGCGCACCGGTTTCACCGTGCAGCGCATGGATCCCGCCACCGGCGTCCATTCGACCTATGCGGAACTTCCGTTCGGACCTGACAGCATCGCTTTCGCGCCCACAGGTGCCCTGTTCGTTACCAGCTACAGCGATGGCCTCGTGGCCGTGGTCATGCCCGACGGCAGTGTTCAGACGGTCGTGCCGGGTGGCCTGACCATGCCCTCGGGGATCGCCGTCAAGCAACGGGTTGATGGGGAGTCGGTCTTCGTCGGCAATCTGTTTTCGTTACACGAGTACGATGGCGCGACCGGTGAGCTGCTGAGTATCGAGCGGTTCCACTTCCCCGCCGTCGAATTTGGCGGCGCCATTTCGGTCGCCGATGCGGGGGACAATCTGGTCCTGACCAACTTCTTTCCCGTCGGACGCGTGCAGGTTTGGAACCCGGGCACCGGCGAGGTGGTCACGGACAATTTCGACTTTCCCGCTGTCGTAAACGCCATCGCCTTTGGTGACGACCTGATTGTCGTCGACCTCGGTATGGGTGAGGGCCAGGCGCGGGTGATTCGTGTCGGAGATGGTGGTACGACGGTGCTCGCAGACATCACCGATCAAATCGTGCTCCCCCTCGGCCTCGTCGCCAGGGACGACGATCTGTGGGTGGGCGACTGGTACACCGGCACGGTGTGGCAGCTGATCGCCGACGGTGAGGTGCTGGCGAACCCGATCCCGGCGGCCGCCGGGCTCAGCGGTCCCGAGGGATTGGCGTTTGATCTCGACGGCTCGCTGCTCGCGGTCGAGGGGACGGCCGGCCGTGTGTCGCGCATCCGCCTCGAATCCGGTGCGGTCACCCGTGTGGTGAGCGGCCTCGAGCTTTCAGCGACCGGGGCCGGAATGCTGCCGCCGTTCTCCACCTTCAACGGGATCGCGGTGGGACCGTCGGGGGCACTCTACGTGACCGGCGACCTGGGTGTGAAAGTCTACCGGCTGGTGCCACGGACGTTGTACATTCCGGGGGCCGCCAACGTCGGAGGCGCCAACCACAGCCGCTGGACCACAGATCTCCAGCTCATGAACCGCGGCTCCGAATCGGCATCCTACACGGTGGAGCTACTGGTTCGCGGCCAGGCGAATCTCTCTCCGGAGTCGGTGTCTTTCGAGCTGGCGCCGGGCCATGCCGTGAGATACGCGAACGCGCTCGACAGTCTTTTCGACACCACTGGGGCCGGCACCCTGAGGATCAACTCGGTTCGCGGGGACCTCATCGCATCGGCCCGCACCGCAACCGCCGAGGGTGGGACCTCCCATAGTGTGTGCATCGAGGGAATGGACGCCGTGACCGCAGCCGGCGCCGGACAGGACCGGCACCTGATCCAGCTGCAGAATGACGACACCGCCCGCACCAATATCGGCGTTATCAGCGCGTCGGCGATCTCCATCTGGGTCGATGTGCAGTTTTTCGCCACGGATGGCGGCTTGCTCGGCGAACTCCTGCTCGAGATCGAGCCATTCGAATCGCGTCAGATCAACGACGTATTTTCGAGCCTTGATTCGACAAAGGCACTGGACGACTTGCACGATGCGTACGCGGTGGTCAGCTCCTCAACGATCGGAGCAGCGTTCTTCACCTATGCCTCTGTCGTAGACAACGACACCAACGACGCGATCTTCGTACCGGGCCGATAGGAATTAATGGTGGACCCGGGCCCAGCGCCCGGGTCCGGCTATTTCCCGAGGGAACGATGGTGCGTGGACGACGGCATTCCGGTCGGACGGTCGCGGGTATCGGCGGCGTGGTTGTTCCTTTTCCGGCGAACCGAACGTCGGGAAGAGACTACAATGGGGCCGCCATGCAAACCGAGACAGCACCCTCGGCGGAGCCGATCGGACCTTTTCGGCTCGGCAATTGGGAAGTGAGGCCACGCCACAACGAGCTCGTATCCGGGCAGGAAACGCGGCACCTCGAGCCGAAGGCGATGGATCTGCTTGTTTTCATGACATCGAACGCCCCCGAGGTCGTGTCGAAGAACGCCATCATCGACTCCGTCTGGGAAGGGCGCATCATTTCCGAGGGAACCCTCACCAACACCATCGCCGAGATTCGCCGTGCGCTGGGCGACGACGCACGCCACCCGCGCTACATCGAAACCATCCCGAAACGGGGATATCGCCTGGTAATGCCTGTCGAACCGGTCTCGTCATCGACCAGCGACGACGCGCGAGCCTCACCTCCGCGACGAAGGGCCATCTTGTTCTCCGCGATCGCGGCTGTCCTGCTCGCCACGGTGGTGGTGACGGCCTTCGTCTTGCAGACGCGAAGAAGCCCGCTCGACCCCGAGCTGGTTATGGTGGGGTCGTTCGTCAACCGAACCGGAGACGAGTCGTTTGATGCCATGGCACTGCTCGCTCGCGACCGGCTGGTGACCAAACTGTCTGGGTCGGGACTGGTTCAGGCAATCCCTTCGAAGATCGATGAGCCCGGCGACGCGATCGACCAGCTGTGCTCCGCGGCACGGCGTTCGGGGGCTGGGTTGGCCATCGGCGGCACGCTCTACCTTCACGAGGGTGAAATTGAGGTGCAGGCAAAGATCGTGGATGTGCGGGAGTCCGCTCCGCTGTATGCCGTCCCCGCGTCGATCGCCAACCGCGACAATATTTCCGAGGCTCTGGACCAGGTGGTCCAACAAACCGTCGGGGTCGTCGCGACCCATCGAAGCGCCCACGCTCACTTTCAACTGATGTCCCATGCACCGGTATTCGAGGCCTATCAGGAGTTCATCGCCGGGTCGGAGCTATTTGCGGTCGACCTCATCGCATCGACCCACCATCTCGAACGCGCGGTGGAGCTTGACCCGAACTTCACCTCCGCCCACTTTCGCCTGGCAGCGGCGTATCGAAACGGGGGACGCCAAGCGGATGCCGCCCATGTGCTCGCCCGTCTCGAAGAGCGCCGACCGGTTCTCACCGAGTTCGAGCGGCTCTGGCTCGACTACTTCTTGGCGGGGCAGGAAAACCGGCGAAGGGATGGCCTGGCCCTGCTTCGGCGTATCGAGGACATCGTCCCGGACGACCCGGTCGTCCAGCATCTGATTGGCCACAACGCGTTTGCACTCAACCGACCGAGGGAGGCCGTTGCCGCGACGTCGGCCGTGATCGGGGGCAAGGGATTCGAAACCTTCGTGCACAATCCGCTGGCCATCGCAAGTTTCCGACGGTGTGCTCTTTCCCACCACATTCTCGGAAATCACGAGGAAGAGCTGCGAACCGCACGCGCCGGCCAGGAGGTTTTTCCAACCCACCACGATCTCCTGGTGGCCGAGGCACGCGCACTCATCGTCCTGGGTGACGAGACAAGCTTTGAAGAGGTCGTCGCCGAGGTTCTATCCACCCCCACCGGCCTGACGCCGGCCAACCTGCTGATCGAGGCCGCGGCCACGGCGCGGGCCCACGGCCGTCCAGACCAGGCCCGCGACCTCGCCCGCAGGGCTCTCACCGTGCTCGACGACCGTGCCGATCCGAACGAAGCCTTCGTCGAGGGTTGGCTGCGAGCCCAGGCCCTGGTTCTGGCCGACGAACTTGACCGGGCGCAGGCGGTGCTCGAGACCGTTCGCTCGATGAAGGATGAGGGGACCGCATTCCAGTCGCTCGGGGTCGTTGGATGGCTCGGGGCGGTGGCGGCGAGACGGGGTGACCTCGAGACGGCCCACGTCATCGACAGTACACTGGCAGGGCTCGGTGGACGTCAGCCGAGGGGCTGGCCGGACCACTATCGTGCGGCCATCGCGGCCTGGCTGGGCCACCGCGACCAGGCCATGGAGCTGCTGAGCCGATCCCGCGCCGAGGGATGGGGTTCTTTTTACTACCTCCACGATATTCACCGGGTTCTCTTCGAACCGCTCGAGGGGATGGATGATTACGAGACCCTATTGCATCCCGATGGGTAGAAATCGAATCAACCGACTCGATGGCCAGATCTCGGCAGCTTCGCTCGACGATGCGTCAATGCAAAGAGTGGCACCCTAATCAGAACTTCTATCAATGACCCGGGACGACCCACGCCAGCAGATCGCCGGACTCGAAGCCGTCGGCGAAGATGCCGCTGTCGTCGCCGAGAAAGCTCTCGACAGGCGTTTCGGCCCGCCAGTCGATCCCGGATGCGGCGTAGTAGGGGGGCGACGACGCGACGGCATCGTTGGTGACGAGCACCACGCTGCGCCACGGCAGAAGCGAGACGTTGGGACCGACGGCCGATCCGTCCGGCAGCGTCCAGGCGCCGGGCGGCACCGTCATGACCGCCGGGTCCTCGGTGTCGTTGAAGAGCAGCACGGCGTTGGCGCGGGTGATCAGACTACCCGCCGCGGAGGCCCACGGCGCGTCACTTGTCCACCCGACGAGCGTGTTGAAGAGGGTGTCGTCGGGTTTCTTCCGGATGACCCCGGCCACTGTGGCCGGCGCGACGAACGTCGTGCCGATCATGCTGCCGTAGTCCCCGGCGGCGTCGAACTCGAGCGCCACCGGGTCGGGCTCGGCGTAGGGCGGCAGCCACCAGTGCGAGAGGTTCTCCGGCCGGTCGATGCGGCGGGTCGGCTCGGTGGAGACCAGTGTGTTGCCGGTGATCGTGTGGTTCTGGAGGGGGTTGCTGTCGACATAGAGCCCGAGCGCGGCGCGCCGGCTGTCGATGACGACGTTGTCCGCAATGGTGCAGTCGAAGTTGTTGGGCAGGAAGATCCCGTGGCCGTTGCTGCCCGAGATCGTGTTGCCGGTAATGACGGTGTCGTGGAAGTCGGAGAGGAACTCGGGCCAGATGCCGTGCCCCAGGGGCCACCACTCGTGCGAGTACTCGAGATCGCCGATCGTGTCGAGGATGATGTTGTCGCGAATCACCGACGCGTTGCAGTTGGTGTAGACCGCGGCGCCGTCGTTGAGGGTGTGCATGGTGCGGACGAAGACGTTCTCTTCCACGGTCTGGCCGTCGCTGCCGAGGATGATCCCGGCGTAGCCGGTGTCGACGAAGCGGTTGAGCCGGACGATCGCCGCGTTGGCCTGGCCGAGGATGATTCCGGCCGCGTGCCACGACCCCCAGCCGCCGTAGCCCGGCTCGGCGCCGATGCGGAGGAAGAGGTTGCGCTCGATGAGCGAACCGGGCGGGTCGGTGGTGTCTGCCCAGCCGCTGACGGCGATGTTGCGGACGTCACGAAAGACTGAGCGGCGGATGGTGAACGGCTGCGCGTCCCAGGTGAAGCGGATTGCGTTGCTCTCGATCTCGGAGAAGGTGCAGTCCTCGAAGGCGGCCGGATGGCCGATGACGAGCGCGGAGCCGTAGTAGCGGGAGAAGTGGACCTCGGAGAACGAGGTGCCTGAGGTCGTGACGCCGACCGGCTCGGCGCCGTGGTCGACCACAACTTCGGTGCTCGTGGTGGTCACGACGTCGACCTTCATGGTCGCCGGGTCGGCCCAGCTCGGCGGGTAGAGATAGAGCACGCCCGCCTCCCAGTGCCACTCTCCGGGGGCGTCGAGCTCGTCGAGGTCGTTATCGATGAAATAGCCCGACCCCGGATCGGAGAAGGGGTCGTGGAACTTCCCCTCCGGGCCGAGGGTGAGAGTGTCGACCGGTCCGTGCTGGGTGATGGGCCGGGTCTCCCACCACCAACTCCAGCGCCGCCACCTGACCTGCGCCCCGGTCCAGCGGCCGGCGGCGACCCCGGGCCGGGTCGCGAGCTCCGCGTCGACGATCTCGTCGGGCTGGTCGTCGGCGTCGTTGCGGAGGAATCCCGCGTCGATGTTGGGCCAGCGCGCGAGCCGGACGAAGCGTCCGTCGACGTAACACGCGACGACGCGCTCACCGACGGAGCCGGTCCGCACCGAGGCATTGGCGCCCCAGACGCCGGTGACGCTGACCGCGAAGCTGCCGGTTATGATGGGCCGCGGGCCGTTGCCGTAGGCTGTCACGCTGAGGTTTGAACCGGCGTTGAGGCCACTCGCGAAGTAGGTTCCGCCGCGCTCAAGGAGGATGGAGTCGCCGGCCGATGCGCGGCCGACGGCGTGGGCCAGGGTGGCGAGCGGCTCGGCGACGGTTCCTGGACTGCCGTCGATGCCGTTCGGCGCCACGTACCAGTCACGCGCCTGGATTGGCGCGGCCACCATGATGGCGGCGACGAGTGCGGCGACAAACGCGTGTCGGGGTTCGACCATGGACGCAACCTCCACCCGGTCATTCAACCGTAGCGCCTTGGGGCCGGACGGCGATGTAACGATGATCACCTCCGGGGCTTCGTAACTCCACATGGGTGCCATCATGGGTGCCTCTATAAGAAGTCAAGGTTTAAAAGGTCGTCGTTTGCAGCCCGCGTCGAGTGCGACTCATCGCAGAAAGCAAGCTGAAGAACGACAGGGTCGATGCCGAGGTATTGGTTCGTCTCGTGCGGCTCGATTCCGAGTTTCTCAAGCCGATCCAACATCGCAGCGAAGAAGCACAGCTGCTACGAGCAAACCTCAAGGTCCGAAGCGCGATGGTAGAGGCCCGGACGAAGTGGATCAACACGGTGCGAGGTCTGCCGCGGAGTTTTGGTTACAAGGTGTCTGGGAAGTCGCCGCACACCTTCGCCGAACGAGTCGATCAAATGGAGCTACCCGGAGAGCTCAGAACGGTCGTCGAGCCACTGTTCGAACAGCTCGACCTTCTCTCTGGCGAAATCACCCGCCGCAATGAACACCTGGAGGAATTGGTCAAGGAGCTCCCGGAGGTCGATCATCTTCGTGAAATTCCAGGAGTCGGCCCAGTTGTCGCCACGTACTTCGTGCTGACCATCGACGACCCTCGCCGATTCAGACACAGTCGAGACGTGGCTTCGTTTTTCGGTCTTCGACCATCAGTGCGGGAGTCAGCTTCGGTCACGCACTTCGGGCGGATCACCAAAGAGGGGGATCCGGAAATGCGGCGATTGCTGGTCCAAGCGGCGCACGCGTGTCTCCACACCAAGGCGGACTCGGAGCTCAAGACGTGAGCTCTCGCGCTCGCAGAACGAAAGGGCAAAGGCAAGGCCGCGGTGGCTCTCGCCCGAAAGCTAGCCGTGCTGATGCATCACCTCTGGGTGACAGGCGAGGCCTATCAGGCTTTTCCGAACGAAGAAGCTACTCAAGCAGCTTGACCACTGGAGAATCGAGAAAAGGTAAACGATCTTGGATGATCCCCACGACGAAATTCGGGCGACTCCGGCCGTACCTTGGAAGATCCCTCGGACTATCTCTGAGGGCCGGCAGTCCGTGTGCCAGATAGGAGCGCCCTCCCCTGTCGGACCCCACCATGCACCGGTCGACACTCTCATCGACCATCAGAGTGCGGATAGAAGCGAGACGGGCAGATCATCTCGAAGGATCGCCACCAAGGGTTTCCAAGAATCGAAAAAAAAGGAGGCTTGGCCAGGGCGAAATCCTGCTTGACGACACCGGCCTACTCATAGAAGGTACGGGGGATCTGGCGCCTTTGCGCTATTGAGCCGTCTTCATCGCTAATGCGGGCGCAAGCGAGATGACGACGAGTTTAGAACTTCAATCCGTTTGCCGCGCATTATAGTAGGGGTGAACGTCATAGAAGGCGGTGCCTGACCGGTGGTCGAAAAGAAAACCTTGGTGTTGGTGGCGGGGTTCCGCAAGGGCGCGTTCGAGGCTCTCGGCGCTTTGCTCGACCGTGAAGAGTTCGAAGTCGTGAGAATGGCGTCGGCTCAATCATCGGTAGTTCTGGCCCAGGCGAAGCCATTCGACGTCATGATCTTCAACGCCGAAAGCAGAGTCGGGACGCTGGCACTGGTGGTGGATGAAATCCGCGACCAGAAGTCTGCGAGCAGAAAGACATCGCTCCTCGTGTTGGCAGAACCGAGCGGAGCGGAGGCGGCCCGTGATCTCGTTGGTCGCGGCGTCAATCGGGTCATGCTCCTCGCCGATTCGCCCGAGCTTATCGGCCAACAGGTGGCGGCCCTTCTCGACGTCGCACCGCGGGTGGCAATTCGATTGTCGGTGCGTCTCAAGATCTCCGTCTATGACGGTACCGTGGAGGTCTTAGCTGAGGTCGTCAATCAATCCGTCTCCGGCATGCTCGTCGAAACCAATACCCCGTTCGAGCCAGATGAAGAGGTGGTTGTTTCGATTGACCTCGGCGGTCAGTGGGGGTCGGTATCGACCAAAGCAGTTGTCGTACGACAGGCCTACCGTGCCGGCGGGGGCATCGACGGGATCGGGATTCGCTTCGTCGGTCTTGCCCTCGAAAGCAAGACAAAGATCGAAGGCTTCCTCGACAAGGCTTTCGCCGATCAGCTCAGCGGCTGACCTCCCCTTCCTTCAGATGGGTGCGATAGATGGCTGCAAGGGAGCCGAGAGAGGAAACGTCCACGG
>Ga0316198_10001516_pt1 | contig 13667 bp, 8 predicted proteins | sample OudBieAanoxic_MG_FD_204935 | JGI IMG/M metagenome (GOLD analysis project Ga0316198, IMG submission 204935) | Coastal sediment microbial communities from Oude Bieten Haven, Netherlands - site A anoxic | ecosystem: Environmental > Aquatic > Marine > Coastal > Sediment | place: Netherlands...
CACCCCGTTGGGGGGGTGGCGCGTCCGGGCATTTGCCCGGACGCGGAGGGGGCTGTGCAAGCCGGAATCACGCTGCACCCTCACGAACTCGTCTCAGTTGGTGTACGCGCCGGCCACCGGGATCCAGTCGGATTCTCCGGCGGGCCAGGTGAATTGGGAGTCGGCGTTGCCCTGGGTCAGGGTGTGGCGGAAGTAGAAGACCGTGTTGGACGGACGGAACACCGCCGGCGTGTCGCGGCCGTCGATGACCCCCCAATCGCCGGCTACGAACCGATCGCCCGGGTTGCCGAAGTAGAACTCGGCGTCCGCGATTCCAGTCGTCAGGGTGTTGCGGTAGTAGAAGAACCCGGTCGACGCCCGGTGCAGGCCGATCTCGTCGACCCCGTCGCCGTCCCAATCCCCAACGACCGGCTGATCCCCGGGGTTGCCGAACACGAAGCTGTACTCGGCCGCACCAAGACCACCATCGTTCTCACCCAACTCGTTGATGATGTAGAACCGCTGTTCGGACGGGCGGTAGATGCTGACGGTGTCGAACCCATCGCCGTCGAAGTCACCGGCCAGCGGCACATCACCCGGGTTGCCGAAGAAGAACCGGATGTCCGCGATGCCCTGCGTATTCGAGTTGCGTAGATACACGTATCCGTCGGACTGGCGATACAGGCCGGGTGTCTCGACGCCGTCCCCGTCCCAGTCGCCCATGAACGGCACGTCGCCCGGGTTGCCGTAGTAGAACGAATCGATCACACCCCACTCGTCGCGCAGATACCAGAGTCCCGTTGACGGATCCACCAACCCAACTGGACCCAACGGCTGCGGCCGCCACGCCGCGTAGCTGTTGACGGGTCCGGCCAGACCGCCCGTGATGTCGACCGAGTTGGTGCCGTCAGGGGCCGTGACGAACACGGTGTCACCCGGGCCTGCGCCGCCGCTATTGGCGAAGGCAAAGCGGTTGCCGTAGGTTGACCAACCCTCGGGTCCGCTCCCAACTCCTCTGACCAGTTCGAGCGGCGTTCCGCTCCCGTCGGCGGCGGCGATGACGGTGGTCGAGTCAATGCCGTAGTTGCCGGTGGATCGGATCGACAACCGTGCGCCGTCGGGCGACCACCGCAGCCACCAGCCACCACCACCCGACCATATCTCGACCGGAGATCCGCTACCCGTAGGATCCGCGGCATAGATCGTGAACAGCCGCTGGTGCGGTCCGCAGCCGTCCAACGTGGACGCAACGGCGACCCTGGATCCGTCGGGAGACCACGTTGGACCCGCCTGACTGATCTCGTAGTCCACGTCTCCGGAGGACTTGTCGATGGATCCGTCGGTGATGGCTCGGCGGTTGGAGCCGTCGGCTTCCATCACGTAGATCCGCGAGGGAGTCACGACCTCCCACGTGTTGCAGCCATCCCCGCCCGTCCCGAGGCCGGATGAGAAAGCGATCTGGGTGCCGTTGGGTGACCATGCCGGGTCGCGGTCGTTGGCTGGGTTGTTGGTCAGCCGCACCGGGTTGCGGCCGTCGCCATCGGACACGTAGATCTCATCGTCGCCGCTCCGGCTCGTCACGAACACGAACTGGGAGCCGTCGGGGGACCAGGAACCACCTCTCGATGATCCGTCTTTGGTGACGTTGACCGCATCGCCACCGGTCGCAGGCGTGATGTAGACATCCGCGTGTCTGCCGTTGCTGTCTTCCCACTGGACGTCGTAGGCGACGTGGGTGCCGGTGGGGGACCACCGGGGCCGGGAGCTTCCCAACGCGTCGTTCGAGACATTCCGGGATGTGCCCGCAGCGACATCGGCCAGGTAGATGTCGGTGTCGCCATCTTTGAGAGACACATATGCGATCTGGATGCTATTCGGTGACCATGCCCACCCTTCGTCTCGTTCGATTCCTTCGGCGACAGCAAGCGGCTCCGCTCCACCGACGGTACGTACATAGAGCTTCTGGACACCGTCGTCATGGGAGACGAACGCGATACGCGACCCGTCCGGGGACCACGCCCACGACCATTCCGCGCCGTAACCGGCTGTGAGGTTCGTCATGCCGGTGCCGTCGGCGTTCGCGACATACACATCCACGGGATCGGGATCTGGCGAGACCGGGGTTATCCCGGAGGCAAATCCGATCTCCGGCTGGTCGTCGGCGGCGCCGGCAACGACGACCGGTATGGCGAGGAGGGCGATCACCGCCCCGACGATGAGCATTCGAAACGGCGATCGGCGAGTAGCGCGCACACGTGCCTCCTGGCTCTCACCCCCATTGGACCGCTCTGTTCGGCCCGTGCCTAGGGCCAAACGCCGGAGGCCACTTCGAGCACAGGCCCCCTCTGCGGCCAAGCATCAGCTTGGCCGCGTCTCCCCCACCTCGACGGTGGGGGAGACGAAGCAGGGTCTTCGCCTCTCCCATGGAGGTCGCGGAGGGGGCTGTTTCCTAGGGCTCCAAGTTGAGCGGATCGGGGACGGCGTCACGATCGTGGAGGGCGAGATCGATCAGATTGAGGGCGTCGTCGGTCTGATCGAGGACGTATTCGTCCCAGAACCTGAGGACGAACCAACCATGGTCCTGGAACCATCGATCCCGTCGCCGGTCTCGAGCGGGATCGGTGTGGGTGTCACCGTCGACTTCGACGATGATGCGAGCCTTGAGGCACGCGAAGTCCGCGATGAACGGTCCGATGGGCTCCTGCCGTCGGAAGCGCACACCCATCTGTCGCCTTCTGAGGTGATACCAGAGCCGATCCTCGGCAAGGGTCGGCTCCGACCGCATCTCGCGGGCGAAGCCCAGAGTTCTCGTCTTTCGGTGGGCCATGGGCGAGTCGTACCGCGTTCGTCGTTCAGCTTCAAGGCCTACGATCGTCGACTGCCCCCTCTGCGACCGAGCATCAGCTCGGCCGCGTCTCCCCCACCTCGACGGTGGGGGAGACTGAGAAGAGATGCGCGTTGACGGTGTCTTGGCCTCCACCACGGAGTGGGGGAGGCGCGAGCATCCGGCCCGAAGGCCGGAGCGCAGCGGAGGGGGCTGTTGGAGACCCGTGGCGGGCCTCATCTTCGCGCTGTGAGCTCCCAGGCTGCCCCTCCGCGACCGCGCAGGCTGAATCGGGGTAGCCTCCTGGGCCTATGGGATCACTTGAGGTTTCGGTCATCACCACGGTGTTCAACGAGGGGGCGTCGATTGAGGCGTTTCTGGACTCGTTGGTGCATCAGACGCGCCAGGCGGACGAGATCGTCGTCGTCGATGCCGGGTCTACGGACGGGACACTTGAACGTCTCGAGGCCGCGGCGGAGGTCGACGACCGGATCCGCGTCATCGTGGAACCCGGCAATCGGTCCCATGGGCGGAATATGGCCATCGAGGCCGCTACTCACAGATTCGTTGCCTGCACCGACGGCGGCGGCATCGCCGACCCCGAGTGGCTCGAGCATCTCGTTGCACCGTTCGCCGATGGTGCCGATTGGGTCGCCGGGTTCTACCGCGTCGACGCCCCGACGGCCCTCGATCGATGTGTCGGCCTGACGATCACGTATGTCATCGAAGAGGTCAATCCCGACTTCTTCATGCCGTCGGCTCGGTCCATGGCGATGACGAAGACCGCATGGAGCGCCGCCGGCGGATTCCCCGAGGACGCCGAGTTTGGAGAGGACACCCTCTTCGACGAGATGATGCTCAACGCCGGCTACCAACCCGTCTTTGCACCTGAAGCGACCGTCGCCTGGCATCCACCCTCCGGTTTCGCGGGGCTCGCCCGCACGACGTTCCGGTGGGGGAGAGGCGACGGCGCCGCCCACCTGCGAGGCAGCTACTACAAGCGCACCCTCGCCGCCTACGCCGGATCGGCTTTGCTGGCCGGCGTTCTCGCCGTGACCAAGCCGAAGCTCCTCCCGCTCGCCGCCCTCCCGATCGCCAAGCCGATGTGGAAGTCGATCCGCCACAAGCTCCGCCATGAAGACAGCCCGGCGAAGTACGTGTACCTTCCCGCTGCCCGGATGACGGCCACAACCTCGAACCTCGCCGGGTTCCTTGTCGGCCGCTACGTCGGCGAGTAACGCCGCTCCGATTTACGGCGGTCCGAAGTAGCCGGTCACGGGGAACCAGCGCGACTGCCCCCACGTGAACTGCTCGTCGGCGTTGCCGTGCTTGAGGGTGTAGCTCAGGTAGAAGGTGCGGTTTGACGGCCGGTAGACACTCGGGGTGTCCTTGCCGTTGTGGCTCCAGTCACCCGCGATCATTCGGTCGCCCGGGTTGCCGAAGACGAGGTCGTAGTTGACGTTGCCCTCGGTGTTGGAGTTGCGGAAGTACACCCTGCCGGTCGCCTCGCGATGAAAGGCCACCGTGGAGATGCCGTCCCCGTCGAAGTCGCCGACGAACGGCGACTCATCCCCGTAGTGCAGGATTCCCTCAACGGTTTCCGGCAAGGGGAATTCGTAGTCGGCCGCGCCGAGGCCGCCGCTGTCGCTACCGAGGCGGTTGATGATGTAGACGCGGCCTTCGGACGGACGGTAGATCGAGACGGTGTCGCAGCCATCACCGTTGAAGTCTCCGGCGAGCGGGATGTCTCCAGGGTTGCCGAAGAAGAACTTGAGGTCGGCAACACCCTGGGTATTCGAGTTGCGCAGGTAGACGGCACCGTCGGACTGGCGATACAAACCCGGCGTGTCGGTCCCGGTGCAGTCCCAGTCACCCATCATCGGATAGTCGCCGGGATTGCCGTAGTAGAACGAATAGACCATGCCGTGCAGGCTCGTGAGGTACCACTTGCCGGTCGCCGGATCAACGAGGCCGACTGAGTGCGGTATCCGCTGGATCGACTGCCAATCCAGGTCACTACCGGAGAAGTCGGCAATACGGCCGTTGGTCTGGCTCCACAGTCCTTGGTCCGTCTCGGAGATGTAGTAGAGATCGTTCCCGCTCGGCGACGGCGTCGGCGTGTGCTGATTGCCGGGCTCATCGATGAGCGGCACTGATGTGCCCTCCGGGAACGGTGTCTCCCAGATATTGGAGTCGATGGCCGCCTCGTCGCTGTGCGCCGCGTATATGAGCCGGTCGCCGGACGGGGTCCATCTGGGGTGGGACGCCCGGTTGTCGCCGTTGAAGGGGCCGCCAAGGAACGCAATCGGCTTGTCCGTGTCAGTGGTGATGAGATCCTGAGAATCAGATCCGGTTTGTGCGGAGAAGACGATCCGCTCGCCGTCCGGAGACCAATCCGGATCGATGAGAAGGGTCATGTTGCTGCTGGGGCCCCGGTCCGGCACGAGCAGGTTCGGATTCGTACCCGCCTCGGTGATCGTCCAGAGTCCACCCCCGTCGCCGACCGTGCGTGATCCGTTGATGACGAGTTGTGACCCGTCGGGTGACCACGCCAGGTCGAGGATCCAGTCGAAATCGTCGGTGATCGCACGGATGAACGTCCCATCGGCGTCCATGAGCCGCACCGAGTGGTTCCACCACTCGTCCGTGTGGATGTACGCGATGAATAGGCCGTCGGGCGACCACCTGGGGCCGCGGTTGTCGGTCCGGATGACATCACCCTCGCCGACGTCACCACTGGCGCGACCCGCGTCGTGTGTGAGCCGTTGCACGTCAGATCCATCGGGGTTCATCGTGAAGATCTCGTTTGCGGTGACGCCGGGACTCTCGGCCTCGATCTGATCGACGTAGACCAGCCTGCCGTTTTCGCCGGGGACGGTTGCGGCAGCCGGTTCCGTGACCACCAGCGACGGGAGAACCACGAACCCGGCCAGTACGAGCCCCAACACCAGACGCCGCATCACACACCCTTCGTCGGCTTCTGTGTACAGCTTCTCGCAAGTTGAATGGCCGGTCCAGGGGATTTCGTTGCGATTTCCGCAGGCCGGTTGATGGCTCAGGATCCACTTTCGGCGACAATGGCGCCGTGCACATCGTCTTCGTCACCACCGAACTCGCACCGTTCACCCCGGGGGGAGCGGGTGCGGTGGTCGCGCGCCTGCGGGATCGCCTCACCGAACGGGGCGATCGAGTCTCGGTGGTCCTCGTCGGCGAAGGCGACGGCGACGTGCCGGACGGTGTGATCGCAGCCGGAACCGCCGACACCTTCGAAGACCGCTCCCACATTGCGGCCGACTCGCTGCGCGACCTCGTGGCAGCGGACCGTCCCGATCGCATCGAGTTCCAGGATTTCGACGGCCTCGCGTTCCACGCGCTGGCCCACCGGGGTGAGGTGGGGATCGACCAGGTACCGGTCCAGATTCGTTTCCACGGACCGGCCGACCTCATGTTCGAGGCGATCCGGGTCGAACCACCCGAGATCGCGGTGGCCCGTTCGATGGAGATGTCGTCGTTCCGCATGGCCGACCGGGTTGTTGTTCCGTCACCCGGCATTGGCGCCCTCGCAACCGATCGGTACGACCTCGAGGCCGATCGGGTGCTGGTCGGGACCCCGCCGCTCGCCGCACCACGGTCGCTTGATCTCGACCCTGCGACGACGCCGACCCTCGTGTGTGTCGGTCGCCTCGGGGAGGTGAAGGGCACTCACGATCTCGTGGCGTCTGCGATCACGGTGCTGCGCGACAACCCGGAACTCCGTCTTGTTCTCATCGGCGAAGACGGCTGGAGCGCCACGGCCCGAATGCCCATGTCCGAATGGCTCACGACCGATCTCATCCCTAGCGACGTCGCCGATCGCATCGAGATCGTCGGCCGGCTCGAAGGTGATGCTCTCGCGCAGCGTATGGCAGAAGCCTGGGCGATCATCATTCCGAGCCGGTTCGAGAGCTTCAACCTGGTCGCCCACGAGGCCCGCTCGGCGGGACTCCCCGTCATCGTCCCGAGCCTCCCTGCCTTCGATGGAGTCCTCGACGAATCGACGGGAGCACTCGTCTACGACGGGACCCACGCCGGACTCACCGACGCCATACGCCGGATCGTCGGAGACGACGGCCTGCGGCACCAACTCTCGGCCGCGGCGATTCCAACCTACGGCGACCCGTTGGCACCATACGAGACGCCCCCGGCCGTGCGCCATCCGCGCAGCCAGGCCGGGCTGGCGACCGCCGCCGTCCAACGCCTCGAACGCGATCGGCCGGCCGAACCGGACGAGCCAGTGTCCGACGTCGACGAACGGAGCCGAATCCGCCGCACCGGATACGCCGCCCTCATGGCGATGTCCGATTCGCAGGCCACCACCGTGGTGGAAGCAATCCCGGCCGGGCTACGAGAGAAGCTCGGGTTCGTCAAAGACTGGCGTGACGAGATGCGACTGCGCGAGATCGCCGCACAAGAGGAAGCCGATGCGATCCGTGAACTCGTGAGACGGGCCGCCCTCGACGCCCGGGTGGCACAGGGCGACTTCCCCGACCTCGACGAGCCGCTCGTCAGCGTGGTTGTGCCGTGCTTCAACGACGGGCACTACCTCGACGACTCGATCCGCAGCGTCTTCAACCAGACCATGACCTCGTTCGAGGTGATCGTCGTCGATGATGGCTCCACCGACCCCGACACGATCGCCATCATCGACACCCTTCCGTGGACCAGGACCACGGTGATCCGGCAGGACAATCAGGGACTCTCGGCGGCGAGGAACGCCGGCATGTCCGCGGCACGCGGAACCTACGTCGTCCCGCTCGACGCCGACGACGAACTCGAACCCGAATACCTCGAGCAGATGGTCGCTGCCCTGGAACCGAAACCCGAAGCGGCGTTCGCCGCGTGCCGGGCGCGGTTGTTCGAGGACATCGACGCCGTGTGGATTCCCCGGCCGTACAACCCGTATCAGTTGATGCTGTCGAACTCGATCATCGGATGTGTGCTTCTGCGGCGCGACGCGTATCTCGCCGTCGGGGGATACGACGAGACGATGCGCCACGGCAACGAGGATTGGGACCTGTGGATCCGCCTCACCGAGGCCGGGTGGGGTGTCGTCGAAGTTCCCGAAGTGCTCTTCCGATATCGCAAACACGGCATCTCGATGAGCGTCGAAACCGAAGGACGGTTCGAACAGGGCCGCGCCGAGATCGTCGAACGCCACCGCGACCTCTACGCCGCCGATCACCTCGCTCGGATGAAGGTCAACCACTACCCGCTGGTCACGATCGTCGCAACTCCGGGGGCAGATGTGTCGTCGCTCGAGGCGCAGGATCTTGCCGACGCCGAAGTCGTCACCGTTGGAAACGCGCCCCCCGCCTGGGAGCGCTTCGCCGCGGAGCGCCGCTGGCGGATCCGCAGCGCGGCATCACTGGACGAGGCCGTTGCCTCGGCATCAGGGAAGTTCGTCGTGCGCTGGAGCGGCGTTGCCGGCACCGAACCCGACACCCTCACCCGCCTCGCCGAGCGGCTCGAATCGGCCCCGAACCTCGGAGCGGCACGGACGGAAGATCCGGAACCCCTCGCTGTGGTGCGCCGCTGGTCCCTGCTCGACCCCGAGGCCCCGTCGACGGTTGCGACGGTCGACACATCCGGGACCGCCGACGCGCGGTTCGCTCCAGGGCAATTCCCCGATCCAGCATGGACGTTCCCAACCGATATCGACGACGTACCGGTACAACGCCAGCGACCCGAAGAGGAAGGGCACATCCCATCATGGGCCAGCCAGTGAGGGAAGCGTTCATGTCGGTGAAGCGGACGCTGCTGCCGCACATGCCCGACTCGGTGATGTCGCACTATCGGCTGCGCCGCGAGCTATTCCGGGCACGTTTCGGACTGCGGCAGGCAAGCGCCCCCACTGAGGTCAACATCGAAGTCCTCGCCGACCGCGGCCACGCCCGCCGGTGGCTGCTCGCCACCGGCGACACCTGCCGCACGATCGACCCGTCCGCCCTTGGCCTGGTGCCCAGCCGGATGACGGTGGTTCCCGAAGATGCCGACGTCGACGACGCTGCACGTCTCTTCGGCCGCCCGGGTATCGACGTCGCGGTCGCCGGCCGGGTCGAGGCGCCGAGCTGGGCCGACCGGTCCGCCGGTCTGCTCGTGGAGCCAACCGCCATCGTGACGCGCCAGGCGATCATCGACGAAGTTGGCGGCCTGCCGGACGGCCCGGACCCGCTGCCGGGACTCCTCGCCCGAATCACCGACGCCGGCCACCGTATCGGCCTGATACCGACCGTCGCCGCCACCATTGATCCGGAGCGTCGGGATCCCATCACGGGTCAAGCCGTCGTGATCCTCGCCGCCGTGCCGCTCCACGATGTCGGTGGAGGCAGCCGAGGCGCCCAGATCGCCTTGGAGCTCGTACGGCGGGGGTATCACGTGACCTACGTCAACCGCTACCCGACCTACGAGGACGTGGACCTCGGTCTCCGCTACATCCATCCACGCCTCGAACAGGTCGGTTTTACGCGCTTCAACGCGGATCTGCTCGCCGAGCGGTGCGTCGACGGCGGCGGACTTGTCATCGTCGAGATCCCCGACCCCGGATATGAGCCGTCGCTGACGAGCTTGCGGGCTGCGGGCTGGCAGGTCGTGTTCGACATCATCGACGACTGGAGTGACCCGGCGCTCGGTGGCGAGTGGTACGACACCGGATTCGAGACCGACCTCATCCTCAATGCGGATGCGGTGGTCGGGTCGGCGCCCGATCTCGTCGACCGGGCCGACACCGCAGGAAGATCCGGCGCGGCCCTCGTCCCAAATGCCGTCAACGAGTCGGTGTTCGGCGGTGAGACACGGATACGTCCACCCGACCTGCCGGACGGTCCGCTCATCGGCTACCACGGCTCGCTCTACGGCGATTGGTTCGACTGGGACGGCTTGCGCGCCGTCGCGCGAGCCAACCCGGATGCGACCGTCATCCTCATCGGCGAAGCGCGTGGTGTGCCGAAGGACGTGCCGGACAACGTGGTGTTCCTCGGACTCAAGGCGCAGGGCGACTTGCCCGCCTATCTCAAGAGCCTCGACGTCGGCCTCGTCCCGTTCACGGTCACACCGACCACGCACGCCGTCTCGCCGCTCAAGGTGTTCGAGTATCTCGCGTGTGGCGTGCCGGTCGCTGCTTCGCCGCTTCGGGCGCTCGAAGGTGTCGACGGCGTGGTGCTCGACCGTGATCTCGTCGCCGCCGTGGCCGCCGCTCGCTCCGGGCCGAGACCTGATCCGGAGGCTGCGCTCCGCGACCATTCCTGGGGTGCCCGACTGGAGGTTCTGTTCGGCGCGGCGGGGGAGCCCCTTGCCGACGTCACCGGTCCGGCGGTGCAGATCGCACGGCGCCCCGTCGTTCACTACCGCTGGGGAGAACGCCGCATTTCGCGGTGATCTCGTACACTGGCCGGACCCATCGGAGGTCGTACATGCGCAGAAATGGACTCCTTGTCGCGGGCCTCGTTGCCGCGCTCTTTGCCCTCGCCGGTCCGGCTTCGGCCGTCGAGGAACCCGAAGGCAGCTTCGGTGCGGTCGATGAGAGAACCGGCATCTGGTACCTCTACGACGCTTCGAACTCCGAGACCACGTCGTTCTACTACGGCAACCCCGGCGACTTCCCGATCATGGGCGACTGGGACTGCAACGACGTCGACACCCCCGGCCTCTATCGCCAAACGGACGGCTACGTGTACCTGCGCAACGCGAACAGCCAGGGCAACGCCGACCTGAAGTTCTACTTCGGAGACCCCGGCGATATCCCGCTGGCCGGCGACTTCAACGGAGACGGCTGCGATACCGTCTCGATCTACCGGCCGTCACAAGGCCGTGTCTTCATCATCAACGAACTCGGCTCGGACGACGGCGGACTCGGGGCCGCGGAGTTCGACTACTACTTCGGGAACCCCGGAGACAAGCCGTTCGCCGGCGACTTCGACGCCGACGGGATCGACACGGTCGGCCTGCATCGTGAGTCCACCGGGCTGGTCTACTTCCGCAACAGCCATACGCAGGGGATCGCCGACGACTCCTTCATCTACGGCGACCCGGGCGACAAGATCATTGCCGATGAGTGGGCGATGGGCAACGGTGGCGGCACCGACACGGTCGGGATCTTCCGCCCCGACGACGGGAAGTTCTTCCTGCGGTTCACCAACAGCCAGGGCAACGCCGACTTCGACCGAAAGTACGGCAACAGCGACATGCTGCCGGTGGCAGGCGCCTTTGGTGCACTCCCCGGTGGCGATGACGCCCCGCCCGACGAGCCGTACGTTCCGCCGCCACCGCCGAAGATCACCGCACCGGTGTTCGCCGTCGGCGACTCGGTGATGCTCGGCGTCACCTGCAACTCGTACAGTTGCTACTCGCCGTCGATCAACCTCGAGGGCACCATCCCGCAACTGGATTCGAACGCGCGGGTGAGCCGCGGGTTCCGCGACGGGGCGAGCGTGATCGCGTCGCGACTTGCGAAGTCACCGGTGCCGCAGGTGATCGTGGTGCATCTCGGGACGAACGGGGCTCCGAGCGATTCCGACTTCGCCGCGGTGATGAACGCGGCAGGGAACGTGCCCCGGGTGCTGTTCCTGACGGTGAAACAGTCGCGCACGTCGAACGAGACGGCGGCGAACGCGGTGATCCGGCGCAACGTTCCGCTCTATGACAACGCAGAGCTCGTCGATTGGTACACCCTCGCCAAGGCCAACCCAAGCTGGCTTGCCGCCGACGCCAATTACGGCGCCCACCTCTGGACCACCGGCGCCAGAAACGGCTACGTAAACCTGGTCGCCAACGCGGTGGCCGCGGGGTAGGCACGAAGTTCGCCGTCTTGGCCTCTCCCACGGAGTGGGGGAGGCGCGAGCACCGGCCGGATGGCCGGGGCGCAGCGGAGGGGCCTGTCTGAGGGGTCGGAGCCTGTGCGCGGCGGGCCCCATTGTCGCGTTTCTGGCTCCCAGGCCGCCCCCTCTGCGCCCGAGCATCAGCTCAGCCGCGTCTCCCCCACCGTCAAGGTGGGGGAGACGAAGAAGCGCACGCGTGTTTCGCCTCTCCCACGGAGTGGGGCTCACCGTTGGTGTTCGAGGGCGAAGTTGCCGGCAACGGGGAGCCACGACGCCTCGGCGCCGGACCAGGCGAATTGTGAGTCGGCGTTGCCCTGCGTCAGCGAATGACGGAAGTAGAACGACACATCGGACGGCCGGAACACCCCCGGTGTGGCGGCTCCGTCTCGGATTCCCCAGTCTCCCGCCGCAAACCGGTCACCCGGATCACCAAAGTAGAACGCCCCATCGGCAATCCCTGTTGACAAGGTGTTGCGGTAGTAGAACATCCCAGTCGATACACGATGCAATCCAACCTCATCAACGCCATCACCATCCCAGTCGCCGACGACCGGCATGTCTCCGTGATCGCCGAATAGGAACGAGAAATCCGCCGTACCCAATCTGACACCGTTCTGGCCGAGCTGATTGAAGATGTAGAAGCGGGCTTCCGACGGCCGATAGATCGAGACGGTGTCGCAACCATCGGCATTGAAGTCACCGGCAAGTGGGACGTCACCCGGGTTCCCGAACGAGAACGCCAGATCGGCTACCCCCTCGGCGTTCGTATTCCGGAGATACACAACGCCATCTGACTGGCGATACACCCCGGGCGTGTCGGTTGTGCTGCAATCCCAATCGCCCACCAACGGGTAGTCCCCAGGCACCCCGTAGAGGAACTGAGTAACAACACCCTTCGAATCTCGCAGCCGCCACGCTCCGGTAGCCGGATCGACGAGCCCCACTGTGGTGTTGGGCACGCTCTCCCAGGCGCCGAACTGTTCGAATCCCGGGTCGGTGGTTTGCTGCGTCAGGTTCGATCCATCGGGGTCCACCGTCCAGAGGTCGTGGTTGCCGGCGGCGTAGGACGTGAACAGGATGTGTGCTCCGTCCGGCGACCAAGACGGTTTGCTCTTCACCGCTGCGATGTCGGTAACGCGGCGCGTGTTCGACCCATCGACGTCGATCACGTAGACGTCCGAGATGAGGCGGTCCCGAGAGGACATGAACGCGATCTGTCGGCCGTCGGGCGACCACGTCGGTTCGTCGTCCCAGGACGCGTAGCTGCGCGTGAGATTGTTGAGGTTCGAGCCATCGGTGTTCATCACGTAGACGTCCGGCCGGACATCATGGTTCGAGACGAACGCGATCTTCGAACCGTCGGGTGAATAGACCGGGTCCCACTGCTCACTGTCTTGCAGTTCCAGCGTGAGATTGGTCCTGATTCCAGTGTGGACGTCGATCTCCCAGACATCCCATTCGAAATCGGCCGGGTCCTCCTGCCGGAATGCGATCCGGTTCCCGTCGGGCGACCAGTCCGGCTCGCCTTGGCGAAACGCGTCGTCCGTCAGGTTGCGCTCACCGCCGCCGTCGCTGCTCATGACCCACACATCGGCGTCGCCGCCTGCATTCGATATGTAGGCGAGCTGCATGCCGTCCGGCGACCATGCGGGATCCTTCTCGTAGTCATCGTTGGTCGTCAGGCGCTGCCAAGGCCCGCCGTCGGCAGAGATCGTGTAGATCTCGTTCAACACCTCGTCGCGATTCGAGACGAACGCAATCCTGTCGACAGACCCAGGAGCCACGGCGCCGACGGACCCGGGCAGCACCACAAGACCCGCGGAACCGATCACGATTGCTATCAGGAATACGCTGAGCCGTCGCATGGGCCGCTCCCTCCGAAGTTGCGTCGTCCCCTGAACGATGGGCCAGGCGACCGTCGGAGCAAAGAGGACAAAGCCCCTTCCGATCGCCTCCACCACGGAGTGGGGGAGGCGCGAGCATCCGGCCGGATGGCCGGAGCGCAGCGGAGG
>Ga0316198_10001517_pt1 | contig 13661 bp, 8 predicted proteins | sample OudBieAanoxic_MG_FD_204935 | JGI IMG/M metagenome (GOLD analysis project Ga0316198, IMG submission 204935) | Coastal sediment microbial communities from Oude Bieten Haven, Netherlands - site A anoxic | ecosystem: Environmental > Aquatic > Marine > Coastal > Sediment | place: Netherlands...
CTCCCGAACCTGAAGCAGATATAATTTTCTTCAATATTCCGGGACAGGTCGGAGAATCAAACATTGACCAGAACAATTATACGGTAGAACTCTCTATGCCATATGGTACCGACCTCATGAATCTGGTCAGCAGTTTCAGGCTGTCCTATGGAGCCACTGCTGAAGTTGATGGAATTATCCAGGAAAGCGGGACAACCTCAAATGATTTTTCTGATCCTTTGGTATATACTGTAACATCATACGATGGGAGCCTGGTTCATGAATGGAGGATCAGTGTCACTGAACTACCAAATAGCGAGGCGGATTTTATTTCTTTCAGTTTCCTGGAACAGAATAATGCTGCTGTGATCGATCCCCAAAGAGCACGGGTTGACATAGAAGTCAGATTCGGAACTGATATGTCAATTCTTATTGCAAATTTTGTGCTCTCTGACCAGGCGACCGCCTATATTGACAATATAGAACAGTTAAGCGGGATTACAGAAAATGATTTTTCAACCCCACTTACCTACGTCGTAATAGCCGAGGACAACACTATCAAAGAATGGACAATTACAGTCACTGAGGCAAGAAATTCTGAGAACGACTTTTTATCCTATTCCCTGCCACAACAAATAGGTTCCTCGACCATTGACACCTTGAATCATACAATAGCAATAGATATGCTATATGGTACTGAACTGGAAAACCTGATAGCAACATTTGCACTTCCTCAACAAGCGATTACCTATGTTCAGGCAGTAAAACAGGAAAGTGGTGTCACACCAAACGATTTTAACGATCCCCTAACTTATACGGTTACAGCAGGAGATTTAAGTGCTACGGAGTATGACATATTGATAAACGTGTTGCCGAATAACCAAACTGATATTTTAAGTTTCAGCTTCAATCAACAGACTGGAACAGCCTTCGTTGATAACATAAATCATACAGTGGATATTGAAGTAGCTTATGGTATTGATCTTACAAATCTGATTGCCGAATTCACTCTATCACCTTTTGCCTCAGCTTATATCGGAGAAATAGTACAGGAGAGTGGTGTAAGTGTTAATGATTTTTCGGAAACCGTTGTCTATACCATATTAGCTGGTGATGGTGTAACAACTCAGGATTGGATAATACGCGTTGAAAACAAGCTGCCATCAAGCTCCACTGACTTCCTTAGCTACAGTGTTGAATATCAAATAGGGGAAGCTGTCATCGATACGGTAAATAATTTTATTTATCTTGCGGTTATAACTGGTACTCAAATAGACAATTTGGTGACCTCTTTTGAACTATCATATGGCGCAACAGCCTATGTGAATGATATTCTGCAGATAAGTGAAGTAACTTCTAATAATTTTACAGATCCTGTAATATATACGGTGATCGCCGAAGATAATGTCACTCAAAAATCATGGACAGTCTATATTGCTATTGGTTCTGAATTTAATTATTTAAGAAGTCCTGAAGAATTTCCAATGAGCCAGGAATCGATTGAGGTAAGTGCCATATCTCTGGATTATGAACACATCGATTATGCTACTTTTTATTATAGAAAGGCTGAAGAGGAGGAGTGGTCAAGCATATTGGTACCCGGTTATCTGGGCACCTATCAGATGGACATTTCAAAGGAAATGACTGGAAATGTTGGATTCTACTATTATTTCCAGGCTATTGATACTTCCGGTACCATTATTTCATTACCAAAGAAGCAACTCGTTCTTCACTATGATGTGGATTATCCCGCAATTCCAAATTTAAGATTCGGGGAAACAGTTAATCAGTATCAGATCATTTCGGTTCCTCTCAGACTCCAGAACACAAATGCTGAAGCTGTTTTTGATGAACTTGATGAATATGATGTTAAATACTGGAGGTTATTTCATTACAATGATGGGACTACCGATGAATATAAAAAGGGTTTTACTAATATCGATCCGGGTTTGGGTTATTGGCTCATTGTACGTGAAGCAACAAATATAACTACTGGGGAAGGCCGAACAGTTGCCGTAGATAGTGTAACTGGATTCCAGATTGACCTTAACCCGGGATGGAATCAAATCGGGAATCCATATGATATGGATATCAATTGGGATGCTGTGATAATTGATAACCAGAACCTAAATATTGGCAGGGTAAAACTGTTTAACAGTGATTCCCTTTCTGAGGGGAGGATTATCCCAGGGTATCGGGGAGGATTTGTTTTCCTAGAAGGTGTTCAACCTGTTACTGTTAATATAAAACCTGAAATTGTACGGAATGCAAGAATACGTCAATATATAAATTCTGAACAACAGAATGCGCTAGGTGAAAACAGCTGGATAGCCGGTCTGAAAGTTTCAAATGGAACTGTTTCACACAACCTGTCTGGTATTGGGATGCACCCTGAAGCGATTGAGGGTAAAGACAGGCATGATGAAGCACTTCTGCCAGTCCCTAAAGAAATTATTCCATTCGAATTGGCTTTCAACCATCCGGAAGAAATATACAATAAATTCAGTAGGGATATAATTCAAACCACAAATAGGTATATCTGGGATTTTGAAGTTAAAAGTTTTTCCAAAGCACAGACTTTAACCATCAGTTGGAATAACAGATATTTTGGTGATAACGAATTCAATTTAATCCTTAATCACAAAGGGGTTGAAAAACTCGTAAATATGAAGGAAGTAAAATCATATACCTTTAATGCCTCCGGAATTGATCAATTCCGGATCATATTTGGTGATGATTCATTTGTAAATGATGAATTAAAACCTGAGGCACTAACCCTTGGGCAGGGATATCCGAATCCCTTCAGACATGAGCTAACCATACCTTTTACCTTGCCTGATAGCAGACCCAATTATAATGTGAATATATCTATTTATGATATTACCGGAAATTTAGTCAAACAACTGACTAATGAAAGCTATCGACCTGGATATTATACTATTACCTGGGATTCTATGGATGGGAAAGGTATACAGGGCCGGGGCATCTATCTTATCAGAATGTTAGTAGAAAGTGGTGATATTAGTAAAGTTTATACCCGAAAAGTAATCCGACAGTAATATCAATTTTTAAATCAATATAATTCTTTTTCAATAAATATTGTTTTTACCATTTCCGCCTAATCTATATGGAGCACTGCACCTTCAGTTTCAAAGGGTGATGTCATTCTGACTTTATAACCACCTACTATGATTTCATCTTTTTTAAACACACCGTTATCCGGATCGAACCATTCTACTTCATAGGTTCCGGGGAAATCAGTTAGATCTATTGTTACATCCAAGCTATCTGGCAAATAGACAAGATACTCCTTCCCAGGATTGGCGAGGCAATATCCTGAAGTTGCCAAACCAGGTTCTGGCCTCATTTTGTTCAGGTCCATCTGTCGTGAAAGCATCAGTGTATACCCCAGGCTTTTACGTAATGGCTCAACCCAGGCTGAATCAAAAGATTTTCGTAATACTTTCGCTTCATATGGATCCATAAATATTGGATTTAAACCCCTAAGAAAGCTTTTCCAAACCCATTTTGTATTTCCTCCGATTCCCCATAAATGATCCGTATCCGTAATCACCACTTTCGAACCATCCCCCGGCGGCGGATCATCACGATAACCACCCTCGTGATTTGGGGATATCCAGTCCGCCGGGCTGTCGAATAAAATTTGATTGCTCCCCCCTTTATACTGAAATGTCATCCCCACCGGATGTTGTTTAGGCATATCTTTTTCGGCTTTTTTAATAAACCTGATCATATGATACTGCCATTCCGTTGAATTTGGATGGTTTTCATTAGAGATCTCAAATAATACATTATCAAATTCATTAACCGTCTCTATAACTTTTTTAGTATAGTATTCCTGTATTTCAGTAATTCGGTCATTTCCCAAGGTATGTATTTCTACGCCACTTCCATCTCCATTGGCATCACCATAGATCCCATTGAGATTATTCTCCGGATGAAAAGGATGATTTTCATAGGCATTTGGAGAGAACTGTAGGCCCCAACCTTCGAATAACATGACTGAAACATAAATACCATTATCAGCTGCAAGCCTGACCCGATCTCTCAAACGCTTAAAATATTCAGGGTTAAGTATTTCCAAATCAAACTTCGGCTTTCCATCCAGAGCATTCCCCGGACCAGTTCGTTTCCAGGGTTGTGGTGATACAGTAAATACTTTAGCATCTTCTTCTCTGTTACCCCTTGTGTCCCAACTCATAAGTTCCCATGCCCAGAGACGAATAAAGTTATAGTTATACTCTTTCATCCATTCAATATAGCCTTCAAAGTCAAATTCTTCCGACGACTGATCTGAATTCATTTCAACTAAATTATTCCATGTATGAGATCCAGTGAGATATACTACCGTTCCACTTTGATCAGTAAAATATCTTGGATTGGTTTTACTAATTCGCAGTGTACCTTTTGAAATTTCCGGAGGTGGTTGTGAACATGAAACAAGAATAACTGCAAATAAAGAAATTAGTAATTGCTTAAATCCCTGCACTATTGGATTTATATAAAACTTTATATTAAAATATTTTTCAATTGATTTAATTATATCAGCTGAATTTAGAAACTTATTTTCACAAAAAATCATTATAAACTCAATTAGATTTTCTTATTAATATTATAAATAATACAAGTTCATGAAGGTATATTACTAAATATAAAAAGATATGTTCAGCAGTTATACTGAACTTATGGTTTTCACCAGTAAAATGCATAAAAAATCTCAATGATATCTTATTAATTATTGTTCCCCGCTCAAATCTTCTATAAGATTAGGGTAATCTGTAATTATTCCATCAACTCCCATGTCAATCATTTTTTCCATATCCTCAATGGTATTCACCGTCCATACAATGACTTTTATTCCTTTTTCATGCAACCATTTAACTTTTTTTGGCTTCAATAATTTGAAATAAGGGCTGTAAATTTCAGGCTTGAAACCAAGTTTCTCAATTACTTTTTCAATATCCTGGTCAGATTCTTCAAGGACTGCTAATTTAACATCAGGATACATTTTATGATAATACTGTAATATCCGGTGGTCAAAGGATTGTATGTTTACTCTTTTCCATGGCACGTACGCATCAATGGTTTTATATACGATATCCGAAAAATCATAATAATCAGGATGATATATACCGTCCCATTCAGGGTTTGATTTGATTTCAATATTATAATAAATTTCATTACGACGATGATCTTTACAATATTTTTCAGCCATTTTAAATACATCAGCCAGCCTGGGTCTAAATGCCTCCTGTTTACTTTGATCAGGGAATTTTGTATTTCCTTTAGACCCGCAATCATATTTTAAGATCTCTTCATACGTAAGATGGTATATATTCGGCCAGTCAGCAACATTACCGTCTATGGGTTTTTCACCAGGTCCAAAGCAAAAATCAGGGGAGATCCAGGGATCATGTGAAACGATAACTTCACCCTCTTTACTTATCACCACATCCATTTCAAGAGTCTTTACACCTAAATCAAGCGCTTTTTCAAAGGCCTGCAGTGAATTTTCAGGCATAATACCCCTGCATCCGCGATGGCCCTGCCAATCTATATCTGGATATTGGTCCATATTAATAAATAAAATTAAAATAATTGTTGAGATCTTCATGAACTAACGAGATTAGCAGGCAATATATTAAAAAATGGCCATCTGTGTCACTTCATTAAAACAAATTTTGGTGAGTGACACAAATGAGTACATCCATATTCTCCAGCCTTTGAAATATTATTTCTAAGTGTTAAGTTTAGGATATATACATTATATGACCTTGATTAGCCTTACTCTTCCTGAGTCAATCTTGATCATGTGAAAAAATATTCTTAAATCCTGAAAGAAATGGCAATAATTCAACTTCAATTGAACCGCAATCTATATGTACGAGATCCTCAGGAAACAGAACTGGGACGTAAGATTGTAAAGAACAGTATCGTGCTTATAGATGAAATAGGATTTGAGAAATTTACATTCAAGAAACTTGCCGCTAATATTGAATCGACGGAGGCATCTATTTACCGGTATTTTGAAAATAAACATCGTTTGCTGGTATATCTTATCGCCTGGTATTGGAACTGGCTGGAGTATGTAATAGATTATCAGACGAACAATATACAGGATGCCAATGAACAGTTAAGGATTGCCATACATATCGCAACTAAAAGAAAAATTATTGATCCTTATTTCCCCCAGATCGATGAAGAAGCCCTTCATCGAATAATAATTGCCGAATCGGACAAGACCTATCTGACAAAACAGGTAGATGAGGACAATAAAGAAGGACTTTTCAGGGGTTACAAATCCTTGTGTAAAAAAATAGCGGATATGGTTAAGGAAATAAATCCTACCTATAAATACCCGCATGCTTTGATCAGCACCGTTCTACAGGCTTCTCATCAGCAAATCTTTTTTTCTCAGCATTTGCCTTCCCTGACTGAGTTGGATTTCAGTTCCGATAAACTAAATGATCAGAATTTTGATTTCCTGTATTTACTTGTGATAAATACCATACAATCCTGATCACATATAAAAATATTCTTTTTTAAGCATCTCACCCAAAACCTTTTTTTAGCATTTTCGTTATACTACTATATATTATAGTATTACTATTATTTTTAAATGCATAACTTTAATTACAATATTATGAAAAAGCAAATGGAAAAAGTTAAGGTTAAGATGAGCAATACTAAAATTCTCAAAAACAGTACGGGAAGAAAACTAGGTTATATCTTTTCAAAATATGATTCTTTTGAACACGTTAAAAGAGTGAAGCTCAGAAATTTATTCGGCTATTCTATGCGGCCAAATGGTGTATAAACAAATATATCGACTCTTTGTTAGACCCCGAAAAAGAAAAGATATCACGGGATCCAAAAAGGAAATCATCAGATTCTGAAATAAATTATCGGAACCCCGTAAACCGTGGATGATTCCGGTTAATCCATCCCGTAGCATGGGGTTTCCAACCTCATAACCATACGCCTATGAAGATGCTAGAGTTCTCAAAAACAATCCTGAGTAAAGTCAGTTTTGACAAGTTTCTCCTGCAAAAAGAACATAAGAAATGCCTGACATATTTAGGCAAAACGGAACAAACTGAGTTAAACAAATGGTTCTTAGATCAGGGTTTTGTCAACAAATTACAAAAAGGAGCTTTTCATAACGAAAGTCCTCTTTAAGCAGGACCGAAATCATTAAAGGGCTGGTAATTACCCAGCCCCTATCTTATAATGAAGATATCTATTTAATTTCCCAGAATGATTCTCCAAGTAACAATTCCTCAAGATTCCCTTCACCCTTAGTTTTAATCTCATACTCGATCTGATCTTCAACTCGCTGATCATACGGGGACTTCTCAAGGCTCTGAAAAATACCCATTGGCCGGGGAAGCTCCGGATTAAATGACATATCTGAAAGTATTAATGCCAGTGTGGAATCCTTTTCATTATGGACAAGCAAATCATCAACAGAATAAGAACCATTATTGATTGGCACGACTTTCGGGGTATATCCATCTAAAATTATTCCTTTGTCCTTGTTTTTTCCAAATATTAAAGGCTTTCCATCTTCCAGCCATATGGTGGTTTCCTCCCTCGTATCCTTGCTTGTAAATTCCTCAAATGCCCCATCATTGAAAATTCGGCAATTGGTATAAATTTCAAGGAAGGAAGTGCCTTTATGTCTGGCTGCCCTATCGAGTAAATATTGGAGTAATTTTCTATCCTTATCATGTCCCCTCCCCACAAAAGTAGCGCCGGCTCCCAAAGCCAGAGAAGTTGGATTAAAAGGATCATCCAAAACACCTAATGGCGAAGATTTTGTAATTTGACCTTTATGGGAGGTAGGCGAATATTGACCTTTTGTTAAACTGTATACTTCATTATTAAACATCATTATGTTAATATCTACATTCCGTCTGCAGGTATGAATAAAATGGTTACCACCAATACTCATATTATCCCCGTCACCAGTTGCAACCCAGACACTTAGATCCGGGCGTGAGATCTTAAGACCTGAAGCTATTGCCAGGGCACGGCCATGAATGGAATGGAATCCATAGGTTTCCATATAGTAGGGAAATCTTCCTGAGCACCCTATACCTGAAACTGAAACTATCTTTTCCTTCGGGATTCCCAATTCGGGCATGATCCTCTGAACCGGAGACAGCACAGCATAAGCACCACATCCGGCACACCAGCGAACATCTACATCAGGTTTAAAATCCTTAGGGGTATACTTTATTTCACCTTCATGAGGCTTCTCAATAATGTCATTTAGAATAGTTTTCATAGCTTAGGGCTCTTTTTGGTTTAATAGTTCAAGAATTTTTTCTTCAATCTCAATGGCCTTAAATGGTTTCCCCTGAACTTTATTCATTCCAATTACAGGAACCAGATATGTAGATTGAACGATTGTTTTCAATTGACCCATATTCATTTCAGGGATGAATATACGTTTAAAACTAAACAAGATCTCTCCCAGGTTTTTAGGGAAAGGATGTATATATTTTAAATGAGCAAAGGACAATTTATGGCCTTCATCTATAAGTTTGTCATACGCAGTTTTGGCAGCTCCATAAGTGCTTCCCCAGCTTAATACTAAAAGATCACCTTCTTTATCACCTGTTAGTTCGAGTTCAGGTATATCATTTACGATTCGTTCAATTTTTTCCTTTCTCAATTCAACCATCCTCTGATGGTTCATTGGATCATGACTTACATGACCGGTAACATCGGCCTTTTCAAGACCTCCTATCCTGTGTTCTAAACCCTGAACACCGGGAATAGCCCATGGCCTGCTTAAAGTATCAGGATCGCGTTTATAAGGAGCGAAGGTCTCGGGATCCTTGGCAAATTCAGGTGTAAGATCCGGCAGTTCCTCCATTCCAGGTATCTTCCAGGGCTCAGTGGCTTGTCCTATATAGCCATCAGTTAGTAAGATTACCGGAGTCATATATTTTAATGCAAGCCTGGCCGCTTCTACGGTCATATTAAAACAATCTGAGGCACTCGCAGCGGCTAATACTGGCATAGGCGCTTCACCGTGTCTACCATACATTGCCTGTAGCAGATCACTTTGTTCAGGCTTGGTAGGTAATCCGGTACTCGGGCCTGCTCTCTGAACGTTTACAATTACCAAAGGAAGTTCTGTAATAATGGCAAGACCAATAGCTTCCGTTTTAAGCGATAATCCCGGACCACTGGTTGTTGTTGCGGCCAGATATCCCCCAAAAGCCGCTCCAATAGCACTGGTTATTCCAGCTATTTCGTCCTCAGCCTGAAGATGCTTTACGCCATATTTTTTATATCCGGATATGGCATGTAATATTTCCGATGCTGGAGTTATGGGATATGAACCTAAGAACAAAGGAATGTTAGCTTTTCTTGAGGCCACAACGAGTCCTAACGCAACAGCCTGATTACCAGTAATGTTACGATATTTCCCGGGTTCCAGAGATGCTCTCTTGATCTGGTATTGTTTTTTAAATACAGGATTCTTTTCAGCAAAATTCCATCCGGCTTTCAATACCTTCACATTGGCTAAAACAATATCTTCCTTACCCTTGAATTTTTTATTGATCCATGCTATACTGGGCTCAATAGGCCTGTCGAACATCCAATAGACAATTCCCAGTGCGAAAATGTTCTTTGTCCTCTTGACAAGCTTGGGGTTCAGGTTGAGACCATCAAGTTCTTTCTTGATCTCATCAAACATATCAATGGCAAATACCTGATATTTTTCCAGACTTCCATTTTCCAAAGGATTGGAACTATAGGCCGCCAGCTTCAGATTTTTCTCATCAAATCCACCTGTATTTACAATGATAATACCATGCTCCCTTAAATTTTGAAGATTCACTTTTAACGAAGATGCATTCATTGCTACCAAAACATCGATAAAATCTCCGGTAGTTTTTATGTTCTTAGTACCAAAATGAACCTGAAATGCGCTTACCCCATACAAGGTACCTTCGGGTGCCCTGATTTCAGAAGGGTAATCCGGGAAGGTGTTCACCTCATTCCCGGCAAAACCAGAAGTATCAGATAACTGTGTACCAATTAACTGCATACCATCACCCGAATCTCCGGCAAAACGAACTGTTACTTCATCCAGGTGTTCAACAGTCTTACTCATAGGTTAAACTTTATAAGTGTATAAACATTAAAAAAAAGAAAAAGAGCACTCCATTCAATTTAATTGAATTCCAGGATGTGCTCTTTGAAAACAATGTTTCTAATATAGACTATAATTTATAATATGTCAATGCCTTCATGTATTGCGCCCGCTCAAATGCACTTGGATCAGAAGATTTCTGCTGGCTCATCGCCCCGATCATTTCCTCAACTGCATTATACTCATTTTGCTCCATCCACTCAATCAGGTGTTTTTCAACATTCTGAATATGAAATATTCCATGTTTTAATAAAGCAGAACAAAGCATTGTAACGTTCGAACCAACAAGTAACATTTTTACTACATCGATCCCGGTATGGACTCCACTGGTAGCAGCCAGATCCGCTGCAATTTTATCTTTAAGGATGGCAATCCATCGCATGGGAAGTCGCATAGCCTGGGAGGTGCTTAATTGTACGTTTGGAGTAACCTCAAACTCCTCCAGATCAATATCAGGCTGATAGAAGCGGTTAAAGAGTACCAGGCCATTAGCACCGGCATCATCTAATCTTTCAGCCATATTGGCCATATTTGAAAAGAACGGGCTTAATTTGATAGATACAGGTATATCTACTGCTGCTTTAACGGATCTCAATATATCAATATATGTTTGTTCAACATTTGAACCAGATAATGTGGTATCCGAGGGAATGTAATAAACATTTAACTCTATGGCATCGGCACCAGCCTTTTCCATCTCTTTGGAATATTCTGTCCAACCTCCAATAGTGCTTCCATTAAGACTTGCAATAATTGGAATATCAACAGCTTTTTTTGCATCCTGAATATGTTGCAGATATTCTTCAGGTCCTACCTTATACTCTTCTGGCTCCGGAAAATATGATAATGATTCTGCAAAACTCTCCGTTCCTGTGGTGGTATGGTAATGAAGCTCCTGTTGTTCGAGCCTGATTTGTTCTTCAAATAATGAATAAAGAACCACTGCACCCGCACCAGCATCTTCCATCATTTTAATATTTTGGGTATATTCTGACAAAGGGGAAGCCGAAACAACTATTGGTGACCTCAATGTCATTCCCAGGTATTTGGTTTTCAAATCCATATTATAAAATTTTCAATTTTTCGAATTCTTATCTTAAATATAACATTTAGTTTTGAACGATAACATTATCGTATTGTTTATCCGCCAAATATTTGAAATAATTCCATCTTTCAGCAGCATTTGCCTGAGCCATTTTCATATATTCCTTGGCTAATGCGGGCTTACTTTTTGTAAGCATTTTAAACCTGTTTTCCATCATCATATAATCAACCACACTTGTATTCGGTCGAGGTCGTGAATCCAGGATTAGTGGATTTTTGCCTTCCTTCAGGTTATCCGGATTATATCTGTACAGTATCCACTGACCAGAGTCAACCGCTGCTTTCTGGTGCTTCAATGGAGCAGACATATCAATACCATGTGCAATACAATGTGAATAAGCTATTATAATGGATGGGCCATCAAATTTCTCAGCTTCAATAAAAGCTTTCAGTGTTTGCTCATCTTTTGAACCCATGGCTACTACTGCAACATATACAGTATTATAGGCCATAGCCATCATCCCTAAATCCTTCTTAAAGGTAGGCTTTCCACTTGCTGAGAATTTTGCTATGGCACTCAGAGGTGTTGCCTTCGATGTCTGACCTCCTGTGTTCGAATATACTTCGGTATCCAGAACGAGAATATTAACATTTTTACCGGATGCAATTACATGGTCAAGACCACCGTATCCTATATCGTAAGCCCAGCCGTCACCACCTACAATCCAGACACTTTTCTTTGCCAGGTAGTCTGCTACATTCAATAGTTGAGCAGCCTTTGGAGATTTAATAGATCCCAATTTATCTTTTAAAATTTCAATCCTTTCTCTCTGTTCAAATATTCCAGACTCCTCGGATTGATCCGCATTGATGATATCTGTTACCAGATCATCTCCTATTTCTGAACCAAGTTCCTTCAATAATGTGATGGCTCCTTCATTTTGTTTGTCTATGGCTAAACGGTATCCAAGACCAAATTCGGCATTGTCCTCGAACAATGAATTTGACCAGGCAGGTCCTCGGCCATCCTTATTTTTAGTCCAGGGCGTGGTAGGTAAGTTACCGCCATATATGGAAGAACATCCTGTGGCGTTGGCCATGATCGCCCGGTCTCCAAATAATTGAGAAACGAGCTTAACATATGGTGTTTCCCCACATCCTGTGCATGCACCGGAAAACTCGAACAATGGTTCCTGAAGTTGCTGGGTCCTTATACTGTTCAGCCCGATCAGGTTTCTGTCAAGATCAGGTATATTAAGGAAGAAATCCCAGTTTTCAGCTTCCTGGTTTCTGAGCGGCAACTGAGGCTCCATAACCAGCGCTTTCTTACTCTTATCCCGTTTGTTTTTCGCGGGGCATACCTCCACACAGACTCCACATCCTGTACAATCTTCCGGAGCTACCTGAATGGTATATTTATAGCCCATTTCCTTGAATTCCTTATTTCGTACATCAACAGACTTGAAGGTTTCGGGAGCGTTTTTCAAATGTTTTGGATCATAGACCTTCATCCGGATCGTAGCATGAGGACATACAAATGAACACTTACCGCACTGTGTACAGGTTTCCTCGTCCCATGTAGGTATCTCTAAAGCTATGTTTCGCTTCTCATATTTTGTTGTACCTGTAGGCCATGTCCCATCAATTGGGAAAGCACTTACCGGTATATCGTCCCCTCTTCCTGCAATGATCTCCCCCAATACTTCTTTTACGAAATCAGGGGCATTTTCAGGAACTGGTGGCTTCAACTTCATATTTCCAACAGGTGATTTTGGTATTTCTACTTCAAACAGATGCTCAAGTGTATGGTCGACCGCTTTGAGGTTCATATTGACGATCATTTCACCTTTTCGGCCATAGGTTTTGACGATTGAATCCTTGATGGCTGCTATTGCTTCATCCTTTGGTAGAATTCCTGAAATTGCAAAGAAACATACCTGCATGACCGTATTGATCCTTCTGCCCATACCGCTTTCTTCTGCTACTTTCTGGGCATCGATTACATATACCCTGATCTTCTTATCAATAATCGTCTGCTGAATGGAAAGTGGAATATTATTCCATAATTCATCCTTATTAAAAGGTGAGTTTATAAGGAACGTTCCGCCTTCAACCAGGTTCTGGACCATGTCAAACTTCTCAAGAAAAACTGACTGATGACATGCGACGAAATTCGCTTTACGGATGAGATAAGGAGCAAGAATATTCTTCGGTCCAAATCTCAGGTGTGAGATGGTAACAGAACCAGCTTTCTTGGAATCATAAACAAAATATCCCTGTGCATAATTCTCCGTATTCTCCCCAATGATTTTTATCGAGTTTTTATTGGCACCAACTGTTCCATCAGCACCCAGACCATAAAACATAGCCCGGACGACATCATCTGATTCTACATCGAAGTTAGGATCAAAATCCAGACTAGTATTGGATACATCATCGTTAA